>Ga0209121_10000054_pt1 | contig 105920 bp, 101 predicted proteins | sample Cruoilmetagenom3_FD_187292 | JGI IMG/M metagenome (GOLD analysis project Ga0209121, IMG submission 187292) | Oil polluted marine microbial communities from Coal Oil Point, Santa Barbara, California, USA - Sample 3 (SPAdes) (version 2) | ecosystem: Environmental > Aquatic > Marine > Oil seeps ...
CTATCAAGAAGGGGTAGTAGCCCTCATCGCCCCTGCCGTTACCGCGGGAGGCCTGGAAAACTACCCCTCGGTCTTCCGACTGGGCGCCAGTGAGGGGGCTTTGGGTAGGAGAGCCGCTCTTTTCGCCTGGGAGGAGTTGGGGGCTCGCCGTCTAGCCGTCCTCGACGAGGGGAGCGGTCTGACCCAGGCTTTCGTCGTCGCCGCCGAAGATCTAGGGGCTACCGTTCTATCTTACCAAGATGTCGATCATCTAGAGAAAGGGTTCGACCTCCTCTTCTTTGGCGGTCGCTCTGGGGAGGGAGCGACGCTTCTTCTCCGGCTGCGAGAGAAGGGGATAGTGGCTCCCTTGATGGGTGGCTTTAACAGGCCCCACTTTGCGAGATGGGCTGGGGAAGCGGCAAAAGGCACTCTATATGCCACCTCTGCCCTCTTGGTAGATGACCCCCGATTCACGGCCGACTATCGAGAGTTGGCGGGTACCGATCCGGGATCCCGGGCGGCCTTGGCCTACGATGCTACCCATCTGCTCTTGGCAGCCTTAGAGAAGGCTATCGAGAACGATGGTCGGCCCACGCGGGAGGGAGTTCTCGCCGCCTTGAGAGACCAAGCCTACCAGGGGTTGACCGGCTCCATCGCCTTCAACGAAAAGGGCGAGCAGATCGACCCCCCAATACAGGTCTATATGATCGATGAAAGTGGTTATCCTGGGAAGAGGATAAAGTAGGGGGGGGTAGATGAAGGTTGAACAAAGGTTGGCCAAGTGGGCTAGAGTGGAGATGACCTACGATGCCAGGGGGTTGCCAGAGAGAGACAAGCGTTTCTTACAAAAACTGATCGAAGCTTCTCAATATATGGATGAGGCCTTCTGGCGTCAATCTGGGCGCGGTGCGGTAGAGGTGTGGGATCGGCTGCGAGCATCGGAGAACGCAAAAAGCCTATTACGGTTGTTTAGCATCATGGCCGGGCCCTATGATCGTCTGGAAGAGTTCGAGCCTTTCATGGATGTGCCTCCCAAGCCGTTAGGTGCTGGCTTCTACCCGGATGATCTGACCAGGGAGGAGTTTGAACGATACCTGGCTCAGCATCCAGAGCAGAGGGAGAGCCTTTTGAGTCCTTACACAGTGGTGAAGCGAGAGGGAGATAGCCTAATCGCCGTGCCTTATCATGAGGAGTATAGGGAGTTTGTGGAGCCGGCCTCGCGTCTCTTGAAAGAGGCAGCGGAACTGACCGATAGCCGCTCCCTGAAGAGATGCCTCGCCAGTCGTGCCGAAGCCCTCCTGACCGATGACTACTACCAGAGCGATATAGAGTGGATTAGTCTCAAAGATAACGACTACGATATCATCATCGGCCCCTATGAATTCTATGAGGATAGGCTTATGGGGGTCAAAGCGGCTTACGAGGCCACCGTGGAGATCGTAGACCGAGAGGAGAGCCATAACCTAGAGGTCTATATCCAGTATCTGGATGATCTGGAAGGGGCCCTACCCTATCCCGAGAAATATAAACGATCTATTGAAGGGCTCAAATCCCCTTTCGTGGTGGTGCGGGACATCTACCGTGGAGGCCACCTTCGAGCGGGAATACAAGCCACCGCGGCCAACCTGCCCAACGACCCCCGAGTCCATACTGAGTACGGGACTAAGAAGACCTTTTGGAAGAACATGATAGGAGCGTACTTGAAACATATATCCTTTGCTGTGGCTAGGGAACTGATCGTTCCTGAGCAATTTGAACTGCTACCACGCCAGCCCGACATCGCCCTAACCCTTTTCCATGAAATCGCCCACGCTTTGGGCCCCCGCTGGGTTATACAGGTGGATGGCTCTAAGACCCCCATTAGGGAGGCTCTGAAAGACCATCTCTCACCTTTGGAGGAGGAAAAGGCTGATGTTGTAGGTCTCTACTGCTTGGGGTATCTCATGGGGGAGGGGATAATCCCCCGGGAGCATGAAAGGGAGTACTACGTTAGAGATCTAGCTAGCAATCTGAGGGGCCTCCGCTACGGCCTAGCAGAAGCCCATGCCCTGGGAAGGATGTGTCAAGTCAACTACCATCTGGAAAGGGGTGCGATTTTCTACGACGAGGCCTCAGGCCGCTTTGGGGTCAATTTTGACAAAATAGCCTCCTCAGTTGCCGACCTAGCGGAGATCATCTTAACCTTGGAGGCTACCGGCGATTACGAGGGTACAGGAAGATTCTTCCAAAAGTATGGTCGAATGCCAGAAATAGTAAGGAAAGCGCTAGGCCGTACAGAAGATTTTCCGGTGAGCCTGGAGCCGGTCTACAAGGTATTGTGGGAGTGAAGAGTGATTCTTGGATGAAGGGAGGGTGAAATGGAGATCAGGGAACTAAAGCCGGCCGATCTGAGATGCTTCTGCGACCGCAGTGAGTTCGACTTTAGGTCTACGGCGGAACTGCCGGAATTGACCGAGATCATCGGGCAGGTGCGGGCCACGCAGGCCATCGACTTTGGGGTGGATATCCCTTGCTACGGTTACAACATCTTCATCATAGGCCCCACGGGCTCGGGCAAAACCACCACCGTCCACGCTTTTCTAGAGGAACGGGCTCTGGCTAAACCGGTTCCCGATGATTGGTGCTATGTGAACAACTTCCAAGACCCCTACAGACCTCACGCCCTTCGCTTGCCGCCGGGTGGAGCCTCCAGTCTGCGTGAGGATATGGATGAGTTGATCAAGAATGTGCAGGGAGAGATCCCTCGGGCTTTTGAAAGCGAGGAGTATGAGAAACAGAAAGCCCAAATCACCAGAGAGTTAGAGGAAAAGCGCACCGCCCAACTGAAAGAGTTAGAGGGGTATCTAAAAGAACAAGGCTTCGCCCTCCTGCGAACACCGGTGGGCTTCATCATCGCCCCCGTTATCGAGGGGCAGGTCTTGACCGGAGAGCAGTATAAGAAACTCGATGAGGGGACGAAGAAGGCTCTAGAGGAGCGAAGGCCGGAGTTACAGAAGGAACTGGAGAAAACCTTGCGCGAGGTGAGAGATCTGGAGAAGAAGGCCAGGGCCAGATTGCGCAACTTGGATAAAGAGATCGCTGAATTCGCCATTGGCCACTTTTTCGAGTCCGTTAAGGAGAAATATAGCCAGCATCCGAAAGTTGTGGCCTTCTTGGATGACGTACGCAGGGATGTGGTTCAGCAAGTGGATGCTATCAAGGCCGCTGCTCAAGCACCGGAGGAAGCACAAGGGCTCCAGACCATACCCTTGCCCGCTCCCCGGTCCCCCTTCGACAACTACCGGGTTAACGTCTTGGTTGAAAACTCCCGTCTTAAAGGGGCCCCGGTCATCTTGGAGACCAACCCTACCTACCGCAACTTGATAGGTCGGATCGAGCACCGGGCTCAGTTCGGCGCTCTGGTGACCGATTTCAACATGATAAGAAGTGGAGCCTTGCATCGAGCCAACGGCGGTTATCTGATCGCCGATGCCAGGGCCATCCTCCGGCAGCCTTTGGCCTGGGAGGCTTTGAAGAGAGCCCTCAGGAATGAGGAGATCAAGATAGAGGAACCGGCTCAGCAGATAAGCCTCATATCTACAGCGGGCTTGGAGCCAGAACGCATCCCCCTCGAGGTAAAGGTAGTGCTCATCGGAGATCCCCTCACCTACTACCTCCTCTACGCCTATGATGAGCAGGTGCAGAAACTGTTCAAGGTGAGGGCCGACTTCGCCCCAGATATGGACCGCACGCCGGAGAATATGATGAAATACGCCCTCTTTATTGGCGCTCGGTGCCAAGAGGAGAACCTATGCCATTTCGACCCCAGTGGCGTGGCCAAGGTGGTGGAGTATGGCTCCCGTTTGGCGGAGCACAAGGAGAAGTTGACCACCCAGTTCGCCCATATTGCCGACATCGTTCGGGAGGCCAGTTATTGGGCTGGCAGGGAGGGGAGCGACCTGGTGACCGCCGCCCACGTTCAGAAAGCGATCGAGGAGAAGGTCTATCGCTCCAACCGGATCGAAGAGAGGGTTCGGGAGTTGATCGAGGAGGGGACCCTCTTGGTGGACACGGAGGGCGATGTGGTGGGCCAGGTGGACGGCCTCTCCATCGTCTCCTTGGGAGACTACGATTTCGGCAAGCCCTCCCGCATCACGGCCAAGACCTACCTGGGGAAGGCCGGGGTGATCAATATAGAGAGAGAGGCGGAATTAAGTGGCCGGATTCACGATAAGGGGGTGATGATCCTCTCAGGCTACCTGGGTGGCAAGTACGCCCAGGATAAGCCTCTCAGCCTCTCGGCCAGCCTCTGTTTCGAGCAGTCCTACGAAGGGGTAGAGGGGGATAGCGCCTCCTCCACGGAACTCTACGCTCTCCTCTCTTCTCTCTCTGGCTTCCCCTTGAAACAGAATATCGCTGTCACCGGCTCGGTCAACCAGCAAGGGGAGATTCAGTCGGTGGGAGGGGTGACTAAGAAGATCGAGGGGTTCTTCGATGTCTGCCGGGTCAAAGGGCTCACGGGCGACCAGGGGGTGATCATCCCCGAGCAGAACGTGAGGAACCTGATGCTGCGGGAAGATGTCGTGGAAGCGGTGGAGAAGGACCTATTTCATATCTATCCCGTAAAGAGTATCGACGAGGGGATCTCTATCCTCACCGGACAGGAGGCTGGAGAACGCCAGCCAGATGGCACCTACCCCCCAGGGACCGTCAACTATGAGATAGATAAGCGGCTGCAAAGACTGGCGGAAAGGCTGAAGGAGTTTCGCGAGGAACTGGAGAAGGCCTGAGCATTCGAGAGAAGGTAGAGATGCGGGTTCTGATGCTCTCTTGGAAATATCCCCCACATAGTAGGGGGTTTGGGGAGGCACGTGGCGGACCTTCTCCCTAGCCTCGCCGCTCAAGGGGTGGAGGTGCACCTTCTCACCCCTCGCTGGGCTGGAGGGAAACGCGACCATCCATCGTATCGATCCTCTGGCCGTGGAAACAGGCAGCCTCTTCGCCACCGCTTGGCAGACGAACCTGGCTTTGGAGGAGCACGCTGCTTTTCTGCGGGAAAGAAAGCCTCTTGACATAATCCATGCTCATGACTGGCTGGCTGGCCACCATCCACGCCAGGGAACGGGGTCGGGGCATGGTTTACATAACGACTTACGGCGAGCGATAGACGATGGTGAAAGAGGAGTACGGTTGGGGTCAGATCGCGCGGCGGACTATCGAGATCTACAAGCGGGTGGTCGAGGAGCGAGAGGCTAGCGATTGGTGAGGAGTGACCATTGCCCCAGCATGTTTTCATCGCTATAGAGGGAGCCATCGGGGTGGGGAAGACTACCTTGGCTCGCCTCATCCAGGACGAATTCAAGGCCGAACTCCTCTTGGAGGTCTTCGAAGAGAACCCGTTCCTCAAGGATTTCTACATGGATAGGGAGAGGTACGCCTTCCAGACCCAGATCTTCTTCCTCTTGAGCCGATACCGGCAGCAGCATGAGGTTGTCGAGGGGGCCTTGAAGCGTTCTTCCCTTATCAGTGACTACACCTTCGCTAAGGATAGCCTCTTCGCTCATCTGAACTTGAAGGGCGATGAACTGCTCATGTACGAGAGTGTGCACGCCGCCTTGGCGGAGAAGATCCCTCTGCCCCACCTGGTCGTCTATCTGAGGGCCGAGACCGATATCTTGATGGAACGGATCGCCTTCCGGGATCGCATCTACGAGCGAGATATGGACCGGGACTATATCGAGGCCGTAAACAGGGCTTATGAGGAGTTTCTTCTCACTTTTGACCATAGCCCGGTCCTGGCCATAGATACCGACGATATCAACATCGTGCGCAACAAGGAAGATCTAGCCTACGTGGTGGGGCGGATTCATGCGGCCCTGGCAGGGGTTCGCCAGCCGCGTCTGCCGGAGGTAGAGTGAGACGGAGGTAAAAGGATGCAAAGCGACTATTGTGTGGTAATAGGAGACATCTCCAAATCCAGGGAACTGAGGGATAGGGCTGCCATTCAAGAGCAATTCAAAGCAGCTATTGAGGAGATAAATCAGAGGTTCACGGATTGCATTGTCTCTAGGTTCCTGGTCACTATTGGAGACGAGTTTCAAGGGGTGTTGAGCGATGTTGCCAAGAGCTATGATGTCATAGTCGCCGTGCGAGAACTACTCTATCCAGTTCAATTTGTATTCGGCGTAGGTGTTGGAACGATAACTACCGAGATTGCACCTGAGGCCATCGGCATGGATGGGCCAGCCTTTCACAACGCTAGGGCAGCATTGGAAGAGGGTAAGGAGGAAGGGTACGAGGTACGCTATCGCGGATTGGGTGAGCCTTTCGATAATCTAATAAATGCAATGCTTGTGCTCATAGAGGCGTTGAAGCATAGGTGGACTGAACGTCAATTCAGGGTTATTAGTATTTACCGTCAAACGGGTAGTCAAGCAGAGGTCGCGCGGCGACTGAGGGTTAGTCGTGCAGCTATCAGCAAAACGCTGGCCGCTGCTGGCTGGGACGCCGTTGCTGTCGGAGAGAACGCACTGAAGACGCTGCTGTCCACAGGTTTTCAGAAATCGTTCTGATGTGCCTATTGTTAACCCTACTGAGTTAACAATAGGCGTATTAACCTCTAGAGGTTAACATTATGGTTGTCAACCTCTAGAACTTAACAAGTGCGTACGGACTCGTTGAATGATACTAAAATGGTGAATTCATCTGTGACATGTTAGAACTAACTTCGTTAGACCTGACAGCCATTTATGGTTTGATGCTAGCCTACATCATTGCTCGCTATCTCCTACCGCAATATGAAGTTGGTGATGATGGTGGTACTATGTGGTTGCTGATAAGACGTAATTTGCTGACCCTGCTTTTGTGTTTATTATTCACCGTCTTCTTCCTTTCACTTTCGTGGTTCATTGGCCTAGTGGCTTTGACAGTGCTTCATACCCTAATTGACGCGGTCATTGCGATGGTCCAAAAGAGGTGGAAGGACTTTGCGTTTCAACTTACGATCACAGAACCCATGATTCATCTTATCGCGATATTCACCTTCTGGATAGCTTTTCGCACAATAACGCCATCTCTGGGCGTCGCATTTCACCCCAGGCTCGATCTCGCACTCATTAACCGGGCGCTTCTATACGCCACCGGTTATATTTTTGTTCTCGAGGGCGGCACAGAAATCGTTAGAGGAGTCTTGCGCCCCTTGCAAACTGCAATAAGGGGTGAGGTGGCAACAGCTCCCGAATCGATTTCGCCGGAGGAACTTGGGGCTGGGAAAATCATTGGAAACCTGGAACGCTTTCTTATTCTTACGCTGGTCATTCTTGAAGAACATACGGCTATCGCCTTTGTGCTGACCGCTAAGTCAGTGGCCCGCTTCAGGGAATTGGAAAAACGAGAGTTTGCCGAGTACTATCTTATTGGGACATTGACGAGCACGCTGGTTGCTATTATCGTGGGCCTTTTGCTTAGTGTATTGCCATCTACGATTCAATAGAGATCGCAGGCATGCTTTCTGGGATTGAGTGTGTATGAGAAAGTTCATCGCCGTAGCGGGTAATATGGGGGTGGGGAAGTCGGCCCTTACCGGGCTTCTGGCCCAGAAGTTGGGGTGGAAGCCCTACTATGAAGCGGTGGCCGACAACCCCTATCTGGCTGACTTCTATAAGGATATGAAGCGTTGGAGTTTTCACTCCCAGGTTTTCTTCCTCTCCCGGCGCCTATATGACAGCCTGCGCATCTTGAAGGACCCAGAGCCGGTGATCCAAGACCGTTGTATGTACGAGGATGCGGAGATCTTCGCCCGCAACTTATATCTACAAGGGCATATGCAGGAGAAGGATTGGCACACCTACTGGGAACTATACGAACTGATGAGGGAACTGGTCCCCGCGCCGGAGTTGATCATCTACCTGCGGGCCTCAGTGCCTACCCTTTTGCAGAGGATCAGCGATCGGGGGCGAGATTACGAGCAAGGTGTCTCCGTTGACTACTTGGAGCAACTCAACCGTCTCTATGAGGATTGGGTCGAGGGGTTCGATCTTTGCCCCACGCTCATCATCCCCGCCGATGAACTCGATTTCGTCAAGCACGAAGCCCATCTAGAACAGATAGCCGCCTGGCTCAGTTACAAGGCCCTACCCGAGTTCTTCAAGACCAGGCCAGCCTCTATCCGTCGGCGGCGAGGCCGAAAGGTGCCCAAAGCCCAGCCGCCACTGCCGGGGGTAGAGTGGAGACTGAAAAGAGCAAGAAAGTGACCCTACCCCTGGGATCGACTTGGTGATTACCCTATCGGCGGCCAACTGTCCATAGGTTTTAAGTAGAAAGCCGTCCATCTTCAAGCCAAGCGAGCGATAAGTGTTGATCTTTGCCGTCCGCCCGTCTGACGTTCAGCAGGGAACAGAAGGCCATCAACACATGAAAGAGAGGGTACCAGTTCGCATGAAGGCACATATAGCCAAACCCTTGGAGGCGAGTACGAGATGATAGATCTGACTATTAACAGAGAACAGTTGGAAAGAACCGTACAACGGGCGCGGGAGCGCAACATCATCGTTCCCACCTTCGCGCAACAAAGAGACCCGGAACTGATCCCGGAAGGCATCAAGGCCAGGCTGAAGCAGATCGGTCTGTGGGAGGTGGACTCGCTCAACCTCTTTCGTATCACCTGGAAGAATGAGCCGGTCGCTCATGGTGGTGGCTTCGATGGCGTCAATTACCTGGAACTCCCGAAGGAACTCACGGGGGTTGAGGCGCGCATCATCGCGCTGGTGGGCAAGTGGTTCCCAACCGGCTCCCACAAGGTCGGCGCTACCTTCGGCTGCTTGGTGCCTCGGTTGGTCACCGGCCAGTTCGACCCGACATATCAGAAGGCGGTCTGGCCCTCCACCGGGAACTACTGTCGTGGCGGTGCCTACAACGCCACCCTTTTGGCCTGCGAGTCGGTGGCCATCCTGCCTGAGGAGATGAGCCGCGAGCGCTTCGAGTGGCTTTCCAAAGTCTCCGGTGAGGTCATCGCCACCCCCGGCGGCGAGAGTAACGTCAAAGAGATATTCGATAAGTGCTGGGAGTTGAAGGCCACTCGCGAGGAGATCGTCATCTTCAACCAGTTCGACGAGTTCGGAAATCACCTCTGGCACTACTATGTCACCGGTCATGCGATGGAGGAGGTGTTGGAGCAGGAGATGGGGCCGCTGGACGCCTACCGAGGCGTGGTACTGACCACCGGCTCGGCTGGTACCATCGGCTGCGGCGACTACCTGAAAGAGATCTTCCCCACCAGCAAAGTGGCCGCCAGCGAGGCTCTCCAGTGCCCCACGCTGCTCTTGAACGGCTACGGCGGGCACCGCATCGAGGGCATCGGCGACAAGCACGTCCCCTGGATCCACAACCTCAAGAACACCGACCTGGTGATGGCCATTGATGACGAGGCGTGCATGAGCCTGGTACGGTTGTTCAACGAGCCGTCCGGCCGTACCTACCTGGTCAAGCAGCGCGTGCCGGAGACGCTGGTGGGGCAACTGGACTTGTTGGGCATCTCCAGCATCGCCAACGTGCTCTCCGCCATCAAGTTCGCCAAGTGGTACGAACTCGGCGAGCACGATATCGTGTTGACCGTCTTCACTGACTCCATGGAGTTGTACCAGAGTCGCTTGCGGGAGCTGCGCGAGAAGCAAGGCGAATACACCCAACTCGACGCAGCGGCCGACTACCACCGTTACCTCTTGGGCTGCACTGTGGACTACGTGGAGGAACTGGGCTATTGGGAGCGCCGGCGCATCCACAATCTCAAGTACTTCACCTGGGTCGAGCAGCAGGGTAAGACCTACGAGGAAATCCTGGCCCAATGGTACGACCCCGATTATTGGACCGGCATCCACCGCCAAGTCGAGGAGATCGATGCCCTGATCGAGCAGTTTAACGAGATGACGGGGCTGCTCAGGGAGTTCGAAAGAGAAGGGTGATCCGCCTCGGCTGACAAAAGAGGAAGGGTGGCAACGACCGGGCTCTCAGATGGAGACGGGCCGTTTGTCGTGATCAGATGTTCCCATGTCAGGAGGTAACTCCACATCGTCCCCAATCAGGTATAGCGTCTCTTCGAGGGAGGACGGCTCGGGGTTCGATAGACACCGATAGGGCAGGTATGGCCTGTCCCCCGGCCTGGCAAGTACCGGGGCAGGCTGGCATCGTTAGGCCAGGGAAACCTGCCCTACTGACTATCACCCCAACTTTGCGCGCAATTTAGTCCAGGTGGTTATGATATGGATCCAAGGGGGGGTTAGCCGACCGAATATCTGGGCCTCTCTCAATGCCTCCAAAAAACCTTCCCGATCATTGAAACTGGGTATCTCCACATAGGCCCGGCCTATCTCGTAGGCGGTGTGGGCATCGCTCCCCGCGGTGATGGGTAACCCCTGGGCTTGAGCCAAAGCCTGGGCCTTACGGTTGTCGCTGGGAAAAGTAACCCGGGAGTTGAATCCCTCTAAGAAATCTAGTTCCTCCCAGATCTCAAGAAGCGCCTTCTGACCCATGGCCGAGCAGCGTACTCGATCCAGGGGGTGAGGCACCCCGACCAAGCCTCCCTGCTCTCTGATGCGAGCCATAGCCTCCTTCGGTGTGAGCCCTTGCGGTATCTCCTCTTTCAGGAAGAAGCCCAATATCTCTCCCTTCGTGGTATTTATCTCCTCCCCCACGATTACAAGGAAGGGAGCCATCTCTTTGAGAGCCAGGGCGCCAGCGATGGTGTTATGGTCGGTGATGGCTACCCCGTCCAAACCCCGCCGCCGACAACTCTCCATGATATTCTCCAGGGAGAGGGTGGCATCTCTCGAATAGCAGGTGTGTACATGCATATCAACTTTCATGACCTAGCCCTTCGAAGAACCGTTTTCGGAAGAGGAAAAGGGCCACCAGGCCCAGGGTGGCTCCGAACCAGAGGGTAGAGAGCCGGATGAGGAGAGAGGCGGCCACAGAGAGGCTTCTGCTCGCCCCGGTGAGAAAGAGGGTCAACCCCGCAAGGCTAGCATCGGCCACCCCCAAACCACCAGGCACGAAGGAGACAGCCCCTAGGATAGCCGAGGAGGCGAAGATGAAAGAGGCTTGCAAAAGAAGCGAGGGGGTCCCAGGGAAGCCCAGCCCTGCCAGGACTAGATAGAAAGCCACACATTCGCTGCCCCAGGAGAAGAAACTGAGGATGACGGCCCATAGCAGGTTTCGAGGGGTCAGAAGCGCGTAGGCGCTCTCGTAGAGGTTGTCCAGTTCTCGCGCTAGGCGGGAGATGAGGGGCAACCCTTGGCCCCATCTCAAGAAGCGTAAGGCCAGGGGTCGATACTCGACCATGACTACCAAGGCTACAAGCAGAAGAGCCACGACAAAGATGACCTCCCGGCCTAGGCGATATACGATTAGCCCTGCTGTGGCTAAAAGCACCATGGCCATCCCATCGGTGAGCCGCTCGGCCACTACCACGGGAGCCGACTGGCTGATAGGGGTATCGCTCACCTGCGCCAGGAGATAAGACTTGAGGAATTCGCCTACCTTGCCGGGGGTGAGCACCATAGTGAAGCCCGAGGCGAAGATAGCCGCGCTATCCAGCGTTTCAACTTTAGCCCCTATCTGGCGCAAGTAGAACTCCCATTTTGCGAAGCGCAAGACGTAGTTGAAGAGAGTGAGCCCTATGACTAGGGGAAGGTAGTGCCAGCGAAAACGGGCCAGATTCTCCCTCAGGCGAGCCATATCTGCAAAGGCCACCAAGAGGATGATGACCGTGAAACCGAGGAGGAAACCTAGGGCGATTTGGGATCGCAGCCTTTGTATAGTCGGCGTTCTCTCTGATCGAGTTTCCCTATTTGTGGAAGAAGCAGCAGGGGGGCTGCTCCTCACAGTAGGCGAGGGCTGTTCCCCAGTGGGGCCGCTACCAACCAACAGGCTTTTCCTTTACTCGCTCTCTCGTGGGCTCCAGTTGGCCCCCGTACCGTTCCCGGAAGAGCGCTCCCCACTCTGTCTCTTCCAGCATCGTCTTGGCGCGTTTCTTCCCGTAGAGGGGATACCAGTAACTGTTGTGGTAGAGGTTAGAGGCCAGATAAGCCCAGGGCACCAAAGACGAGCGGGTGAGGAGTTTCTCAAAAGGTTTTAAGATGCCGTGATATATCATCTTCTGGCCCCGGCTGGCGAAGGTCTCCCCCACAGAAAAATGCCAATTTTCCTCCGCCGCATCTTTGTCACCCACGATCTCGATCTGGCGGGGATCGCCGATCCCTAAGCCCTTCTCGTGGGCCAGGCGGATGAACTTTAAGGAGAGAGGGTCGAAGCCCATTATCTTGGCCGCCACGGCGTCGATAGCCACCTGATCGGCGCTGGCCAGGATCACGTTCTTCACCTGAGGACGCATAGCCCGGGGTCCAGGCCCATCTCCAGCGAAGGTGCCGTCCATGACGGCAAAAAGCCCGGTGTGGATATCCTGCTGGATGGTGAGAAGGTCTACCAGCGTCTCGTCGATCACGCTATGGGTCCAGTGGCGCCGCTCGCTCAGGAGCCCACCGAAGGCGTTCTTCATCGCTCCGGTCATGGTGGTGAAGACGTGGGTTTTGGTCTGGGGCAACTGGATGATGTTCTTGCCTATGAAGCTCTTAGGGATCTTGACCCCATGGGGGTAGATATCGTGGAGGACGAGGAAGGGCTCCTTAGGTTCGTAGACGATCCATTCCACCTGGGGCTCGTAGATATGGAGGTTCTCGATCCCGTACCGCTCAACCACCACTTTATGACGGTTGTTGGTCTCTCCCTGGTAGGCACTCACTACCACCGTTCGGTTGTGGGCCGCGATGAGGCTTTCTCTGGGATAGCCGTCATCTAAGAGGGTCTTTATCACCCCTTCTAGTTGCCAGGGGGGTGTAGAGCAGCCAGGGTACCAAATCTGCCAAGAGATGTTGATTTTGAGAAGGGTGTTCTTCTCTTTTGGCAGATTCTCTTTATAGTTCACCAACCGCATAAGGCGGCCATAATCCTCTAGAACCGTCTCTGGGCTGGTCCTAAGGATGGCTACCTTCCCTCGGCCGGGAAAATCCTTCTCTATCATTCGCCTCTCCTCATCATGCTGCCTAAAGATACCCAGGAGAAGGGCTTTTGTCAAGCACAAACCCAGGTGAGCCAAGGCATTGTTGCGAAGCGGTATTCATACTATAATGACTTTGACGTCCTCCGGCGCGTGCACCTACCAGGGGCTCTGCCAAGTTCACACAGACGAACGAGCGACTAAAAGGAAAGTTGCTGGACGAGGTTCACGTCTTGCACAAGGGCCCCTGCGGGGAGTTCTACTGCAAATTGCTCCAACTTATCGAGTGGGAGGATGGGCGACAAGTGCAGCGGCTTTGCTACTACGTCATAAAGCCCGATGGGAAAGCCTACTGGGGACAATTCGCCCCCATGTATAACCCTGGGGAGTTAGAGTTACTGCTTGAACGGGCCAGAGCCAGAGGGATAGTCTAGGCTAGGAACCCAAGCGATTTCAAAGACCTTATGGCCTCCCCAAGTGGGGAGGTCATCTCATAAGATTGGGGCTCAGAACCTGCCCGATGCAGGCCTGGGTAAAAGGTAGGGATTGACCGGGTGTGGGTTAGATAGTATACTTGATGAGGGTGGGCTCTGTTGTAGAGGATGATAATCTTGATGTTTCGTACCTATGGGGGTGGGCTATTTCCACATATATTCTCATGTATCTTGAGGTTGCAGAGAGGTGACCGAGATGAAGGGCAAGACCGTCGAGGGGGAAGATGAGCAGCAAACGAGGGGTTTGGCTCTCCTCAAGGAGATAGGCCAGACTATTAACGCTAGTCTGGAGTTAGAGGAGACCCTGGAGGCGGTCCTAGCCACCACTAGGAGACTCATCGATTATACCGCGGCCGAGATCTCCCTCTGGGAGAGAGATAGCCAATCGCTGGTGGTCTGTTGTCAAGCGGGAGACCCCCGTTATACCACCGAGGCGGGAGCCGCCTATCACCTCGATGAGGGGTACTCGGGCTGGATGGCTCGTCACAGGGAGCCTCTTCTCATCCTCGATGCGGCCCAGCGCACCGATCTGCGGCCCAAGGCGGTAGAAAGGCCCATCGCTTCCTTTGTGGGCGTGCCGCTTCTGGCAGGGGACGAACTGGTCGGCACTCTGGAGTTGGTTAGCGATCAGCCCGAAGTCTTCGGCCAGGAGGATTTGGACCTTCTCCTCATCATAGCCCATCAGGCGGCCACGGCGGTGGAGAACGCTAGACTCTATCGTCGCCTGCGGGAGGAGAGAGATAGGCTCGTCCGGGCCCAGGAGGAGGTGCGCCACGAGTTGGCGCGCAGCCTACACGATGGGACGGTGCAACGGCTCGCTTCTTTGGCTATGGGCCTCGAACACATCAAACGGCTGTGGCGGGAAAGGCCCCAAGATATACCGGGAGAACTGGATTCGCTCCATAAGATGGCCATCAAAGCTGCGGAAGAAGCGCGGGTTCTCCTCTTCGAGTTGCGACCGGTGATCTTAGAGACCCAAGGTCTAGTGCCAGCCTTGGAGGCCTATCTCCAGCAGTTGCCTCGATATGAGGGGTTGGAGTTCTATTTGGACGCCCATGGTTTCGACCGACGTCTCAGTAGCCAGGTGGAAAGGACCATCTTCTCTGTTGTTCAGGAAGCGGTGAACAACGCCCGCAGACATGCCCGGGCCCAGAATATCCGTCTGGAGTTGAAGGAAGAGGAGAAAACGCTGGTGGTTACGGTAGAGGACGATGGGAGGGGGTTCGATGTTGCGGCCACGGAAGAGGCCTATGCTCACGGTCACTTCGGCCTCCTCAACATGCGGGAGCGGGCCAGATTGATCGAGAGCGATCTCTCCGTGACCTCTACCCTTGGCCGGGGCACCAAGGTGGTGTTGCGCATACCGATGGAGGAGTGAAGTAAAGACGATGAGGAGCGGGCTTACAGAGCGAGCGGAATCGTTAAAAGAAGAGGGGCTACGCCTTTATCGGCTGGGTGACTACGAGGCTGCTGCTTCTCTCTTCATGGAGGCGGAGGGCATCTTCGCTGAAGCAAGGGATCTACGAGGCCAGGGGGAGACCCTTAACAACTTGGGCGTCCTTCACCTCCAGGCCCAGCGATGGGCCGAGGCGCAGAAAGCCTTCGAGGGAGCGAACGATAAATTCATCTCCGCCGAGGATAACCTGGGTCGAGCCCAGACCTTGGGCAATTTTGGGGAACTCTTCCGCCGGCGTGGGCAAAGGGAGGAGGCGGTAGATTCTCTAAAGGAGGCGGCTAACCTCTTGCGGGAAGTAGGGGAACGGGAGAAGGAGGCGAAAACGCTAGAACTCATCAGTCGCATCCGCCTAGAAGAGAGAAGGTGGCTTGAGGCCCTCCACTTCTACGACCTCAGCCTGGCCGCTCACCATAGTGGACTCAAAGGAACCATCCTCCGCCCCCTGGTCAAGATCCCCCTCAGCCTCCTCTCTCGGGGATCAATGTAGTCGGATACCGCCTATCCTTACAGGATCCCTATGGGAGAAATCCGGGGCCAGAGTGGTGTGTGCGGGACAAGGTACCGCCTAAAGGCTCCATTCCTGGTTGAGGAATCGAGGCTTCAGCCGGTTAAGCTCCAGCCCCGCCCGTACATCCCGAATTTGTAGCGTCCGAGCCTGTCTCGGACGAAAAACGTCGCAGGTAAACTGCGACGCTACATCTGTCATCATGCTGACCAGTAACAGGCAAGCGCGACGCTACTTCTCTTGTTCCGCCCTCGCCCTAGCGATGACCTCTTGGGCTGTATGGTCCGGCACCTCCTCGTAGTGGTCGAATTCCATGGTGAAATAACCCCGCCCTTGGGTCATGGAGCGCAAATCGGTGGCATACCTCTGTATCTCCGCCAGGGGAGCCTGGGCGGTGATGACACTCAACCCTCCCGACTGGTCCATGCCCATGACCCGAGCCCGTTTGCTATTCAGATCTCCTAAGACATCACCCATAAACCCTTCCGGGACAGTGATGGCGAGTTTCATGATAGGCTCTAGGAGCACCGGGTTTGCTTCCTCCATCGCCTTCTTAAAACCTAGGGAAGCCGCGATTTTGAAAGCCATCTCTGAGGAATCGACGGGGTGGTATTTCCCATCGTAGAGGATCGCGCGGAAATCGATAGCCGGATAGCCAGCCAGAACCCCCGTCTGTATCGCCTCCTTGAGCCCTTTCTCCACGGCCGGGATGAAGTTATGGGGGATGGCTCCGCCGCGGATCTTGTCCACGAACTCGAACCCCTGGCCTCTGGGTAAAGGTTCGAGCCTCAACTGCACAACCCCATACTGGCCGTGGCCACCGGTCTGTTTCTTATATTTGCCCTCTGCGCTGGTGGTAGAGCGGATGGTCTCCTTGTAGGGCACCTTTGGAACACCGGTCTCGATCTCCACCCCGAACTTCCGCTCCAACCGCCGGGCAGCGATCTCCACATGGGATTCGCCCATCCCGGAGAGGATCGTCTCTCTCGTATCCTGTTCTCGACTGACTCGAAGGGTGGGGTCCTCTTCTACCAGACGGGCTAACGCTGTTCCCATCTTGTCCAAATCCGCCTTCGTCTTGGGCTTAATGGTCGCGCTGTAGACCGGGTGGGGGAAGTCGATCTCCGGGAGGAGGAGGGGGCGATCCTTGTCGCAAAGGGTATCACCCGTGGAGGTGGCCTGTAGTTTGGCCACGGCTCCGATATCCCCGGTGGAGATCGACTTCACCGCTTCCTGTTCCTTGCCCCGTAAGTGAAAGAGTTGGCCGATCCTCTCTTCCTCATTCCTATAAGCGTTGAGCACTCGGGAGTCCGATTCCATCGCTCCGCTGTAAACCCGGAAATAGGTGAGTTTGCCCACATAAGGGTCGGCGAAGGTCTTAAATACCAAAGCGGCTAGGGGAGAAATGGGACTCACCTCCAAAGCCTCCTCTAGGCCCGACAGGGGGCTCCTAGCCCGCACTTCCCTTTCGGCTGGGGAGGGTAGATACTCTACTATACAATCGAGCAAAGTCTGGCTTCCCACCACCTGCGTGGCCGAGCCGCAGAGGACGAGGATAACGGATCGGGCCTTCGTCCCCGCTGCTAACCCTCGCCGCATCTCCTCGGCGGTCAACTCCTCACCTTCCAGATATTTTACGATCAACTCATCTTCTGCCTCTGCCGCCGTTTCTACCAACGCCTCTTGGAAAGAACGAGCCTCCTCCAATAGTTCCGGGGGGATATCCTTCTCCTCGCCTACATAGGCTTTCATAGTGACGAGATCTATCAACCCCTCAAACCCCTCTCCCACACCCACCGGGAGTTGCAAGGGGACAAAGTTTCCTTCGAACGCCTCTCTCAATTGGTCCAGGGTACGGCCAAAATTGGCGTTATCCCGATCCATCTTATTGATGAAGACGAGACGGGGTAGATCCCTCTCATCGGCGTATTTCCAGACCAGTTCCGTGCCTACCTCCACGCCGGAGGTGGCATCAACCACGATGATACAGCCATCGGCTACCCTAGTGGCGCCTTTCATCTCCCCCACGAAATCGGCGTAGCCCGGGGTATCCAGAAGGTTTATCTTATGATCCCGCCATTCGCAAGGTATGAGCGAGGTGTTAACGGAGATGTGACGGCGTATCTCCTCCGGGTCGTAGTCGGAGATGGTGGTTCCCTCGTCCACCTTGCCCAGCCGCTTTATCGCGCCCGTGTTGTAGAGCATCGCTTCCGCCAGCGAGGTCTTCCCTGCACCGCCATGGGACAATAAGACCACATTTCTTATACGATCGAGGCTATACTCTTTCACCATTCTTCCCTCCCGGCCTCTACATCTTAATCATTCTAAAGCAGATGGCCAAGGATGTCAATCAATAGGCCTTGGCGAAGACCACCCGCTGTATGGAGGTCTCACCACAGCGAATACATCTACCTCCCTCTTCTTCCTGGAAGGGGATAGCCCGGATGGTGGCCTTGGTCTCTTCCTTTATCTTGGCTTCGCACTCTGCCGACCCGCACCAGTGGGCCCAAAGGAAGCCCCCCGGTCCCTCCAGGATCCGCCTGAACTCCTCGTAGTCGTCCACTTGGTAGGAGTTCTCCTCCCGGAAAGCCAGAGCCCTACGGTAGAGGTTCTTCTGAACCTCCTCTAGGGAGGCTTCTATCCGCCCTTTGAGACCTTCTAAAGGCGCGATACTCTTCTCCCCCGTGTCCCGCCGCACCAGGACCACCTGCCTTTTTCCTACATCCCGGGGCCCGATTTCGATCCTCAGCGGGACCCCCTTCTGCTCCCACTCGTTGAACTTCCAGCCAGGGGTATAGGTCTCCCGGTCATCGAATTCATAACGCACACCTCCCAACCCATCCTTGACCCCTTCTACCGCTTTCCGCACCTCAGCCTCTTGCTTATCGCTTCGCCAGATGGGGACTATAACCACCTGTATCGGCGCTAGGCGAGGAGGCAATATCAGTCCTTGGTCGTCGCCGTGAACCATGATGATGGCCCCTATCACCCTGGTGCTAAGACCCCAACTGGTCTGCCAGACATATTCCAGGCGGTTGCCTCTGGTCTGATAAGTTATCTCGAACGCTTTGGCGAAGTTCTGGCCCAGAAAATGGGAGGTGCCCGCTTGCAACGCTTTCCTGTCCTGCATCATAGCCTCGAGGGCATAGGTGTGGACGGCTCCGGCGAACTTCTCTGATTCGCTCTTCCGCCCCACGATGACCGGAATAGCCATCTCCTTCTCGGCGAACTCTCTATACAATTCTAGTATGCGGCGGGCTTCCTCCTCCGCCTCTTCCGCCGTGGCGTGGGCGGTATGGCCTTCTTGCCACAGGAACTCCAGTGTCCGCAAGAATAGCCGGGTGCGCAACTCCCACCGTACCACGTTGCACCACTGGTTGATGAGCAGGGGCAAGTCCCGCCAAGACCTGATCCACTTAGCGAACATAGCGTTGATGATCGTCTCCGAGGTAGGGCGGACGATGAGGGGCTCCTCGAGTTTCTTGCCTCCCCCGTGAGTCACCACCGCCAACTGAGGCGCGAAGCCTTCCACATGCTCCTCTTCCTTGGCCAAGAAACTCTCGGGGATGAAGAGGGGAAAGTAGGCGTTCTTATGCCCGGTGGCTCTAAATTTGGCATCCAGGGTCTCCTGGATGTTCTCCCAGAGGGCGTAGCCATAGGGGCGGATGATCATGCAACCTCGCACCGGGGCATAATCAGCCAGTTCCGCCTTGAGTACGACATCTGTGTACCAGCGGGAGTAATCTTCTTCTCTGGGGGTAACTTTCATGGACATAGCCTATCCTCTAACCGAGTTTCTTAAGTTGGAATCCCTATGAACGTCTCTCTAGCCTATCGGCCACTTCTGACGGCTCCTCAACAAGCTTAACCGGCTGTCCCTCGGGATCCCGTCCCACAGGGATCCTGTAAGGATAGGCGGTACACCGCTCTGCCTTTTCTCTTCATGGTGCCAACCTGGCCCCTAGCCCAAGTTGCCTGCCCCAAGGCGTGCCAGGCCGGGGTACTAGGACGGGCTGGCATCAGCAAGCCAGGGATATCTCCATCTGGCAGGTCAACCTTAACCTTCACGCGCGGTCAAAAGTTCCCTTGTGTGGCCTAAGAGGATTATACGAGAAGTTTCAGGAAGAGCAAGCGGGTAGGGGACTCGGGATAGCGGGAAAGGGGTGGCTGTTCTAAAAGCAAGCGAACCGATTTGTGCTTTTGAGTGTTGTAAATATCAAATCTCTTGAAGGGAGCCCCTTAGCCTCTATGCGAGAAAGAATACGCGATATAGAAGCGATTTCAATAGTTGTAAGAGGAAGAATCTCAGACGAGATCGATGCCAGGATGTCTTCCTTAGTTCTAATCGAACGCGACAGGAAAGTTCGAGAGATGGTGGACCTGGGCATAAGAGGCATCGAGGTGGAACCGATTCCCTCTTCTTTGGATGAAGGAGAGAGGGCGATTTTGGTGAGCAACTACCCCTCGGTTTCGCAGACCCTAAGAGCACTTTTGAAAGTGGGGTGCCGTCTACCTGGAGAAGGATTTCGGTTGAAAGGAATTGCCAGGAAAGAGGTTAAGACGGAAGCGAACTCATTGTTGAAAGCACTTGGCATAGATAAATTCATCTTTCCGGCGCAGAAAGATGAAGCCGGAGTATATAAGTTGGAGCGTAGAACCTATAGAGAAGTTCTAGCCTATCTCGACGAGTCGGGACACATCTTATGGCTTTCCCTTACCGGGAAGACCAGGGGTAACGGTCTATTGGAGGGAGATCTGAGAACCGGGGCGGCGCTATTCTCTCTTATGAAACGAGTTCCAATTATACCGATGGGGCTGGTCGCCAAAGGAGAGAGGGACAAATCGAAGGTGGTGAAGGTCAGATTCGGAGAGCCGATAAATCCACCAAGGGTAGAGGAGATGACCGAATTTGAAAGAAGCGATTTTCTGATTGACTTTTCAAGGTTGGCGATGTGTGAAATAGCGAAATTGTTGCCCCCAGGGCAACGGGGCGATTTTGAAAACATCGAAGAAAAATAGGTAGAGATTGAAGGAAGGCTAGAGATATATTAGGTCCAGACTGTGGTAGGCTGAAGAAAGTAAAGCGGTTCTAACACCATTTTGTATGTATCGTCGCTCTTTAGGGCGACGATACTTGTCAGCCTGCCTCGGTACTTGCCAGCCTGTCCTGGCGCGCCCTGTCCCGAACCCGGCAGGGTCTAGGGATGACAGGCCAGGGGCCGGGGGAGACAATTTCTGTCGGCAGGGAAAAATCTTCTCCTGGCTCCTTTATCAATGCCTCAGGTCGCTCAGAAATCGCGCCCCTTCTGCATCGTCGAGCCCCCGATGGTCCGGTCAGATGCACGGTCGCCTGGCCACCACTTCTCCCTCCACCACTGGCCTCTCGCCGAAGCGGCCTATGCCAGAATGGCACTCTGGATCATCCAGCCTCCTTTGATGCCGATTTTACATAGTTGCACTTCTTGTGCCAATATGGTCAAGTCGGCAGGGAGATTCTCTTGTGGCAAAGAATGCGCAAACTGGTGAGGCGAAGGCTTCTCTCGGAAGTGGAAAAGATGGCTAGGACATCGGCAGTCGGAGGAGCCGAAATGCGGGAGGGGGCGCACTTGCGAAAACTGGGCCAGTTGTTGAGCCCAGAGACACTCCAACCGCTGGTCGGATTCAAGCGCCCAGATCTCAATTAAGTTAGCATGGTAGCACAAGTAATCTATGTGCCATCGGGGATGGTTACCCCTCCGGCAATGGCGGGCCAAGCGGGCCCGAAGCCCACCGGTCCCCCTGGCACTGCCTATGTAGAGGTAGTATCCCCGCGGGAAAACGAGACTTCCCAGCCTCCCGATTTCGATCTCTCTATCTTCCTCCAGCCATAGAAGGAGGAGATAGGTGCCGAGCCCTCTGGTCACATTTGTCATGTCTAGATTATATGAACTTTTCGGGCTGGGGCAAACTCATAAACTACTTGACAGATGCTTATGCCCAAGATATAATTTTGTAAGGCGAAATAATTGTGAGGCTAACTTTCTAATGGCTAGAAGAGGAGAGCACATTGAGGCCCTGGAAAGGTTGCTGCGCCAACTCACTTGGCTGGAGCGGAAGAGCCTGGCCCAGGAACTCTCTTACTATGGAGTGACCGTTCCTCAGTTTTACGCTCTCCTACCCCTTGAGAAGCGTGGCCGGGCCTGCTCCATGAACGAATTAGCCCAGGCCACGCAGCGGGCTAGAGCGACCATGACCGGAATCATAGATAGGCTGGTGAGGATGGGCTTGGTGGAGAGACGGAGGAAGGGATCGGACCGCCGGGTGGTCATGGTAGGCCTAACAAGGCGGGGGGAGCAACTCTTGGAAGAGGTGAGGGCTCGACGCCGTCGGGGTTTTTATAAGGCCCTGGAGAAGTTCGATGATGGGGAGATCGACCAACTCTTGCGGTTCTTGGAGGCACTCCCCTTAGCCCTTTCCTGGGAAGAAGGGGATGGGAAGAGCGCTTGAAGAAGTTGCACCATTGCCATGAGCGAGAATGGCGTAAAACAAGCGTCTGAGGCGTTGGATGCTTACTCGCAGGCGATCATCGCAGTTGCAGAACGAGTAGGGCCCGCGGTAGTACGGATAGAGACTCCAAAAAGAAGTCATCTCGGGGGGTCAGGGACCACTTTCTCCTCCGTCAGGCAGATCCTCACCAACGCTCATGTGCTGGAGGAAACGCAAAGGCTCCAAGTCGCCCTTTTCCTACCTCTTGGGCCTCACCTTGGCGGATCTCCCTAAAGGAGCCTTGGCCGGCGTCCAAAAAAGGACGGACTTGGTACGATTTTACCATTGACCTATTCTCCTGAGCACACTAGAATGACAAACGCGACATCCTTCAACCCTGGATCCGGGGGAAGGGTGGAGAGGCTTTCTGGTCAAAGGCTGCAAGAGGTGTTTTCAGGGTTGGGTTGGCTCCTGCCCAGAACCCTGGCCCTGTGGACAGTGCTGCTCCTGAATTGGGCGCTCTTTCTTCTAGTGGTGGTTTTCTGGGTTGGTCATCGCTTAGGTGGGTCTGGATACCTTCTGATGATAGGGACCGGGGCTACCCTCCTTATCCTTTACGCTTATTTCTACGATGTAGCCTGGGGGAAAGAGGTGCTCCTAGAGCGTCCTCCCCGCCCGCCTTTCATGCCTGTCCATAAGCGGAAATGGTTGGGCAGGGCGGTGAGGCTTTGCCACCGTCTCGATGTCTTTTGGATGGCTATCCGTAACGAGTTCACAGGGAGATCATTGTTCTGGGCCCTTATTGCCGTCGTTGTCGCCCTCGGCAGAAACTCCTGGGCCCGGGCGAGGAGGAAACTGCTGGGGCTAACTTGGTTCGGGAGGCTCGCTTTTTACGAATGGCAGTGCCCCCGATGCGGTCAGAGATACCCTCGTCCCCCACTGGATGAGGAAGAGGTAGCGGAGAGGATCCGAAGGGAACTGAAAGCGGAAAAATGGTAAAGGGATGATCATCGAGACCCAAAACCTGACTAAAGAGTTCGGCTCTTTGCGCGCGGTTGATAGTCTGAACCTGCGGATAGGAGAGGGAGAGATCCTAGTTCTCCTAGGTCCCAATGGCGCGGGTAAGACGACGACCGTCCGTCTCTTGGCCTCCATCCTCAAGCCCACCTCAGGTGGAGCCATCATCGCTGGCTACGACGTTGTGGAACAGGCCAAAATCGTCCGCCGGATGGTAGGTTTTTTGACCGAATTCCCGGGCCTATATCTGCGTATGTCCTTAGGTGATTATCTTAACTTTTTTGGGGAACTGTATGGGATGTCAAAAGAGAAGCGTCGGCATCGGAGCGACGAACTGATGGAACGGTTCGGCGTCTTGGGTATTAGTCGGAAGCGCCTAGCCGAGTTCTCCAAAGGGATGCGCCAGAGGGTGGCCCTCATGCGGGCCCTGATCCATGAGCCCCAGATCCTCTTCCTCGACGAGCCCACTTCGGCTATGGACCCTCATAGCGCCAAGATGGTGCGGGACTACATTCGGGGTTTACGCTCTTCCCGGCATACTATCCTCCTCTGCACCCACAACTTAGCGGAAGCGGAGAGCCTGGCCGATCGGATAGCCATCATTAGTCAGGGGCGGATCATCGCTCTAGGGACGCCCTGGGAGTTGAAACGGCAACTTCTGGGGGTTCCCCTATTTGAGTTGCGCCTAGCCTCACCTCTAGATAGTCTGAAGGTGGGAGAATGGGTAGAGATCGAGGAGCATGGCCCTACCTGGTTCCGATATCGCACCCCCTCGCCTGAGGAGGTGAACCCTCTCCTCCTCCATCGTCTGGCTGAGGAAGGAGCCGAGGTGGTCACCTTGAGCGAGGTGCCCCGGAGCCTGGAGGAGGTCTACCTCCGCATCGTGGAGGATGGGGATGAAGATACCCTCTCGGTTTAAGGTTAGCCCCTTGGTGATGGGTAGGGGAGCGGGCGAATCGTTTGCCAAGGCTCTGGTTATCACCAGGCGCGAGGTGCGCGACTCCCTCAGGGATTGGCGGATCGTCACCCCCATTTTGCTCCTCACCCTCATCTTCCCTTGGATAATGAGCCTCGCCTCCAAGGTGGCCGCTAACTTCGCCGTGGCTTATGGTGTGGCCGATAATGCGGCCATCATCGTCCAGCAACTGGTACCTTTCTCCCTTTTGATCGTCGGCTTCTTCCCCACCTCTTTCTCCCTGGTGATCGCCTTGGAGACCTTTGTAGGGGAGAGGGAGAGGAACACTCTGGAGCCACTATTGGCCACCCCTATCTCGGATGGAGAACTATACCTGGGCAAACTTCTGGCCGCTATGCTCCTCCCAGTGGCGGCCAGTTACCTGGGCCTCGTCTTCCACCTCCTTGGGCTGCGCTGGACGACCGCCTACCACATTCCCGCACAAGCGTTTCTACAAGTGATGCTTCTCACCACTATGGAGGCCTTAGTGATGGTGGCTGGGGCGGTGGTGGTCTCCAGCCATACTACCAGTGTGCGCGCTGCCAACCTCCTCGCCAGTTTCATCATCGTCCCCATAGCCCTCTTCCTCCAAGGGGAAGCGGTGCTCTTCTTCTGGATGCGGTATGATGTGATCTGGTTGATGATCCTTGGCCTGGTCATAGTCGATCTAGCCTTGGTGCGCACCGGTATTCGGATCTTCAATCGGGAAGAGATCTTGGCCTGCCAATATGACGAGATCACCCTTTCTGGAGTGCGGCGCTCTTTCAGCCGCTTTTGGTCCTCGCCACCGGGAATAAGCCAAGAGCCACCCCCTCTCACCCTGGGCCGCCTCTACCGAAGCCATTTGCCGAGGCTCCTGAAGTATTATCTCTCTCCCCTCTCTGTGGTGCTAGTGGTGATGGTCGGGGGCCTTCTGGTGGGGTGGGCCTTCGCCATAAGGTATCCCCTTTCCCAGATAGGGGGTCTGGAAGGGTTGGTCAATTCCGACTTGGGCCGGGAATGGCAAGATCTGGGACTTCTGCCGGGCCTCAGCGTCTGGGGCATCTTCATTCACAATGTACGAGCCCTGCTCATCGCCGCCTTCTTGGGGGTTATCTCCTTCGGCACCGCCCCTCTCCTCTTGCTCCTCATCCCTTTGGGGATGATGGGCTTCTTGCTGGGGCAGGCGGCTAGTGTAGGCTACAGCCCCCTTATTACCCTCGTCGCTTTTGTTCTCCCCCATGGCTTGGTGGAGATACCGGCCGCTTGGATAGCCACCGCCTTCGCCCTCAAAATCGGCGCTGCCATCTTGGCCCCTCCCCGGGGCCTCTCCCTCGGCGAGGGGTTCTTGCTCGCTATCGTCAACTTCTTGAAGATCTTCTTCCTCCTCGTGGTTCCTCTCCTCCTCCTCGCCGCCTTCCTGGAGGCCAGGGTCACCCCTCAGGTGGCTCTCTGGCTCTTGGGTGGGTAATATAATTTTTCGCCCAGTTGATGGTATAATAGAATTGTAAGTTGCGCTTTGAGAGGTAAATGCCATGGCTGAGGTGGAGAAAAGGATCGAGGCTCTGCGGCGAGTCATCCGCTACCATGCCTATCTGTACCATGTTCTGGATTCTCCTGAGATCTCAGACGCCGAATATGACGCCTTGATGCGGGAATTAGAGGAGTTGGAGAGAGCCCATCCCGAACTCCTCACTCCCGATTCTCCCACCCAAAGGGTAGGGGCCCCGCCGGTGGAGGCCTTTGGAGAGGTGGAGCATCGGGTGCCCATGCTCAGCCTGGATAACGCCTTCGATGAGGAAGAGTTGAGGGCTTGGGAGAAGAGGATCCGCAGGCTGTTAGACGAGAAGTTCGAGTATGTCTTGGAGCCCAAAGTAGACGGCCTGGCCATCTCCCTAGCCTATGAAGAGGGGGTATTGGTGCAAGGCTCCACCCGGGGCGATGGCTTCCGTGGCGAGGATGTCACTTTGAACCTCCGGACTGTCCCCAGCATCCCCCTCCGCATCCCCGTTCATGGCGATCTAGAGCCCCCACGCCTCCTCGAGGTCCGTGGCGAGGTCTATATGCCCCTTGATCTCTTCCAGGAGATGAACCGGCGACGGGAGAAGGAGGGCGAGAAGACCTTCGCTAACCCCAGAAATGCGGCCGCTGGCTCGGTCCGACAACTCGACTCCTCCATCACCGCCTCTCGCCCCTTGAGCATCTGGGTCTATGGAGTGGGCCGCTTCGAAGGGGCCCAACTCACCACTCAGTGGCAGGCTTTAGAATACCTGCGAGCCTTGGGGTTCAAAGTCAGCCCCGACATCTCCCTCCACGATAACCTCGACGATGTCATAGCCGAGATCAACCAATGGGTGGAGAAACGAGAGAGTTGGAACTACGAGGCTGACGGTATGGTGGTGAAGGTCAACTCCTTCGAGCGACAAGAGAGGCTGGGTGTGGTAGGGCGGGCCCCTCGCTGGGCCATCGCCTATAAGTTCCCCGCCGAGGAGGGGGTCACCCGAGTTCTTGACATAAGAGTAAATGTGGGTCGCACCGGGACTCTCAACCCCTACGCCGTCTTGGAGCCGGTCCAGGTGGGAGGAGTAACCATAAGTAAAGCCACTTTACATAACTTTGATGACCTGCGACGCAAAGATATAAGAGTAGGGGATACGGTGGTTATCAAGCGGGCTGGGGATGTGATCCCTCAGGTGGTGAGGCCGCTAGAGGAACTCCGCACTGGGGAGGAGAGGTTTTTTGAGGCCCCCGGAAGGTGTCCTGCCTGCGGGGAGCCGGTGGAGCGCTCCCCCGATGAGGTGGCCGTCTATTGCCTGAACCCCTCTTGTCCCGCTCAACTGGTGCGGAATGTGGAGTATTTCGCCTCCCAAGCGGCGATGGATATCGACGGCTTCGGCTCCCGCCAGGCGCAGAAATTCGTGGAACTGGGCCTCATAAAGGACTTGGCCGACCTTTACTATCTGAAACCGGACGATCTTCTCCCCTTGGAGGGGTACGCTGAGAAGAGCGTGGAGAACCTCCTGGCCTCCATCGAGGCTTCCAAGAAGCAGCCCTTGTGGAGGCTCGTAACCGGCTTGGGGATAAAGCATGTGGGGAGTACCGTGGCTCAATTTCTCACCAGACATTACGCCTCCCTTAAGGAGTTGATGGCCGCCGGCCAGGCGGAACTGGAAGCCATAGAGGGGCTGGGCCCCCACACCGCGGGGAGCATCGTCCGGTACTTCTCCCAGGAGCGGAACCGTAAACTCATAGAGAAACTCCGGAAGGCTGGAGTGCGAATGACCCGCCTAGCGGAGGAGGCAGAGGCGCTCAGAGGGCCTCTGGCCGGCTTGACCTTCGTCATCACCGGGACGCTGCCCACCATGAGCCGAGAGGAGGCTACCAGGTTCATCGAAGAGCAGGGGGGAAAGGTCACGGGGAGCCTCAGTAGGAACACCGACTACCTCCTGGTAGGGGCGGACCCCGGCGGCACCAAGTACGACCGGGCCCAGGAGTTGGGAATCGCGCTGGTGGATGAGGATGGGTTGAGGGGGATGGTGGAAACGTGAACTCCCTCCTTCTTGGGAGCGGGCGGATCCTACCCACCCCCTCTCATCAACACCGACTGGCTGCTATCGCCAGAAAAACTCTCGCCATGGGCGTGATATAATCTTTGTATGCCAGGATCAGAACGGAATGTCATCAATGCTTGCTGATACGCCAGCCTCAATATCTTGAGTCTCTATTTCTCCCACGTGGCGAACCCCATCAATGATTTGCCGAATAAAATCGGGTATCATCTGTGATTCGTCCTCGCTCATCTCTATAAGTCTCTTAGCAATGTAACGTCCTACTAATCCCTTTCCTGCACTAGTCCCTAGTTCGTCCCCTGCTGCCTCGCGTAGATTCGCATACAATCCAGGTCGATGAGTTTCCAGCGCAGATTCTAACGAATGCTCAAAATCTTGCTCGAAGACGGCGTAGCGGGGCGTAATCTTCTCAGCCGGTTCTTCTTCCTCAGGTTCCCCCAGCATTCTGAGCAGAATACGATTCCAGCGGCGCCTATCATCGTCCAAGGTACCCCGATCCCCATCGAAGATCAAATAAACTGGTATCCCAAATAGAGCATATAACTGGTAAAGCTGATCGAGATTGGTTTTACCATGGGCGTTTACAACTGAGACCCCGTAGGCATCGAAATCGTAGTCTAGGGCCATCGCGAAGAGGGGCAGAGTATGTTCTTCCGTTTCTCCTTCGACCAGGACGATCTTCCTGGCGAAAAAGGCTTCGTTATGAGCCAACGTGCATATGTTACGATAGCGCTCGCGCAGACTCTCACTGGACATCTGCACCTGGGGATGCAAACTCCGACGTACTCCTAACAGGTCATCGGGCGAAACCTGAGTGACGCTAGTGAAGTGCAGAGTGCGGTTGTTCTCACTCTCAGATTCCTTCTTCACTAAGCAAATCCGGTCGAAATGCTCTATGTCTACAAAGGTACCTGAATGCGTTGAGTAGAAGATTTGAGCTCCCGCTTCCGCCAATTCGTCAAACAGCGTATAGAGACTACGTTGAGTGTGTGGGTGCAAGAAGATCTCCGGCTCCTCAATGCCGATTATCGCATCGTACTTGAAAACTTTCGCGTAAGTACGAAACAGAGCCAATAGGATCAGATTGCGCATGCCCTGGCCACATACCAAAGGGGATCGCTGCAGTTCATCCTCCCACAAAAGAAGCTGAATTGCACGATAGTAGTTCAGCGGGTCAAAGGTCTGGAACTCCAACTCAATCCGATGAGTCGTCCGTCGTATCTGCTCGCCAAAAGCACTCTTAACTCCATTCTCAAATTCTCGGAACAGTGAAGTGCGAAGCAGATCCCGTGCCTCTTCGAATCGTTCTCTCAATTGAGCTTGCTCATCATCTGTAGCACATTCTCTGAAATCCTTGTCTAGCCGTCTAATGATCCGTCCAAACAGTGTCCAGCTAGAATGTCCCAAGTGATAAACCAAATCTCGGTTTGCGTCTAGATACACCAAAGCACAGCGATCCCGTACTTCTGAACTTAAAAAGTAGGGGTTGTCACTGGTAGTATACTGCACTTTTGTCTCTGCCTTATCCTCCCATGGAGCAGTGAACCAGATGCGTTTGTAGTTCCAGGGGTTGTCGTGGAACTCAACCTCGATGTGAATGGACTGCGTGGTATCCTCCTCAAAATAATCACATGGTTCTAAGCGTTGCTTGGTAGGCCAGGATTCACCAAGCAGAAAATTAATAGCAGACAGAATATTGCTCTTGCCAGCGTTGTTTTCCCCAACTAAAGCACAAATGTCATTGGGAAAGAACTCCAAAGTCTTGATTGAGCGAAAGTTCTTGATAAGTATCCGCTTGACCTTCATAATTTGCCCTCTTCGCGTGTAACGCCTCTGCGTTTTCCACGGTATCCGCCCAACGGTTGCGAATTGAACCGAAGCGCCGATGCTACTCAGCACGCATAGGTGCTGTCGGCTCCAATGAGCGGTTAGGCCTCCCCTTGCCTCAATGGGAACAAGACAGCGTATGTCTCCGCTGGAGAGGTTTGCTTACGCTTGACTATCCAGGTTTTCACAACCAGGTTAACGCATTCCAGTAGCGTGTAAGCCGATGCCATAACTCCGAGCAGTTCCTCTTCAGCACTGCCCCACTTCAATCCGAACACGATCCCGTGAGCCTGCATAGAGAGAGGGCCATACAATTGTGTGTAGAGTCTCTCCAAGCCGGAAGCTCTCGCCAATTCCTCGATTCTCAGGCGCGGAGAAATTCCCTTGGACCAATCCGACTCAAGTAGTTCTTCTGTTTTGTCTTCGCCAGTGACCCTATCTGTAACCCTCCCGAAGCCAGTTCTAAGATTCTTCCTAACATGTCGCTTGAGTTCATGGGTAGGGGCCTCAACAAAGACCTGAGCATTTTCATCAGACTTGACAATCCAGGAGACCCAAAAAAGGGACTCTAACAAGCTGCGTGTAAGGCTGTACAAAGGGGGTAGGAGCTTGGCTTCCGCCAGGAAATCACACCCCTCGGCAGTATCAGCGGCTCTTCCAAGACAAAAGACAAGGGCAATCTCTCTAGGCCCATTGAAATGCCTCTTGGCAAAGTCCCTAGAATTCTTTCTAGCGATGGTGATTTCGGATCTGAGGCCATCGATCTCAACTTGAAGATCTTCCAAAAGGTCTGGCACAAGCAACCTCTACTGCTACATGGAGGGCGGCCTAGCTACTGATTACGTGGAGATTTTTCTACCTCGTCGCGCTCCCTGGACAATCACCTACATTCTATCCTCACATGGTTTCTTCGTCAAATCACAGTTAGGCGAAGAAGCCCCCCGCACACAGCTATTTCTTTTGCTTGACCATGTATTGAACCGGTGCTATCCTTGTTTTATGGTCGAGCAGCCCTTCTCCGCGTCTCTTTCTCGTATATCCCTCTCGGACTTCTCATAGTCATCATCATTACCTCCCACCCCCACCTCGCCCTCCTCCTCATCCCCACAGATGGCATAGTAACGTAGGGCAGGTTTCTATACCTGCCTCTTGACAAACCCCGCGACTTCGGTTATAATTATAGCACACTTGTTCTATCAAGCCATCCCCAGAGTGAATCCCACGCGGGGAGGCGAGGAAAGAAGGACCTCGGCGAATACCACACCACCGAGAACAGAGTGGTTGTTTCCCAAAAATTTTTATTCAACCCCCCCGCTGGCTTAGTTGGCTATTTGACAGGGTAGGGGGCTGATGTTATCCTTACCCGCCATGGTCGAGCATCCACCCTCCCCTGACGCCTACAGCGCCCTGGAGCAGCGCTTCCGTGAGCCTGCCCGGGCGCTCCTTAGGCGAATCTACCACCCCTTGGTGCTCCTTCTAGCCTGGCTGAGGGTCTCGCCTAACCTTGTCTCCTTCTCGCAGATTCCCCTGGGGCTTCTCATAGTCATAATGATTACCCCCCACCCCCGCTTGGCATTCCTCCTCATACTCGCTTGCATCACCATAGATGGCATAGATGGGGCTCTGGCCCGACACCTGGGCCGAGCGACGCGGTTTGGGGCCCTCTGGGACGGTTTCTGCGACCATGTAAGGGAAATACTCGTCATCGCTGGTTTGGCCTGGGTAGGGGCTCTAAACGGCTTCTGGGCCGCCCTCTACGGCCTCGCCTATCCGGGGATAAACCTCACCCTGGCCCTCTGCAACCACTATAAGACCCCCATCCCCCTGGCCATCAAGACCTATATCACCGCCTACCCCTTCATCTTCCTCTACCTCTGGTTCGGGATAAACTGGCTCGATTGGGGGATAGCCTTCTCCGTCTTGACTATGGCTTTCACCATCGCCTGGGGAGCGCGACTTCTGCACGAAGCCCTGGGGTGAAAGAGGCTAATCTCCCTCCACTTGCTCTAGCCACCTATAGACTTCGTAACTCAAGAGCACCTTGGGTAGATACTCCCGGGTTTCGGATAGGCCTATCCAGCGGAAGAAGTCGGCCTTCTCTTGGATTAGAGGGTTCTCCTTCCACTTGTTCACGTTCCCTGGCCCGCCATTATAGCCGGCCACGGCGTAATCCAGGCCCTCCCCGAAATAGTCCAGTAGTTCGCGGAGATACCAGGCTCCCAGGCGTATATTCATACCGGGGTCGAAGATCTCTGTGGGGTCTATCTCTATCTTCATTTGCTGGGCGATATAGTCTCGGGTGGAGGGGATGATCTGCATCAGCCCTTGGGCGTAGGCGTGAGAGATCGCCTCTGGGTCATACCTGCTCTCCTCCCGCATGATGGCGTAGAGAAGCAGGGGGTCCAGACCGAATTCCTGAGCCGCCTCCTCCACCTCCTGAACATAGGGCTTAGGGTAGGCCAGCCTCCAAAGGGAGAGGGGAGCGGCGTCCAAGTCTCGAAGCGCCACGACAGCGACCTTCTGAGCATCTCCCAAGAAGCCCCGCTCCGATAGGGCCTGGGCCATGGCTAACTCCATGGCTGGGCTCTCGGTGAAGCGGGCCGCAAAGAGGAGTTCCCTGCGGGCTAAACGCTTGAGCCCCAAGAGTTCCAGGGCTTTCACCTTCTCCAAGATGGAGTCGCCATCTGGAGGAAGAGAGGCCACGACAGAGGAGAACCCTCGCTTCTGAGCCAAGAGAGCGAAGTAGTTAGGCTCCAACTCCGTGAGGAGAGCGGAGGCTTCATCTAGAGCCTCGGGGTCTCCCACCCTTCTGGCCAAGAGGTACATCCGGTAGGCGGCATCGTCAGCCAAGGCGGTATCCGAGCGGCCCAGGCGGGAGTAAAGGGGCAACGCTTCCGCTAACCGCCCTTCCCCTTCCAAAAAGGTGGCCCCCCTCCACCAGCCATAGGGGTAAGGGAGGTCTTGGTATATCTCCAAAGCCTCTTCTGGCTCGAGAGCCTCTATGAGTTCCGCCTGAGCCAGTAAACTCTCCGCACTCTCCACCTTCTGGTACTCTTCTAGGGCTTCCTCGGCATAACCCAGTCGGGCCAGGGTCCGCGCCCAGCCCAGGCGCGCCTCCCCATCCTCTGGATCCCCCTCCAGCCAGGCTTGATATTCACCTCTGGCCTCCTCATACCGCCCCAGCCCCTCCAAGGCCCTGGCTCGTAGAGAGTTTGGCTCATCTATCAAGCGAAGGGACTCCAAAGCGTCGCTGAAGTAGAGGGCGGCGTTGAGGTCGGCGGCTAGGACGAGGGGATAGGTGGCGGTCCTGCGCATATCCACGAAGGCAGCGGGATAGGAGGAGAGGAGCGCCTTATATTTCTGGTACGACTCTTCAGTCCGCCCTTCCTCCTCCAAATATCGGGCGAACTCCAAGCGTAGGGGTGGGGAGCTCTCAAGTTCTAGGGCCTTTTCATATTCGACTTCCGCTTCTTTCTCCCCTAGGGAAGCGTAGTAGCGGGCCAGGATGAGATGAGCCTCGAAGGCAGCCGGGCTGTGGGGGCGATAGTCGATTATACTCTTCAGTTCCTGCACCGCTTCCACATCGGGCATAGCGGCCCGGGCGCTAGCCAGAAGGAAGTATTCGCTTATCTCTGGAAAACCTTCACTCAAGCGGCAGTAGAGAGCCTGGGCGGTGACGAGATCCGCCTCTTGGGCTTCCTTATAGAGGAGTTGGGGCGGCCCCACAGAAGCCCTTTGCATAGGCAAGGCCAGGATACCCAGGCCCAGCAGGGTTATGACCGCAACGATAATCCGGAGCACATAACCCATTTCATTCACTCACTATCCGAAAAGCATAGAGCCGAGCGTCGAGGGAACCCACATAGAGGAGATCCTCATAGATAAGGGGGGTCGATAGATCCCCCCGCGTGGGGTACCTCCAAAGGAGAGTGCCCCTCTTGGCCTCCAGAGCGTACAGTTTGTTGTCATCGGAGCCGAAGAAGAGCATACCTTTGAAGATGAGGGGAGAGGAGCGGATGGGCCCCTCGGCGCAGTACCGCCAAAGTGGCTCGCCCCTTTTAGCCTCCCAAGCGTAGAGGCAGCCATCGTTGGAGCCCACATAGACGACACTCCCCTCGACCAGGGGTGAGGAGTTGATGGCGAAGCCGGTTTCCTGCACCCAGGCCAGGCTCCCGTCTTTCACCCGAAGGGCGTAGAGATGCCTATCCTCAGAGCCCACATAGAGCAGCCCTTGGGATAGGGCCGGAGAAGAGCGCACAAAGCCTTCGGTCTGAAAGTGCCACTTGAGGTCGCCGCTTCTCGCGTCAAGAGCGTAGAGGTGATTATCGTCGGAGCCGAAGAATATAATCTCTCCCTCTAGGGTAGGGGAGGAGTTGATGGGGCCCACTGGCCCCCACCGCCAGGCTACCTTCCCGCTCTCAGCCTGAAGAGCGTAGAGGTAGCCATCGTTGGAGCCCACGTAGATCAGGTCACCGGCCCCGGTCGCAGAGGAGGTGATCCACCCCTCGGTCTCGTACCTCCACCTTAGCTCGCCTGTCGAGACCTCTAGGGCGTAGAGGTTATGGTCCCAAGAGCCTACATAGACCATATCGTTTAATACGAAGGGGGAGGAGAGGTTATCCTGGGCTTGAAAGCGCCACTTGAGGTCGCCCGTATGGGCATCGAGGGCGTAGAGGTAGTTATCGTCGGAGCCTATGAAGATCAGACCCTGAGCCACAACGGGGGTGGAGCGGATATAGTCACCCGTCTTATATGCCCAAGCCCATTTGAAAGAGGGAGAGGAGGCTAGGCCGCTCCCGCAGCCCAGCAGAAGGAAAAGGAGCGCTATTAAGAGACGAGGTCTCATCTGATCACCTGCCAGACCAGGGTATGATGCGGTGAATCAGGGGCGGAGGCTCTAGGGGCTCCGCACTCCAGGCGTAGGCACCTAGGAGGAGCGATTCCGCCTCCTGGGCCGCCTCCTTGCTCTGGGCATGAACGGTCAAGATCTTTTCGCCCGCCTCCACCTGATCGCCGATTTTCTTGTGTAGGACTATCCCCACACCATGGTCGATGGGCTCTCCTTTCTTGGCTCGCCCTGCGCCCAGCCTCATAGCGGCCATCCCCACCTTCTGGGCATCGAGGGCCGCGATATAGCCAGCCCGAGGTGCAGTTACAGGGTGCTGGAGAGGGGCTTGAGGGAGGAGCATCGGGTCATCGATGGGTGCCGGATCTCCCCCCTGGGCCACCACCAAATCCTTGAACTTCTCCAACCCTCTCCCTGACCGGAGGGCGCCCCTCAGGGCCTCTTGGGCTGCTTCTGCATCATAACTACTGGTCAACATAAGCATATGAGTGGCGATGACCAAGCAATGTTCCCAGAAATCCGGCGGGCCAGAGTCTTTCAAAGTGTCGATCGCCTCCCGCACCTCCAGGGCGTTTCCCACCGCGTAACCCAACGGTTGGCTCATATCCGATATGACCGCCGAAACCCTTCGTCCTACCCCTTCCCCGATCTCCACCATCGCCTGAGCCAACCTAACGGCTTCTTCCTCGCTCTTCATAAAGGCTCCTCGTCCCACCTTCACATCGAGGACGATGCCGTCGGCTCCGGAAGCCAACTTCTTGCTCATGATGCTGGAGGCGATGAGGGGGACGCACCCTACCGTGGCCGTTACATCCCGCAAGGCGTAGAGCACCCCATCGGCGGGAGCCAACTCCTCCGTCTGCCCTGCCACTACGATGCCGTACCGAGCCAAGTTGCTCAAGAAGCGATCCCCATCCAGTTGGGAGGTGAAGCCAGCGAACGATTCCAGTTTGTCCAGCGTCCCCCCGCTGAAGCCCAGTCCTCGACCCGATATCTTGCCTACGGGCACTCCACAAGCGCTCACCAGAGGGGCTACCACCAGAGTTGTCTTATCGCCCACGCCGCCTGTGCTATGCTTGTCCACCACGAAAGGGGCGACCCCTTTGAGATCCAACATTCGGCCGGAACGGGCCATGGCCTTGGTGAGGTGTATCGTCTCCTCTTTGCTCATCCCCCGTAGATAGACCGCCATGAGCCAAGCGGCGGCCTGATAGTCGGGGATCTCACCCTGGGTGAACCCCTGGATGAAGAAATCTATCTCTTCTTTCGATAGAGAGAAACCGTCCCGCTTTTTAGCGATTATGTCTTGAGCGCGCATGGTAGCCAACTCCTTGGCCGATATTGGAACATGCAAAATCATACCATCCGGCCCGACTTTTGTCCAGGGCGACAAAGGAGGCCACCGTCGGTCTTATCAGGCTGGTCACCCCGCTACTTCGAGGGGATGATGACCGATGTCCCGAGGTCATCAATCTTTTGGTTCAACTGGGAGCCGAGAAAACGAATATCTATCTGAGCGTGAAAATATACCAGTCCGCTACAATTACCTCTGAGGCAAGGAGTTGTGAAGCCAAGGGGTTGACAAAACTAGAAAAGTCCGGCAATATATAGATGTATGTAAAACTATCGATATATTGGAGGGATGAGATTGAGCATCAATTGTGTGGATTTCTGCAAGGCCCTCTCTGATGAGACGAGGCAGTCGATCCTCGAGATGCTGCAAAGGGGTGAGATGTCGGTGGGGGAGATCGTGGAGGCTTTCAAGATCAGCCAACCCACCATATCTCATCACCTGAACGTGTTGAGAAATGTGGGGCTCGTGACTAGCCGCAAGGAGGGAAAGCAGGTATTCTATTCCATCAACAAAGAGAACGTAGAGGAGTGTTGCGGCAAGATGGTGGCCAAGTTCTGCGTGGAGTTGCCATGTAGCCAACGGCCCTAGGAAGTGGAGGCACTTGGGAGTGCAACTGGGAAGGCTGACCATGATCTGTTTACCCTTACTTGGTTGAGGGTCTGCTTTCCCGCCGGTGGAAGCGAGACATACTATTGCTACTAGCAGGAGGAGCGATTTGGGCAAGAAGAAGATGATTCACAAGAATGAGATCAAGGAGGCCGTTCGGCGACATTACGGAGAGATAGCAGCCCAGGCGAAGGGGGAAGGGGCTGCCAGTTGTTGTCCTGCTTCCAGTTGTTGTACCCCGGAGGAGGCTTGTAGCGCTGAGGCCCTCTATTCGCCGGAAGATCTGGCGGGGTTGCCCTCCAGCGTGACCGAGGTCACTTTGGGCTGCGGCAACCCTACCGCCATAGCTGGGCTCAAGCCCGGAGAGGTGGTCCTGGATCTGGGGAGCGGCGGGGGAATAGATCTCTTCCTGGCTGCCCAGAAGGTGGGTCCCACGGGTAAGGCCATCGGCCTGGACATGACCCAAGAGATGATCGATCTAGCGAAAAAGAACGCCCGGAAGGTGAGAGTCCAGAACGTCGAGTTCCATCTGGGCGAGATGGAGGATATGCCCCTCGAAGACGAGTCCATCGACGTGATCATCTCCAACTGCGTCATCAACCTCTCTCCGGACAAAGATAGAGTCTTCGCCGAGGCCTACCGGGTCTTGAAACCAGGGGGGAGGATGGTGATCTCCGATCTGGTGGCCGAGGGCGACCTGCCGCCCGCGGTGAGGCGGAGCATGGAGGCCTGGGTGGGCTGTGTGGCCGGGGCCCTGGACAAAAGGGAGTACTTGGAGAAGATCGAGGCCGCCGGCTTCATCGACCTGAAGACTAGGGTAGGGGGGTCGCCCGTTGAGGAGAGGGCAGGCGCCGACATCTACCTAAGGGTAGTACACATCGATGTAGAGGCCTATAAACCTGCCTAATGGGGGATAGAAGGGAGATGGAGAGCCATCCCTCTTTGTGATATACTTGTGATAGGAGGCGGTGTGGAGCGGGTTTTGGTGATCGGTGGGGGGTTGGCCGGTTCCGAGGCGGCCTGGCAGGCGGCTCAACATGGGGCTAAGGTCACACTATTCGAAATGCGGCCCCAAGCCATGACCCCGGCCCATCGCACCGGAGATTTGGCGGAGTTAGTCTGTAGCAACTCTCTAGGTTCCAACCTGATAGATAGGGCTTCTGGCCTCCTGAAAGAGGAGTTACGTCGTCTGGGCTCCCTCATCGTGGCCGGTGCTGACCAGACAGCCCTTCCCGCCGGTGGAGCCTTAGCCGTAGACAGGGAGGCCTTCTCCAGAGCGGTGAGTGAACGGATATCGAGTCATTCTGGGATAGAGATACGCCGCCAGGAGGTGCAGGAGATACCTTCGCCTAGGCCGGTGATAATAGCCACTGGCCCTCTCACCTCCCAGGCCTTGAGCGCTTCCATAGCCAAACTCACCGGGGAGGAGTACCTCTACTTTTACGATGCCCTGGCTCCCATCGTCACTTTCGATTCTATCGACCTAAGCAAGATCTTCCGAGCCTCGCGCTACGCGAAAGACGCTCACGACTATATCAACTCTCCTCTAAAGAGGGAAGAGTACTACCATTTTGTGGAGGAGTTAAAAGCAGCGAAGGCCATGCCCTTGCGGGAGTTCGAGAGGGAGGCTAAGTTCTTCGAGGGGTGTCTACCTTTAGAGGTCCTGGCTCAGCGGGGGAGAGACGCCCTGGCCTACGGCCCCTTGAGACCCACCGGCCTGGTCGATCCCCGGACGGGAAGGCGTCCCTATGCAGTCGTACAACTCCGCCAAGACAACTTGGCGGGGACTCTATACAACATGGTTGGCTTCCAGACCAACCTCCGCTGGGGAGAACAGAAGAGAGTCTTTCGCCTCATCCCGGGGCTGGAGAATGCCGAATTCGTCCGCTACGGTCAGATGCATCGCAACACCTTCATCAACTCCCCCGTTCTCTTGGAGCCCACTATGATGTTCAGGCATAAGCCTGGTATCTTCTTCGCTGGCCAGATCACGGGCACTGAGGGGTACGTGGCTGCTGCGGCCGGAGGGCTTATCGCTGGGCTCAACGCCGCTCGTCTGATTCAAGGAGAGCCCCTTTTGGTCTTTCCGCCCACTACCATGCCAGGGGCCCTAAGTCATTATATCTCCCGGGCCAGGGAGGGGGATTTCCAGCCCATGAAGCCCAATTTTGGCCTTTTGCCTGCGCTGAAGGTGCGAGGTAAGCGGGCCAGATACAATGCCTATGCCAAGAGGGCCTTGGAAGACTTAAAGGGCTTAGACACGACATGACTAGGGGTTCGATGCGCGATACATACCAAGAATTATCAGGGTCCTACCATGAGCGAGTTTGGTCGTACTTCAAGCAAAGAGGATTTGAATGCGTTCGGTTAGACATCGGAAAGCCTAAAAGGAAGGGAAAACGCCCCGATTTTAGGGTAGAAAAAGGCGATTGTGCATTTATTTGTGAAGTAGAGGTCATTTTTTCTGGGGGTATAGGGCAGAGCTCAGACTTTTGGCATAACGACTTCATTGAGCGCACTAGGAAACACTTCGACCAGCCACACCTGCGAGAGCTACCGTTTTACGTTGCCATATCTACGCCTAATCTTTACGCTCTAAATGAGCAGGAGAGAAACAAGATGTGTATTTGGTTGGAAGACCATCTCCGGGGCATAGAGAAAGAATGTGAAGGTGCCAGGTGGAGGTATCATAAGTACCCACTCGCAAGTGATCAAGGATGGATTTTCTTCCAGATATACGGGCCCATTAGGGGGACAAAACTAGAACTTAAACCTTACGCTGGAGGAGCTGTGGGGATAAATAAGGCAGCTGTTCTACAACGAGTCGATCATGCGATGAAGCAATTGCGTAGCCACGCCGAGGTGGAAGCACCAGACATTCCCCGGATAATTGTCTTGGCTTCTGCAAGTGCCTTCTTTGACATCATGATGCTATGGCTAGCTCACTCCTCTGTGATAAAGGATGCCTTAATACAGAATCCTGATCTCAGTGCACTGGCCCTGCTTGATCCAGTTCCAGTGGATGCCAAGGAGGCCAAAGATGCTTTCGGATTGGTGAAGGAGGCGCTCGAATCTGGCAAACCGCTTGAAATAGTGGATAGATTTATAGTATTTCACAATCCGAATGTTATCAATGCCAGGCCGCTAGACCGTGGAGTGTTTGACGATGGATACTCTAAGCAGTATATAGGCCAGCCTTGGTAGCGAGCGGCGCTCGCTGTTTATACCTGTAGCGCCTTGCAGGAGGTAGAGCCTTCGCGTAGTCGTAACAAAACACCAAAACACACACAAAAAAAACAAAAGTAACTCGCCTAGACTATACGAAGGGTCTAGGTGCGAGTAAACAGAAGATTAGGAGGTACTTTTGACCAAGGAGATAACGCTCCCTGTAGACGAGCCTATCGAGCGTGGCCTCTTGGTGGGGGTAGAACTGAAGCGGGAGAAGTCGGTCTGGCGCGCGGAGGATTCCCTTGCGGAGTTGGCCCAGTTGGCCCGTACGGCAGGGATCGAGGTGGTGGGATCTACTATCCAGCGCCTCGATCACCCTCGGCCTGCTACCCTCATCGGCAAGGGAAAAGTGGAGGAACTCAAGGCTCTTAAGGGCGAACTCAAGCCTGATGTGATCGTCTTCGATGAGGAACTCTCCCCCCGCCAGCAACGGAACCTAGAGGAGGAACTAGACCTCCAAATTCTCGACCGCACAGCCCTGATCCTGGATATCTTCGCCAAACACGCTCGCACTCGTGAGGGGAGGCTCCAGGTCGAATTAGCCCAGTATGAGTACCGACTGCCTCGTCTGACCCGCCTCTGGACCCACCTAGCACGTCAGGTAGGGGGCACTGCAGCCCGTGGCGGCCCCAGTGGCGTGGGGGTGAGGGGGCCCGGCGAGACCCAATTAGAGACCGACCGACGAGAGATAGGGCGAAGGATAGCCCACCTGCGACAGCAACTGGAGGAAGTCCGTACCCATCGCCGCCTCTATCGCCGACGACGTCGCCGCGCAGCCATCCCGGTGGTGGCCATCGTGGGCTACACCAACGCCGGGAAATCTACCCTTTTGAACTCTCTAGCCGACTCAGATATCTTGGTGGAGGATAAACTCTTCGCCACCCTGGACCCTACTACGCGGCGCGTGTCCCTGCCCAACGGACGAGTGGCCCTCTTCACCGACACCGTGGGCTTTATCCAGAAACTCCCTACCCAATTAGTGGCCGCCTTCCAGGCTACCCTGGAAGAGATCACAGAAGCCGACCTCCTCCTTCACATTGTCGACATAACACACCCCCACGTACAGGAGCAAAGCCTAGCCGTGGAGGAGACCCTGAGGCGGATAGGGGCTGATGATAGGCCCCTGGTGACCGCTCTCAACAAGACAGATCTCCTTCCCTCCTCGGAGAACTCGCCACCTCTAGCAGAGATCGCTCATCGCTACCCCAGCTGTGTACCTATTTCAGCGCTCGAAGGCACGGGCTTGAACCTCCTGCTCAGGCGGGTAGAAGAGGTCCTAGAGCGGTTGTAGACCTTCCCACTTATATGGTGGAATTCACTCGGCGGAAGTAGATTGTGTGTGCGATGGCTTTTCGGTCGAGAGGAGATAGAGGAGATCGAGCCAGCAATTGAGGTAGCACAACAATTGGGGTTTAACGTTGCTGGCTCCATCCCCGCGGACACCGTTTTCTTCCGGGCTACGATGCCGTGGTGGCTATGTACCACGATCAGGGGCATATCCCTATCAAGTTACTGGGCTTTGTCGAGGGGGTGAACGTCACTTTTGGTCTGCCTATCATTCGCACGTCGGTGGACCACGGCACGGTCTTCGGCAAGGCGGGGAAGGGAACGGCCAATCCCACCAGTATGATCGAGGCCCTGAAGTTAGGGGCTCGTATGGCAGGATCAAAGATCGAATAGCAGCATTGATTGCTGGATAAGTAGGAGAGTTACATAGCATCCAGCCATGCGGCACATATTGGAATGCACGACCGCAACATTGGAGGAATGACCATATGATTGAGGTAATCATGCCCAAGTTAGGCCTCACCATGGAGGAGGGCACCATCGTCCACTGGCTTAAGGGTGAAGGGGAAGAGGTAAAGAAGGGCGATCCCCTCTTCGAGGTGCAAACCGACAAGGTGACCATGGAGGTGGAGGCGTCAGCCTCAGGAACCCTGGGTAAGATATTGGTTCCGGAGGGGGAGACGGTACCTGTGGTTCAGGTGATAGGCTATATTCTGGAGCCCGATGAAGAGGCGCCCGAGGAGTGGCCGATCCCTGTGGCCGCTGTGGCGACCGTTGCACCGAGGCCACCGGCCGCTGTGCCGAAGTCCCTTGCCACCCCAGCAGCCAAGAGGATGGCACGAGATAAGGGGATCGATCTGGCTCAGATAAAAGGTACCGGTGAAGGAGGGGTTATCACCAGGGAAGATGTACTGCGTTTTGAAGAGAAGCCAACGCGCAAAGTGGTTATGGCTCCACCGAGGCGAGTCAAGGCCAGTCCCCGGGCTCGGAGGCTGGCCAAGGAAAAAGGGGCATCCCTTTCGGAGATCGAGGGCACAGGCCCCGGAGGGCGGATAACGGAGCAGGACATCCTCGACTTTTTGGCCTCACAGGAACTCGTAACTCCCAGCCCCATTCAACGGGTCACGGCGGAGCGGTTGAGTGAGAGTTTCACCACCGCACCCCACTTCTATTTAACCATGGAGGCTCAGGCTACGAGGCTGGTCGAATGGCGAGAGAGGCTCATTCCCATCATCGAGGAAGAGGTGAGGGTGCGCTTGACCTTCACCGATATGCTGACCCTCTTGGTGGCTAAGGCTCTTCAAGACCACCCTTTGGCTAACGCCTCCTGGGAAGATGGTCACATTCGCATAGCCAAGGAGATAAACATAGGGATGGCCACGGCAGTAGAGAAGGGGCTGATCGTCCCTGTCATCAAGAACGCTGATCAAAAGAGCCTGGGGGAGATAGCGAGGGAACGCTTCGAACTGGCTGATAAAACCGCCAAGGGGAAACTGAACCTTGAGGAGTTGGAAGGTGGAACCTTCACCCTGACTAACCTGGGGATGTTCGGGGTTGACGAATTCGGAGCCATTATCAACCCTCCCCAGAGCGCCATTCTGGCGGTGGGCCGCATCGCCGAGCGAGCAATGGTGGAGGATGGAAAAGTGGTGGCTAGGCCCACTATCCGGCTGACCCTCTCAGTGGATCATAGGGTGCTCGATGGCGCGGAGGGCGCACGGTTTCTAAGAGATCTGAAAAGCGTGATTGAAGAGCCAGGCGGGGTATTCATAGAGAGCTCTAGTCAAGATGATCTTGAGATCGTCTAGTCATGAGTGTGATGGCCTGCCTCTGGTATGAGTGCAGCCGCTAGACGCAATTCGCAAGATCATAGCCGCCTGCGACCTTTTGATTTGATCTCAGCCGACGCATTGGGATTCTGATCCGATGACCATCGAGCTATCAAGTGGCGGAGGACCAAAATGGCGTCTAGACGGTGCAACCGAAGGTCCGTCAGAGTCCTCCTCTAACACGCCGAGAACGACCTCCCGCACCTCTTCCAGCACTGCTATGATACCAGGGTAGGGGGGTGTAGCCTTGATTGTGAACTTCACACTATATATCTTATGTAAAACTTACATATAAACCCGGCCTCTAGTTTGACATAACCTCCTAAAGAATCTTTTACCAGATGGCCCTTTGGCAAGGCATTAATAATCCCCCAACAACCTACTTTACCTACTCACTAATTTGCTTCCCAGGGCAAAGGGTGATAGAATTTGAAAAGGGACGAGATTAGTTATGTCAAGAATTCGCATAAAAGATAAAAAGCTCCAACGGCTGACTTTGATTCTCCTGGTATCCATCGTGGCTGCTGCTTCCTACCTGGCGGGGTTCGCTTCTCAGGTGATTCCCGCCTATGTAGGTGAAGTAGAAGAGAGCGAGATCTTCCATCCTACAGCGGAGGAGCCGCCTGAGTTCGGGGTCTACTGGGAAGCGTGGAACCTGGTGGAGGAGAACTTCTATGCAGAACTCCCCGATGCCCAGGTCCAGACTTACGGCTCCATTCGAGGGATGCTCGCCGCCCTTGGGGACCCAAATACTTTCTTTATCGAGCCCCCAGATCGGCAGATAGAGAAAGCCCAGTTTCAGGGTCGCTATGGGGGCATCGGCGCCGAATACACGATGAGGAACGGCTACCTAGTCGTGGTAACGCCCTTCCCGGACTCTCCCGCTTCCAGAGCAGGCATCCGCCCCGGCGACATAATCGTCGCCGTGGACGGGACCGATATCTTCGGCCTCTCTCAAAACGAAGCCGCTCTCCTTATTCGAGGGCCAGTAGGTATGAAGGTAGAATTGACTATCCGAAGAGAAGGTGAACTGGAGCCCTTGATCGTTCAACTCACCCGGGAAGAGATCGAGCTGCCCACAGTTACCTGGGGGTTGAAAGAGGAGGAAATCGGCTATGTCAAGTTATCCTTCTTTGGCGGGCGCACCAACGAGGAGCTACGACACGCTCTCACTGAACTACAAAGCCAGGGCGCTACCAGCCTGATCCTAGATCTCAGGAATAACCCCGGCGGCCTCATCGGGGCAGCAGTGGATGTAGCCAGTCAGTTCATCGATACCGGCGTCATCCTCTACCAGCGGGACGCCCAAGGGAACGACCAAGCTTTTCCGGCCAAAAAGGGAGGCTTGGCTACCGAAACCCCTCTTGCCGTCTTGGTCAACGGTGGCACGGCCAGCGCAGCCGAGATAGTGGCTGGAGCCCTCAGCGATCATCAACGCGCTGTCATCATCGGCGAGAAGACCTTCGGCAAGGGCTCCATCCAGACGGTTCGCGAACTTAGCGATCACTCCAGCATCCACGTGACCACCGCCCACTGGCTGACCCCCCAGGATCACGAGATCGAAGGGGCTGGGCTTACCCCCGACCTCGAAGTTCCCCTGACACAAGAAGATATCGACAACCAACGCGATCCCCAACTGGATGGGGCTCTCGCATACCTGAGAAGCCTCCTCCCCTACCCTGTATCGGGAGTCCTCCAACCAGTGAATATTATGTCAACTAAGAGGGGAATATAGTGGCAAAAGCGGCCAAACTCGCCGGACTCACTTTGCTCACGGTTTTCATCGTCGCTACCTCCTACCTTGCCGGCTCGGCAGCCGGTTTTATCCTCGCCTCCCCGGTGATGGCAGAGAAGAGTATAGCGCCTCCACCAGCCTTAGAGGAAGAGTTCAGGCTCTTCTGGGAGGCTTGGCGGATCGTGGAGAATGAGTTTTACCAAAGGCCCATCGACTCTAAGGAACTCGCCTATGGGGCTATCCGGGGTGCTCTCTCCACCTTAGAAGACGAAAATACCTTCTTCATCACCCCAGAGCGTATAGCCATCATTCGCGAGGATCTCACTGGAACCTTCGAGGGTATCGGGGCCTTAGTAAAGATAAACGAGGATGGCTATCTAGTCATCGTCGAGCCTCTAGCAGGGAGGCCTGCAGATCTGGCCGGGCTCAAGGCTGGAGATCTGGTCTTAGAAGTGGATGGAGTGGAGACACGGGGGATGAACCTCGTAGAGGCTATCAGCCTCATCCGGGGTCCGAAGGGGACAACGGTCCATCTCACCATCCGGCGGCAAGGCATTCTTGAGCCCTTCGAGGTGGAGATCATACGTCAGCGGATCGAACTCCGCACCATAGAGTACCGCCTCTTGAATGGCGAGATAGGGTATATCAAACTCAACGAGTTCAACTCCCAGGCCCCTCGACAGTTGAGGGCGGCCCTCATAGATCTTTTGGCTAAAAACCCTCGAGGGTTGATCCTAGATCTGCGTGATGACCCTGGTGGGTTGGTTACGGCAGCCATCGATGTGGGGAACCAGTTCATCGCCGAGGGCGTCATCATGTCCGAGAGGGGCAAAGATATAGAGGAAGATTATGAGGCTCAAGGCGGCGGCCTGGCCACCGAGATCCCCTTGGTCGTCCTGGTGAATGGGGGGAGCGCCAGCGCCTCGGAGATAGTTGCCGGAGCCATACAGGACTACGGAAGAGGAATCCTCATTGGTGAGAGGACCGTGGGCAAGGGCTCCGTCCAAGTTCAGCACGAGTTGAGCGACGGCTCTGGTTTACGCATCACCATAGCCCATTGGTTCACCCCCCACGGTCGGCTCATAGAGGGAGAGGGGCTCATCCCCGACATCGAGGTCTACATCACCGACGAAGATCTGGCTAGCGGCCTGGATCCTCAATTGGAACTGGCCATCGATTACCTAGAGAGATGACAGAGAAAGTTATCGTTGTCAATAGAAAGGCCCGCCACGATTATTTCATCGACGAAACCTACGAAGCGGGGCTAGCCCTCACCGGCACGGAGATAAAATCGATCCGGGCTGGCCGGGTCAACCTTAAGGATAGTTACGTCATGATCAGAGGTAGCGAGGCTTGGCTGGTGGGCGTTCACATAGCCCCTTATAAAGAGGCCGGTCGCCAAAGCCACAACCCCAAAAGAGACCGGAAACTCCTCCTCCACCGCTATCAGATAAACCGCCTCGCAGGGAAGGTGAAAGCGAAAGGCTACACCATCGTGCCCTTGCGCTTATATTCGAAGGATAGATACGTCAAAGTGGAGATAGCCTTGGCCAGAGGGAAGAAACTCTACGACAAGAGGCGGGATATCGCCGAGAGAGAGGCCCAGCGGGAGATGGAGCGGGCCTTGGCTAGGCGTAGGAAGGCGAAATCCGCAGAATGAAAGGTAGTGATTACCTTGGCCAGCCCTCATCACCCAGCGTTTAAGACCCCCCTTTTCCATTAGCAGTGTTAGGCGAACAACCGCTGGAAAGAGTGTGCGAGTGGTTTATTGCACACGATGTGGTTGTGTGCTTGGCATAGTCTCCGAGGAATAGGGCACATTATTATTCAAAGGACGGAAAACGATCGTAAATCCAACGCGATCCTACACTACAGGTTGGATTCTCCAGCTGGTCATAGGTCTGGTTGTCCTTGGATTATGCTATCTCTTAGGCCCCAAAACAGGACTCTTCCATTTTCACATCATCTTCCCCCTGGGGGTCTGGCTCCTCTGTGACGGCCTTAACTTCCGCCTTACCGGTCGCTCGACGCTGCAGGGCCCTAAAAGAAAAATAGTGGAAATGATCCTCTGGGGCGCTCTCTTCGGCCTCTTTTTAGATTTCCAGATGATCGCCGTCACCAAGATACTCCGCTATTTGACCGTTAACACCCCCCTCCTGGCCCTAGGGCTCTATATAGGCTGGGGCTTCTGCCTTCCCGCCATCTATGAATCGTATCGGCTGGCCTCCCTCCTCACCCGAGGGTTCGGCAAGAGAGCCCTCCTCCCCCAGAGGTGGCGGAAGGCTTTGCTTTCCGCCTCTGGACCGATGGGGGCGATCCTTCTTGTCCTTCCCCTCTTCGCCTTTCTCCATATGGAGACCTGCGGGCCCCTCATCATCCCCAGTTTCGCCGGCCTTTGGCTTCTCTCAGAATACGGGATATACAGAAAAAGGTCGCAGGGACTCCTAAAGACCCTCCTAGAGGGCTTCTGGAACCCTCTGGCAGCCTTGACCCTGGCTTCCATAACCTTGACCCTTATCTGGGAGGGTCTAAACGCTCTCATGGGCTCTTGGCGGTACCAAAACCTCTTCTGGCTCCAGCCGTGCCTTTTAGGTATCCCCCTGGTGGCCTTTTTCGGCTACTTTTGCTGGTATGTCCTCTTTCTTTCCCTCTATCAACTGGTTTCCGGAGAAGAAGTCTGGTACTAAGTCGCCAAGGTCATAGCAGCAGGATTCCTCTCTTGCGTTTGCTAAAGGCCTAGACCTGGGCTATACTCTTTCCCATCCCACAGGGATCCTTTACGGACGATCACAGATAGGAGGAAGAAATGGCTCAGGCCAGGATAGGGATCATTGGCGGCAGCGGCCTCTACGAGATGGAGGGGCTCACCGACGTAAAAGAGGTAAAGGTGAAGACCCCCTTCGGGGAGCCCAGCGATCTCATCGTCATCGGGACCCTAGAGGGGCGAAGGGTGGCTTTTCTGCCTCGCCACGGGCGGGGGCATCGGATCATGCCCACCGAACTCCCCTCCCGAGCCAACATATACGCCCTGAAATCTTTAGGCGTGGAGCATATAATAGCCGTCAGCGCCTGCGGAAGCATGAAAGAGGAGATCCACCCCCTGGACATGGTCATCCCGGACCAGATCTTCGACCGCACCAGGGGCCGTATCAACACCTTCTTCGGCGATGGGGTGGTGGCCCATATCTCCTTCGATGAGCCCTTCTGTCCTGGCCTTAGCGCGCTCCTCTATCAAGCAGCCAAAGAGGTTGGAGCCAGGGCACATAAGGGAGGGACTTATGTGATAATAGAGGGGCCCTCTTTCTCCACCAAGGCTGAATCCCGCATCTATCGGGGGTGGGGGGTGGACATCATCGGCATGACCGTCCTGCCAGAGGCGAAACTGGCCCGGGAGGCGGAGATCTGCTACGCCGTCCTGGCCAATGTCACCGACTACGACGTCTGGCAGGTGAGCGAGGAGCCGGTGAGCGTGGAGATGTTGATCGACAACCTGGTAAAGAACGCAGAGATGGCCAAGAAGATCATCAAGAAAGCCGTCCCCCATATCCCCGAGGCTCGCACCTGCCCCTGTCCCACAGCCTTAAAGAACGCTATCATCACCAGCAAAGACCGCATCCCAGAGAAGGCGAAGAAGGACCTGGGACTCCTCATAGGGAAGTACCTGGAAGAATAGTCAAGCGTTTTCCGATGACATAATGAAGGGGAGTCGAGTTCGACTCCTCTTTTGCCGCTTGAGACCTTTTTCCGAGCCACCCAACACTATTGTTGCGATTCTATCCGCAGACTTTTCGTCGGCAGCCAGGGTCAATCTGTTTCCGTCTCTCAGTATAGAACCGCCCGGCTCTCGGGGTCATTGAACTCTCCTACCAAGATCTGCCCCTCGGACACTCCTTCCTTCAAGGCGCGTTTCACCCCGATGCAACTCTCCTTCAGCCATTGCATCATGGCCCAAGGGGTTGGGAGTTCGTTCCGCCGGCCGTATTGGGTGGGGCAAGGGCTTAGGACTTCGACGAAGGCGAACCCCTTACGCTCCAGAGCCCTGGCCAGGATATTGATCAGCGCCTTCACATGATAGACGCTCTGGCGGGCCACATAGGTGGCTCCCGCCCCCAAAACCAACCGGCAGAGGTCAAAAGGCGGCTCTCTGTTCCCCTGAGGAGTGGTCATGGTGAAGGCTCCCAGAGGCGTGGTGGGGGTGACCTGTCCCCCGGTCATGCCATAAATCAGGTTATTGGCACAGATCACCGTCAAATCGATATTCCGCCGGGCGGCATGGATCAGATGATTACCCCCGATGGAGGCTATATCCCCATCGCCGCCGATAACTACCACTTTCAGTTCCGGCCGGAAGAGCTTGGCCCCTGTGGCGAAGGCGATGGGGCGCCCATGGGTGGTATGGAGGGTATCAGCAGCGAAATGGGGGCTGGGGATCCAGCCCGCGCATCCGATACCGGAGACGAAGAGCATCTCATCCGGGTGCCATCCTACCTTGTCAACGGCTCTAAGGATGGCCCCCATGAGGATGCCATGACCACAACCGGCGCAGAAAGGGGTGGAAAAGGCCTCAGCGCGGAGACCCTTCAATGTTGAGTGGTGGGGCCTACTCCTCTCCCTCACCTTCATTCTCCAGGGTGATAACGATTCTTTTCGCTCCCTCCGTGCCGTGAAGGGTGGAGACCAGGGCTTTCACCACCGCCTTCACCACCTCAGCCGCGAACTCGGTGCGCCAGGGTATATCCCGCCCGTCAACCACCAGGGAAACTCTCTCTTTCTTGGGATTCATCAGATACTCCTTCTCTATTAAGTCGGCCAATCCTGCTACATCACGGTGCTCGAACTGGGGGACATCCAAATCGAAGGGTTGATCGGTGACCAGGGCTAAAAGTTCGTGTTCGTGGCAGAGTAGTTCTTGGCCCCTAGCCTGGCGGGAGACCTCGATCTTAGGCTTGTCGCCGCTCTTGTACCCCTCCGTGAGGACCAAATCTACCTCGCCGATATAAGCCAAAAGTTCATCGAGGCTCCTCTCCCTATCCACCCGTTTGATGAGGGCTAGTTTCTCCGGCGAGGAGATGAGGACCGCATCGCTTCCCGCTTGGGCGTGGCGCCAAGAGTCCTTCCCCGGCTTATCTATCTCAAAACCGTGGGTATCATGCTTGATGGTGCCCACCCTATAGCCTCTCCCTTTCAACTCCCGGATCAGTTTTTCCAGAAGGGTTGTCTTCCCTACCCGGGATTTGCCCACCACAGAGATGAGCGGGATCATACCTCCACCCCCTCGGGCCAATCAAGCATCTGAGCCCGCAACCTCTCCCCTGCTTTAACCACCGTCGTGCCCTCGGGAACGACGAGAAGAGCGTTGGCCCGCACCATTGAGGTGAGGATGCCAGAACCACCGGGCCCCCCTATCGGTTTGGCATGGTAGACATCCCCTCGCTTAGTTACCACACTGCGCACGAACCCCCTGCGGGCGCCGCCGATGATATCCTCATCCACTATTACCTCCACCTCCGGCTTCTCCACCACTCTCCTCCCCAGCATGGTCAGAATCGCCGGCCTAGCGAACTGCTCAAAGGAGACCATGGCCGATACCGGGTTCCCCGGTAGGCCGATCAAGGGCACCCCTCTTATTTGGCCGAAGGCCAAAGGCTTCCCCGGCTTCATATTCACCTGCCAGAAATCCATCTCTCCCTCAGAGGCCAGGACCTCTTTTACCACATCGTATTCGCCGACGGAGACCCCGGCCGAGGTGAGAAAGAGATCAACCTGGGCCTCCAGCCCCTCCCGGATCTTGGCCTTTATATCTTCTATCCTATCCTTAGCGATCCCCAACCTCACCGGTATGCCTCCATACCGTATTACCAGGGCAGTGTTTGAATACTCGTTGCTGTTCCGGATCTGGCCGGGGCCGATCTCTTCATCGATAGCCACCAACTCATCTCCAGTGGCCAAAACAGCCACCCGAGGACGGCGGATCACCTCCACCTCCGGCCGCCCCAAGGAAGCCAGGACGCCGAGTTCCTGGGGGCGCAAAACCGTTCCCTTGGCCAGGACTAGCTCTCCTTGTCGGATATCCTCTCCCGCAGGCCTCACATTCTTCCGGGGCGAGACCTCCTTGTAAACCTCAACCATGGGCCCCCAACCACCTCTCAGCCCCTCGCTCGTCTCCTCGAAGCGCACCACGGCATCTGCCCCTTCAGGGAGAGGGGCCCCGGTCATAATCCGAATCGCCGTCCCTGGCTCCACCTTCAAACGGGTGGTGTGCCCGGCTGCCAGATCAGCCAACACCTTGAGCGTTACCGGGCTCTTCCTGGAAGCGCCTACCGTATCTCCAAAGCGCAGAGCGTAGCCGTCCATGGCCGAGTTGGAGAAGGGAGGGATATCGATATTGGAATAGATATCCTCCGCCAGAACCCGATCCAAGGCCTCCAAGATGGGCACCTTCTCCGCCTCCAAAGAGTGAAAATGCTCTAATATCCTCCTCCGAGCCTCATCCACGCTGATCATGGTAACCCCCTTGCAAAAGTATAGCCAGCCTATTCTGGGCTTCTTCTTCCACAGTGGCCTTCAGAGCAGCGATCATTGGGCCTCTAAACCCCCACTGGCAGGCCTGGGCATCGGCCTCATACTCTTCCCTGAGGCGTAGTTTGCGCTTTCCTTCCCAAGCCACAAACCGATGGCCCAAGGCCAGATGCGCCAACTCATGGGCGATGATGCCTACGGTCGCCCCCAGGGGCCTCTCCTTCAAGGCCTCGTTGAGGGTGAGAAGGGTTAACCCGGGGGCGAAACCCAGCGTTACCACTCCCCCTATCCGGCTCGACTGGACGATATAGATCGGTCTCTTGCAGTTCAGCAGAGCCTGGGAAACCGTCTCCGGCAGCCGAGAGAAGACCTCCTCTAAGGCTCTCCTGATCCTCCGGTTGGATACACGGCACCGCTCCTGGTCAGCCAGGAAGTCGGATACAACTCCCGGCCTCTTCATGCCCTCATCATCCTTCCCAGCCACCCAAGACGGGCCATCCCATCGTAGAAGGCTCGATTTCCGCAGGGATGGGCAAGCCTACGAGCCCATCCCACAGAAAAGTTTTGACATTGGGCAAGGGATGGCCTTCCAAGGTCAAAACGACTCCACGGCGACCCTCATCGTCGGGAGGAGTGATCTCTTCCAATGTCACCGAGTCGGCTGCGGCCACCCCTGTGGCCTGCCACCCTCCAACCCCCTTCCAAGCAACCCACGCCTGCTGCCACTCACCCTCCGTGATGAAGACTATCTCTCGCATCCTGTCGCTATCTAGATCGGCCAGACTCGCCTCCAATACCCGGATATCGAAATCGGCTAATGCTTCCTTGAATGCACCCCCTTCCAGATTAACCGCCTCTGGATGACGATTTAGGAAAGCGGTGATCCCAACGGGGGGAATGAGAAGGGCATGACATTCTGCCCCAGTGAAGCCTCTGTTCCATGGCGATGGCTTGTGTAGAGCGATCTCCTGCACGGCACCCCATGCTCCTACCACCCCCTTCGGCCCCTGGTAAGCGCCCAGGAAAGCGGTAGCTAACTCGCCTATGAGTCCTCCGGCGGCTTTGACCTCAGATAGAGTCTCTTGGGCCTCCCTTACGCGGCCCAGAAGCGCATAAGATTGGCCCAAGCGATTTAGGATATAGTGCCGCCAGGTTTCCACGTCTCTCGCTGCCCCAGCCCCCTCTGTGCCTTGCCAGCTCTCATCCTCTAAGGTTTGCTTGTAAGCCAAAATCGCCTCCTCGTACCTTCCCTCCAGAAACAGGACTTCTGGGGTATCGAAGGGTGGGTACAAGTGAGGAATGCCCACCGCCTCGCCTACGAGCAAGTAGCGACCAACCGTTCCATCCCAGCGCCAATGTTGCCTACCACCCGGGTTAGCACCTCCTTTGGGATGACGACCAGGAAGGAAAACGGGGTAGGTCAACTCGATATCTTGGCCTGTTCCGTATGGGACGAGGGCCCAACCCGAAGGACCTGCCCAATCCACCAACTCCGCTTGGAAGAGTAGATCAAAGGCATCACTTTTCCAACGCAGGATCTGTACCAGATATCGCACGCTGCTCGCTCCACCGAAACTATGGACAACTAACACTTCTGCGTGTCCATCACCTGTGAAGTCCATGACCTGAACAGAATGGGGCCACACGTTAGGAGCACTAGCCACAGGTTCATCAAAAGCCGACCATTTGGCTGAAACAGGATAAGCGGTGTATCCTGTCTCTTCGTGGCGGAAGAGAAGCAACGGCGCCCCATTCATGATGGGAACAACGAATAACTCCTCCGGCGGCAAGCCATCCACCTCCGCTGGGACCACCCTCCCTTCCTCAAAGCCTGGCAAGGCCGCACGCAACCGCTCTAGGGCTTGGGCTTGCTCGGCCAAGGGTAGTGTCAAATCTATATTATCATCCAAATAATTGGCTATATCGATGCTGAGCGCCTCCAAGAACTGCTGTAAACCTTCGTCTGAGAAATAAGCCTCTGGATCTAGCGATGCCACCAGTTCCCGCGTGCAGCCAAAGATGCTGGGATCACCAAAGATACTTAGGTCAGGGCTGGGCGTTGGCGGAGGATTAGGGACAGCAGTCGCAGTGGGTGTTGGCTCTGGTGTAGCCGTAGGTGACAAGGGCGTCTCAGTGGGTGGAGGTGCCTCCGTCGGCAGCGTCGGCGTTGCGGCACCACCTGCACAGGCCACTGCTAGAAAGGCTATGCTCACCAGGGTGGCGACCCTCATAATTCCTCGCTCTTCTCCAAAGCCGCTGGGATCCTCTCTGGCGTAGCCGGCAATCGCCTCATCCGTACCCCTATAGCATCATAGATGGCGTTGATTATCGCGGGACAGGTGGGGATAGAGGTTATCTCCCCCACCCCCTTAGCCCCATAGGGTCCCTCCTGGGCTTCCTCCTCCACAATGATGAGAGTTATCTCCGGCATCTCTCTTATAGTCGGTATCTTATATTTAGTGAGAGTCACCTTTTGGGGTATACCCTCCTTCGCCTCAAAATCCTCTTTGAGGGTGAAGCCCAGCCCCATCAGGACCCCTCCTTCCAGTTGTCCCTCCATAGCCAAGGGGTTGATGACCCTCCCCAGATCGTGGGCCGCCACCACCCTCACCATTTTCACTTCGCCTGTGGTTATGTCAACCTCTACCTAGGCCGCCTGGGTAGCGTAACCATAGGCGAAGTGGGCGTCTCCCTTCTCCCCCAGGTTGACAGTTCGAAGAGCGGTGTATATGGAAGAAGCCGAGAGCGATTTCCCTTTCTCTTTGGCCGGACAGGTTGCCTCCCGCGGCGTCAAGGACCGCTGTCCTCTGCCTGGATCCGTTCCCTAGGGTTCTTCCACATCTCGAATCTGTGGCCCCCCGCCAAACCACACGCCTCGGCCAACACCCCCGCTCGAGAGCGGATCAAGGGTGAGGCGGCTACCGGGCCATGGGTCACCTGGGCCCCGATCTATATCGAACCATCTCGCTCCTCTCAGAGCAACCCCCCCGCCCTTCGCAAATCCGCTGGTGTGTTGATATTGAAAAAAGATAGATGCTCTGGATCGAAGATGTCGATCTCTCCCTCTTCGATATAGCGCACTCGCACCCGAGGATAGAAACTTATGATTCTCAAATCTCCGCTCTCCAGGAGATCCTTCATCGGTTTTAGGCAACTCTTTGCATAGACGGCATGGAGAGGGTGCAGAAGGTGTTCCTTGGCCGTTTCCTCCCCCTCCTTGAGGCCTTTTAAGCCACCCCAGGGAACCGCTCGAGGGACTACCACATCGTACTCCGGGGCCATGACCAGCATATACCGAAGAAGAGGGAGTTTAAGAAAGGGCATATCACAGGCCATAACCAAGCCGTGGGAATGGCTCATGGCGCAGAGTCCGGTATATACCCCCCCCAAGGAACCCTTCCCCGGATAGATATCAGCCACCAGTTTCACCCCTAAGGGTTCATATCTCTGGGGGCGATTGGTGACCAAGACTATATCCTCGCTCAACCGTGCCAACTTGGAGAGGATAGTTTCTATTATGGTCCCGCCGCCGGCCATTTTCAAGAACGCCTTATCGGTGCCCATCCGTCGGCTATCACCTCCGGCCAGCACCACGGCGCTCATGGGGTAGGCTGCCCTTTCCGATCCTTCCATGACCACTCTATTATACCACAACTAGATAAAGAAAAAGGTGTCCTCATAGTAGAGAACACCCCACGAGATCTCCAAAGCGAGGAGGTTATCCCTGTAAATGTTTCTCTAGATAAACCACCGCCTCGCCCACGGTGGTTATCCCCTGGGCCTCCTCATCGGATATCTCGCCGCCGAACTCCTCCTCAAAGGCCATGATGAGTTCCACCAAGTCCAGAGAGTCAGCCTCCAAATCCTCCCGGAATCTGGCCTCAGGAGTGACCTTCCCCTCGTCGACGCCCAACTGCTCGACGATTATGGCCTTCACCCTTTCAAATATATCGTTTGACACCTTCTCACCCCCTACTAGATTCATCTTGCAAAGTATACCCATCTTGGCCCAGATGTCAACCCGGCTCTAGGCCTTGACAGGGATTGGATAAGTAGATATTCTAATGGTACGAACACCTTCTCCCTCAAAAAGTTACGGAGGCTAGATGCACCAGAGGAGAAAAGCCGATCATCTCCGCATCTCTCTGGAGGAGGATGTCCAGTTCGAGGGGTTGACCACCGGTTTTGAGCGGTATCGGTTCGTCCATCAAGCCCTTCCGGAGATGGATTTGCAAGAGGTGGATCTCTCCCTCAGCCTCTTTGGGAAAAGGCTAGGGGCTCCCCTCATCATCTCCTCCATGACCGGGGGCATCGAACCCGCGCAGAGGATAAACCGCAATCTGGCCCGAGCGGCCCAAAAGATGGGGGTGGCCATGGGGGTAGGCTCCCTGCGCCCGGCCATCGATGATCCCTCCCTGGCTCGCACCTACCAGGTGCGAGAGGTGGCACCGGATATTCTCCTCTTCGCCAACCTGGGAGCGGTACAACTCAACTACGGTTATGGAGTAGAGGAGTGCCGCCGCGCTGTGGAGATGATCGAGGCTGATGCCCTGATCCTACATCTGAACCCCTTGCAGGAATGTCTCCAGGAAGAGGGCAATACCAACTTCTCCGGGCTTCTGGCCCAGATAGAAAAGGTATGCCACCACCTTGCGGTGCCGGTGATGGTGAAAGAGGTGGGCTGGGGTATCTCAGAGGAGGTGGCCCGCAAGTTAGCCCAGGCCGGGGTGGCGGGCATCGATGTGGCCGGGGCTGGAGGGACCTCCTGGAGCGAGGTAGAGAGACACCGGGCGCCTAACGAAGTGATGAAGAATGTAGCCGCCGCCTTCGCCCAGTGGGGGATACCCACCGCTGACTCCATCCGCAGGGCCAGAAAGGGAGCACCAGAAGTGGCCCTCATCGCCAGCGGCGGGATCCGCACCGGCGTCGATGTGGCCAAGGCTATCGCCTTAGGCGCCGATGCTGCGGCTTTGGCCACCCCCCTCTTAAAGGCGGCCAACGCCTCCTGGGAGGCGGTCACGGAGAAGTTGGACGAGATCATAGGAGAGTTGCGCATCACCATGTTCTGCATCGGGGCTCGGAACCTGCAAAAACTCGAGGAGACGCCTCATCTTGAAGAGCGAAACCCTTAGATGTACTTGACCGCCATAGAGGAAGAGATACAAAGCCTTTTGGCTGAACAAGACCCTACCTTGACCTCCTTCTACGGCATGATGCGATACCATCTGGGCTGGGTGGATGAGAACCTCCAGCCCATCAAGGCCCAGGGAGGGAAGCGGATCCGACCCCTCCTCTGCCTCCTGGTCTGCGAAGCGATAAGCGGAGACTATCGCCCAGCCCTTCCCGCCGCCGCTGCCGTGGAATTAGTCCATAACTTCTCCCTGATCCACGACGATATCGAGGATAAAAGCCCCAGGCGCCGGGGTCGGGCCACCGTCTGGCAAGTTTGGGGGGTGCCCCAGGCGATCAACGCTGGCGATGCGCTCCTCGCCCTGGCTTACTTGGCCCTCCATCGGCTTTCGGCCCCAGGAGGGAGCCCAAGACTGGTGGCCCAGGCGACTCAGATCCTAAACCAAGCCTGTCTCGATCTTTGCGAAGGTCAGTATCTCGATATCGCTTTTCAGGAACGCACCGATGTTACCGAAAAAGTGTATCTCACTATGGCCAAGAAAAAGACGGCCAGCCTTCTGGAGTGCGCCGCCCACCTAGGCGCTATCCTGGCCACCAGAAAGAAGAGGATCATAGAAACCTATCGAGGGTACGCCCAGAATCTAGGGCTCGCCTTCCAGATCACCGACGACCTCTTGGGCATCTGGGGAGAGAAAGAGAGAACGGGAAAAGTGGTGGGAGAAGATATAAAAGCGGGGAAGAAATCGCTCCCTGTGGTCTATGCTTTCGAGGAGGAGAGAAGGCGGGGGCTCAGAAGGCTGGAGGAGATCTATGGAGAAGCAGATCTTGACGCTCTCCTTCCCATCCTGGAGGAACTGAAGGTCAAAGAACTTTGCCAAGAGAGGGCTCGTCACTTTCAAAAGAAGGCCCTTGAGGAGTTAGAGAGGACGGGTATCGATAACCGAGCCCAAAGACACCTCAGAGATCTGGCCCTCTTCCTCGTGGAAAGGCGGTTTTAGCCCCTTCTTTAGGCAGGAACTTCTCAAAGACCTCGTTTCCCAGAAGTCGGCCCCGGGGCGTCAGTCGGATGCCTCTCCCGTTCACCTCCAGAAGCCCCCAGGCCGCGAGTTCCCTAAGTTGTGGCCCATAGAGGGAAGAGAGGTCACGCCCAAAACGCTGTTTGAATCTGTCAAACTCTACCCCCTCAGAGAGACGAAGCCCCATGAAGAGCGTCTCCGCCATCTCCAAGGGGGTCTCTATCACTTCCCCCCCTTCCGTGGCACTCTGGCCCGCCTTGAGGCGGCGGATATACTCCTCCGGCCAGGCCACGTTCCAGGAGCGCCGCCCCCTATAGTAGGAGTGGGCTCCAGCCCCGAAACCTAGATATTCTTCGTTGCGCCAGTAGGTGAGGTTATGTCGGCTCTCATAGCCTGGCTTAGCCCAATTGGAGATCTCGTAGTGTCTATAGTCCTCCAGAAGTCCCTCGGCCAAAAGGTACATCTCCGCCGCCAGGTCATCATCCGGGGCCCTCACTTCCCCCCTCCTAACGCGCCCCCAAAGGGGCGTCCCCTCCTCCAAGGAAAGGGAGTAAAGGGAGAGATGCTCAGGTTCGAGAGCCATCGCCCTCTCTAAGGTGGATCGCCAACGCTTGAGGGTGTGTCCCGGAAAGGCGTAGATCAGATCGAGGTTTATGTTAAAACCCGCTTGGCGGGCCATCTCGTAAGCCTCTCTGGCCTGGGCGGAGGTATGTACCCTTCCCAGAAGTTGGAGTTCGTCTTCATGGAGGCTCTGCACTCCTAGGCTCAGACGCCCCACACCCAGATTCCGAAGGCTTTCCAGGTAGCGAAGATCCACCGTTCCCGGGTTCGCTTCGCAGGTCACCTCTGCTCCCTCATCGATAACGAAAGCCTGGAGACAGCCGTCCCAGATCCTCTTCAGTTGTGGGAGGCCCAACACGGTGGGGGTGCCCCCACCAAGATAGATAGTCCTCCCTCTGAGGGGAGAGAGCCGGCCACCTACGATAGCCATCTCCTCCACCAAGGCGCCCACATAATCGTCGTATAGATGCTCCAGCCCAGCGTAGGAGTTGAAGTCGCAGTAGGCGCACTTGGCTTTGCAAAAAGGGATATGGATATAGAGGCTGACACTTTCCATAGGTTATCTGATTACGGTCTGCGTAGGCGAATCAAGACATTTGGTGATGGCAGATGGTAATAACACCAGCCATCAAATACATTTCGTAGCGTCGCCCTTCAGGGCGACGGTCTCCCTCGTCCGGCTAAAGCCTCGATTCCTCCTCGAGTTTCTGTAGCGTCGCAGCTTGCCTGCGACGTATTCGGATGGCCGAGGCAGGCTCGGACACTACAAATCCGAGACGCAGGTCCGAGGGAAGTTCCTCATAGGCAGTCACGGTCTATCGGCCTATTACTCGTGCTGGCCGCTACAGGAGGCCCTTTTCCCGCCCCAGGTAGAGAATCGCCTCTAGCACCCCGCCACCGATAGCGCGGGCCTTATCGGAGATGGTGAAACAGTACTCCACCAGGCCCCGAGGGTCAACATCGCCCAACTTCATCCCCTCCTCCACCTCTACCCCATCGGCGATTAGGCCCCTTAACACCCCTCCGATGGCCGCCCTCACCGGCTGGGAACCCACATATCCTACTGTGGCTCCCGCCTCCACCCTATCTCCTATGCCTCGAACGGCCCGGAAAGTCCCAACAGAGGGGGCGCGCAAGACACGCTGGAAGGTATACCCAGCCACCTCCCCGGGGACACCGGTATCGGGCTCCGCCCTGCCGGAGAGGATCACCCGCCCCAAGTTATGGCCACGCGCCGTCTCCACCACCGCGTGCACATCCAACCCCGCCTCGAACCCTGGTCCCAGGCCGATAACTAACGGCGCATCGGTAATCTTAGTTCCGGTGTTCCTCTTAGCCATGATCGCATCGACCACAACCTCTGGCTCCCACCAAGCAACCACCTGGGCTTGAGGGTCGATGAGGAGTGGGATCTCTCCCTTCTCGTGAGCGGCCAAAGCCTCCTCCAAAGAGCCGACCCTTCTGGCCTTCACCCCCTCTACCTCCACAACCCCCGAGTAGATGGCGGTGGCGAAAGCCACCGCGCGACGGATCACCAGAGGCCTGGGGAGTTCGGTGACGATGACCCTCATCCCTGCTCGGTGGAGCCGATGGGCTACCCCCGTGCCCAAGTCCCCTCCCCCCTTCACTACCACTTTAATATCCAATTATCTCCTCCCGGGGGTCCCTTAAGGTAAGGCTCAAACCGATGGCTAGAGCGTAGAAGGCCAGCGTGAGAGAGAAAAGGACGCCGAACCCCGCCACCTCCACGATGACCCCTCCCACGGCAGAGGCTAGAAGGGCTATCCCCAAAAGCGTGTTAGTGAACCCCAGATATATCGGCCTCTCGGCCGCAGGGCTGATCTCCAAGAGGAAGTTGATATTCCCGATCTGCGCCCCTGCGGTATAACTCCCTAGGAGAAGAAAGACTATGCCGTAGAGGTAGCCTAGACCCCCTGGGGAGAGTAGGCCAGATAGATGGGGAATGAAGAGTGCCGAGAGGGGGGTGCTTAAACCCAGGATGGAGGCGATTTGAAGGAGAAGTTTATTGCTTCGCCCATCGCTAATGCGGCTCCAGACCAGGCTAGATCCTGCGCTCACCAAGGTCATAGCGGAGAGGTAAACTCCTACCATCCCTTCCGGGATCCCTAAACGTTCTCGGGCGTAGAGGATGTAGAAAGGTGTAGCCATCTGGGTAGCCACGAAGCAAAGGCGCAGCAAGAGGAACTGCCGATACCGAGCGTCGTTTTCCACGATCTCCAAACCGCGCTGGAACTCTTGGAGAAGGGACACCTCCCCCTCATGAACCGGTTCCACCGGCTCCACAACCTGGGTGAAGAGGAAGAGGGCCACCGATAGCGTCAGAAAGGAGAGGGTGAAAAGGAGGCCGAAGTTGGTGGGGAAGGGGTAACCGCTTTGGTCAAGAGCGTATTTGACTATGAACCCCCCCATGAAGGCTAGGATGCCACCAAAGAAGTTGCGACCCCCAAAGAAACTCCCCCTCCTAGTCATAGGGATCGCCTTCCCTACGATGTCCATGAAGGATATGCCCCCCACACCGCCCGAGAAACTGAAGACCGCGAAGAGGGAGAAGAAGATAGCGAGTAGGAGAGGCCGACTCCCTCCCAGGGTGAAGAGGGCGATGGTGAGGAGCCCCCAACTACCGGCGCGGACGATGGCCGTCGCTGAATAGTATACTTTCTTCTGGGGCCGGTGCTGAACATATCTCGCGGCCACCAGTTGGGGGAGGAACCACCCCGCTTGTCGGATAGAAGGGATGAGGCCCACGAGGAGGTGGGCGTCTGTCAGATGGCTCACGAAGAGAGGGAGCACCAAAGAGGGGCTGATTAGAGCGTTGGAAAATTGGAAGAGGGTGCCGTTTAGTACCCCCAGGATGAAATTCCGCCGCAAATGGCGGATGGCGATGTCGCTACTAGCCTCGAATTCCTTCACCACAAAGATTATATCACCAGACGAGATCTCCCACCAGAGTCCTATTGCCTTCCCTCGGCACCGTCGGTATAATAACTTTAGAGATGGATGAAAAGGGGTTGACGGGGGTTTAGCCCCCTGGCAAAACCATAGGGAGTGGGAGGTGTAGTATGGCCCATAGTATCATCGTCCACCTGGTGAACGAAGACCCTTTACTGGCCGAAACGGAGCGGCTGCCCGAGCCCGGCGACGTCACCGTGACGCTCTCCTCTCCCCGGCGGCGCGACGGGAGAAGGCCCCACTACTTGACCCGCGGCGTTACGGAGATCATCCTGCCCATGCACCGGGTCAATTTCATCGAGATCGTCCCCGAGGAGAAAGAAGCAGAGGAAGAGGTAGTCTTCCACCGCGACTAGGCCTTGTGCGAGAGGCCCTTGGGCCTCCCGCATATCGTTGAGTTTCTCGTCGGGCTAAAGCCCAACGCTACATTTGAGGAGAAGGGCGGGGACAGGCTGCGCCCCTATATCATCGGCAAGTCGTAGGAAGACGTGAGCCCCATGAGCAAACGAGAAGAGACCCGCTGGGAAAGAAGGGAGCGGAAATACAAGAAGCGCCGCTACGGGATGCGCGTCAGCGGACGCTCGGTAAAAGCCGTCCTTTTGCGTCTCATAGGCAAGAGAGCCAAAGAAGCAGAAGAAAGCGAGATAGAGGCGAAACCAAACCGTTCTAAGAAACGAAAGCACTAAGCAGAGGGCAAAACACGGCCTGTGTCGTGCTACACCAACTTGACAAGGGAAGAAAAAGCGATACAATCTGGCTGCTCTATTGCCTTCATTACCCTTGGAAGTCGAGATGAAGGTATTGATAATCAGCGATGACCCCAACTCGGCTGAACTTTTGACCCTCATCTTGCGTCGGGCCGGTCTCTTAGCCGTCACTACTCATCGCGCCGATGACGAAGGGGCCTTAGCCGCTTACGCCAAGGAAGTGCCGGATATGATCTTCATCGATGCTTGCACCCGCTCCTTCGATGTGTTGGATATCTGTAGGACATTGCGTCTGGAGACGATTGCTCCCATCTTTGTCTCATCCCCCCGCACAGAAGAGGAATACATCCTCCAGGCTTTCGACCTGGGCATAGATGAATACCTCCCTAAACCCATCAGCCCCAGACTCCTGGTGGCGAAGGTAAATGCCCTTCTACGCCGCGCTCGTTCTGTGCCTCTGGCTAGCATATCCAGCCTAAGGGCAGGGGGCGTTGAACTAAGTCCAGAACGAAGAACGATACGCCTGCTTCAACGACCGGAGATCCATCTCACCAACCTAGAATTTCGCCTCCTATATTGCCTAATGAGCAACCAAGGGCAAGTTGTCCCCACAGAGACCATCATCCAGAAAGTATGGGGGTATTCCGGAGAAGGCGATTACCAACTGGTGAAAGGCTTGGTGAGGCGACTGCGGCGCAAGATCGACCCTGATACCAAAGAGCCCCACTACATCAAGACGGTCATTGGCGTAGGTTACACCTTCTCCCCCTCCATGGAAGAATAACGGCCCATTCGATGCCCAATCTCCCCTAGTCTCAAAATTGATACCCCACCACCTTTTTGGAACCCCTTTGGAACGTTTTTTGCACCTCAATTGCACCTATTTATGCTATATTCACTTCATAAGGCGATCGATTGCTTTTCAAGCAATGAAAGCCTCATATCCTTCTAAGGAGGTACCAGGGGAAATGGCAAAGAAACCGGCAGGCAAGCCCAAGCCGAAGCCTAAACCTAAGCCGGGCAAATGAGGGGGAAGAATGAAAGTGTTTGATGAAGGGTTTGGCGACGTTGTCACGCCTAAACGTGCCAAGGGCGAGTGGGAGTGTACAAGATGCGGTTACATCCGCATAGGAGAAAAACCCCCCGCTATCTGCCCGGAGTGCGGAGCCACGGCGTTGGAGTTCGAGTTCTACGAATCCGAGGAGGACCAGGATTCGGAGGACTATGAGTAGTCCTCCAGTCTGAGCGCTAAGCGGGGAACAGATAAGGGCGGGGCCAAACCCTGCCCTTATCCCTTCTTTAGCCAAGATTTCGGACCTTAGGTTTTTCTAACCATTTCTCTCGCTATCTCGTTATGTCGAGCGATGATGGGCTCGATCTCCATGGTGGTCAAGCGGCCCTCCTCCACCACCAGCCGACCGTTGACTATGGAGAAATCGACCTTCGCCGGAGCGCAGAAAACCGCCGCCGCAACCAGATCCCCGGCTCCCGCGTACTCCAGCCTATTCACATCGATGGTGATCAGATCCGCCGCCTTGCCCACCTCCAAGGAGCCGATATCCTCTCGACCTAGGAGCCTGGCCCCGCCCAAGGTAGCCATCTCCAGAGCACATCTAGCGCTGAGCGCCTGAGGGCCCTCTTTCACCCGCTGCAGGAGCATAGCCATCCGCGCCTCGGCCAACATATGGCCGGAGTCGTTGGAGGCGCTTCCGTCCACCGCCAGCCCCACCTTCACCCCCTCCTGGAGCATCTTCCGCACCGGGGCGATGCCCGAGCCCAATAGCATGTTGGAAGTGGGGCAGTGAGCCACTCCCGTCCCTGTCTCCGCCAAAAGCCCTATCTCCTCATCGTTGAGATATATACCATGGGCGTAAGATACATCTTCGCCTACCCAGCCCAGATCCGCCGCATACTGGACGGGGCGATAACCGTACCTCTCCAAGCAGAACTCCTCCTCATCCGATGTCTCCGCCACATGGGTATGGAGACGAACGCCGTAACTCCTCGCCAACTCGGCCGAGGAGCGCATAAGATCGGCACTCACAGAAAAGGGGGAACAAGGGGCGATAACCACACGGCACATAGAATAGGGCTCCGCATCGTGGTGTTCCTCTATCACCCTCCGACAGTCGGCCAGGATAGCCTCCTCGTCCTCCACCACCTCATCCGGCGGCAAGCCACCCTCCAACTCCCCCAAAGACATACTCCCTCGACAGGGGTGGAAACGGATGCCCAGTTCCCGGGCCGCCCAGATCTCCTCCTCCAACCGAACATTGTTGGGGAAGATGTAGAGGTGATCCAGAGAGGTGGTACAGCCGGAGAGCAAAAGTTCCGCTAAGCCGATGAGAGCGCTAATGTAGACCCCTTCTGGGGTCAAGTTGGCCCAGATCGGGTATAAGGTTTTCAGCCAGTCGAAGAGGGGAGCGTTTTGGGTGGCGGGAAGAGAGCGGGTCAGGGTCTGATAGAGGTGGTGATGGGTGTTCACCAGGCCCGGAAGTATCATCTTTCCTCGGGCCTCGATCACCCTATCCGCCTCCTGAGGCACCTCCGAGGCGGGACCAACAGCCACGATGCGGTTCCCCTCGATGAGAATCGATCCCCCCCTTACCTCGCGCCGTTTATCGTCCATGGTCACCAAAAGTTCTGCCTCTCTCACTAGCAAACTAGCCATTTTCTCCACCCCCTAGTTGACCACCCTCCAAAATCCGTCCCTCTTGTGCAGGTTCAGCAGCCTATCGATTCTCAAATCTCCCTGGAGGATCTCGATCTGCACCTGGGCTTCGGTCTGGCTATAGTAGAAGATATCCTTGATGAAGAGACATCGCAATTTCGGGTTACGAACCCGCCAGAACTCCTCTTCTTCCCCGGGCCCATGAAGAAGACGATCTCGCTCTGAAGGCCGAAACCGGCTCTTGCCTCACCGGGCTTCTAGCAGCCTCTGGGATCGCTTTATGGACTGAGCTCGTACCAGAAATCTGATATAAAGCCGCGGGCGTCCGCCTGGAAGACCTGTCGAACGATTTCTGGTGCGCCCTTCTTGCAGCGCCACTCATAGACTGTTTCGCGGCCCGTTACGTACGCTGGAATGAATTCAGCGTTCGGATTCGCTTGGCAAAAGTCGGCTTCCTCTGGCGTTGGCGTGAGACTCATGTCGGCCTTGGACATACATGGCAGATTCGCACCGACCGTACAGGCATAGACCTTTGCATCCATGCAGCGCCAGAACGAATTCTGGATGAACCAATCCAATGGGGCGTCGGGGGACGCGTTAGTAGCCTTCATCAGACCCTTTGCAATCACTTCCGGCACTTTTGCCCCGGCATAACGGGCATCTGGCGCATCGATTGTTCCGATGGCGGCACAGTAGGCAAAGGGATCTCTATATGTTGCTGCTTGTGTAGATGAGGGTGCAGAAGTGGGTCCCGGCGCGCCGATTGATGAACAGGAAATCAGATTCAAAGCGATGAGAAGCAGTATTGTGTACTGCAGCAAACTTATGCGTCTCATAGCACCTCCTCTACTGGTTACTTATGAAGCCTCTCTGCCTTCCTTGCCATAGTGTAACACATTTCCGTCTTCTTGTGTATCCTTCCTTCACGGCTAACCCGTCCTATCGTAGGACCGCTATTTTTTCACCCTTTCATTTACCTGGGATTTCAGATACGCCTCTATAAACTCATCTATCTCCCCGTTGAGAACGGCCTCCACATCTCCCACCTCGTAGCCTGTCCGATGGTCTTTCACCATAGTGTAGGGGTGGAGAACATAGGAGCGGATCTGGTTCCCCCAGCCCGCCTCCACATGCTCCCCTTTCAGCCGCGCCTGCTCCTCATCCCGCTTCCGTAACTCCAACTCCAAGAGGCGAGAGCGGAGTACCTTCATGGCCATAGCCTTATTCTGGGACTGGGAGCGCTCGTTTTGGCAGGCTGCCACTACCCCCGTCGGCAGGTGGGTGATCCGCACCGCGGTGCTCGACTTCTGGACATGTTGACCCCCGGGGCCAGAAGCGCGAAAGGTCTCAATGCGCAGATCGTCAGGGTTTACCTCTATCTCCACCTGATCCTCGATAGCCGGCATCACCTCCACCAGAGCGAAGGAGGTATGACGCCTATGGACTGCATCGAAGGGGGAAAGACGCACTAAGCGATGAACGCCCCGCTCCGCCTTCAGATAGCCATAAGCGTATCGCCCGCTCACCTCTATGGTGGCGCTCTTCAACCCTGCCTCCTCTCCAGCCGAACTATCGAGGATGCAGGTCTTATAATCTCGCCCTTCGGCCCACCGCAGATACATCCGCAGGAGCATCTCCGTCCAATCTTGGGAGTCGGTGCCTCCCGCGCCAGCGTGAACGGCCAAGATAGCGTCATAGTCGTCGTACTCCCCACCCAAGAGGAGCCTGAACTCCAGACCTTCCACTTCCTTCGCCGCCTTCTCCACATCAAGGGCTATCTCATCGGCCAGGGACTCGTCTCCTTCGCTGGCCTCCAACTCCAGGAGATCTCTCAACTCCTCCAAGCGATGAGCCAGCGCCTGCCAAGGTTCCACCTCCTCTTTCAAGGCGGAGAGCCTCTGCATCGCCGCTTGTGCCTGGGCTTGGTCTCGCCAGAAGTCAGGTTTCTGGGACCCCCGCTCCAGCCGGGCGATCTCCTTCTCCTTGCCTGCTAAGTCAAAGACGCTCCTTTATCCTGCTGATCCGCCTCTCCAACTCCTTCAACTCCCTCTCTACCTCATCCATTTGCTCCTCCTCTTTACGACTCAGCGAAGAGCCCCTCCACGAACTCTTCGGCATCGAACTCCGCCAGATCCTCCAACCTCTCCCCGGTGCCCACATACTGGATGGGGATGCCCAACTCTTTGGCTATGGCGAAGACTATCCCTCCCTTGGCCGTCCCATCCAGTTTGGCCACAAATACCCCCGTCACCTCCACCGCCTCTTGGAAGTACTTCGCCTGAGTCAAGGCGTTCTGGCCAGTAGTGGCATCTAGGACCAAGATCACCTCCTGGGGCGCCTCTGGGACCCTACCTGCTGCCACACGACGTAACTTTTTCAGTTCCTCCATGAGGTTATATTTGGTGTGGAGGCGGCCAGCAGTGTCTATGATCAAAACCTCGGCGTCCCGTGCCTGACCAGCCTCGATAGCGTCGTAGATCACAGCCCCAGGGTCGCCGCCCGGCTGATGGGCCACCACATCGACGCCCAACCGCTGGCCCCAGATCTTAAGTTGGTCGATGGCCGCTGCCCGGAAGGTATCCGCCGCCGCTAAAAGCACTTTCCGCCCCTTATCCTGATAATAACGGGCTAATTTGGCGATACTGGTCGTCTTCCCCGACCCGTTCACCCCCACCACCAGGATCACCCAGAGGCCATCTTCTCGGCATCTAGGGCTCTCGCTAAAGGTAACCACTCGTTTGAGGTCGTCCTTGAGCATCTCCCGGACGGCTCTCGCCTGCCGCAACCCCTCTTTGTCCACCCGCTCCCGCAGCGCTTCGATCAAGGCTACTGTCGTCCCTACCCCTACATCAGCCTGGATAAGGAGTTCCTCCAGTTCCTGCCAGAGAGCCTCGTTCACCTCGCCCCGGGCCAAGAGCCCCCTGATCCTCCCGAAATAGGAGTGGCGAGTTCGAGTCAGACTTTGCTGAACCCTCTTCCCGAACACCTTCTTACCCCTCAATAATTATACCTCAGATAGGAATCCACACAAAGTGCCCCCTGGCTAGTCTCATTTCCCACAGGGATACTTTACGTAAAGAATGTGACGACCGGTGGTACGGTTTGTCCTGAGTCTATCCCACTATCACTAGGAGCGGCCTCACCTGGGCCTCGATATGCTAACCCCTTCCGCCATTCCAGTCGAATACCGCCTATCCCTCGGGATCCCGTCCCACAGGGATCCTGTAAGGATAGGGAAAGGCTCCAATCCTGGTGCTCAAAGGGGAATCGAGGCTTTCCCATCCCTCGGGATCCTTGAGGGAGAAATCCAGGGCCAGCGTGAGGGAGAGATCGTCGCTCTAAAGGGCGACACTACGAGCTGCCATCCTGAGCCTGCCCTGGCACGCCTGCCCCAAGGCGTACCAGGCCGGGGTGGCAGGCCAGGGACTCTATCGGGTAGAACCCACACAAAGTGCCCCTCTAGTCGAGAGTACCATATTGTGCTATAATTTCCGGTGGAGGGGCGGTGTCGGAGGAAAAAGTGACCGTCGATGCAGTGATCCCGGTCTATAACGAGGAAGGGGTGCTGGAGCAGAGCATCTCTACCCTGGTGGCGTTCCTACACGCCCGCTGCCCTTACGATTGGCGGGTAGTGATCGCTGATAACGCTTCCACAGATCGAACCTTAGAGATAGCGGAGAGGCTGACTGAGCGGATCCCTGAGGTGAAGTTCATCCACCTGGATAAGAAGGGCCGGGGACGGGCCCTCCGGCGCGCTTGGATGGAGAGCGAGGCTGACGTGGTCAGTTACATGGATGTGGATCTTTCCACCAATTTGGAGGCTTTTCCTCCCCTCATCGAGGCCTTGATCAGCGGTGGTTACCATCTGGCTATCGGCTCCCGCCTCAAGGAAGAGTCGGTCATCACCCGACAACTGAAGCGAGAGATCCTTTCTCGGGGCTATAACCTGCTCATCAAACTCTTCTTCTTCAACAAGTTCTCCGACGCCCAGTGCGGTTTCAAAGCCCTAACGCGTCAGGCGGCAAGGGAGTTGGTCCCCTTAGTCAAAGATCAAGGCTGGTTCTTCGATACCGAACTCCTCCTGCGAGCCAAACAGAAGGGGTATGAGATCTTCGAGGTTCCGGTGGAATGGGTTGAGGATCTCGATAGCAGAGTCAACGTCCTCCAAACGTCGCTAGATGATCTGAAGGGCCTTATCCGAGTCCGGTTCACAAGAGCATGACTCTTTCACACCTAGATGCCCAAGGGCGAGCGCGCATGGTAGATGTAGGGAAGAAGCCCGACACGAAACGGGTCGCGGTGGCTAAAGGTCGCGTGCTGATGACCCCCCAGACCCTCGAACTCGTCCGCAAAAACGAGATAGCCAAGGGAGATGTCCTAACCGTGGCCCAGGTGGCGGGCATCGCGGCCGCCAAGCGGACCAGCGAACTCATCCCCATGTGTCACCCCCTTCTCTTAACCAACATACAAGTTGACTTCGAGTTCCAAGACGATGGGATAGAGATCCGGGCCATCGTGGAGGCCACGGGCAAGACGGGGGTGGAGATGGAGGCTCTCACCGCAGTCACCGTATCAGCCCTCACCATCTACGATATGTGCAAGGCTCAGGAGAGGGCCATGCGCATCCAGGATATACGCTTGGTCAGAAAGAGCGGGGGGAAGAGCGGAGAGATCGTCCTAGAATGAGGTTCGGCTTTCGCTGCCCTAGGTGCGCTAAAGCTCCAGCCAATGTGCAAAGGTGGCGCTGCGAATGCGGCGCGCCCTTCGCTTTAGAAGATAGCCTCCCCTTTCAAAGAGAGGCCATCGACACCGGTATCCCTGGTATGTGGCGGTATCGAGCCATGCTGCCCGTCACTGAGATCATCTCCCTGGGGGAGGGGTGCACCCCTCTGGTTGAGGTTGAACTCTACGGAGGGAAAGTGGCCTGCAAACTCGACTACCTGGCCCCCACCGGCTCCTTCAAGGACAGAGGCACAAGCGTCCTTGTGAGCGCCCTCGTGGAGATGGGGATAAAACGGGTGGTGGAGGACTCCTCGGGGAACGCCGGAGCCAGCCTGGCCGCCTACTGCGCCCGCGCCGGTATCGAGGCCCAAATATACGTCCCCGCTCACGCCTCCCCTGAGAAACTGGCCCAGATCGAAGCCTACGGCGCCAAACTGATCCCCATCACGGGCCCCCGGGAGAGAGCCGCCCAGGCGGCACAAAAAGCGGCCGAAAGAGGTTATTACGCCAGCCACTATTGGAACCCCTTGCCCCTAGAAGGGATAAAAACCGAAGCCTACGAGATATGCGAGGCTCTGGCATGGCGGGCCCCGGAAACGGTCATAGTTCCCGTGGGGCAAGGGACCCACCTATTAGCCCTTTATCGAGGCTTTAGGGATCTCCTAGAAGCGAAAGTCATCAAAAACATCCCTCGCCTCTATGGGGTACAGGCTATAGGTTGCGCACCACTATACGAAGCCTTCCAGGGACACGCACCTATATCCCCTCGACCCACCGTGGCCGAGGGGATAAGCATAAGAGAGCCCATCCGTCGGAGAGAGGTTTTGGAGGCGGTACGGGCCACGGAGGGAGAGATGTTGGCTGTCACCGACGAAGAGACCTTGCAGGCCCGAGACATCATAGCCAGGCGAGGGCTATACGTGGAGCCCACCTCGGCGGTGGCGGTAGCCGCTCTCAAACAACTCTCGCCCCACCTAGAAGGCGTAAACGTGATCTCCCTCACGGGGAGTGGCCTAAAGAGCCCAAAGGAGCATAAATGCAGAGACGAGTAGTCATCACCGGGATGGGGACCATCAACCCTCTGGGCCACGATGTAGAAACCACCTGGCGGAATCTGGTGGCTGGTAAGTCAGGAGTGGACCTTGTGACCCGCTTCGACGCTTCGGATTTCCACACTAAGATAGCCGCCGAGGTGCGCGACTTCGATCCCTCGAAATATATCGCTCCCCGGGAAGCCCGTCGTATGGATCTCTTCCTCCAGTTCGCTTTGGTGGCCACAATGCAGGCCCTGGATCAAGCCAAACTGCCCCTAGACTCTGAGGCTGACCAGATCGGCGTGCTCTTCGGCACCAGCATCGGTGGCTTGGAGTTGATCCTGGCCACCTACGAGACCCTGACCAAAAAAGGGCCGCGCCGGGTGAGCCCCCTCTCCGCCATAGCCATGGCTCCCAATATCGCCGCCGGGGTAGTAGCCATCAAGACCGGTGCTCGGGGGCCAAACTTCTGTATCGCCTCCGCCTGTGCTACAGGGACCAATGTCATCGGGGAGGCCTGGGAGATCATCCGTCGCGGCGACGCCAAAGCGATGATCGCTGGGGCCAGCGAGGCGCTCATCCTGCCCCTGGTAATCGCGGGCTTCGATCGGGCGCAAGCTCTCTCTCGGCGCAACGATGAACCGCAAAAGGCTAGCCGCCCCTTCGATGCCCAAAGGGACGGTTTCGTCTTCGGAGAAGGAGCAGGAGTGGTGATCTTGGAAGAATTAGATAGCGCCCGAGAGCGGGGTGCCCAGATCCTAGCCGAGATCATCGGCTATGGCGCCTCTTCCGACGCCTATCACATCATCACCCCCCCGGAGGGAGGAAGTGGCGCAGCCTTGGCTATGGCCAGGACCCTCAAGAAAGCCCAGATCGAGGCCCACGAGGTAGACTATATCAACGCCCATGGCACCTCCACTATCCTCAACGACAAAGCGGAGACGGAAGCGATAAAAGATGTTTTTGGGGAGTACGCTTACCGTGTACCCATCAGTTCCACCAAATCGATGACCGGCCATCTCCTGGGAGCGGCAGGAGCGGTGGAGGCGATCATATCTGTCAAGACCATTCAAGAGGGGATCATCCCCCCCACCATCAACTACGAATACCCCGACCCCGACTGCGATCTGGACTATGTTCCCAACGAAGCCCGCCCCGCCCAGGTGAAGATAGCCCTCTCCAACTCCTTCGGCATAGGGGGGCATAACGCCTGCCTCCTCCTAAAGGCCTTCCAGGAGTGAACTATGCCTTCTGCATTATGTTAACTATTGCTCGCACCGATATCATTTTGGTTGGAAACGGACTTGGATTATGTCTACATTAACCGGGTTACAGAAGGTCCTAGGCTTCCCTTTCGAGGACGATTCCCTCCTCAGAGAGGCTCTCGTCCACCGCTCCTATCTCAATGAGAACCCCTCCTTCCCTTCTCGTGACAACCAGCGTTTGGAGTTCCTGGGGGATGCCCTCTTGGATTTCATGGCCGGCGACTACCTCTACCGCCGCTACCCAAAGATACATGAAGGCGAACTGACCAACCTACGGGCCGCACTGGTGAAAGAGGAGACCTTGGCCCGCTTCGCCCAGACCCTGGACCTAGGCCGCTATCTCTACTTAGGCCGAGGAGAGGAGGAAAACGGAGGTAGAGAGCGACCTTCCCTCTTGGCCGACGCCTTCGAGGCTTTGGTGGGAGCCCTCTATCTGGATGGCGGGCTCAAGTGCGCCGAGAGGTTCATACTTCGCTTCCTAGGGCCGGAAACCGAACGGATCGTGGCCCAGGGAGAACTGAGGGATTACAAGAGTCTATTCCAAGAGGAGGCCCAGAGGAGGTTCCAGGCCACGCCCCTCTATCGCACCATCGATGAGCGTGGCCCAGACCACAATAAGGTCTTCACCGTCGAGGTTCTCATCGAGGAGAGGGTGTATGGGCGAGGCGAGGGGAGGAACAAACAGGCCGCCGAGGAAGAGGCCGCCCGACAGGCCCTGGAGAAGATCGCCTCGGCCGAGTAGTAAGTAGGGCAGGTTTCCCTGGCCTAACGATGCCAGGACAGGCCATACCTGCCCAACCTAGGTCGAATATGGGAACACCTATGCCACCTCCAGCCGCATACCGCCTAAAGGCTCCATTCCTGATTGTAGAGGAATCGAGGCTTCAGCCGGTTAAGTTCTTGGGAGGAGCAACATGAAATACCTGATCTTTCTTGCATGTCTTGCCATCGTCCTGGCGGGCTGTGCTGGTCAGCCTTCACCGGAGGCTTCCCCCACCGCAACCGAGATAGCGCAAGCGCCCTCGCCAACCGCCACACCATCCCCTACGGCAACGCCTACACCCACACCAACGGCCACTCCCACACCCACTCCCACCAAGACCCTTACCCCACTACCAACAACAACTCCCAAACCGACAGCCCCCCCCACCCCACAACCCCAAGAATATGTGGTTGTTCAAAAAATTACTAGTTATTCTAGTCCTGGAGAAGAGCATGGTTATATTATTCCCGGCAAAAAGTTTACTATCCTCGAGGAAGAAGATGGGTGGCTTTATATTCGCCTAGCAAGAGGAGCAGAAGTCTGGATTCAAGCCAGCGAAACGGCTTACAGATTGGCGAGTGAGTTGCCACCCAGCTGTGAGATTCCCCACTTTCCAGAGCGGACCTCGGATAGGAAAACTGGCATTGTTATAAAAGCTAAGGGTCCAATACAACGAATTTTTCCTGACACCCCTTATCAAATGTGGTACATCAGAATGCCTGACTATTCTTATGTTACTAGGCGAGACGCTCGAATTGTGGATATTGATGGACAAAATCAAATAATTACTTTCCGATTAAGTGATGGCTCTACCCGCCAAAGAAGGCTTACGGAAAACACTCAAGTTGTGATGGAAGTTCATGACCAAACTCAACCTATCCCATCATCCCAGTTTAGACAGGGTGGCGGTAATTTTTGTGATCTGGAAGTAGGTGATGTTGTTTGTATTCTCCATCCTGATGAACCCGAGTCAGCCAATCCCAATCCCAATTTAACTGATCTTTGGGGAGTGTACTTTATTCAATAGACTTGTTGTCTTGACGCGTTAGCTAGTGGGGCAGGTTTTCCTCGCCCCCGGCCTGTCATAGCCGGGACAGGCTGACGATGCCAGGAGAGGTCATACCTGTCCTAACCCCTATTCGCATCTAGAATCAGAGATACCGTGGAGTTGACAGCAACGAGAATCCCCTCTATACTATCCCCGTCAAAGAGATAACCCCTACATATTGTGGCCTTGGATTCCTGTACTCTCTATCTAGTAGGTAATTATGTATCTTAAACATCTGGAACTACAGGGCTTCAAATCGTTCGCCAAGCGGACCATCTTCAACTTCAACGCTGGGATAACAGCCATCGTGGGGCCCAACGGCGCGGGCAAGAGCAACATCGCCGATGCCATCCGTTGGGTGATGGGTGAACAGAGTTATAAGAGCCTCCGGGCCCGGCAGGGGGAGGATCTCATATTCGCCGGATCCCAGGGACGGACCCGACTGGGGATGGCGGAGGCGGTTCTCACCTTCGATAATATCTCTGGCTGGCTACCCATCGAATACAGCGAGGTCACCATCGCTCGGCGCGCCTACCGCTCCGGCGAGAACGAGTATCTCCTCAACGGGAGCCGAGTGCGGCGCCGGGAGCTCGTAGAACTCTTGGCCAAGGGGGGGTTGAGCAGCAAGGCCTACATGGTGATCAGCCAAGGGCTAACCGATGCCGCTCTCGCCATGCGGCCCCAGGAGAGACGCACCCTCTTCGAGGAGGCAGCGGGGATCACCATCTACCAAAGCAAACGGGATAGTGCTCTGCGGAAACTGGAGGCCACGCAGGAAAACCTTCAGCGGGTCAACGACATCATCGCCGAGATCACCCCCCACCTGGAGAGCCTCCGCCGGCAGGCGGAGAGAGCCGCGGAGTACAACCTCGCCTCTCAGGAACTAGAAGAGAACCTCAAGGTCTGGTACGGCTATCAGTGGCAACGCCAGAGCGCCGCCTTCAAAGAGGCGAAGAGAGTGGAAAAGGAAAAGAGAGAGGCCCTTGCCAGGCTCGGGGATAGACTCCAACGATTGACCCCGGAACTCAAAGCCATCGACTCCCGACAGGAGGAACTCACCCAGAGTTTGGCCCTCTGGCGAAAGGAGAGAGACGCCCTCCGCCAGGAGCAGGAAGGTCTCCTCAGAGGGTTGGCTGTGAGTCAGGAGAGGCTCCGCCTCCTCAAGGGACAAGAGGAGGAGATCGATGAGGAAGTGGCCTCGCTCACACGTAGAAGCGAGAACCAGCGGCTAAGCGTTCAAGAACTAGAGCCGGATCAACTATTGTCAGATCTCTCCCTTCAAGAGCGACTCTCCCAGGCCCAGGAGTCGGCCTTCCAGTTGGCTAGCCGCTCCGCCGAACTCCGCAGCCAACTCTCTCAAATCCAGAAGAGGGAGAGAGACCTCCTAAAGGAGAGGGATGAGGAGAGAGAAGCCTTGACCGCTCTCCGCCTTCAGGTATCCCACTTAGAGAGGATAGTGGCCCAACTGGAGGGGGAAAAGCGAACCTTAGAGGTGGAGAAGGAGGCTCTCGCTCAGGAGCGAGAGAGAGAAGGGGCGGATCTTGAGGCCTCTCTTCTGCGGCAAAACAGGCTCCAAGCCCAGGAGGAAGAGGTGGAGGCTCGCTACCAGGTTTTGAGCAAGATGCGGCGAGGCTTAAGGCGGCCTGAGGCCAAAGCGGTCAGCCAAGAAGGCGTATTGGGCACCCTGGCCAGCCTCATGGAGGTGCCTCTCCCCTTAGAAGCCGCCCTTCGAGCGGCCCTGGGGCCGCTTAGGAAAGGCCTAGTAATTCAGAGTTGGAAGGATGCAGAGAGGCTCATGAAGGACCAGCCTATCCTTTTCCCCCTGGATAGCATAAAAGCGCCTCCGGCACCTCCCCCTCCCCGTGGACCAGGCATCCTGGGCCTAGCCTCCAACCAGGTAAAGAGCGCGCCGCGTTTCCGCCATCTCCTCCAGGCCCTTCTGGGCTATACGCTCATCGTTGAAGACCTAGCCACTGCCAAGAGAGTTCATCAGGAAGATGCAACCGGTTTCCAGTTCGTGACCCTGGAGGGCGAACTCCTAACTCCCCAGGGAGCCCTCATCGCCGCTGCCCCCCAATTCGAGGGGCTTGAACGAGCGCTGGAGCGGGAGATGACCTCCCTGGAAGAGGAGAAGCCCCATATCCAAGAGCAACTGAGAAGGGAGAAAGAGCGATACGATAGGCTACTATCAGAGACGCAAACCCTGGAGAAGAGAGAGCAGGAACTGGGAGAGCGCCTAGGAGCCAAGGAAGGCGATCTCTCGGAGCACAAGACCCGTTTGGAGAGGCTCCTCCAAGAGGTGGAGTGGCGGCAAACCATCGAGGCCAAAGCGGGAAAGAAATTGGAGCAGATCAGGGCTTCCATCGCTGACCTCTCACTTCAAGTCGAAGGATCGGAGGCCCAAGAGAAGGATACCCTGGCGGCACTGGTGAGGCTCCAGGAACGGATGGCCACCTGGGGGGGCGAAGGGGAAGAATCGATGGCCCATCTAGCGCTGCTCAAGGAGAGAAAGGAGAACCTGGAGCAACTGGAGGCCCAGATAGAGGCCAAGGAAGCCCGAAAGAGGGTACTCGCCCAAGAGATCGAGACCCTAACCGAGGAGGTCGAGACGCTAGAGGCGCGGGCCCAGGAGTTGTCAACTCGCTTAACTACTCTTCAAGGGCTCATCGAACCGGCGGAGGAAGAGATAACCTCTCTGGAGAGAAGACAACGCCGCCAGGAGAGGGAGGAAGCCCATCTCCGCGATGATCTCCACCGGTGTGAGGTGGAGCATAGCCAAGCCGCATCAGAGGTGGAGAGGTGTAAAGATAGGCTCGCCGCCTTGCAAGGAGAGATCGAGACCGACCTAGAAGGTTTCGTGGCACCTTTAGCTGAAGAACTAACCCTGGAGATGGACGCTCGTCTCTCTTCCTTACCCTCTATCTCCCAGATACCTCAGGGGCTGGAGAAGAAGATAAGGAGGCTGAAGCGGAGGCTCCGTAAGATAGGCCCGGTGAATATAGAAGCGCCAACCGAGTACGAGAAGATCAAGAGCCGCCACGATTTCCTCACCTCCCAGGCAGAAGACCTAGAGAAAGCCGATCGATCTCTACGCCAGATGATCGCCGAATTGAACCACCTCATGGAGGAACGGTTCCAAGAGACCTTTTCTGCCATAGCCAAAGAGTTCAGCGACTACTTCACCGCCCTTTTCAGTGGAGGCCGAGGAAAGTTGTTTCTCACCGACCCCCAAGACCCACCCCAGACGGGCGTTGAGATCGTTGCCCAGCCCCCAGGAAAGAGGAGACAGAGCATCGACCTCCTCTCCGGCGGGGAGAGGGCCCTCACCGGTGTGGCTCTCATATTCGCTATCTTGAAAGCCACCGCCACCCCCTTCTGCTTTTTGGACGAGGTGGATGCCACCCTGGACGAGATCAACATCGGCCGCTTTCGGGACTCCCTCAAAACCCTGGCCCAAGCCACCCAGATCGTGGTCATCACCCACAACCGGTACACCATCGAAGCCGCGGATACCATCTACGGTCTCTCCCTGGGGGAGGATAGCGCCTCCCAAGTCATCTCCTTGCGACTAGAGGATGTAGAGACCTAGTCTGCTCTTAGGAGGATATAGTATGGGGGTCGTCAAGATCTTGACCACCGGCGGCACCATCGCTATGGAAGAGAAGAAAGGCGCTGGCGCACTCCCCGCTTTGACCGCCGAGGACCTCAAAAGCCTCCTACCCCCCGACATCGGCCCCCTAGAGACTGAGGAGTTCTCCAACCTCCCCAGCGCCCACATGACCGTAGATCTCATCTTCAAATTATCCCAGAGGGTAAGAGATCTAGTGACCGCTGACGAGGTGATAGGTGTAGTCATCACCCATGGAACGGACGTTATGGAGGAGACAGCCTACCTTTTAGACCTAGTGGTCGATACGGAGAAACCCATCGTCCTCACGGGAGCGATGCGCACCGTCTCCCAGATGGGCTATGATGGTATAGCCAACCTCAAGGCCGCCGTTCGGGTGGCCGCCTCGGACGAGGCGCGAAATCTGGGAGCCCTGGTGGTTATGAACGGTGAGGTACACGCTGCCCGCTACGTAACCAAAACCCACACCCAAGCCCTGGATACCTTTCAATCCCCTTTCTGGGGCCCCTTGGGCCGGGTAGATGGAGACCGAGTGGTCATCGGTAAGAGAGTGAAAAGAGAGCATATCCCTGGCCAGAGGTTGGCCGCCGACGTCCCCCTCATCAAGTTGGCGGTGGGGCTAGATGAGAGGTTCCTACGCCAAGCGATAGAGCGGCGCGCCGATGGAGCGATAATAGAGGCCCTGGGAGGAGGCCGAGTGCCCCCCTGGTGGATGCCTACCATCAAGGAGGCGATAAAGAGGGGCCTGGTGGTCGTCATCGCCTCCCGCTGCCCCGCGGGCCGGGTCTACGACGAATACGGCTATGTGGGAGCCTACCGAGACCTCAAAAGGGCAGGTTGCATCTTCTCCGAGGGGCTAAACGGCCAGAAGGCACGGATAAAACTGATGGTGGCTCTGGGGGTCACTGGAGATAAGGACACGATTCAGGCGATCTTTCTCCAGGAGTGAACGCTTACTTTGAAAGAGCGATCAGTGAATAAACGCCTTTTCCTCACTAGATTGGCTCGAGAGCACCCCTTCTTATCGGCTATCTTGGCCCTATTCGTCTTGCTGGCTAGCCTCTACAGCGTGGTCACCCCTGTCTACGAGGCGCCAGATGAGATCGGCCACTTCACCTATATCAAATATATAGCCGATCATAGAGCCTTGCCCGTTTTTGAGCCTGTGGGAGAAGACCCCTGGATCCCAGAGGGGCGTCAACTGCCACTATATTATCTCCTTGGTGCTCTACCCCTTTCGCTTGTTGACACCAGCGATGCCGACCAACTGTTGCATTTCAACCCCCACGCCATCGTGGGCACCTTTGGAGGCGTCGGAAACAGGAACTGGGTCGTCCACACCAGGGAAGAAGCCTTCCCCTATCATAGCACTGTGCTAGCCATCCACCTGGTTCGCTTCCTCTCCATCCTCATGGGGGCGGCTACGGTGCTCATCGCCTACTCTATAGCCTTGGAGATATTCCCCAGCAGGAAGGGGCTAGCCTCCGGCGCGGCTCTCCTCGTGGCTTTCAACCCCCAATTCCTATTCATCAGCGGGGCGGTCAATAACGATAATCTGGCTGCCTTGCTCTCCTCCGCCGCTTTATTAGCCCTTCTCGCCACCTTGCGGAAGGGAGCAACCACGCCCCGCCTTATCTGCCTGGGCATCATCCTGGGCCTAGCTGCCTTGACCAAACTAAACGCTTTGGGCCTCCTGCCACTGGGGCTACTGGCCCTGCTTATAATGAGCACCAGGCAACGCTCCCCCACGCTACTGGTTAGGGGCATGGCCATCCTTCTGCTCTTGGTCCTCCTAATCGCTGGCTGGTGGTACGTGAGAAACTGGGCCCTTTACAGAGACCCCATGAGTCTATACATCCACCAGGAAGCCGGCGCGCGAAGAGAGAACCCCTTCACACTACCGAGCGTGATCGGCCAGGCAAAAGCGATCAAGAAATCCTATTGGGCGACCTTTGGCTGGTTCAATATCCAAGCCGACCCGATTTTGTACCACTTCTTCGATTGCCTAACCTTCTTGGGCGGCCTCGGTCTCATCCTGGCCGCGATAAGAGTTCTCAGAGGAAGACCGTTTCTTCCCCTAGCCAAATTATCCCTCCTCCTCACCTGGATAGTGATCATGGCCCTGGAGCTCTTGGGCTGGATGTGGCAAGCCTCAGCCTACCAAGGACGCCTTCTATTCCCCGCCACCTCGGCTATCTCCTTCTTCCTCTTCTTCGGGCTCAGCCAGTTCACCCCCCGACGGTACACTACCCTCCTAGCCGGCCTCCTGGGAGGCCTCATGCTCCTCATAGCCATCATTACCCCCTTCCGCTACATAGCCCCCGCCTATGCCAAGCCACCCCTTATCTCCGCAGATGAGATAGCCTCCATCCCCCACCGGTTGGACGTCACCTTCGGCGGCCAGATGAGGCTCCTGGGCTATGCCATCGACCAACCCTCAGTGAAACCTGGGAATAAAGTGGCCGTAACCCTCTATTGGCAATCGGTGGCTAAAATGGATAAGGATTACACCATCTTCGTTCATCTTCTGGACGAATTGGAGACCGTGGTGGCTCAAGTGAACACTTTCCCTGGCCTAGGTTCCTTCCCCACTCGAGACTGGGAGAGAGGAGAGTCCATAGCCGAGAGATATATCCTGCGGCTGCCGGGGACGGTTCTCTCGCCCAACTCCGCTCAATTCGAGGTCGGCCTCTTTGACCCCTTCACCAGCGACAGGCTGCCTGCTTACGGCCCCGATGGCCACTTTATGGGCGACAACGTCCGCTTCTACCATATAGAGATCGAGGAGGGGCCCGTAGGCCAGGGGCCCATTGGCGTTTTTGTGAATTTCGAAAACACCCTCTCCATCGCCGCCTATCAATTGGAGAGATGGGTGGTTAGCCCAGGTACCACCATCCATCTTACCCTTCACTGGCAAGCCCTGACCGATGTGGACGAAGACTACCTAGTTTCCATCCGCCTATTGGGTAGCGATGGAGCCCCCAGGGCCCAGGTGGAAGGCCAACTGACCGCCTCGCCTGCCTCCCTCTGGACCCAGGGCCAGGCGGTGCCAGCCACTTATGACCTTCCCCTCAGCCTCGATACCCCTCCCGATATTTATGAGATCGAGGTGAGGCTCCAGCGGGCGGCCACCGGCGAGACGCTGACCATCTTAGACGCCGAGGGCCAACCCCAAGACGACCGTGCCTTTATCAGCAGGCTACGAATAGAGGCTCCCTAGGCTCCTTTCTGGCCCCAGACTTTTGGCTGCTTTGAGCACCACTCGAGATAGAGGCACAATCGAACCTAAAAGGCGGTCCTAGGTGAACCAATGTCTCCGATACCTCTTTCTCCTAAGCGGCTTCCTTACAGGATGCCGAGGGATCGGTATCTTCATAAGCGGGGTCTACTTCTGGGGGTTTGTCCCTTCATCAACGCCTTTTTCCCATCTATAGAGTTCTGGAATCCGCCTCAGGCTCTCCTCCTCGTTGCCGCGGGGGGCGACATAGTGACCAGGCTGGCCATTTTCACCTTTGGCCTCTTGACCATAAAGGAGCCGTTTCGGTGGGCCTACCTGAAATCGATAGCGGCCCTGGCTCTCCTGGGGGTGGTGTTCGACCTCCTGGGCGGCTTATATGCTCTCAGCGCTCAACTGGGCTTATACGCATCGTTAACCTTACTCCGGAAGGAAGCAGATGAGGGGGATCTTCTTTGAGTGTCCTCAGGAGTTACTGACGCCATTAAGAAAGTCTAAGGCGGGCTTCCAAACCTGCCTTACTATTTAGGTATAATTGACCATCATTACTATGCGAAGGCACTCTGCCCCTAATCAAAATCTACATCCACCTCCATCTGCTGGGCCCTGATCCCTGCCCGCACCTCCCCTACCAGTCTCTTGTGGAGATCGGGATTTACGCCCGCAAAAGCCTCAAGCGAAGCCTTCAGGGTCTCTACTTCTCCCGCTAAGGGCGCTATAGCCTCCTCGTAGGCCGACCAATGGACTTTATCCGGCCGGAAGCGCCGCTTCTCCACCTCCCGCCCCAGGCACCCCGCTTCCACCAACTGCTCCATCACATAACCCACCACCCGCTTCCAAGGATCGGCGCGCTCTCCCCCTATCACCCTCTCCGCCACCGCTTGGACCCGATCCTCCTTGGGGTCACCGCTGAGCGCATCCATAATGGCCTTCTCCAGGCTGGGAGGCAGGTCGTCTCCCCCCTTCTCCTGGGCGATGGTCACTACCTCCGTCGTGAGAAGCAGCAGTTTCTTCCTCTCCTCCCTCCCCAGGGAGAGGTACCCTGCCCCTACCAGGGATATGAAAGCGGCCTCGAAGAGCCTGTTGGCCAAGTCCCCACGGTTCACCTTTTGGCCGCTATAGACAAGCGTCTCGCCTCCAAATCGCCCCGCTGGTTTGGCGAACTCCTCGCCGAAAAGATAGACCAAGCCGCTAGCCGTCACACGCCCGGCTTCCATCTCCACCTCCCTTTGAGTTTTGCACCATTATATCACACCTAAACTACCAGCATATGACGCGGGTAACCCCTTATGTCAAATCACCAACATTATGTTTAGAACCACTTCTCCCTCAACTCCTCCAAAAACCCCGTCTCCCTCCACTTGATGATCACTTCGTTCACCTTCTCCAAGAGCATGGGCGCTTTCATAGGCACGGCGATGACATAAGGCTCCTCGGTCACCTGCTGCACTATGCGAAGGCCGCCCTCCTCCCCAATGAACTGATAAGCGGAGACGGCATCCACTATGCCTGCATCTACCCTCTCGTCCCTAAGCGCCTCTAGGACCTCCTGGGCGGTCACATAGGCTTTTCTCTCCAAGGCCATCCTTTGCTCCAGCCGCCGAGCCTCCAAATCCCCCCTGGAACCCAACTCCAACCCCACCCTCCGTCCGTTCAGGTCTTCTACTTCCGCAATATTTGTCCCCTCCCGCACCACCAAGGCTTGCCCAGCATCGAAATATGAATAGGAATAAGCCACATCCTGGGTCAGAAGCGGGTCGTAGGGGAGAGCGGAAATGATTATGTCAACCCTTTCTACCTTGAGGGCGTCATAGAGACCATCAAAGCCGATATCCTCGAAATCGACCTCCACGCCCCACTCCCTCCCCAAAGCCTGCGCCAAATCGACGTTGTAGCCCCGCAAGCCCACCTCATCCCACAACTCGAAGGGCGGGTAACTGGCGTCCATCCCTACCCGAAGAACCCCCTGCCGCTCGATCCGCTCCCAGGTTCTATCCCTCACTTCGCCGCCTGGGAGGCGAAAGAGGAAAAAGAGGCCCAGGGCGACCAGGGCAAAGAGGGCTATATATGCCAGCCAGCGTCTAAGGGCCATCTACCGCTCCACAGGCGTCCTCTCAAGCCAGTCAGTGGCCCCTTGAGCGTAGGCCTGCACCTCCTCATAGATCGGCTTCAAGATGAACTCTGGTGTGACGAAGGAGAAGTAATCCCGGAAGTTCCGCTGCGGCCAGGGGGTGCGGAAGGCCCAGAAGGCCACCGCCAGGCACCAATCCCACTCCCCTCGTGCCTTCTCATAGGCCTGTATAGTGTAGGCGATCCGTTGAGAGGGGCGCACCGCCTTCGTCCAGCGGGGATGATCGTTCCAGCCGCCTTCAGTGATGATTACCTCCTTATCTCCATCTCCGTTTTGCACCATCAGTTGGTGGATTAACTCCGTCCGGGCGAAATTTATCTTATCTCTGGCCGGAGGGTCGTCAGGGGGGAAGACGTTGCCGTAGGCGTGGACGGCCAGGATATCGAAGTACTCTTTGGCCCCAGCGTCGTACATCCTCTGGAGGAAGCTCAAATCCGAGAGGGCGAACTCGTCGCCCTCATCGGCCACGTTGGGGGCTAGCCCAGCGGCCAAGACCTGGATATCGGGGTCGGCATATTTGGCCCTCTTATAGGCTATTTTGAGGAGTTCCGTATACCCTTCCGGATCCACAGGGCGGAAGCCCCAAGAAGAACTCAGGTTCGGCTCGTTCCAGATGATGAGGTACTCTATTCGACCTCGGAAGTGGCTAGCGAAGGCGTAGACGAAGTCGCCGAAATCCTGGTAACGCTCTCTTTCTAGGTAACTATTAGTAGTGTTCTTGGGCCGCGCCCATGGGGGGACGAAATCGAGCCTGGCGATGAGTGTGAGCCCTTGGACGTTGGCGTGGTCAACTACCAGGTCGGCGTGGGTCCAGTCGAACCGCCCCTTGAGGGGCTCGCAGTAGGCCCAGGGGAAATACTCCACGATCCAAGGGGCCCCCATAGCCCGCACCAACTCCAAGGTGCGCTTTATCTTCCACTCCTCCACCTCATCGGTGAGCCGGGTATGGACCCCCATCTTAGGGTTTACGGTTTCAACCTTCTGTTGCGGGCCCAAGGTGACCAAAGGCTTGGGGAGAACGCCTAGTATCAAGATAACGAGGAGCAGAAGGAGGGCTCGAGATCCGTATCGTCGGAGACGAGATTTATCCACAGACTTTCACTCCAGCGAAGCGCTTTACATTTAAGGGGGCTTGCGCCCGCCTCACCGGACAAGCCCCCCTCAAGGCCAAGAACCACCGCTCTTAAGCCCAATACGGTTTCCTGATGTACTTATAGGCCGAATTCACCGCCGTGGTCGCCTCACCGCAGGCGGTGGTGATCCGCTTCGCCTTCCCCTCATAGGTGACCAGATCGCCACAGGCGAAGACCCCTCGAAGGTTAGTCCGCATCTCGGGGTTCACCACCACCGCCTTGCCTTTAAGTTCCAGCCCCCACCGCTCCACGCTCTCCAGTTTGGGGATGAAGCCGATGCTGATGAGCACCACATCCATGGGCACCACGCTGGGTTTCTCTGTAGCTACCTTCTCGATCGTCTCCCCGCCGCTGGTGGGGAGACGACCCGGTATCCCCTCGGTGTGAAGAAACGCCTCCATCAGTTGAATCTCCACCCGGCTATCGTCCACCACCAGAATCTTGATCCCATCGGGTGGGAACAGAATTGAATCCAGCATATTCGTCTCCTAAAGATCGGCAAAATAGGTGGAGCAGGCCCGGTCAATCATCTCTGGTGTGGCTAGTGGTCTGAGATGCTTATACCTAGCGATGTCCAGCAACTGATCGACGATGTCGCGGGGGTGGCAGTTCCTGAACTCCCGTTGGGGCTTGACGTACCACTCGCGCACCAGGTGCATGAAACCCTCTCCTGTGTACTCGACGCCTCGTACCCCACATGCGTTCTGGAAGACCTGGTGGAACTCTTCGGCCGTGGGGTTGTCCACCTTGATCTTGTGGCGAATCCGGCGCAGGAAAGCATCATCCACCAGGTCGGCGGGGTTCAGGTTGGTGGCGAAGACGACCAGCTGTTCGAAGGGGATCTCGATCTTCTTGCCCGTGTGCAAGGTCAGGAAATCAACGCGCGTCTCCAGAGGAACCATCCAGCGGTTTAGCAGGTCCTGGGGGTCGATCTGTTGTCGGCCGAAGTCATCAATCAGGAACATCCCACCGTTGGCCTTCATTTGGAAGGGGGCCTCATAGTATTTGACAGCCGGATCCCAGATGAGGTTGAGACTTTCCAATGTTAGCTCTCCGCCCACCATGACGACGGGGCGCTCAACCAGTACCCAGCGCTCATCCAGGCTGGCTTCACCGAGGCCTAGTTCTTCGTGCCCCTCCCCGGGATAAGGCTCCCCGTCAACCGGGGAGTGGTTCAACTCGTCGTAGACCTTAATGATGTGGCCGTCCACGGAGACGGCATAGGGAATGGAAATCGGCTCACGGGCCAACAACCGGGCCATGCGGGTGGCGGCAGTGGTCTTGCCATCGCCCGGAGGACCATAGAGAAAGATCGACTTGCCGGAGTTGACCGCCGCGCCGATCTTGTCAAGCATGCCCTGGTTGACTACCAAGCCCTCGAAGGCTGCCGCCACCGCGGCTTCGTCGAACAAGACCTTACCCACGGCCTGGGCACGGATCATGGCGTTGTACCGTTCCAGGGGGACCGGCGCTGGCCCCACGTATTGGTTGCGCTCCAGCGCTTCGTGAACCCGTTCGATCCCTTTGCTGAAGATGGTGTAGCGATATCCTCGTTCACCGAGGCCGGCCACCCCGATGACGTTGATCAATTGTTGTCGCTTGAGCATTTCCAGCACCGGCTGGACCACATTGGCAAAGGGCAGGTGCAGTTTGCGACTGATTTCGCCGGCCGCAATTTCGCCGGCATTGTAGATCAGCTTGAGAGCCAGTTCGCCCAACAGACTCATGGTCAGCCCTGTCTCCTCGATGGAGAGCGGCCGCTTGAGTACCTGCTGGCGCTGTGTCTCATTCATCTTCTCACTTGCCTCCTGCCGCGCTTGCCTGCTAGTGACCTCGAATGGGGCATGTGCCTCCAAAGCATGTTACTGGTCACATTTTCTCGAAGTCCCTCCGTCGCTTCGCGCAGGTGTCTCCGTAACGCCCACGACCAGCGCGAGCACGCCGCCCAGCGCCTTGCCCTTTGCCACCAGCTCCTCCTCTCTCAACGAACTTGCAGCGTGCCCCCTCCCGGTCAAGATGTATCCAGGGCTCTTGGCATCCTTTCTATTCATTGCCGATCTCTTCCTCTTCCCCGTTGAACAGATAGATGTGTGGCAACTCAATGACCAAAGAAACTGCGTCTTTTGTCACGCCCAATAGGGCTTCCTGATGTACTTATAGACTGAATTTACAGCGATGGTCGCCTCGCCGCAGGCGGTGGTGATCCGCTTCGTTTTCCCCTCGTAGGTGACCAGATCGCCACAGGCGAAGACCCCTCGAAGGTTACTCCGCATTTCGGGGTTCACCAACACCGCCTTGCCTTTAAGTTCCAGTCCCCACCGCTCCACGCTCTCCAGATTGGGGATGAAGCCGATGCTGATGAGCACCACATCCATGGGCACCACCCTCTCCTCCCCCGTCTCGTTGTCGATGAGCCGTACAGCCTCGACTTTCTCTCTCCCCATGATCTCCTTCAGTTCGGTGCGAAAGACCACCTTGATGGGGCTCTTCCCCACCCTCTCCACCGTCATCTCGTCGGCTCGAAAGTAGTCCTTGCGGTGGATCAGCGTGCTTTCCCCAGCGCAGCCGCAGATGGTGAGGGCCATCTCCAGGGCGCTGTCCCCTCCGCCCACGCAGAGGACCCGCTTCCTTTCAAAGGACCTCATATCCAGGCAGTTGTAGTAGACCCCCTCCAGGCCCTCCTCCCCGGGGATACCTAACTTCCGGGGCTCAAAAAGCCCCATCCCCAAAGCCAGGATCACTGCCTTCGCCTCGTAGGTCCCCTTCGGCGTGTTGAGGGTAATCTTCCCCTCCTCGACATCCAAGTCGGTGACCTCCTCCCCTTCCCGTATCTCACAGCCCATCTCCCTAGCCTGAGCCGCCATCTTCTCCGCCAACTCGTGGGCCACGATATCGGTGTAGGAGGGGAAATCGTGGATGCTCTTGTGGGGATAAAGATGAGTCAACTGCCCCCCTATCCCTTTCGCTTCCAGGATCAGCGAAGAGAGTCGCTTGGTCTGAGCGTAGATACCGGCCGTCAGCCCGGCCGGCCCCGCCCCCACGATCACCAAGTCGTACATCTATCCTCCCTGAATCTAATTTCCACCCTGGGAAAGGGCGGTTTCTATTATAGAGCCTGAGAAAAGCGGTGTCAATTAACTTTGACCCATCTCCGCTATCTGCCGTAGGAGCCCCACCATGAGAGCGGCGAGCCGGGCCACCTGCCGCCATTGGAGACCCCGACGCTCACGCTCACCCCCCTCCATCCATTGGCGAGCGTAAATCAAGGCCGCTAAACCGCCTACCAGCCCCCCTATCAGGGCTCCCAAGAACACTCTGCGCCTCGCTCCCCGAGACAACGGATGAGACACGGATAACTACCTCCTCAAGAAGGCCTTCAAAATCTCTAGAACGAACGCGCCCGCACTTATGGTGCGGATAATAGGGCTCACTAAGAGCGAGGAGAAGGTGCGCGCCCCCCTCTCCACCCCCTCTGTCCTCTTTTGGGCAAAGGTTAGAGCCGGGAGCAGGCTACCTTTAGCCCGCCGCAACAGCCGAATAGCGTAAGCCATAAGGAAAAGTGCTGGCAGGATGAGGATGAACCCTTGTACCATCAAGAAAATGAGAGCCACATCTCGCCAGAGAGCCACCGTTTTTGGGTCCATCACCCCACCCAATCCCAGAACCAATAGGCCAAAAACCGCCATTTACCCCAGGGGGCGAAGACCTCCTGCACCTCTTCATCGGTAACCGGCGCCCCATCGAAGAACCGCTCCGAGACCAACTTGCGAGCCCAGGTATCGATCCCTAGATAGTCGTAACGGCCCAGAAGGCTCAAGATGTGAGCGGCTGCATATTGTCCCACCCCCTTAATCGATTTGAGCCATTTGTACAGTTCCGCCGTCCCCAAGGAGGAATGCTTGAGCCCTTCCAGGTCCAGGTCGCCGCTTGCTACCTGGCGAGACAACTGAGCGATGGATGAGGCCCGATAGCCCATTCTGACCTCCTGCTTTAGATAGTTCTCGCCTGCCTCAGCCACAGCCTCCGGCGTGGGGAACGCTTTAAGAGGTTCAAGGGGATAAGGCTCCCCCAACCTCTCCACCAACCGCCCTACCATCCCCTCCGTCTGCCGCCAGGTGCAGTTGGTAGTGCAAATGGTCTTCACCACATCTTCATAGACCGTAGGAGAGCGCAAGATGTGCCCCTTCCCCTCCTCCACCACATGCCTGAGCGCTGGCTCCCCTTCACATAACCCGTAAAAATCGGTCAACTCCTCCTCCAGCCCCAGCATCCAACGCACCTTACCCTCTATCTCGCCCACTTCCCCATCGGTCAAAGCCTCGTTTGCTCTTATGGCAACGATAACCCCTGTCAACTCATCACTCCCACCGATGGCTAATTTCACTACTCGTCCGGTGGACAACCGCTCCACGCGTCTCAACCTCTCCTCATCCCAAGAAAAGGGGGCCAGACGACGCCACCCATGGGAACGAACCGTGGCCTGGAAGTTGAAAGGCGGGCGAGCAGCGAGTTCTAACCTCATCATCCAGAGCACCCTCTTCTCCTCACACTATCTCTATCTCGTAGTCAGCCACCTGAGCGTCGAACCGCCCCTTCTCGATGCTCCTCACCACCTTGGTGAGGAGCATCAGGTTTATCCCTACACCTATCGGCTGTGCGGATGAAGAATGAAACGCCAGCCCTCTCCTTGCGCTGTGGCGCCCTCCACGAGCGGGAAACTCAGGTCGAAAGAAGCCTCGCCTGCCCACGGATACTCACCGTGAAAGCCTTCCGCTATAACTTCCAACATTTGCTCCCCAGTCATGTCCAAGGTCATATGGAGTTCCTCGCCGCTTGCTCCCTCCGTACACTCTCCGGCGATGGTCGTTTCTAGGTTCAGGGTCACCTCATACGACCCCCATACCGGAAACATGATATCTTCATATGAAATGGGGCCTCCTCCCTGTACAATGTAAGGTTCTTCGCCAGTGGTGACGGCAAAGGGAATGTTGCCCACCGCAAACGGCTCCAGCCCCACAACCTCTGCTGGGCCGACCAGCACGCGCACTTCAATCTCTCCATCCAGACCATCACATATGGCTGAACCTGTGGGTGTGGGTAAACCTGAGCCCGAAGGCGGAGGCGTGGGCGTGGATGTTGGTATGGCTGTGGGCGTAGGCGACAGTGGTGTCGGTGTGGCCGTGGGCATAGGCGATGGTGAGGGCTGACAGGCAGCCAACACTATCAGCGCCATGCCTAGCGCCAAAACGGTTTTCTTCATTTCAATCCTCCTTAGTTACGGATAGAAAGGCAGGCGAGCAGCGACTTCTAACCTCCTCATCCAGAGCACCCTCTTCTCCTCACACTACCTCTATCTCGTAGTCGGCCACCTGAGCGTCGAACCGCCCCTTCTCGATACTCCTCACCACCTTGGTGAGGAGCCTATGGACATAGCCCTGGTCGTTGGATACACAGGCCACCCCTAAGACCGCATGTTGCCAGGCATCATTCCTGCCCACTTCAGCGACCGACACGTTGAAATCGTTCCGCACACGGGCTAAAAGCGACTTTACGATACGCCGCTTATCCTTCAAAGAGTGACAACCTGGCAAGTCTAGGTGGATGGTACAGACACCGATGACCATGACGTGGATATTTTATCACACTTTAGGTAAACGCGCCCCACCTGCTCCTTCAGTTGGTCAGGTTGCGCCAGGAAGGGCTCTTCGCCAGCCAGGCCAGGATCTTCTCCGCGCAGTGAGCGCCCTGAATGACAACGTGGACATAGAAGCCGGTGAGGAACGCTGCCCACCAAGGCTCGATGATGGCGAACCACTCCGGCCAAACGTAGCACAGGTCTCCCCGCTCAGATCGTCTTAATCCAGACTTCGGAAGCATGTTTAGAGGCCGAAAGCAAACTCACAAGCGGCAAGGAAGGTAAGGCTTGCCAGAAGGCCGAGGAGAGTAAAGAGCAAGGCCCAACGTCTCTTGGCTAAGTGGGCCTCCGACAGTAGATACCCCATGATAACCGCAGCCCCCAGAGCGCCCAAGGCAATCCGCCACCAGGCAAGATCCCAGGGGTAGATGAATCTGAGCATGTAACGCTGTTGAATGTCCATAAGATAACCTAGAGAGGCTGTGAAAGCAGGTATCGGAATGAAGATGGGATGGGCATAATAGGTGACGAAACCCAAGGCCAAGGCTATAACGTAGACCAGGCCATCCCATCTCTCGTCCCAGCGTCCCCAGCGCCAGACGGTGCCCAAGATCACAGCCAACCAAAACGCAGGAGCCATGAAGATGGTCTCAAGAAGGAGAGACGGGATGGCGCTCAGCATACCGAGGGCGAAGAGGAGCAAGAGATGCCTCGAGGGGACAGGTGTATAGCGCTTTTGCTGGTAAAGAAGGGTGTAAAGAAAATAGGGCAGGCCGAGATAGAGAATCCCAAAGAGGAAGTTCAAGCCGAGCTCCCTTTCGAACTGCTGATGTCCGGCCAAAAGCTCCAGATGGGAGATCCCCCCGAGGAGCAGAAGCGAACCCAGAAACGGGAAGAGCCTGGCTTTCGAGAGGAAGCCTCTGGCACCAAGCAGGCCCGGACTCACCTTGAAAATCTCCCAGATCATACCCCCCACATAGATGACGAGGGGCCAGAGACCGGCTGTCAAACCTTCCTCCGGTGCGAAGGCGAAAAAGTTGCTGAAATAGCCCCATAAGATGAAGAAAACAGTGATAGAGAGGCCGAAGAGCCAGATGAGGCCCTCGGAAGAGAGCCTCTTTACCCCCCAGAGGACGAGGGCGATGAGGGCGATGGCGATGGTGATGTAGAAATCGTAATCCAGGGCGGCAAGGAAATCCATGGGGAGGTTCGAAGGAAAGCGCAGTAGGGCCCTCCCCCAGCCATAAGCGCCGAGGAACTCTGCCAGAAGCAAGGGCGGTGCAAGAGCAAAACAGCGCGCCAGGATGCTCCAGGCGAACCAGAGAAAGAAGATAGTTATAACCAGAGCCTCTGTTGGTGCCAGCGTCTTGATGGTCTCCACCAGCCACTCGGCCAGGTCTTGGGCCCCATTGAAGAGGTCGAGTCCAACCCAGTACCAGAAGAGGCCCACTAGGCCCAGGAGGCCATTTGCAGCCAGGAAGGTGTTTGCCAGTACCTCCTGGGCGGGAGAACGCTGGAGGGTGGCGGCGTAAAAGACGGCGAAGATGATGAGCGTTGTGGCGAAGGCAACCCCAAACCTCAAAGGGCGCTCTCTGAGGACCCAGGGGTTGGCCACCAAGGCGAAGTAGACCCCTCCCAGGGCCAGCTTCCCCCACATCCCTATCTCGGCGGGCACGATGGCCCCTATGCCTAGAGAGCCGTAAGTGATAAGGGCCACCAATAGGCTAAGCGCGAGGAGGACGGGCCTTCTCCAGCGGCTCGTGGGCGAGGCTCCCGCCGCCCAAGTACCCAGGGCCAGCATCCAGAGTGAGGGAAGGGCGAACCAAAAGGTCCCCGCCAGGCTGATGCCCGCGTAGAGGCCGTAGAAAGCAACATAGGCAGCGGTGATGAGGTAGCCGAGAGGGCCCACCCTGGCCGCGCCGCAGAGGACGTAGGCCCAGCCGAAAGTGATGAAGAGAAGAGAGAGGTAGAGAGCAGGGGTGGGGACACCGATCTCCTCCCCCTCCCAGAGAGCGGTCCGTAGGATGGGGTAGGCTTCAGCCTGGAGGGTCAAATAGACGGTGACGACGACATTAGCAAGCAGGACCAAAAGGCCCAGCCAGCTCAGGGGGCCAGCGCGGATGAGCGCCTTCGCGGTCTCCGCACCAGCCCCCTCGGCCCTACCCCACACGATGACTGCATAGCTCATGACGGAGGAGGCCGCGGCTTTTCTAATTCCTTCGAAGGCCCTGGCAAGAGTTTCTCTCATGACGGCTTTCCGTCGATGTCTCCGAAGAAGATCGTCTGGGACGACGGCTTGCTCGTAAAGTGAGGACTTGCTCGCTTTTCCAGAGGGGCAAGCATGCTCATCGGAGAGAGTGCGTCAGGTCACCGACACCCCACAGTGGTCACAGAACTTGGCCCCTGAGCGCAATAGATGACCGCACCGGGGGCAGGCAAGCCACAGGGGCCTCCCGCACCGGTCGCAGAATTTGGCTCCTGACCGCAGGAGATCATGGCAGAAAGGACAACGAGACGTCTGAGGTTGGGCTGGGCAGGGCTTGGCCGCAAAGGACTCCCAATCGGTCTTGACCTCCTCAGCCAAGGTGGACAAAGCCCCCTTGGCTGCCTCAGCCCCCCTCTCAAGCACAACCTCCCCTCTGTCAATCCCTTCCTCAACTATCCCCCTAGTGATCTGCTTCTGGGCCGCCGTCCTACCCCGAGATGCACTCGCGTGCAGCCACCGCTGTATCTTCCTCCTGGCCAGGAAGATGGCGATGATGAAGGTGAGGCAGAAGGCCAGGCAGATCAAAGTAGGGATGGCAGCGGGAAAACCGACCTGCCAGGCCCGATAACCCAGCACAAGGGCGACCAAGAAAAGGATGGCTATCATAACGGTGGCCGGGTGCCTTAAGAAGAAAAGAAATGCCCGCCACCCACCCTTTAGGAGAAGTTTCCCCACTTTCAAGCCGATCTTAGTCACCCTGGTTCTCTAGTCCGCAGGTTCCACCCTTGCTCCACAACTATCGCAGAACTTGGCCACGGGACGAAGAGCTTCCCCGCACTGCGGGCAAGTGAGCTCCAATTGTGCCCCGCAGTTGTCGCAGAACTTGGCACCCGCCCTCACCGGCTGGCCACAGGATGGGCAGAGGAGCGGGGCGGAGGCGACAGGTGGAGCTGCAGTCACTGGCGGGGCCACAGCAGTCACCTGGCCCGTGGCGATGTATTGGTCGATCATCTCAAACACCTGCTTGGGAAGCTGGCTCTGCTTCCAAGCCCCATAGGCGGCCGGGATGAGGGCTGGCCAGAAGATGATGGCCCCCACTGCTCCCACCGCCGCCTTATCCACCCATTTAGCAGCACCCGTCTGCACCAGCAGGTTCTCACCCTGGGGGCTCATGGTCACATTGAGGGCCGCAGACATACCCAAAAATGAGCGCCAGCTCTCTGGCTTGCGGGCCTGCACCGTCATACCACCCCTGGGGACTTCCAGGCTCTGAACCTCGAACCCCTGATTCTCAAACCAGTCGGAAACCACCCCCGCCAGATCTCGGATCTCTATGCCGGGGGCGTGATAAATCTTCTGTTCCGCCATCTAGTGCCTCCCTTCCTCTTCGGTCAGTTGGGCCAACCTCTCCATCCCCTGGAGCACGGCCCACTCATAGAGAACTTGAGTGAGTTCCTCGTGAAGCTCGTCGTTTAGCTTCGGCTCCAGGACGCGCAGCATCTCGGAAACCCTCTCCGCTTGCTGCCGCACCTCCTCCGGCTCGACCACCCCGTCGGCTAGAGCGCTTTGCCAGCTCTCCATCTGTTCCAGGTACTTGGAGAACATCAACTCATTCGACTCCGGGTCGAACCAACTTCTCTTGGCCATGGCCACCTCCTTGCATGATTATCGTTCACTTAAGAAGTCCGCACTCTCCTGAGCGGGCCCCGAGCGCCAGAGAGCACCTGCTCCTCTCCACTTCTCTAATCATACCCACATTTTGAGATCGACGACAGAAACCTGAAATCCACCTATTTCACTATCCAGACAGACCTACCTTCACGAAAATGCCCGCTTCCGCCAGGCCTTGGCGAAGCAGGCAAAAAATAAATCCCTCGCTTTCGGCAGCCTGGCGATCATAGCCCCTTGGGGCCTTAGACCCATGGCTTTGCGTCCCCACCTTTCGATGGGTTTGCCCTTATCGTCGCGATTTAATCTATCATAATATCAATCTTGTCATAAATATAGCGCTTGATAGGATCTGCGTCAATAGCATAAAGGTACTAAGATTGTGTTCACCACTCAGCATCTGGCTTACCTTGCGCAAGGTTTGCTCCCTCGGCTATCACTCCTTCTCTTGGCGTTTGTTCGCGCCGCCGAGCAGCGAGTTCTAACCTCCTCATCCAGAGCACCCTCTTCTCCTCCTCACACTACCTCTATCTCGTAGTCGGCCACCTGGGCATCAAACCGCCCCTTCTCGATACTCCTCACCACCTTGGTGAGGAGCCTGTGGACATTCCCCTGGTCGCTGGAAACACAGGCCACCCCTAAGACCGCATGTTGCCAGGCATCATTCCTCTCCACCTCGGCCACGGAGATGTTGAAATCATTGCCCAGCCGGGCCAGGATCGACTTGAGGATCCGCCGCTTATCCTTCAAAGAATGACAACCTGGCAAGTCCAGGTGGATGGTACAGACGCCGATGACCATGACACAGATATTTTATCACACTTTGGGTGGACATGCATTGTCATCAAACAACCGAGGTCGCAAATTGAAGAGAGGTCTACCACTTGTTGAACCGATCCCCCCAAAGTATTATAATAGGTTTGGAGGGGTATCTTCGGTGGGGAAAAGGGAGTTCTACATCTCCTACCTTTGGCTGACATATAACCTGATGGACATCATCCTCACCCATTGGGGCTTAGAAGGGGGTCACGTGGAGCGCAACCCCTTTGGCTACGCCTTGATCGCCGGGCCAGGTGAGGAGTGGTTATACGCCCTTAAAGTGGCGGTAGCGTTACTCCTCATCCCCCTCATAGCCCATGTTGGCAAGCGGTACCCTTCCGCCTGGACCTACCTGCGGATGTGGAACCTCCTGCTCTGCGGGGTGGTCGTATGGAATGTGGCAGTGGTGGTTGGATAAGGTTTTCACCCTACTATAGGGCGTGAATCGGCCCCTCGAATTGACCCAAGGCGGCCTCCCTCACCGCCTCTGGCAGCGTGGGATGGGCGTGAATGGTGGCTACGATATCGGAAGCCTTAGCCCCCATCTGGATGGCCAGGGCTCCTTCAGCGATGAGGTCTGTGGCGCGGGGCCCCATGATATGCAAGCCTAGAACCTCACCCCCCTCGCGACAGAGCATCTTCACCAGCCCCGTCGTCTCCCCCATGGTTAAAGCCCGTCCGCTGGCCGCGAAGCGAAAGATGCTCTTCTTGTAAGGGATCCCCTCTCCCTTCGCCTCCTGCTCCGTGAGCCCCACCCCCGCCATCTCCGGCCAGGTGAAGACGCCATAGGGTACGGCTCGATAATCGATCCCTTTCTCATTGCCCAGGGCGTTCTCAGCCGCGATCTCCCCCTGGCGAAAGGCTACATGGGCCAGCATCCAGCCCCCCGTAACGTCACCCACTGCGTACACTCCAGGTAGGGTGGTCTGGAGATAGTCGTTAACCACGATCTCCCGCCCCTTCCCACAGGGAACGCCCAACTCAGCGAGCCCTAGCCCCTCGGTGTAGGGCAACCGTCCGGTGGCTATGAGAACGTAGTCGGCCTCCACCGACTCCACCTTCTCATCCGCCCCGTACTCCACTAGTAGACTAGACCCTTTCTGTTGCACCCCTCTGAGCGGCGAGTTGAGATGCACCTCCACCCCTTCTCTCTGCACCAGATTAAGATAGCGGCGAGATAACTCCTCATCCAGGGGGGGAAGGAGAGAGGGCAACATCTCGATGACAGTCACCTTGGTCCCTAGGGCGTTAAAGATGCTGGCGAACTCCATGCCGATCACCCCGCCCCCCACGATCGCCAGATCAGAAGGGGCCTCCTCCAACTCCAAGATCTCGCTTGAGGTGAGAACCCCCTCCAGGTCTAAGCCTGGTACCGGGGGCTTCCCCGGCTCCGCCCCGGTGGCGATGATGATGCTTCTGGTAGACAGTTCCCTCCCTTCGACGGAGACCTTATTCGGGGCCAGCAATCGCCCCCTTCCCTGGAAGAGTTCCACCTTACGAGCCTGAAGCAAGGCCTCCACTCCGGAGACGAGCCTCTCCACTACCTTCTCCTTGCGAGCCATCATCTTGGCGAAATCGAGGGCTGGCTCCGAGACCAAGATGCCGAACTCCTGGGCCCTCTCCATATCCAAGAGCAACTCCACGCTCCGGGCCAGTGTCTTGGTGGGGATGCAACCCTCGTTGAGGCAGACGCCCCCTACCCGCTTTTCCTCCACCAGAGCCACACGAGCCCCTAGTTGGGCTCCTCGCAGGGCGGCTACGTACCCTCCAGGGCCTCCACCGATAACCGCCAGATCATAATCAGCCATATCTCTCCTCTCTTACCCACCCTACGGCGCAACATTCCTCGCGCCGCACGATTTCCAACCCCAGTTCTTCCGCCAAAACCACGGCCTCAGAAGCGGGGCTCACGATGCCATTCACCCCAGCCCGCAGCGCCCAGGGGTCCAACAGATGCCGGTATTCTCCCCGAGGGCGCAGGCAACCCAAGCAAAGGGGAACGGTGGGGAAGCGAAGCCGCGCCTCCGCTAGGAGATCGATGACCCCCTTCAACTCTGGGGGCTTCCGGTCGGCGTATCGGGTGCCCGAGGTGGGAGTAAAGACGATGAGAATGAGTCCCTCCACTCCCAACCCTTCCAGAATCTCCAGGGCTCGGTACTCCCCCACGATCTCTCCCCCCTTCAGACCGACCGTGATATGGGGGATCAGGGGGAAATAACCCTGCAAAAGGTCGTAAGTTTTCACGTACTCCTCCACCCGCCGCTCCAGGCCGTAAACCTCCCGGATCGTCTCGTCATCCCCCACGAAATCGAAGGAGATCACATCCACATAAGGAGCGATAGCCTCCGCTTCCTCTCGCTCGATGAGGCCCACATGCCAGTTCATCACTCGGCCACTCCGCAAGGCTTTTACCTGCGCCAGACCTCTCGTCACTGGCACCTTCCCTGAGAGGTCGCACCCCCCAGAGATGAGGCAACTGGTGGCCCCTTGAACCTGAGCGCTCCAGATGGGCATCATCGACTTCAGGTACTCCCCCCCACAGTGGGCGCAATTGAGGGCGCAATGGGGTCCGGTGAGGCTGATGGTCGCCGTGCTCAGGGGGTAATCAAAGGCTACCCTAGGTGCAAAGTTAGCCTCACGAACCCGCCACGCTGATTCTACTCGTTCCTCCAACCCCATCTATATACCATCCTCTAGGAGAATTCGATCTCCTCTATTTTAATCCGTAGCCCTGATAGCCGCCCCGCCCGGGAGATGCAGCATGACCCGCTCTAAAGGGCATACTCGCCCGTCTCCCACAGGGATACTTTACGTATACTTCCAGGGAGACCACCTGCCAAAGCGTGCAGAGATGTCCCCCATCTCCCATTAGAAATCGGCTGTTTCTCAGGCTTCCTTTCACGTAGACACTAGAGAAGACGGTATCCGCATCCTCCACCATTTTCTCAGTATAGCAAACCACCTTGAAATTGCAACGCTATAGGCTTGCCTAGCCGAGAAGATGGTAATATAATCACCTGAAAAGGAGGCTCATCTTGAACGAGGAACTCCCAGAAGAAGAACGGGACCGCTGGGCGGAGGCCAAGTCTTTTCTTTGCGAGATCGTAGAGACCATCGTCCTCGTTCTCATCATCTACGGACTAGTAAGCCTGGGCTTTCTGCAGTTTCGCGTCATCCAGACCAGCATGGAACCCAATTTTCACGATGGCCAATACCTGGTAGTCAATAGACTGGTCTACCGGCTCCACCCTCCCCAAAGGGGCGATGTCATCATCTTCCACGCTCCTACCAACCCGGAGAAGGAGTACATCAAGCGAGTTATTGGTCTGCCTGGCGAAGCGGTAGAGATCAGGGAGGGGTACGTCTATGTCGATGGCCGGCGTCTGGAGGAAACATACATCGCCCAGGTCAATCGGCGCGGTTCGTGGGGCCCTTCCATCGTGGAGCAAGATGAATATTTCGTTTTGGGAGACAACCGGAACAACTCCAGCGACTCCCGCAGTTGGGGGATGCTCCCCCGCGAGAACATCATCGGCAAGGCCTGGCTATCTTATTGGCCCCCTCAAAAATGGGGGCTCATACCCCACTATACCTTTCTCACAGGGATACTTTATGTACGTCTCTGGATAAAGGAGAAGAGATGAATGCGAAGGCTTTTCCCCTTACCCTCGATGATGAATCGAGGGTTCCCCTGGTCGAGTTTCCACCCCAAGATCTGGTGGAGATCATCAAAGAACTTACCCTGGAAAAGGTAGCCGGTCTCATCGATGTCACCGATCTTAAGGCCGACAGCCAGGAGCCCAAGGTCAGGAAAATGGTCAACTGGGCACTGGATTACGGTTTCTACGCCATCTGTGTCAATCCGGTGGAGGTTGATCTACTGCCCAGGTTACTCAAAGGTAGCCCGGTAAAAGAGTCTTATGTGCTCGACTTCCCCCTGGGGAAATCCTCTATTCAGAGTAAGAGCCGGCAGGCAGCGGAGATAGTAGAGATGAGCCGAGATCTGAGGGGGGAGGGGCCCGGCAAGGTAGAACTGGATATGGTGATCAACGTGGGCCGCTTCAAGAGGGATCGAAACTACACTGGGGAGGAGATCGAAGCGGTGGTCCAGGCTGCCCAGGGGGAATTGGTCAAAGTGATAATCCGCTCTGGGGAACTGACCGAGGAGGAGATCGTAGAGGCGTGTCAGGTAGCTAAGGAGGCAGGAGCCCATTTCGTTAAGAACTCCACCGGCATGGATGCCCTAGGCGCTACCCCCGAGCATATCTGGCTGATGAGAGAAGCGGTGGGTCCCGATAGGGGCGTAAAGGCGGCGGGAGGCATCAGAGAGGCCATGACCGTGGTGAGGTTGATCTATGCCGGGGCGAAGGAACCTGAACTGAGAGAGCCCCTTCGATTCAGGATCGGCACCAGCAGTCCCTTGAACATCCTAGCCACCATGAACTGGATAAGGCTCAACCCCCAGGCCTGGGCGGAGGCTAAAGTCATCCCCTGCACCATCTGTCCTCACAGCCAGACAGCCAAGCAAAGGAGAGAGGTTCGGGAGATCTACATGAAAAAGTGCCGCCTCTGCCCCTACAGGCGACACAGAAAGGACAAGGACTTCTGATGGTAAGAGGTGGCTTCCATGGCAAGATCCTGCGGGTCGATCTCAGCCAAAAACAGGTGAGTGTAGAAACGCTAGAAGATAACCTGGCCCGAGACTACATAGGGGGGCGCGGGCTGGGAAGCGCCATCCTTTGGGATGAACTTCCACCAAAGATAGACCCCCTCTCTCCAAGGAACAAGTTGATATTGGCTACCGGCCCCCTGAACGGAACGGGAGCAGCCCTCTCCTCCCGCTACGAGATGGTGACCAAGTCACCCCTCACCAACACTATCTTGAGCACCAACTCCGGTGGCCGCTTCCCCATCGCCCTGAAGAGCACGGGGTTCGATGCCCTAGTCATAGAGGGTGTGGCCAAAAACCCCTGTTACCTATGGGTAGATGACCAGAAGGTAGAATTCAGAGACGCTTCCCCCTTGTGGGGCCTGAACAGCCACCAGACCACCGATAGGCTGCTAAAAGAGAGATCGCCCCAAGCAGCGGTAGCCTGTATCGGCCCCGCAGGAGAGAAGGGGGTGCTTTTCGCCTCGGTGATGAACGAAAAGGACCGAGCGGCGGGGAGAGGCGGGGCTGGCTGTGTGATGGGAGCAAAGAAACTGAAGGCGGTCGTGGTCCAGGGAAGCCATAAGACGCCCATAGCCGACCCAGAGGGGTTCCAAGAGGCCAGGAAGAACGCTCTCACCATCCTGAGCGAGGCCCCCATCACCAAGAACGCCCTGAAGGAGTACGGAACCGCCGTTCTCATCAATATCATCAACGAATACGGCGCGCTCCCCACCCGAAATTTCCAAGAGGGGTACTTCCCGGATGCCGACTCTGTCTCCGGGGAAACGCTCAAAGAACTCCTCTACGAGCGGAGCGTGGCCTGCGCTACCTGCTCGGTGGCCTGCGGTAGAGCCACCAGGACGACGGATCGCAGCGGGGAGGGGCCGGAGTACGAAACCATCTGGGCTCTAGGCCCCACCTGCGGGGTGAAGGACTTAGAGGTGATCGCTGAGGCCAACTACAACTGCAACGAACTGGGGTTCGATACCATATCCGCGGGCAACACCATCGCTTGTGCCATGGAACTATGGGAGAGGGGGTATCTGGATAAAGCCACCCAGGATATAATAAGGGAGGAGTTGGGTGGGGATCTGCGATTCGGAAACGGTGAGGCGGTGCTCAAATGCACCGAACTCATCGGTCGAAACGAGGGCTTCGGCAAATACCTGGCTCAGGGCTCTTTCCGATTGGCCTCGCGGTTCGGCCACCCGGAACTCTCCATGAGCGTCAAGGGACTAGAACTCCCCGCCTATGACCCCCGCGGCTTTAGGGCCATGGGGCTGGCCTATGCCACTTCCAACCGAGGTGGTTGTCATCTGCGGGCCTATCTCATCGGCCCTGAGGCTCTAGCCGCTCCCTATGCCGTGGACCGCTTCACTAGCGAGGGCAAAGCGCCCCTGGTCAAACTATATCAGGACCTGAGCGCGGTCATCGACTCCCTGGGCCTCTGCATCTTCACCATCTTCGCCCTCAACCCCGACCATTACGCTAGCCTCCTCTCCACAGTGACCGGGGAGCCCCTAGAGGCAAGACAACTTTTGAAGATGGGCGAAAGGATCTGGAACCTGGAGCGCCTCTTCAACCTGAGAGAGGGGTTTACAAAGCAAGACGACCGCTTACCCCCCAGGTTCTCCCAGGAAACTTTGCCCCGCGGCCACTCCAAGAACCAGGTAGTAGACCTTGCACCTATGCTGGAAGAATATTATAGACTCCGGGGTTGGGACAAAGACGGCGTTCCCACGGAAGAGAAACTGAAAGAGTTGGGGCTGGAATAATCAGCGGATGACCGGGGTTAGCGCCACCCAGGTCACGGCCAGCACTGGCGTTACATAAAGTATCCCTGTGGGAGAAGATGGTCTTAGAGGGCACGTTTGGGCATAGATATACGTAAAGTATCCCCGTGGGAAAGGCTAGTGCGCTTTCTTGAACCTTGCGGCCAATGAAGATGCGGATATGAAGACCAGAGAATCACATAGCGTTGACCTCCACCTCCACACTAACGTGGAGGGGGGAAAGTGGGAACTCGAAGAACTGGTCGAGTGCGCGGCCCAAAAGGGCCTCGGAGTCATCGCCGTCACCGATCACAACACCATGGAGAACGTGGAGACGGTACAGGCCCTAGCCCGTCCCCATGGCATCCGCGTCATCCCCGGCATCGAACTCGATCTGGCATTTCAGGGGAAGTATTGGCATCTGCTTCTCTATGGCAATAACCCGCAAAATGAGCACCTCCCTCCCCTCCTAGAGCGCATCCATCTCTCCAACGAACTCAGCGCCCATCTGGTACACGAGGAGATGCTCCGTCGAGGTTACGACCTCCCGCCCTTCGAGGCTATTAGGGCCATGCGTCCCACCACCCACGTGGCTGATGTGGCCCAAGCCCTGGCTGATAAGCGATACGCCAGCGATGCCCTGGCTGGCTTCGCCATTATAGATGGGATGCGACTAACTTACGAGTTGAACCTCCCTTCCCACATGGTCTCCATGGCTGAAGCGATAGAGGTGGCCCACCAAGACGGGCTTCTGGCTATCCTCGCCCACCCCGGCCGGGCCATAGAGGGGGCCATGGAGATAGCCAGCGAAGAGGAACTCAAAGGGATGATAGAGATAGGGTTAGACGGGCTGGAGACATACTACCCTTCCCACACCCAGGAGCAGATCGCCTCCTTCCTGAAGGTAGCAAGGGAGCACGGGTTGTTCCTCACTTGTGGCTCCGATTCCCACGGGCCCAGCCACCGTCTCCCCCACCCTTGGCCTGCTAGGCTTTGTAGAAGGTTTCTGGAGTATTGGGAACTGAATATCTGGCCTTGACCTGAAAGGTTCTCTCTGTTAAAATGAATATGTGAATGCCCCCATCGTCTAGTGGACTAGGACACCACCCTTTCAAGGTGGCGACGCGGATTCGAATTCCGCTGGGGGCACCAATGCTATATTGACTTACTCGTATCCAATCTCGAATCTCCTTTTTGAACCGACTGCCTTGCCATCGCCATCATGGGGATGAGCATCTAACTAGCGATCCTGTGGCACAATTATCAACCTCGGATCTACAGATACAATGAGGGCGGCATCATCCTGCAAGCAGGAGATAATAAGCCGGACTTCAACCACTACCGGGGCGTTTAGTATCTGGCAGCAGGGTGGGAGAAGGAATGTGAGGGTGTGACCAGGTGAGAGAAGACATGCGAGAACCCCCAGTTCAGGGTAGTTGCGCCGTTCTAGTCAGCTGCGGATAGCGCGCAAAATCGGCCTGATATGCGCAATGCCGATCCTGAGCAGACAGCAGTATCTACATCTCCATTGGTGCGTGGGGGAAGTTCTTGGAGGATGGGGAGCTCTTGAAGATGCCGTTGAGTGTGCAGGACATCATGCACTAATGGATGGAATACACATGGGGAGGTTCTATGCAGAAGTGCAAGACTACTTACATCATCCTGGTTCCGTTCTAGGTGAAGCATAGGCGCGCAGCCTAACCACTCACTGGAGGCGACGGGGGATGCGACGCGAAATGCAAGAGATGCTTTACGATCGGGATGCGCTTGAAGCTAGGGAAGGTATTAGCCTCGGCCGCTCACCTCGATCCTGTTAGCCCACTCAACGCGGTTTGCCTGCCTCTCAAGAGCGCAGGTATTACTGAAAGCGAAGGAGGCTCCAATGTTTGAGAATAAGCGAGTTCGTCTACTGACCCTTGCCGCATTGATACTGTTCCTCGCAACGCTGGCCTGTGGTCAAGATGTTTCTCCGACCTTAGTGGGGCAAGTGACCACTGAGCCGTCGGACGAGGAACAAGCGACTGCTACAACAGAGCCTGATGCAACAGAAGCTCCAGTTGAAGAACCAACATGGGCTCCCACTGAAGTGGGAGAGGTTTTGACACAGGTTCTGTACGATCACGACCACACTACAAGTGGCCTTGTACTGGACACCGGAGGCGATGTGGACACCGAGATTGTATCCGTCGGCAGTCCCCCGGGACAGGCTCTACGGACCGGCAACGGGGAAGTGCTGTCTTCTACTGATGGAAACAGGGTAGAAGACTATTACATGCAGTTCCGTATAGATGACGAGTTCATCTTTCGCGGTTCGCCGACCTCGCGAGTCCAGATCGAGATCGAATACCTCGATGAGGGGACTGACACGTTCAGCATTCAATACGATGCCATCAGCGGGGGGCCTGCAGGGGACGGTCGATTCAAGAATACGGGTGTTGTCGTCAAAACCAATAGCGGAGAATCCAGGACCGCCGTCTTCCCGCTGTGTGATGCCTACTTTGGCAATCGTACCAACGGCGCTGATTTCCGTATTGCCGATAGCGCTGATGGCGCCGAGACCATCCTCCGTGTGGCCGTCTCCCTGGTCACACCCCCATCGGGTCCAGTCACCATCCATGTCGATTCCTGTGGGGCAAACCCATTTGATGACCAGCCAGACAGCGACGCCATCCAGGCCTGCATTGACCAGGCGTGCGGCGGCGATACTGTCCTTTTCACCTCCGGAGTGAACAGGCCTGATTATCAGGGTTATGTGATTGACAAAACGGTCTTCCTGGCAAGAACTTCGGCAAAAAGCGACCTCACCTTTAGCTCCACAGACCCTGACAACCACGCCCTGCTGACGGCCTCGCCCGATTTACTGGGTTTCGTGGTGCGGCTCTTCGCCCGTTCAGGCATTAGCGACGCCGGTAATATCGATAACATCACCGTCAGCCATCTGGACTTAGATGGCAACCGCGCCGAACGCAAGTGTTATGGGGCTGACGAAATTGGCAACGGCATAGACGATAATTGGGGTTCCTGGCTGCCGGAGTGCGACGTGTTCGATGATGCCTGGTGCAACCCGGGCACCTTGGCGATGAACGGAGATATGGACTGGGAGGACCCTGCCCAAGACTACCTATCGAACCCATCGCGTTGGAGCACCGGGCTTGCAGTAGACGATCTGCGCATCTCACAGACGGAGTGCGCAACGGGCCTAGGTCTGACCGGTGCGGCCAGCATCATCCGGGATACAACAATTGATACGGCCGGCGATCACGTTCATGTGGCTGGCTGTTCTCCGACAGACAATGACGAGGGTCTCGGGGCCTGGGCAGATGGAATCACATTTACAGGGCCAGGCCACCTCGTCACGGGCAACACCATCATCAATCCCTCTGATATCGGGATTACCCTCTTCGGAGGTGTGGACACAGTCATATCGTATAACACCGTCAAGGCTACCCCAGGTAACTACGGCATGTTCGCAGCTATCAACATTGGCCCCGTGACTTATGGCAATGTCTCAGGTGTTCAGGTGGTCGGCAATCAAGTGATTAATGAGGGAGACGAGTCTTGTGGCGGCATCCACTCCGGCATTGACATCGGCCCGCATATGTGGGGAGCGGGTTGCCGGAATGATAACCGCGATCCTGGCTTAATCGGAAATCCTAACGCGTGTATGGTTGATCCTCCCCAACCCTTTGGGACTTTGTGCATTGTCGGCTCGAGCTGTCAAATATGGGCTTACGTCGCTGCGGGGACAACCTTCACGCTAACGGACAACTACGTCTCCGGCGCCCAGGTGAACTACCTGATCGAAGGGCTGGATCTGGTCGGAACGCTTGTCGAGTCTGGGAACACCAGTGGCCCGCCCCGAATGACGGACTGGGAAAGCGCGAAAGCCGGGTGCACCATGGATGGAGTCACCGATAGGTGGGAGACGATCGACCGGGTCGCTCGCCATCCCACCCTAGATGGCTGGACAGATCAACGCATCCACTGCGAACGGTGATGAACCTGCAAATCGGATCAATCAGACTGCTCAATCCCTACTGCGGGCTAACCATGTTGCAGCGGACGCAGAGAGCAGGGCAAATCGCAGACCGGTTCTAGGCGTGGGTCTGGAATATGCATGCGTAGGGCTCGAAAAGTTAGGCTGTAGTTGACTCCCGGCCCTTGACGCGAACCCGCAATCTGTGATTGACTCATTTCAGATCTGAAAAGGGAACCATTCTTGGCTCCTCTACCCCCTACGCATGCTAGCACTGGCTCGCAGTTCCAGCGAACTCCACTTCGACCGAGACTACAACATCCTTTCCCAGGAGTTGTCCGGCGGCCATTTCATCACCAAAAGAGGAGTTCGAGGTGCAAGAATAGGCACTGAATGCTCTAGAAGTCATACTCTAGGCATTTGCCTCGTTCCTATGCCCATAAGCGTAATGGGCTCTGCGCCACAACCAAAGGAGCAAAAAAGATGAGGACCCTAACCATCGGCGGACTGACGCTAGCCAACCTGGTTTTCACCGTGGTCAGCAATAGTGGCCTTAAGTTGTCGGCTTCTAGTCGAGGATGGCAACGTTTTCTTGGGTGGCAAATCGTGGGCAACCTTTCCGGCTTACTAGGCGTATTGGCCTTCACCCTCCTTTTGCGCTTCATCTCCCTCTACCTGGCTTACGCCCTCACCGCCGGCCTGGGCTTCCTCTGCGTGCAGATCATTGCCGCCCGGTTTATATTCCAAGAACCCATCTCTATGGTCCAGTGGCTAGGGACGCTCCTCATCGCGGCCGGGATCATCACCATCTCCTGGGGAAAATAGGAGCCTGCATTGGCTAGACTGAGCGCTATCGCCAGGTCAGTGATCCGCCGATTCGACTCGTTTCTACGCCGCTTATACGGCATCCATGAGTTTACGGCAGAAGACGACTGCATCCTTAGGATCGGCTTCGCCAAGAGCGACAGGGAGTTGACCCTCTCCGACGGGACGAAGATCCTCAAAGGGGAAACGATAGGTGAACTCCACGCCTGGAACGAGCATATCCCTCCCATGCCCAAAGAGGGACCAGACTTGGCCTGGGGCTTACGATTCCACCGCTTGATGAGAAGATCCCTCGTCGAACTAGCTAAATACATCGAACGCGCACCGGAATGGAAAGGGGTCAGAGCCTTTAGGGGGGAGCCAGCGGTTGATGCCCAGGAAGGACTCAAACAAGTGACTGAACTGCTCGGACGACTAGGCTTTGACCTCCTGCCCTTGGGTCGCTCTATCAGTCGCCTAAAGCCCTTCTTGGAGTTTTGGGAGAATATCTACCTTTGGGGCCTCATCTGGACCTTCAACCCTGCTAGCCTCAAAGGGAAGAGGCTCCTCGACCTACAAAGGTGTCAAATCTGGATCTCGCGCCGAAGGCTACTCGAAAGGTATAAGAGCCGCTAACGCCCCCTTACGCTGAGCACAAACAAGGGGTGGAACGGTGCCTCCACCCCTTGTCCTCCTCGTGCGAGACTCTTATCTACCTTTCTGCGTAGGCAGCTTGGGGATCAGCCAGGAGAGGAAAGCGTCATCACTACGGGTCTGCATGAAGACCTTGCCCGGCCCGGTCAAATCCACCACCAACCCCTCCCCACTGAAGAGGGTGGACTTGATCCCTCCCACCGCCTTCACCCTGAACCCCATCCCTTCGGAGAAGGCCACTAAATGGCCAGTGTCCACCGTATAGACCTCGCCCGCCCCCAAACCCTTCTCGTGGATAGCCCCGTAACTACCGAGGATCAAGGTACCGGTGCCTGAGGCTTTTAGCATGATCAAACCTTCCCTGGCGAAGAAGGTCTGGGCTCCTGTCCATTTGGTATCGATTTCGATCCCCTCGGAAGAGGCGACATAGGAACCCGACTGAACTACCATCATCTCATCTTTTAGGTCCAGCACCATCATGTCCCCAGGCAGGACCGGGGCCAGGGTGATCTCGCCGCCCTGGGCCGGGGCGCGATAATCGTTGAGAAAGAAACTCTCTCCGCCTAGCATGGAGCGCTTGAGGGAGGCCAGTATGCCCCCTGCCATCTTGGTCTCCAGGGTCACCCCGGGCGACATGGAGACCATAGCCCCCGCTTCCACGCGAATCGCCTCGTTGGGCTCCAGTTTGACTACGGTCAAAGAGTAAGATGGGCGATACACGATTTCGATTTGCATCTCTCTACCTCCTATTTTCAGGCTAACCATCGTTAAACACGAGTAATCCACATCTAACAAAGCCACTCTTTGTGGCCTATCTCGCCCTGGGTATATAGCCCCGATACACCTCTCTGGCCTCCTGAACGGTGATGAAGGCGCCCCCATCAACCTCACGACCAACAGAGGTAATGAGGGGGATGTCTTTTCTTTTGGCTACGACATCTATTATCCCCACCCTACCGGCGCGGCCCTCCCCCAGCATCTCTGTTACTCCATATCCCTCCTCCCTAAGGGCCAGAGCGATCCTCCTCCCTTTTTGCAGCGCGA
>Ga0209121_10000058_pt1 | contig 102328 bp, 94 predicted proteins | sample Cruoilmetagenom3_FD_187292 | JGI IMG/M metagenome (GOLD analysis project Ga0209121, IMG submission 187292) | Oil polluted marine microbial communities from Coal Oil Point, Santa Barbara, California, USA - Sample 3 (SPAdes) (version 2) | ecosystem: Environmental > Aquatic > Marine > Oil seeps ...
TGGTTCATCTACCGGTTCATCGGCAGCTTCTTCAGCAGGTTCTTCTGCTGTTTCATCCGCAGCTTCTTTAACGGGTTCATCTACCGGTTCATCGGCAGCTTCTTCAGCAGGTTCTTCTGCTGTTTCATCCGCAGCTTCTTCAACGGGTTCATCTACCGGTTCATCGGCAGCTTCTTCAACGGGTTCATCTACCGGTTCATCGGCAGCTTCTTCAGCAGGTTCTTCTGCCGGTTCATCCGCCGGTTCTTCTGCCGGAACTGCATCGGTCATCCCATCAACGTCGAATTCTTCGGTCAGGGTTTTCCAATCAAGGTCGGTGTAGGCGGGGGAATCCACCCGGCGCATACTCAGGCCGATCCGGTGGGTGGCCTCTTCGATCTTGATGATACGAAGTGTGACGACATCGTCCTCGTGCAGGAGTTCTTTGGGATGCTCAATCCGGTGTTCGCTGATCTCGGAAATGTGGATCAGACCTTCCAGGTCACCTTCCACTTCATCGAGCAGCAGGCGGGCGAAGGCACCAAAATTGGTCAGGCGGGTGATCCGGCCTTCGACCAGTTGACCTTCGGTCAGAGCGGCGACCTGATCTTCCCATGGATCGTCCTTGAGGCGGCGGATGGAGAGGCCAATGCGTTTGCGATCAGAATCAATGCTGATCACTTTAACTTCGACTTCCTGCCCAACCTCCAGAACCTCACTGGGATGATTGATATGTTCCCATGAAAGCTCGGAAAGGTGCACCAGCCCATCGGCGCCGTTGATATTGACAAAAGCGCCAAAATCTGCGAGGCTGGTCACACGACCTGTGCGGATTTCGCCTTCTTCCAGCTCATTGATCACGCGTTCCTTGATGGATTCGCGGGTTTCGCTGCTGGCGGCCCGTTCGGAAAGGATCAGGCGGCGGCGGTCTCGGTCGACTTCGATCACACAGACGTCAATGGTTTCACCAACCATATCGCTGTAGCGTTCCTCGGGAGAATTCCCGGTGATGGTCAGTCGACGCCCCAGGCCAATTTGAGAAGCAGGAACAAAGCCGCGAATGGTGCCCAGGGGGACCAGGAGGCCGCCCTTGTTGTACCCTTCGATCTTGGATTCGAAAGAGTCTTCCGATTCCATGAGCTCTTCGGCTTTTTGCCAGTTCTCTTCTTCCAGGGCTCGGTTATAAGAAAGGATCAGGTTGCCGTTTGAATCCTCTGGTGTAACAACGTAGACGGTAATTTCTTCGCCTTCCTCCAAGGCTTTGCGAGTTGCTTCATCAATTGAATCGAATTCTTTACCAGCAATGATTCCTTCTGATTTTGCACCAACACTGACGAGGATCTGTCCGTTGTTAATACTGGCGATGGTTCCTTTACGGATTTCGCCACGTTTTGGAAAGTCAATAATGAGACCTTCCGCTTCCAGTAGGGCTGCCATTTTATTGATTGGCTGTTCCTGGCTTTCTTCTTCCCCCTGGGTTTTCATAACATCATCTTGGTTCATAAAATACATAACTCCACGGTTGAATTTTCAAACTGATTATAAGGGTTAAACATCAACTTGGCAATACTAAATTATCCCAGGATTGCCAAATAACCCTGGTAACTAGTTTAGCTTATTTTACCGTAGGGCGGTGGGTTGTCAAATGCTCTTTTTTCGGTGGTTTATTCCGGGTCGTCGCTGTCCTGAATGATCCCGCGAATTTGGGTCTTTGGGTCAGGGGGACCAATGATGCCCTTTTCTTCCATTTTATCGATCATCCTGGCAGAACGGGTATAGCCGATCCGCATCTTGCGCTGGAGCATGGAGATAGAGGCCTGGCCTTCTTCCCGCACAATTTTCACAGCTTCATGGAATTTGGGGTCGAGGTCGTTTTCCTCTTCCATTTCCTCCCAGAGGGGTGTTTGTTTGAGCATGACGCCGGGATGGCTGGCCTGGAAAGCGGCGGACTGGTCGGGGCGTTCCGGGGCATTCGGGCTGACTGTGAAACCCCGCCAATAGGATGCCAGGCGGTTGATCTCATTGTCTGAAATGAAGGCACTCTGGATGCGTACCGGTGCGGCGGCATCGGGCGCTTGGAAGAGCATGTCGCCGCGCCCCAACAGGCGTTCTGCGCCAGGCTGGTCGAGGATCACCCGGCTGTCCACCGAGGACGCGACTGCAAAAGCGATCCGGGCAGGGAAGTTGGCTTTGATCAGCCCTGTGAGGATATCGGTTGAAGGGCGCTGAGTAGCGATGATCAGGTGGATGCCAGTGGCGCGGGCAAGCTGGGCCAGGCGGGTGATGGAGCGTTCTGTTTCGTCGGGGGCTAACATCATCAAATCTGCCAATTCGTCAATCACGACCAGCAGATAGGGTAATTTCTTATCGCCATTTGCTTCACACATTCTGTTGTAATCCGCAATGTTACGAGTTCCGGATTCTGAGAATTTTCGAAAGCGGTTATCCATCTCCCGCATCATCCACTGCAGTGCGCCAACCACGTGTTCAGCATCAACGATTACTGGAGAGAGCAGGTGGGGAATGCCGTTGTAGCCGGTCAGTTCAACCCGTTTTGGGTCTACTAGGATCAGGCGCAGCTGGTCGGGAGTCATGTTCAGCAGGAAACAGGCCAGGATATCGTTGATGCATACCGACTTGCCAGCACCGGTGGTGCCGGCGATCAGCAGGTGGGGCATGGCCGTGAGGTCCGCAGCGACCGGGTTACCAGAGACATCCTTCCCTAGGGCGATCTTAAGCGGGGAATTCAGCTTTTGATAAGCGTTGCTCTGGACGATGTCCATCAGGGAGACAAGGGCAACCTGCCGGTTAGGGACTTCAATCCCGATGTAGCCTTTTCCGGGCACTGGCGCTTGGATACGGATCCGGGAGGCGGCTAATGCTAAAGCCAGGTCGTCAGCCAGGGCTGTGATCTTGGAAACGCGCACGCGGGTGCGGCCGTTGCGGGTTTCAAGGAAATCGGGTTCAACGCCGAAAAGGGTAATGGTGGGGCCGCGCTTGATATCGACGATATGCGCCGGCGCGCCAAAGGAGCGCAGTGTCTCTTCGATCACCCGCGCCCGCTGGCGGTCATTTTCACCATCATCTTCCGGCTGCGCGGCGGGATCCAAAATTTCATTGATGTCCGGCAGTACCCAAACGGGCTGGGTCGGAGAATCGTTGTTATTAATGTAGAGATTATCCTGACTGCCTTCGCCGCTGGAAGGACGGGCTGCGCTGGCATCTGGGGGTTGGGCAGCAGCTTGAGGTGCTTGCTGAACAGTGTCTGCGGCCGTGGGGGCAGCAGGTGAGACTGGGGCTGAGCGCTTTTTCTCCAGGCGGGCTTTGATGGTTTCGGAGAGCTTGTCATAGACTTTTTCGATGAAATCGCCAATGGCTTTGAGCAGGCTGGCCATGGAAAGATCGAGCATCAGGATCAGACTGATCAGCAGCCAGGCAATCAGGGCGATCACCGCACCGGGTTTACCCAGGGTGCGGACGAAAGTGATCTTAAAGAACGCACCGACATAGCCGCCGCCGGTCCCGGCCAGGGCTTCTGGGAAACCGCCGTCAATGAAGATGTGGAACCAGGCGGAGAGATTGATGAAGAATAATAAGAATCCAACAACCCGTTCAGCGGAAAGTTGGGGAAGTTTATCCATATTGCGAAGCAGCATCCAGGCGCCAATCCCGATCAGTGCCAGCGGAAGCAGGTAGACATCCCACCCCATGGCTATGCTCAGGTTGGTGACCCACCAGCCGGTGATGCTGCCGGTGGACCGGGTGAACAGACTGACCAGGGTTAATAAGCCGATGACCAGCAGAATGATGCCAAAAATGTCAATCCGTCGTTGGGGAGGAATCCCTGCGAGAATTGGTTCTCGTTGAACTTGTTTATTTGTTTTGGACTTTGTCGTCCGCTTTTTTACACTTGTCTTTTTTGAGGTTCGGCGAGCCATGATCACTCCTGAAGGTTGATTATTATTTCCTTCTGAATTGGATTATAGCATAGCACCCCCTTCACTTTCAGTCCATCAGAAGCCGTTTGGGGGTCAGGAAATCAATCTTTGAGTAGGGTGATAAAAAGCAATAAAAAAGGTGAATTTTGACCATCCCATTTATCTTGCCGGGTGTTTTAAAGTCTGTTATAATTCCCTCGCTACCCAGTTTTTGTTAAATCGACCGCGAAATTCACCAATTACATATCTCGGTCGGTGTGAGAGTTTGTTTCCCTAATGTCCTTTTCAAATAATGGCATGTCTTGCCAAAATGACAATAGCGTACTTTGGGCGGCGCGCGAGATGGTCCTGTATTAATGCCCTGGATCTTCGCGTTCATTCACAAATGATAATATTTTTATGAATTTCATTCATTTGACCTTGAGGGGTCATTTCCTTCAACCATGTATTTTGGAGATACTTAAAAGAAAAGAATAGTAAGGCTATGGATATTTTAGGTTTAGAAAAGAAAACGTTAACTGAATTAAGGTCAATGGCAACGGAACTGGGACTCCCCAGACCAATGCGCAGCAAGAAGGAAGCTCTGATTCTGGATGTTTCCCGAGCGATAGGCGAATCGGAGGGTCTGGAGATTCGCGGCGGCGTTCTGGAAATCATGAACGAGGGAATCGGTTTCCTGCGCCAGAATTATCGCGTGGGGTCGGAGGATGTCTATGTTTCCCAGGCTCAACTCCGCAGGTATGAGCTGCGCTCCGGTGACATGGTCATCGGCCACGTCCGCCCACCACGGGAATCCGAACGGCATTATGGTCTGTTGAAAGTTGAATATATCAATGGGCTTAGCCCGGATGAAGCCCGCAGACGCCCTCGCTTTGAAAAACTCACGCCCATTTTCCCCGACCAACGTTTTGATCTTGAATACGATCCCACAGTCCTTTCAACCCGGATAATTAACCTGATCGCACCCATTGGGCGCGGTCAACGCGGCATGATAGTATCCCCGCCCAAGGCCGGCAAGACGACCATCCTGAAAGATATTGCTAACGCCATCTCTGCCAACCATCCCGATGTGCGCCAGATCATGTCTCTGATCGGCGAGCGGCCGGAAGAGGTGACGGATATGGACCGCTCTGTGGATGCGGAAGTTGTCGCCTCCACCTTTGATGAGCCGGTTACATCGCATGTGCGTATGGCAGAGATCGCTCTGGAACGGGCAAAGCGTCTTGTTGAATCGGGGCTTGATGTGGTAATCTTGATGGACTCATTAACAAGGTTGGCTCGGGCGTATAACCTGGTGGTTAATCCCTCCGGACGGACACTGTCCGGTGGTTTGGACCCCTCAGCTCTTTATCCGCCGAAGCGCTTCTTCGGTGCAGCCCGAAACCTCGAAGGCGGCGGTTCCCTTTCAATCATTGCGACCTCGCTGATTGATACTGGCTCTCGCCTGGATGATGTCGTCTATGAGGAATTCAAGGGCACCGGCAACATGGAATTGCACCTTTCTCGCCGCCTGCAAGAGCGTCGGACTTTCCCGGCTATTGACATTGAACGGTCGTCCACCCGCCGAGAAGACCTTCTGCTTGGACCGGATCTACTGAAGCGAGCCTGGCTGATGCGCCGGATGTATCTGCAAATGATCAGCGCACCCCCTCAGGGCGCTGGCATGGATATCGCAGTGGCGACTGAAGCGGTTATCCAGCAAGTTGCTCGGGCAAAAACCAACCTTGAGTTTCTAGAGACTTTGAACGGTTAAGTCTGAAACGATATTTCGAGGTGAAAACTTTGGAAAATTCATCACAAGAAAACAAACAACCTGAAGAAAAACCTCAGGGTAGACAAATTTGGATCTCCTGGGCGGTGACTGCTGTTCTGGTCGCAGTTCTGGTGTCCGTTCTCTATTGGCAACCGATCCTGGCCCGCCAGTTGGATGAACAGCAATCGAAGGTTGTAGAAATTGGCCCTGCTGCGGATGTCTCCAACGAAGCCCTGGCGAATATGCCCTATTTTGAGGTTGAGGAATCGGAGACTTACCTCCTGCGCCGGTCGGAGACCCAGACGATCGCGCCAACCCGTCCCCGGAGTAAACCGGTGGAATATACGGTGGAGTCGGGAGATGCGATTTTCAGCATTGCTTCAAAATACAACATCACGCCGGAGTCCCTGCTCTGGTCAAACTATGACGTCCTGAAGGATGATCCCCACTCCATCCGGCCCGGTCAGGTATTGACGATCCCACCGACCGATGGGATTCTCTATGAATGGGAAGAGGGGGATACGGTCGAGTCAGTAGCCGTTGAGTTTGAAGCGAATGTGGATGATATCCTCAGCTGGTCCGGCAACCAACTCGATTTGACAGATCCTCAAATTGAGACCGGGGATGTTGTTATGATCCCGGGTGGGCAGCGTGAATTCCAGCAGTGGGTTGTGCCGACCTATTCGGTTGGCGGTGATGGCGTGTTATCGAACCTCCCGTCCAACTGTTCGCTTACGGAAAACAGCAATTATTATTACGGCACCGGTTTCTTCATCTGGCCTGCGTCCAATCATTACCTCTCCGGTAACGATTACTGGTCCGGCCACCTGGCGATTGATATCGCGGCCGGGATGGGAGCGCCCATTTACGCGGCTGATTCTGGCATCGTGACGTTTGCGGGCTGGAACAGCAACGGCTATGGCAACGTGGTGATGGTTGACCATCTGAACGGTTATTCCACACTCTATGCCCACTTGAGCCAAATTAACGTCTATTGTGGTTCGGGTGTTTATCAAGGGCAGTTGGTCGGCTATGCCGGTTCAACCGGCAACTCCACCGGTCCTCACTTGCACTTCGAAGTGCGTTATCTGGGCGGGTTCCTCAATCCCTGGACCGTTCTGCCCTGATTGATTTATGTTATAATCGCATATCCAGATTGCTCCAGTAGCTTAAATGGATAGAGCAAGGCACTCCTAACGCCTAGGTTGGGGGTTCGAGTCCCTCCTGGAGCATCACTTAAAATCAAAAAGCGCCCGGCTTTTTCGGGCGCTTTTACTTTAATTTAGGTTCCTGGGTTACCAATCCAGGTCGTTATCGTCAAAATCCAGATCGAGGTCGTCCAGATCGTCTTCGTCTTCTTCAGGGTCACGGCGGACCCAAAGCACCAGCAGGTTGCCATCAGCCGAATCGACCGCCTGAGCGGCCACAATCGGGACCTCGCGGGTCAGGCCGATGGGATCACGATATTCGAGGAACATCGTGGTCTTGTTGCCCCAGGCTTTATGGCAGCGTTCCAGCAGGGCGTCACCGTTAAAAGTGCGCAGTGTGGTTCGGGCGGTGTCATACAAGTAAGGGCCTTCGCTCAGGCCTGCTGTCCAGCCATTCATACCCATAATGATATCGGTTTCGACAGAGTCAAAATTCGGCGTTGGGCCTTCAATGATTGTAATTTTGTTGTCCATTTTTCTTATCCTCGAGAGGATATTACCACATAAAATGGCGACAGGCTAGAGATTATTGATTGGCTTTTAACCTCGTTTTTTCCCTGGTTATTTAGGGCGACGTGGTGTTGTAGAACCAATTGTAGGCATAGAAACCACCGACCGTGGATTCCAGCCGGATCGAGATCATGCTCTCACCTTGCAGGGCCGCGGGGATGTTGAAAGACTTAGAAAATGAACCACCCTCAGTGGAGGTGATGGTTGCCACTTCGATGCCGTCCACGCCCTGGGTCCACATCTTGCCCATCCTGATTGTCCATTCAAAGCCGGGTGGGAAGTTATTCGTGAGGATCGTCACTTTGCTGCCTTCAACCACGGAACTGACGGAGATGGTGGGGATGCCGGTGTAACCGGGGAGGGTTGTGGTTGGGGTGGTGGTGCTGGGTGATGGCGCTGCATCCGGACTGTTATAGAACCAGTCGTAGGAATAGTAATAATTGTCTGCGGTCTGCAGGCGGATGGCGATCAGGTTTTCGCCATAGAGTTCCTCGGGGATATCAAAGGTCGCCTCAAAGGTGCCCCCTTCGCCAGAATTGATCGTGGTCACCAAAACGCCGCCCACACCTCGGGTGCCAAACTTGCCCATCAGTACCATAAAGTCTTTGTTCGCTGGGTAATTGTAAGTCTGGATGGTGACATCCTCATCCTCGGTTACTTCAAGGATTGAGATAGTGGGGATGCCGGTATAGGTTATTACCGGATTGCTCATCCCACCGCTGACACCGGCAACGTTCACGAACCAGGTGTAGAGCACCAGGCTGCTGTCCTCGGATTCGAAGCGGATAGCAATCTTTTCCTCATCCGCCAGGCCTACCGGAATATCAAAGGTCTCGGTGAGATCTCCGGCAGTGCTGGAATTCACCGTTCCGACGTCAATGCCGCCAATGCCCTGAGTGCCATAAAGGCCCATCAGGACAGTGAAATCTTCATTGGTGGGGAGGTTGGTGGCTTTAATCGTCACAGATTTGCCGGAATCAACGGCGCTGGCTGTGATCGCCGCACCCAGGGTAACATCCTCAATCGGCACGCCGCCATCGTGTGAACCATAGTCGGTGTTGTAGAACCAGTCATAGGTATAGTATCCACCGAAGGTGGATTCCAGCCGGATGGCGATCAGCGATTCGGAATGCAGGGCTGTTGGAATGGGGAAGGTCAGTTTCAGGGTGCCGCCCGCGCCGGAATTGATCATCCCGATCAGGATCCCATCCACCCCTTTGGTGCCGAAAATACCCATTCGGACCTCAAAATTGAGGTTGGCCGGGAAGTTATAGGTCACAAGGGTGACTTCCTCGTTTTGGGTGACGCCTTGGATGGAGGTGGTGGGGATGGTCAATGCCTGGGCCTGGCCATTGACGACCAGCAGGACAGCGAACATTGCAAGGATTGATATAATCGTCAGTTTTTTCATTTTCTTCATCCTTTTAATGATGGTTTTTCCATTAGGTAATAATATCCAAAATTTCCTGGGTGAGGTTATTAAACTGTTTGGCTGCCCTGGAATTAGGGGCATAGTGCGAAATGGGGATCCCGGCCAGCTGGCTCTCCGGCAGCTTGATGTCACTGCCAATAGTCGTCTTGAGGAGCAGGGATCGATTATGCTCTTCAATTTGGGCATAAACCCTTTTATGGAGGGTGGCCCTTTGGTCCAGTCTGGAGATTAACAGGCGATAGGTCAGATTGGGGTTGAAATGCTCCTGGGCGTGTTTGATCATCAGGTGCATGCTTTCGAGGGCCTGCAGGGAGAAATATTCGCAAATTACCGGCAGGATGGCCAGATTGGCGCACGCCAATGCATTCACCGAGAAAAGAGTCAGCCCGGGAGGACAATCAAGGATGATGATGTCATAATCCGGGATGCCGTCTCCTGAGAGGATCTTTTTAAGGATCTGCTCCCTGTTCTTCTTATTCTGGAATTCTCTGGACATTGTGGCCAACGAGGTCTGGGCGGGGATGAGATTCAGTCTTTTGATCATCGTGGGCTTGATCAGACTTGTGGGGGCATAGGTACCCTTGAAAAGGTCGGTTGTGGACCGTTTGACCCGGTTCAGGTTGATTCCAAAGGAAGCCGTCAGGTTGCCGGATGGGGCCAGGTCCAGGAGCAGGACGTTCTTACCGGATTGAGCCAACCCTGCACCCAGACAGGTAGCCGCCGTGGTCTTGCCAACGCCGCCTTTTTGCTGGCAGAGGGCGATGATATAAGGCGTTTGGGTGGGTTTTCCGTCCTTACCCGGCGTCATCCGGCAACTCCCATCAGGTGATTGAATATTAAGATTATACAAGAATCCACTCTTTACTTCAATGTGACAACCTATCTTTGAATTTGATAACAGTTCAACTTATGATGTTTAAATAAATAAGCCGCCTCATCTGTGAGGCGGCTGGGATTTGTTGGGACCTTATTTGGCGTTGATTTTGATCGTCCGGGGCTTGGCTTCTTCAGTCTTCGGGATGACCAGAGTTAGAACGCCATTTTCGAGACTGGCTTCTACATTGGCTGCGTTTAGCGGTGTGGGAAGGGTTATGACCCGGTGGAATTTTCCGCCGGGGATCTCAGCCAGCAGATAATTAGCATCTTCTTCACGGTCGGCTTTAAGTTCACCGGAGATGGTGACGATCTCGTTGACAATTTGGATGTCAAGATCATCTGCGTTCACATCCGGCAATAAGGCTTTGATGGTGAAAGCATCGTTATCTGCGACGACATCAATTGGGAAGGTCAGTTCTGAGGTATAGTTTTCGTCCCAATCTCGCATAATTTCATCCAACATGTGACGTCGATGGGCACGACGAGCGGGGGTTACATATAAAGTCATTTCATCCTCCATTAGGTTTCTGGTTTTCCAATCATCATGATATTAAGTTGATTTTGTTAACGCTCCGTAGGTGGAAAATTGGAGGAATATAAGATTTTATAAAAATTTGGCTGTTTACTTGTTTTTAGTTACAATAACCAGAGCTTGAGAATGGATGATAATAATATGACGAAGAAAAAAGGGCTTTTGATAGCCATTACTTTGGTGATTTTGTCGATAATCAGCTTCTTCCTGCTCTATCGCCATTATCTTTCCCCCAGTTCTCGCACTCGTAAAGTTATGGAATATATCCTCAACCCAGAGATAAGCAGCGAACCGCAGGTTGAGGCACTCTCCCAATGCGGCGACGCGCCTTTCCTGATGCCGACCTCCGGCATGATTGGCTTCATTTGGGGGGATTCGTTCCGCATTGGGCACCACCACACGGGGATTGATATCTTTGCCGGGACGGATGCTGGCGTGACGCCGGTTTACGCCGCCTATGATGGCTACCTGACCCGGATGGCGGATTGGAAATCTTCCCTGATTATCCGCATCCCCGAAGATCCCCTCCAGCCGGACCGGCAGATCTGGATCTACTATACCCACCTGGCTGATGCGGCCGGCAATTCCTTGATTGATGCCGCTTTCCCTGCTGGGGCTGGAGAGGTCTTTGTGCCCGCCGGGACATTTTTAGGATATCAGGGCAATTATTCCGGTACGCCAGGCAACCCCACAGGAGTCCATTTGCATTTCTCGATAGTGATGGATGATGGCGATGGGAGCTTTCTAAATGAGCTGGAAATCAGGAATACCCTTGATCCCAGTCCATATTTTAATCTGGCTTTGAATGAGGAGGAAAATCCCGGAGATATCCCGGTCTGCCCACAGACCTGAATCGGCAGTGAAAAGAGTTTAATCGTATAATAAACTCAGTTTGGGCGGATGATCTGGGTCGAAATGGAGTATCTGATGGAACCAATTTCCAGCCATACCTATCTTGAAACCGAATATCCGGGCGTTGTCCTGGGCGCAATCGTGTCAAAGCGGGGTTTATTCCTAGTGGATGCTCCCTTCCGGGTGGAAGACCAGCACGCCTGGCGTCAGGACTTGGTTCAGTTGGATGCCGGCCGCGGACGTCTGTTAGTGATGCTGGATCCCCATATAGACCGCACGTTGGGTATCCGTGCGATGGAAACAGAGGTTATCGGTCAGGAGAACTGTGTCCCGATCCTCAGCGATCGCCCCACAGCCTTCCGCAGTCAGGAGTTGGATGCGGGTTCGGACTGGGAGCCTTTCAACCTTCCTGCCAATTTGCGCTGGGCTATTCCGGAATTAACCTATTCAGATTCATTGACGATTTATTGGGATGACCTCCCAATCGTCCTGGAACATCACCCCGGTTCGCATATCGCCGGCACATGGCTGAAGGTAATGTCTGATTCTGTGGTATTCATCGGTGACGCCGTGGTCACGAATCAGCCGCCCTTCCTGGGCTACGGTGATTTGGAGACCTGGGTGGCGGATTTGGAACTGCTGCTTTCAGATGAATACAAGGGATTTAAAATTGTTACCAGCCGGAGCGCAGTTGTTCGGGCGCGGTCAATTGAAAAGATGCGAAATTTTTTAGAGAAAACCCGGCATAAAGTGGAGGCCTTCGCGGCTCACCCTGGCGAAACCGAAGACCTGCTCAAGGAAGTCCCGGGTTTATTACGGGGATTGAGCTTCAATAAAGGTCTCACCCAGCGTTACCACAACCGCCTGGCCTGGGGCCTGGAGCAATATTACAACAGGCATTACCTTCACATTGATGATGGACAAAAAGGAGAGAATTAATGCTGGCTAAAGATTGTGTTCCCCTGGTGGAAGTGACCCGGGGTGAGATCGTTGAATCGATCCACTTCGGGGCTTTTATTGTGGTGGATTCACACGGGAATATCCTCGCCTCGGAGGGGAACCCGAACCTGATGACTTACCCCCGCAGTTCAATGAAGCCTTTTCAGGCATTGCCGTTCATCGAACGAGGCGGCGCAGAAAAATTTGAGTTGACTGATCAGGAAGTGTCGATCATCTGTGCGTCGCATTCCGGCACAGACCTGCACAAATCGGTGCTGGAAGGGATGCACGCCAAGATTGGCATCTCAGAAGCGGATCTGGCCTGTGGTGTGCATTGGCCTTCGGACGCAGCAACCCGTGATGCGCTAAAGGCGGCCGGGGAGGAGCCAACGCCCTTCCGGCATAACTGCTCGGGAAAGCATACCGGCATGCTGGCGCATGCCCTGCTGCGTGATTTTGAAAAAGAGGATTATCTAAATCCCGACCATCCCGTACAGGTGACTATCCGGGAAACGCTGGCAGAAATGGTGGATATGATTCCATCCGAGATGCCGCTGGGACGGGACGGCTGTTCCGCGCCGGTCTATGGTATCCCGCTGAGTAATATGGCGCGAGGTGTGGCTAAAATGGCTGGCCCTGTTCATCTGGCACCAGAGCGAGGGGCAGCCTGCCGGAAGATCACCAAAGCGATGATGCGCTATCCGGTGATGGTGGCTGGGCCGGGGAAGTTTGACACGGACCTGATGACGGCCGCCAGGGGGAAGGTCTTTTGCAAGGGCGGCGCTGAGGGCTATCAGATCATCGGCGTGATGCCCGGCGTGCTGGGGGAGGATTCGCCTGGCTTGGGGATCGCGATCAAGATTTCGGATGGAGATGCAACCGGGCGGGCACGCTCCAGTGTCAGCCTGACACTCCTGCAGACCCTGGGTGTGCTGGGGGAAGACGAAATAGCAGCCCTTTCAGGCTACGGCAACCTGCCGGTGAAGAACTGGCGGGGTTTCGTGGTCGGTGAGATCCGGCCTGCGTTCACCGTTTCAACCGCACCAGAGAATTGAGTATGATGACCGAGACCAGCCCGAATTTTGCCCTGCGGATCACCGAAATTCGAGAGGCTCTGATTGAAGCTTTCGGGATGCCAATCTGGCGGACACCTTTGCCGCCAGTGGATGAACTGGTTTCAACCATCCTCTCGCAAAATACCAATGATGTCAACCGGGATAAGGCTTTTGACACCCTGAAAGCTCGTTTCCCCACTTGGGAAGCGGTGATGGACGCTGACTCGGATCCTGTGATTGAGGCCGTGCGGATTGCGGGGCTGGCCAATCAAAAAGGCCCCCGCATCCAGCAGGCTTTACGTGATATTAGGCAGCAGACCGGCGGCAGCCTGGATCTGGCTTTCCTGCGGGATTACCCGGTTGAAGAAGCGCGTAATTGGCTGATGGCGATTAAGGGCGTGGGACCCAAGACGGCCGCCATTGTGCTGCTCTTTTCGATGGGAATCCCGGCTTTTCCGGTGGATACGCATATTTACCGGGTGACAGGCCGGCTGGGATTGCGGCCGATGAAACTGAATCGGGAGCAGACCCATGTCTATCTGGAAGAGCGGATCCCGCCGGAATATTTTTATGATCTGCACCTGAATATCATCCGCCTGGGGCGGGAAGTCTGCGGGGCACGCAAGTGGCATTGTGACCGCTGCCCGGTGGAAAGCCTGTGTTCTTTTGATAATAAAAACCTGCCCTCTGGTGAGTAAACCTCACTGGGGCAGGTTAATTTCCTGATTAAGTATTTAATTTATTCTGCCAGTTCCCCGATCATTGACCAGGGGCCGGTCCAGGTGATGCGGACCAGAGGTTCCTCACCCAACAGGTCCTGATCGCTTTCCACAAAGACCAGCTTGTTGGTGGGTGTGCGGCCGCGCCAGCGTCCCCGGGATTTCTCTTCAAAGAGTACCGGGACGGTCTCGCCGAGGTAACGGGCATTGATCTCGGTGGAGATTTTTTCCTGCAGATCTTCCAGCAGGCGGAAGCGGCGCATTTTCTCCTCAGCCGGGATGTTGTCATCCATGTTGCGGGCAGAGGTGGTGCCAACACGGGGGGAATATCGTGCCAAGTGGGCCACGTCCATTCTCAGGTCATCCAGCACCTTGTAGGTCTCCTGAAATTGGGTTTCGGTTTCACCGGGGAAGCCCACGATGATGTCGGTGGCAATTGAGACGTCTGGAATCCGTTCGCGAATCCGGTTGACCAGGTCCCGATAGGCCTGATTGGTGTAACCGCGCCGCATGGCACGCAATATTTCATTGTCCCCGGCCTGGATCGGTACCTCAATGTGGGGGCAGACCTTGGGCAGTTCCGCCACAGCATCCAGCAGGTCATCCGTCATCCAATTGGGGTGAGAGGTCAGGAAGCGGACTCGTTTGAGACCATCAATCCCGTTCAGATTCCGCAGCAGGTTTGCCAGGGTGGGCTTTTCGGGCAGATCCAGCCCGTAGCGGTCCACGATCTGACCGAGGAGGGTGATTTCTTTTACATCTTGCCGGACGAGGCTGTGCGCTTCCTCAATGATCTCAGCATAGGGACGGGAGTGTTCCCGGCCGCGCTTGGAGGGGATGATGCAGTAGCTGCAGGCGTGGGAGCAGCCGTAGACAATGGGGATATAGGCGGAGACCAGTTTGCCCTGCTCATGGTGGGGCAGGACCAGATCGCCATCCAGGAGGGCATTCTGCTTTTCGGTCTGGGCGGCAGTGGTTGATTTCCCCAGGCGCTCTGCGAGCAGCCTTAAAAGCGGTTCCGGATCGGAAGGGGGTGACACGACATCCACCCAGGGGAATTTCTTCTGGATTTTTTCGTTGCCCCGCACGCCGATCAGGCAGCCCATCAGGTTGATTACCAATTCCGGGTTCTTGTCCTTGAGGGGGCGCAGCGAACTGAGCCGCCCGATGGCCTTATCTTCCGCGCTCTGGCGGACCACACAGGTGTTGAGGACGATCACGTCGGCATCATCGGGGGAAGTGCTGGGTTCGAAGCCCATTTTTTCAAGAGAAGATGCCAAACGACGGGAATCAGCCACGTTCATCTGGCATCCTTCAGTCCAAATATGATATTTCATAGGTGGTTATTATACTCGACCGGGCAAGCGCAACCTGGCAGAAATGGCAGTTTCACACCGCCCGGAGACTACTCCGGGAAGTGGCCTGATTCCATCCCCTGGTATGTCGTTTTCGGGGTGTTTTAAGTTATAATAGACAAGATATAGCGTTATCGTCGTTAATTACGGAGAAAGCATTATGGATTTTGAAATAACTGAGTATAAACGCAGTACGGTGATCTATACCAGCGGCCGGATTGATAGTTACACCGCTCCGGAAGTTGAAGAAGCCCTGAATCAACTGATTGAAAAGGGTCAATACAATATCATCTTTGATATGCGGGATGTGACTTTTGTTTCCAGCGCCGGATGGTGGGCGTTGATCCGCATCCAGAAAGAGGTCAAGAAGATGAACCGGGGTGAACTTGTCCTGGTGAAACTGGATGAACGCATCAAAGAATCGATGGACCTTGTCGGGATTGCCCCCTATTTCAAGACCTACAGTGAAATGATTGAAGCAGTCGGCAGCTTTTAGGCTCCCGTATTTTTATGGACAATAGAGCTGCCCTCATTTGAGGGCAGCTATTTTTAATAAGATGATAATGGGAGGGATTTTCCAGCAACCAAAGGATAGGCTTCTTAATTTGAATCGTCAACAGCTCCCTGGTATTTGCTTGGGGTTCATCTTTCAGTTGGCCGTTGGCAAATGTCCGAACAGAGAAGGTCAGTCTTCCTGCCTACCCCTGGTTGACCCAAAGCTGACATTTTTCTTAATCTATTCGCCCTGGTTAACAATTTCCACCTGATAGGTCGCGCTCTGGCGGGTGAATGGTGTGGTGCCGCTTACGACCAGCACTGCATAGTAGGTGCCGTTGTCGAGGCTAAAGTCATGGCTGAGTGTATTATCCATGTCCAGTTCGAGATGGGTGACGGTTATTTCATCGCCGTAGGTGACCAGTGAAACACGATAGCTTTGGGGCAGGAGGTTCTCGATCCGCACAAAGCCTTCCGCCTGCCAACCGCCGGCATCCGTTTCAAAATCGGTGGCATAGTTAATAGCTTCCACCTGAATGTCGTCAATTGCCAGGCCAATACCGTTGACGGCGGCATCGGTTATATAGTCAAAACGGACGGTCACTTGCTGACCGGCGTAGGCGCTGAGATCCACAGCTTCCTGCTGCCAATTGGAGGTGGTGCCGTTCAACCCGCAGCCGTAGCTATTCCCGGAAGGGTTCTCGGTGGTGCAGGAGGTGGTATTGAGGATCTGCCAGTCTCTGCCATTGGTGGATGCGGAGACGAAGACATAGTCATAATCAGTTTCGAGATCAAACCAGGTTTCAAAGGTCATTTCAACCGGGCCGCTCACGCCTCTCAGGTCAAAGGATCGTTCCAGCGACATGTCTGATGAATCGCCCATGTTTGACCAGAAGAATTTTTCCCCGGAATGAGCGTCTTCCGGGAGGATGGCGACCTCAGGGTTACCGGTGAATTTAAGAGTCCAATCCCCGTAACAACGCAGACCGAGATAATCCACGCCATATTGCCGGACTTTGAAGTCCAGCTCGCTGCTGGGACAGCCGGTGATGGTTGGGTTGGCTGGGACCAGGGGGGCAATTGGGTAGACTCCATAGGCATAACGGCCATCGGCAGCGGTCTCGTCGCCCAACAGGTTGGCAACGGCCCAGTCCGCAAAGACATCCTCTGCAGTCGGGGTTTTCCCAGTCAGCGGATCGACAATGGTCAGATCCTGCAGAACCTGGTCGATGCTCTCCATCCCATTAAGCGGGTTGGACACGATGGCCTGGGTGACCTCTTCGCCGAAACGGTCGAGGAGGTAGGCCGTGAAGAGGAAGGACGCGCCGTAGTGGGGGAGGTTGGACTCCCCGGGTTCTCCCCAGCTGGTTAGCTGGATGTCCGGGTTGCGGACATAGGTTGTGTCATGGGTGCCTGGCGAATAATCGTTGATCAGTTCGGCCAGCATCGAAAAACCTTCATTCAGCCAGGTATCTTCGTTGCGGTCAACATTCCAATGGATCATATGCTGGAATTCGTGGGCCAGCGTGCTGCGGATCTGTTCGCCAGAGAGGGTCAGGTTGTCGGCGTTAAGGATGAACATCTCATGGGCGTTGGAGTAGGGGTGGGCTTCCTTCGGCATCTCATCTGCGGAAGAGAAGTAACCCAGGATGGTACTACCCACCCTGCCGGTAAAGAGGAAATAGATATGGGGGTCCTCGTCAATCCCGGGTGTCCATTCGCTGCCAAAGAATTCCCGATTGGTGGGGTAAATATGCTGACTGAAAGTACTGCCGAGAAGCATCACATCGGTCTTATTAAATACCACGCTGTTCTCAACCCAGATGTAGAGGACATCATCTGCAAACTGCAAAGTGGAATCGACTTGGAAATTCCTGTTGGTGACCACATTGGTCACCCAAAAGGTTTTTGTATCGCCGACCGTATAGGGTGCGTCCGGATCGGGATTGGTGGCTGGAATATTGGATTCACCGCCCAGCCTTTCAATCAATTCGATGGGATTGTTTTCAGGGATTCCCTCTTCCTGAAGGATTTGCAGGGTCAGGTCCGCACCGGTAAGTTGGGCAGACTCGGTGGGGGTGGGTTCAAGGGTTGGTGTAGCTGTTTGGGTTAGCAGCACTGCAACGGGCTGGGAAGCGGTCGCTTCCGGTGTCGGGGTCTGTGTAACAGCGATATTCTCCGTATAGAATTTGCCGAGACTGGCGGAAAATACGCCACACAGACTGAGTATCACAACCAGGATGATGATAAACCAGAGTGTGCTGATTCTTTTCTTGGGCGCAGCGTTGGGTTCTTGCATTAGTTCACTCCAAATCTATATGGTAAGAGGCTTGCTGGTTGGTGAAGGGCGTTACCCCGCTGACCACGACGATAACCTGGTCGCCTTCTTCGAGAACGAGGTCGATTGTGGCCGTTCTCATATCGGAAAGCTCCAGTGAGGTGACTGTGGTTTCTTCGCTGATCTGGATCACCGAGACCATAAAGGTCTGTGGCATAAGGTTGTTCACCCGGGCAAACCCTTTGGCATCCCAGCCACCGTCATCCGTTTCAAAATCGGTGGCATAGCCAATGGCGGGGATGCTGACGTCATCCAGCAGCAGTCCTTCGCCATTGACGGCGGCATCGGTGATGTATTCAAACCGCAGGGTGACTGCCTGTCCGGCGAATTGTGAGAGATCCACAGTTTCCGAGATCCAACCACCGGTCTCACCGTTATAGCCGCAGCCGTAACTGTTGCCGGAAGGGTCATAGTTGGTACAGGAGGGTGTGGTCAGGATTTCCCAGTTCTCACCGTCAGTTGAGGCTTCTAAATAGATATAGTCGTAATCCGTTTCGAGGTCATACCAGGTCTGGTAGGTCATTTCAATTGGGCTATCCACACCGGAGAAATCAAAGGTCTGGGTGAGCGTCATATCCGATTCGTCGCCTTTGTTGGAATAAAAGGCATAGGATCCTGAGTAAGCGCTTTCCGGCAGCAGGCTGACGGTGGTCGATCCCGTGAAGCTCAGGGTTGCCTCTCCAGAGAGATCAGTGAAGAGGATGCTGTCCACGCCATATTGGTGGACATAACGCCGGATGGGTGTGGTGGGTAAACCACTGTGTGTTTCAGTGAGGTGGGCTTCCAAAGGGTTGTAATTGGAATAATCATAGCGGCCGTCTCCCACCCTGGGATCCAGCAGGATATTCGCCACCGCCCAATCAGCAAGGACATCGTCCGCTGTGATCGGATCACCGGTCTGGGGGTCACGGATTCGCATTTCATCAAGAACGCGGGTGATTGATTCCATTGAATTATCCGGGGCAGCAACCACTGCCTGGGTGGCTTCTTCGCCGAACCGGTCGAGGAAATAGGCCATGAAGAGGAAGGACGCACCGTAATTGGGGGAATTGCTGCCGACATCATCTCCCCAATCGGTCAATTGGATGTCTGTATCGGTCAAATAGCTGTAATCATGTCCGCCGATGTCGTATCCGTTGAGCAGTTCCGCCAGCATGGAGAAGCCTTCGTTCATCCAGGTGGATTCGTTGCGGTCGGTGTACCAGTGGATCATATGCTGGAATTCGTGCGCCAGCACGCCGTAGATGTAGCTATCCCAGAGGGGGACATTGTCAGCGTTGATCAGGAACATCTCGTGGGCGTTGGAATATTCATGGGCGAGGGGGTTGAGTTCGTCGGCTGAGGAGAAATATCCTGCCAGAGAGTATCCCAGGTTGCTCGCATAAAGGACATAAATATGAGGGTCGCCATCCACACCCGGGTTCCATTCACTACCGAAGAATTCCCGGTCAATGGGGACGATCTTCTGATCAAAGGTGTCGGCCAAAGTCTCAAGGTCACTGGGGTCGTATTCAACCCCTTCCTCAATCCAGAAATAGCTGTTTTCGCCAACATATTGGAGGATCGCTTCGATCTGGAAGTTCTCATTGGTGTCCACATTACTGACCCAAAAGGTTTTTCGAGCGCCAACGTCATAAGGCGCGTCCGGATCAATCAGCGTATCCGGTACATTCTGTTTACCGCCCAACCGTTCAGCTAGTTCCACCGGGTCATTGATCGGGACGACAGTCAGGTCCAGGGTGTCGAGGGTCTCGATTGCTTCCTGGGGGACAGGTTCATTGGAAGTGGTCTCAGGAGTTACTTCCGGCGTGATCTCAGTGCTGGTGGTAATGGTGATATCCATATTGCTGTTGATCTTGTCTTTGAGCCAGGCACCACCAAATATCAAAGCCACACTGATCACAATACAGCACAGCGCGACAATCAGCAGGATGATCAGGATGATGGGAAGCGTTTTTGATTTATGTTCCATTTTTTCCTCGACTGAAATGAGTCAAATTGGCGTGAATTGAGGGTAGAAGGATTATCAAGACGGAGATGTTGTCCATTTTCAACGATAAAACTTGTGTTCGTAAACGATTTATGATGGTTAATTTCGTGTTGAAGTCCCTTAAGTTGGGATTATTTATACCTTAGTTTATCCAATTAATCATTGTTCGAGGGGTTGAAAAGAGGATGAACCAGATGGTTTATAATAGACCCAGCAATGAACCTTTGGTTTGAGAGAGGAAATCTCTATGAGTGATACGTTGGACCCCAAGCTTTCTTTACAAAATATCCTTCATAATTGGTGGAAAATTGTCTTGATCGCCTATCTTTTCTCCCTGGTAGGTCTGGTAGCTTCCTATTTACTTCCAACAAAATATCAGGCTGAAGCGGTACTCTCCGCAACCATCGATTTCACTGAGATCAATTACGAGAATCTGGTCGATGATAAAGGTAAACCGGTTGAGTTCAGCCAATATGATGAAGATCTTGCACTCGCGGTGGTGGAGCGCTTTATGATTCAGGATATTGATGCAGCTTTTGCTTATGCTCAAACCCTGGATCCCAGCCTGACACTGAGCAAATTCGAACGGGACAGTCAGATAGCACGTGATTTTGCTAAATGGTTCGTGCGTTACCGGCACGCCAACCCTGAAGTGGCCCAGCAAGTGGTGAATTACTGGATGAATCTGGGTTATGAGGACCTGATAGCTGCCCAGATGGATGGTGAGACGGAAAATTATGTGATGGTTGAAATGGTCCGGGAGGCTCCCTTGCCCACCAAACCTGTTTATCAGGTCCGTGGGACCCTGGTGTTAGCCGGCGCACTGGCAGGGATTGTGATAGGGGTCCTGCTGGTGGATGGCAAGTTCCGGTTAGGCTCGAACGGTAAACAAGAGGACTGATATGCTGACTTCACTTTCAAAACATGCGCTTTACCGGGTGAGCAAGACTGCGCTGTGGTTCCTGGTGTTGGTTGGGCTGCCGCTGACCAGTTTTCCCCTCCTTAGTAAATTGACCGGCGCTATCGTTGCGCCTTTCTCGTTCATTCCCCTGGCCATTCTGGTTGGGGTTTGGCTGCTGCCTTTTGTACTGGAACGGGGAAAGTTACCGGCTGAGATGGTGCCTTTCCTCTATTTTGTGTTGGTTGCCATTGCCGTTTCCTGCCTGGCTTTTTTTCTGAATGGCTATTATGACGTGGGCCGGGATTTCCTGGGGCAAAGCCTGCGGGCATTCATTACCCTGGCGATAGGGATCAGCTTTTACCTGGTCTTTGCCACCTATCCGCAGGATGAGAAAGGACTTCTTCAGACTCTGCGGTTCATTACTATTGGTGGAATGCTACTGATCGCATGGAGTCTGATGGAAGTAATTCTGTTGCGCAAGTATGGTATGGTCAAGCTTCTTCCAAGTTGGCTCCTTAGAACGAGGGATGCATTAGCTATACAGTCCATTAATAATTGGCGATCCAGTCGTTTGTCTGGGTTTGCCTATGAGCCGTCCTGGTTCGTGCGAGAGTTTAATCTCGTGCTTTTCCCGATCTGGCTTGCAGCAGTTTATCTGCGAAAGTCATTGTTTAAATTCCGGCTGTGGATCTTCCAGATGGAGGATTTTCTAATGCTGGGTGGTTTGATTGTCTTTGGCTTCAGTTCTCCTCGGATTGGGTTGGTTGCTTTCATGGCATCTTTGGCCTATCTGGCTCTGATGCTGTTTGGTTGGGTGCATGGTAGGTTGGTTAATAAGATCAATAATCGCCGTAAAAAACCGGCTCAAAACCCCCTTTGGATAAAAATAGGCCTGGCAGTCTTGTTAGTTATTCTCGTGGTTGTGATTCTGGGTGGCGCACTAGCAGGGTATGTGGTTTCTGCAAGTGGTTGGGATGAACGTTTTCAACTTCTTATCGAACCTGACGCAGTGGATTCGGTTAGCCTCTTTCCAATAACGGAAGATAGTCTGGTGACCTTTTCTGATAAATTAGCTTTTTCCGAAAGACTGGTGTACTGGTTTAGCGGCTGGCACACTTTCAGCGATTACCCCTTTGGGGTTGGTTTGGGAAATGCTGGTTTCTATATGATCGATCGGATGAACGGACAGGGTATGCTCTCATTTGAGATCCGGGATCTTGTCTATCGCGCCGGTTACCTCCCCAATACCAAGAATCTGTGGGTTCGGTTACTCTCTGAAACGGGCTTTTTGGGATTTGCGGTATTCGCAGTCTGGCTGATCGTCCTGTGGCGTTCTACAGTGTTGATCCGCAAGAGTGAGTCAAAAATCCTGCAGATTGTGGGGCTGGCGGGTCAGCTGTTTCTGATGGCCTATCTGGTGGAAGGGCTGAGCATCGATTCCTTTGCCATGCCCTATCAGTGGTTGATGGCCGGGCTGATCAGCGCGGGGGGCCTGCTGGCCAGGAAGGAACTGGCGGCTAAGGATAAGCCGGCAGTGTTTCCATCAGCTCAGGCGTAACATCTTCTTATGTTAAACGATCCGCAGCCAGGGTCACGAAGTTGACCAGAACCAGGTTGCGGTCACAATCCTCAAACGTGTCAAAATAGACGCGGTCTGAAAGGGCCGCGCCGGATTCATTGCCGACCTGTAACTAGCCAGCCAGGAGAAGGGTTAGGATCAGCTGGGGGAGAAAGTGTTTGCGGGTGTATTTCATGTTTTATCCTATCTTCCCGAAATCGCGCAAGTTTGTTACCATAGATGTAAGGTAGGTTTTAGGTTTATTCGATGATTTTCTGGGAGGGAGAATGACTCAACAAGCTCAATATCGAGAAGAATCGGAATTAAATCACAATAACTTCCCGCCCCGAAAGGTAGTTTGTGTTGGGGCTGTGGTTTTAAGGGAGGATAAGGTCCTGTTCGTCCACCAGGCTCAAGGGCAATCTCTGGCGGGGAAATGGAGCATCCCCTGGGGATTTATCGAGGCAGATGAAAAGCCTGAGGATGCGGCATTACGAGAAACGCTGGAAGAGGGCGGTGTGATTGCTCAAATCAAGGGATACATGGGATATCAGAACCTGAACCCTTCTGGCTCTTTTGGGATGATCTTTCTTTGTACTCATATGAGCGGTGACCCACAAGCTGATGGGGTGGAAACGGACGAGGCGCGATATCTGGGGCTAGGGGATTTTAATGGTTTAGAGGATCCGGTAAGTGAGTGGTGTGAATGGCTGGCGCGGCGGGTGCTGCTGGGTGAGTTTACGCTGGTTGGCAAACTTCCCGTTGTGCCAGATATTAAGTTAAGTGCCTTTTTGTAATACTTTTTCTTTAATTGATTTACAAGATAAACAATATAACGGGAATGGATGGGAGTCGAACCCACCACGGCTCGCCACGCGACCCGACAACCGATTTTGAAGACCGGGAGGCCCACCGGGACCTAACCACTCCCACAGTTAAGCATAACCAGCCGCGCCCCGGATGTCAACCGTTTTCCTGTGAATTTTGAAGGCTTTCCCTCCTGCCTTCAATGGTAAAATCAAATTACCGTTGATCATTAAAATAGGAGAATCGTTACTCAATGACTGAGCAGACCTATACACCTGACTGGGTCAAAAACGCGATCTTTTACCAAATTTTTCCCGACCGATTTGCAAAATCCAATTCCCTTGAAAAACCTACCTATATTGAACCGTGGGACTCGCCGATGACGCGCACAGGCTTCAAGGGCGGCGACCTGCTGGGCGTCTATGAAAAACTGGATTACCTGCAGGACCTGGGGATCAATGCGATCTATTTAAACCCGATCTTCATGTCCACGGCCAACCACCGCTATCACACCTATGATTACTGGCATGTGGACCCGATCCTCGGTGAGAACCCGATCTTTTTCATGCTGTTGAACGAGGCCCACGGGCGCGGAATGCACATCATTCTGGATGGCGTTTTCAACCATGCCAGTCGAGGCTTTTTCCAGTTCAACCACATCCTCGATAATGGCGAAAAATCACCCTATCTAGATTGGTTCCATGTCTATGGCTTCCCGATGAACGCCTATCAGGGCAAGCCTAATTATTCCTGCTGGTGGAATCTTCCCGCACTGCCCCAGTTCAACACCGATAACCCCCAGGTGCGTCAGTTCCTCTTCGAGGTGGCCAAGCACTGGATTGAACAGGGTGCGGACGGCTGGCGGCTGGATGTTCCCTTTGAGATCAAGGACGAATCTTTCTGGCGTCAGTTCCGGGCTGCGACCAAGCTTGCCAACCCCGATGCCTATCTGGTGGGGGAGATTCCCTCGGAGGCTCAGGACTGGCTGCAGGGTGACATGTTCGATGGCGTGATGAATTACCAGTTTTCGGCTGCACTGGTGGGTTTTTTCGGCACCGGCTACCGCGATGAGGCGATGATTTCCGGGATGATGGGCTTGCCGGAAGTGCCGGTGCTGGACGCTCAGGCTTTTCTGGAGCGGGCCAAAGTGCTGCTGGAAATCTATCCCCGGCAGAACGTCCTCGCTCAACTGAACCTGCTGGACAGCCACGACATGCCCCGTTTCCTTTCGATGGTGAGTGAGAATAAAAACGCCTTCCGGCTGGCGACACTTTTCCAGATGACCTATCCCGGCGCTCCCTGCATCTATTACGGCAATGAGATTGGCATGTCTGGTGGGCGTGACCCCGAAAACCGGGAGCCGTTCCCCTGGGATGAGTCACGATGGGATCATGACCTGCGGAATGCCGTCAAGACTTATACCCACCTGCGGCTGGAGCATCCCGTTCTACGGACGGGTGAATTCGTTCCGGTTTATGGGGAAGGCCGTAATATTGCGTACCTGCGTCACCTGGGCCGTGAAAGGGCGCTGGTGGCGATCAATGCCGGTGGAACACCCTGGGATGTGAATATCCCGGTTACGCCGCACCTGGCGGAGGGGATGGTGGTGGAAGATCTCTTGGGCGGCGGCGGCGCGGTGGTGGAGGAAGGTCATCTCCGTAAGGCGACCATCCCGCCCTGGCAGGGGGCAGTTTTCAGCCCGACAGCCTGATTTATTCGATGTACGAAATGACCGGTCAGAATTCCTGACCGGTTTTTGTTTGGTAGGAGGGAATATTACCGCTGCTGGTCCTTGCGGACCACATCAAGAATGGTGATCTTGGTGGCATGGTTGAAAGGCGCGGGGTCCATGGGCGGTGTATCGACGATTGCGTCGGGATAGCCAGTGATGTCCTCGGGGATGGGGATGATCTCCCGCAGTGAGAGGTAATCCGATTCGCATAGGGTTTGGAGTTCTGCCATGAAATCCGCACCGGACAGGAACAGGCTGTTATTGATCACCACCAGCTGCCCGCCATGGCCGACCAGAGGGCGAACCTTGTTGATCAGGCGGGTGGAGTGATTCTGCCAATCCACGCGTCCGGCCTGGGTGGATGAAAAGAAGGGAGGATCCAGAATCACAATATCGAAGAGCCGCTCCTGGCGGCGGAGCCTATCAGTCACTTTGAAGAAATCACCTGGCAGAATTCGAGTCCTGGACGAATCTAATTCGTTTAAATGCCATGATTTGTGCGCGAATTGGAGGAATTTTAGATCCAGATCGGTCTGGAGTATTTCAAGTGCCCCGCCGACGCCCGCGGCTACCCCGAAGCTGCCAGTGTAGGCAAAGGTATTCAACACCTTCTTGCCACCCGCATGTTCGACCAGCCAGCGGCGTAGGTTGCGGGTGTCCAGATAGAACCCGGCATCCTGATTCATTTGAAGGTTGAGGGCATAGAGGATGCCGTCTTCGGTGATCTGCCGGGGAAGGCTGGTGCCAGCCAGCAGGCGGCCGTTACGGGAGGCGAGGTCTTTGGCCCGGCGCTGTTTGAGCAGGACGGATTCGAAACCCATCTCAGATGAGAGCGCCCAATCCGCCAGGCTTGGAAAGGACACCTCGCTGTCGTCTGGAAGCCCGTGATCGAGGATGACCAGAGCGGAACCATAGCGGTCCAGCACCAGGTCGGAGCAGCCTTCATAGAACCCGTTAAACAGGCGGTAGGCTTCAGTGGTTTCGCCAAGCCCTGACCGGTATTGGCTGGCTTTAGTGATAGTGCCTAGGAGTTTTTGCATCATGCTCCAATTTTACCCTAAGGTAGATTTGCGAATTAGTTATAACTAAATAGCTATTTGCTAAACGCTAAATTTATGTTATAATCGTTCCAAATTAAAGGAATTAAGGAGATAAAGGTATGATTGCTTTTTTGGAACAATATTCGCCCATCGTCCAGGCCTTATTCGGGACCCTTTTTACCTGGGGGATGACGGCCGTTGGCGCGGGAATGATCTTCTTCACCAAACAGGTGAGTCGCAAATTGCTGGACGGCATGCTGGGCTTTGCCTCGGGCGTGATGATTGCGGCCAGTTATTGGTCGTTGCTGGCCCCGGCTATTGAAATGTCGGAAGGGTTGAAGGTGCCCTCCTGGTTTCCGGCAACTGTCGGTTTCCTGATTGGCGGAGGCTTCCTTTTTGCAGTGGATAAACTGCTGCCCCACATGCATCAGGGTCTGGATACTTCTTACGAGGAAGGTTTGAAATCCTCGTGGCAGCGCAGTGTCTTGCTTGTGACCGCGATTACGCTGCATAATATCCCGGAAGGTTTGGCGGTGGGGGTGGCTTTTGGGGCTGCAGCGGCTGGGATTGGGGATGCTGGGTTGGCGTCGGCGGTTGCGCTGGCGATCGGCATTGGGATTCAGAATTTTCCCGAGGGGCTGGCAGTATCTGCACCTCTGCGACGGGAAGGTTGGAAGTTGGGAAAAGCCTTTATGTTCGGTCAGGCTTCCGGTATTGTGGAACCAATAGCGGCTGTTATTGGCGCAGTAGCGACTTTATTGATGCGACCGATTCTGCCCTATGCTCTGGCTTTCGCAGCGGGTGCCATGATCTATGTCGTGGCTGAGGAGCTGATCCCCGAATCCAAACGGGAAAGTCATTCGGATATCCCCACAATTGGCGTGATGCTTGGGTTTGCGGTGATGATGCTTCTGGATGTGGCTTTGGGGTAATCTATTGCTTAGTAAGTCATGAACCGGCGATAAATAGTCGCCGGTTTTTTATGCCTCTCAACCAGTGAAAAGATTGAGTTATCTAAAGCGGCTGCCAAGTCTGATAAAGCGCGAGGTTGCCCGGTTTTCCGTCAGAATAGAAGGAGTCGGTCACCTTGAATCCGGCTTGCTCCGCTAATCGGCTCAGGCTGTCTTCAGTGAAGGTATGCACATAGCGCCGGCCCACCTGATCACTGGCACGCCAATCCAGCAGAACATCACCTTCATCCACATCACCGGGTTCCAGTCCGGCCTCTGACCAGGGCATCACCCGTTTGGCCAGGCGGGGGCTGTTCTGCCACTGCCAGACGGAAACGGCCACCAACCCCTCGGGATCAACCAGGGTGTGGAAGGCCTGGGCCGTATGCAGTCGGAGGTCTTCCCCCGGCAGGTGATGCAGGACGGCAAAACTGACCAAAGCATTGAAGCGATCAGCAGGGAGTTTGCAGGGCCACTCCGGGTTGCTCAGGTCCACCTGCTGGAAGGCATAGTGGCCTTGTTCCGGCTGGCCTAAAATTTTCCGGGCGGACTCCAGCAGGCCCACGCTCAGGTCAATACCCAGATAGGTCCCTGTGTAATCCGATTTGGCTAATGCGCAGGCCAGAGTACCGTTTCCACAGCCCACATCCAGAATGCTGGCCGCGGACTTAAGGTCAGGCACGAGCTGGCGGGCACCCGGCTGGGCGCGGTGACGGGTGTCTGAAAAGGACGCCGAAAATTGGTCATAGAATCGGTGGTTGAGGTCGATAAGGTGTTGTTGGGTGTGTGAGTCCATTGCATGCAAAGTATAGGGCAAGATTCGTCAATTCGCAATCTTTGGCAGGATTCTCGCACAGTTATTCCTGTTACGAAAAAAGACGCTGAACCAGCGTCCTTATAAGATCGTTTTGGATCGGGTGCTAAATTTGATCGGTCGCTTCTTCTTCAGTGGAGCGCGGGTCAACCGGCCAGCCATGGTCCCGCAGCCAGATCATCTGCTGCACGGATTGGGGTGTCACCAGGCCGATCAATTGGTCATTTTCGATCACAGGCTGGGTGCCGCATTCGGTGAAGCGGGGCAGAATGTCATTCACCGGTGTTTGCGGGTCCAGCCCCTGGGGTTCGACACCGATGGCTGCATAAGCTGGCGCTCGCCCCCCCAGGCGTTCGACAGCCGCTTTGAGATCTTCACGCCGGATGATCCCGAGGAGATGTCCGTTGGAAGTGACCGGCATATCGCGCTGTCCGGTGGATTTGGTCAGATCATAGACCGTGGTGAGGGGCTGGTTGGCTTCAACCTGATAGAACAGGTTAACCAGGACATCCCGGACGGACAGGCCTTCCAGACCGGCCTTAATGGTTTCGGCTTGAGCTTCCGCTCCAGCGCTCCACCAAACAAAAATCGAGGTCAGGATCAGCCAGGTATTGAAGAACAATCCGGCCACACCCATGATCACGGCGAAACCGCGGCCGACCCCGGCAGCAACCTTGGTTGCCTTCACACGGGTCATCACCAGGCCCAGCAGAGCGCGCAGAATCCGGCCGCCATCCATGGGGAAAGCGGGGATGATGTTGAAGATCACCAGGGTGACATTCGCCAGCAGAAGCTGCATCCAGAAGCTATTGGCGATCAAACTGATCGAGAGGGGTTGAGCAAAGAACCCGGAAAGGGCCAGGCCGCCAGCGATAAGGGCAGCGAGGACTACATTGACCATTGGGCCGGCAGCCGCGACGAGGAATTCCTTGACAGGTTCTTCCGGCATGTGATCCAGACGGGCCAGGCCGCCAATGGGGAGCAGGGTGATATCCCGGGTGGGGATACCGAAGCGGCGCGCCATCAGGGCATGCCCGAGTTCATGTAAAACGACGAAAAGGAACAGTGCCAGAACAAGGGTGAAGTTCAACAGGGTTTCCAGCGAGGTTTCGCCAGCCGTCAGACCCGAGAATGCCACCCAGAGCATAAGGATTAAAAATGTGAGGTGGATTTTTAGATCAATCCCCGCAATTTTACCGATATTGATAGACCACTTCATTAATAGATTCCTCTCGTCTTAGATATTCATTCTAGCAAACAAGGTTACCAAGCCAGTATAAGAAAAATATCAATTCGATGTAATTCCCATGTAAAACCGGACAATTTTGGATTAATTTGGTCAATTCTGGGTACAATTCAACCATATGAAGGCAGCAACCTGGCAGAAGAAACGCGAATACACCGAGGTTGAGCTGGACCAGGCGCTTGAGATCCTCAAGGACCTCAAGGATGGGACAGATCTCCACGCGGCCCAACGCGCCCATCCCAAACCGGATGGCGGCGGCTTTATCCCCAAGCATGCTCTGGTGACGGTTTACCGCAGGATGGTCGAATCGGGCGATTGGGAGGAAGATGAAGCCCTGTTAAAATTGATCCGGATGAAGCCGATCCGGACGCTTTCCGGCGTGACCACTGTCACGGTGCTGACCAAGTACCATCCCTGCCCGGGGAATTGTATTTTTTGTCCGCAGGAAGACCAGCTCCCCAAGAGTTACCTCAGCGAAGAGCCGGGCGCTAAACGCGGCGTTGAAAACAATTTTGATCCATTCTTTCAGGTATATAACCGCATCCGGGCTTTGAAGGCTGTTGGCCATCCCACCGATAAGATTGAGCTGTTGATCCTGGGGGGCAGTTTCAGTTCCTATCCCCGCGATTATCAGGAATGGTTCGTTCGACGCTGTTTTGATGCGATGAATGAGGTGGACCCTGCGGAGGATACTAGCAATGAGACTCTGGCGGAAGCTCAACAGCGTAATGTGAACGGGCTGTATCGCAATGTTGGTCTGGTGGTGGAGACCCGGCCGGACCTTGTGACGAAGGAAGAACTGGCCTGGTACCGCACCCTGGGTGTCACCAAGGTGCAGATGGGTGCCCAGAGCATGGATGACAGCATCCTGAAGCTTAATCACCGTGGCCATACCGTTCAGGACACATTGGATGCGACCGCCCTGCTACGGGCCGGAGGGTTCAAAGTCGTCCTGCACTGGATGCCGAACCTGTTGGGTGCCACGCCTGATAGTGACCGCGAAGATTTTCAACGCTTATGGGGCGAGGGGGCGGTTTGCCCGGATGAACTTAAGATCTATCCCTGCCAGCTATTGGAGCATACCCAGCTCTATGATCATTGGCAGCGTGGGAATTACCATCCCTATTCCGAAGCAACCCTGCTGGAACTGATTGCGGACATCAAGACCTTGGTGCCGCGCTACTGCCGGATCAACCGGATCATTCGCGATATTCCTTCCACCTATGTTGTGGCCGGAAACAAGAATACCAGCCTGCGGCAGAATATTCAGCGGGAGATGAAACGACGAGGAACCCACTGCGACTGCATTCGCTGCCGGGAGGTGCGCCGGTTAGAGGTCATGGGTGGGGCCGTCTCACTGCATGACCTGGTCTATCATCCCGCCGATGCGGAAGAACATTTTCTGTCATTTGATACGGAGAACGACATGCTGGCCGGATTCCTGCGGCTTTCCCTGCCCGGAGATACCGGCGTGACCGGAATGGCGGACCTGGAAGGCGCAGCGATCATTCGCGAAGTGCATGTTTACGGTCAGTCGCTTGAGGTCGGTGAGGAACGGACCGGAACTGCCCAGCACAGCGGTTTGGGCACCCGCCTGCTTTTGGAAGCGGAACGGATTGCCAAAGAAAAGGGTTTTAAGAAGCTGGCGGTGATTGCTGCCGTCGGCACCCGGGGCTACTATGGCGGCCGGGGTTTTACGTTGAGCGAACATTACATGGTCAAGCACCTCTAGGTTGTTTGGGATAGAGGTCAATTGCGAATATAATTAAGCACAGCGTGCTTAAGGAGTTGATATGTCGAACCAAATTGATCCATTGACCGGTGAATATCAGGAGCAGCACAGCCTGGTGGAATTGAATGACCTCCAGGTGGATGAAGTCTTTAAGACCGTCATGCGGCGGGTCTATCTCTGGATGGCGCTGGGTTTGCTGGTGACCACCGCAGCCGCCCTGGCCACCGTCCTGACGCCGCTGGGGAACCTGGTTTTCAGCAGCATCTATGTCTTTTATGGGCTGACTTTTGGCGAATTGATCCTGGTGATGGTGTTGAGTGCCAGGATTCGCAAGCTGCACCCTGCTGCGGCCGGAGCACTGTTCTTTGTCTATGCTGCGCTGAACGGCATTACGCTTTCGGCGATCTTCCTGATCTATCAAATAGGCAGTATTGGGATGGCATTCTTCACAGCGGCCTGTCTGTTTGGCGCGATGAGCCTGATTGGATATTCCACCAAGAAAGACCTTAGTAATTGGCGAGGCTTCCTGCTGATGGGTCTGGTCGGGTTGATCATTGCTTCGCTGTTGAACTTGTTCCTCGCCAGTTCCGGCCTGGATTGGATGATCTCCATCATCGGCGTCCTGTTGTTCCTGGGCCTGACCATTTATGACACCCAGCAGATCCGGCGAATGACCATTCAAAGCATGCAGTTGGGTGATGAAGCGGTTGCCATGAAGATGGGCGTTTTAGGCGCACTCAAGCTCTATCTGGATTTCATCAATATCTTCCTCTATTTACTGCGGCTCTTTGGCCGGCGCAGACGATAAGATAAATTTAGGAGAAATAATTAAACAGGCTGCCATGAAAAAATGGACAGCCTGTTTATTGTTAACCCTATTCTCAGATTTTCCACTCTCCACCTTGTTAATGTGGCATGCTTTTGTTACGTAGATTTCATGGCACATGAACTACAGGTGAAAAGTTGCTTATTTATCGTAGGTCACATGCCGCGTCGCGCATGTGACAATACTGTTTCCGGGCGGCCACAGCGAGCCGTCCCTACGTTTTTTTTATTCTTATTTCTTCTCTCAATGAGAGGAAGGACGCCGAAGGCAAAATGGATGTAAGTTGCGCATCCGACGTGACATCTACGTTTGGATTGCTCCCTCGCAATGAAAAGGACTGTGGGATTGCTTCCTCCGCCTGAGGCTCCGTCGCAATGGCAAGAGAAAGTAGGTCACACTTCCAGCGTGACAGGATGATTAAAGGTTTTTATTTTTCAAGGGAGGAGATTAATCAACCAGCCAAACCATTGCAGGATCACGGGTTCCAGCGCAATGGCAACCAACCCCATGGCCGCGCCGACCAGCCAGCCCACAACCACATCGGAGACATAGTGCACGCCCAGCGCCACCCGTGAGATGCCAACCCAGGGCGCCCAGAGGATGACAGCCAGGGCGAACCACTCTGGCCCGGCGCAAGCTGCCATCACAGCCAAAGCAGCAGACCGGGCGGCGTGTCCTGAAGGGAAGGAGTGGGGGTCGGTGATCCGGTAGATCTGGCCCCATTCACCTTCCGGTCTTGGACGACGGATGGCAAATTTCATAACGATTACAACGGCCGCCATGATCGTCAGACCTATACCCATAAAGACAGCTCTTTCCCGCCAGGCCTCTGACCCGAAAAGCCAGATGAAGAACAATCCCGCCAACCAGAACCAGGAGTCGCCGGAATGGGAGAAGAACTTCAGGAAGATCGCCAGCCAGTGGCGGTGATCCGGGACGCGCAACTTTTTGGATAAGCGAGCATCCCACTTCATCACGGGCTTGAGCCAGTCTTTCATTGCTGGCCTTCCAGGTGCTGCCGGAGAATTTCAAGCTGGTGGGGTTTATCGGCATCCATCGCCATTTCCGCAAAGGGACAGAGTAGGGCGGTCGCTTCCATTTCGAGACGCCTGCAAATCCGTTTCACCGCATTATCGAGCGTCACCAGATGCAGGGCGACCAGCAGGAGGTTATCCAGCCCAAGCAGGGCGGCCTGCCGCAGGGGGTGCTTGCGGTTTTCGGTCAGCTCTTTCCAGATCGGTTTCTCTGCCATAAAGAGGCGTCTATCGATCACATTCAGGTCACCACCGCAGACCGAGATGTCCTTGAAACGGACATAGGACCTGCCGGCCAGTGGAAAACGCTGTTCCATCGTTTCCTTTTGGATCACGTTGTAATAGATCAGGGTTTCCGGCGTCTTCGCAATTTGATTCGCCAGCCAATCCACCATATCCGGTTGAATAGCTGGGATATCGGATGAGGCGATGATGACTTTATCCTGTGCCGGGAGGATCTCTGCGGCATGGAGGACGCCAACTTTGATGTTCTCAAACATGCTGCCGCTATCGGGGAGAAAGTCCAATGGTTTGGTGGCCTGAAGACCGCTTTCGGGGGTCAATCCCATAACGGTGATGGATTGTACAGCAGGAGAGCCGCAAAGGGCGTTAATCACCAACTGTGCCATCGGTTTATGACCAATCGGAATCAGACTGCGATGACCACCAGGTGCGGAATCATACAGCGGGTCACCTGAGGATAATAGCCCGCCACCGAGTACGACTGCGTGAAGGGGCATTAATTTAATACCTGTAATTGGGGGCGCAGCCCGACGGCATTAACCAGCTCAGAAATCATCCCGAAATAGCGTTGATAATCACGGTAATCCACTTTAGCGGTGTAACCGCTGGCTGCCAGCAGGGCGGCTTCCATCATATTGGTGCCGAAGGACCGACCCTCGAGCACGGGGGTGGTGGTCAGCAGGTATTTCACACCAGCGTTGCGGAAGAGCAGCGTGTCGTGTTCGGTGGTGGTGTTGGTGACGATAACTTTGCCTTCCAGGTGGTCCGGCATGTAGCGGGTGATGTAATGGCAGTCCCCAGCAATCACGGATGCCTCTTGAAAGGCCCATTCAAATTTAGGTGTCCTTTTGAGTTGTTCTTCGCCAACAGGATAGATCCAGTTGAAAGGTAAACGGCTGAGGATAGGGATTAAAATTGCCGCCAGCGTCTTGACACCCTGTTCTTTACGGATGGGAAGTCGTACCCCCAGCGAGAACATAGCATCTCCAAAGAGGCAGTCATAACCGGCATCTATGAATGCCCGCAGCAGGCCATAGCGATCCACGGCGGTCATCACCAGCGCTCTGCGGCCAACCTGATCCAGATAGTCGCTGATTTCTTCTTCCAACACATCAGCTACTCGGGCTTCAAGGGTGTTTTTCAGCCCGCAGCCATCCACAACCGGGGTGTGTTGGACGTCCTGGACCAAAGGGAGGATTGAATAGAGAGGATACCATTTGGTATCCACGAACAACCCCAGATCTGCTCCGCCAACGCCAAAGGCATCAACCTTGCCGTCCAATTCGCGGTACATTGTTCGAGCAGCCTGCATGTCGCCATCTGTGCCGACTCGGCTGATCTGAACGGTTTCACCTAAAAGGTCAATCTCAACCGATTTGTCACGCTGAGATGATCCTATGCTGATGGATATCGCTTTCTTCATTTTGAATCCTCTGATTTAACCTAGCGGGTAGTATACCATATCGGGATGGTATGAAATTAACAGTTATTCAATCAAACACAAAGAATCCAGTCTGGATACGTAACGCTTTCAAGTATAATCAGTGCGTTTGTACAAATAAAGGAGTATACGACGTGACACAACACAACCCCGCCATTCTTTGGGATATGGATGGCACCATTGTCGATTCTAAGGATTGTCATTTTCATGCCTGGTTCCAGACCCTGGCAAAACGCGGGATTACCCTGGAAGAGGAAGTATTTACTACCACTTTTGGGTGCAATAACACCATAAGCCTTCCCTTGTATCTAGGTCATCAACCTGAACAGGAGGTTTTTGACCAAATTGTTCACGAGAAAGAATCGCTATTTCTGGCATTGGTTTTGGAGGATTCGAAATTAGTTCCCGGTGTCGAATCCTGGCTGACCATTGCGCAGGAAAATGGGATCAAACAGGCCGTAGCTTCCTCCAGCGCCCCTGAAATTATCGAGCAATTGCTTGATAAGTTCGGTTTGATGCCTTATTTTGAGGCGATTGTGCCAGGAGCACAACTGCCGTCCAAACCGGATCCGGAGATTTATCTTAAAGCTGCTAAAAAGCTGGGCCGGCAGCCCGAGCGGTGTGTGGTGATTGAGGATTCGCTGGCTGGTGTGCAGGGCAGCAAGAATGCTGGCATGAAGTGTATTGCTGTGACCACGACATTACCTCGCGAATCCCTGACATTGGCCGACCGGACTATTGAGGATTATAATCGTCCTCTGCTGCCCATATTACAGCAGATAGGACTGCTTTAGGGTTCGGAATAAATCAATTAGGCGCTCATCAGAGCGCCTTTTGTTTCTATTTTTGGTAGTTTAGCCGGCGAAGGTTGGCAAGAAAGCGATGATGGTGAAACCAGCCAGGACGATCAGGGCGGTGAGCAGGACTTCGCCCTTTTTTCGGCTGTCGACCATTTCAAAGAAGGGCGGCTGGCCCTTGATTTGCAGGATGGGGCCGGCTTTCCAGGCGAAAAAGATTCCGCCCAGAATCCCGCCGATATGACCCATATTATCCACGTTGAACCCAGGGATAAGGCCGAAAGAGAGGTTGATCAGCGTGACCATGACCAGATTCGTGATCATCTCGCGTGTCCGTTGGGGGCCAAAAAGTTTTCGGTTTTCATAGATAAAAACACCTTCAGCCGCCAAAATGGCAAAAACCGCAGTCGAAGCACCCAGCGAGTTGGCTGGTGTGAGTACATAAGACAGTACATTGCCGCCAAAGGCCCCCAGGAGATAGAGGACTAGAAAGCGGCCGTGACCATAGAAGCGTTCTATATTGCGCCCAATGATATAGAGCGCATACATATTGAACGCCAGATGCGGGATGGAGGCATGCAGGAAGGCGGGGGTGATCAACCGCCAGATCTGTCCGGCAGCGATAAACGCATTGATCTTGCCACCAAGCAGGAAAAGGGTGTCTGTATTGTTGGTGGCTTTTTGCAGATATTGGAAGATAAAAATGACTGTCGTGATCACGATCAGGCTGATGGTTACCACCGGCTTGGCCTGGGGCATTTTAATCCGAATGCGTTCGCGCGGCGCTTCAGTTGTCTGATTTGGGGGTTGTTCTGTCATAACTGGACTCTTCTGGGATGAACCCTGTGGTGTTCAGCTTCGATGATGCTTTCGATCACATCCAGAGTTTTGTCCAGTTTGGTTTGTTCGTTGTTGACAATGTAGTCGAAAATATCCAGACTGTCATATTCAGCCTTGGCGGTATTGATACGAACTGCCAATTCCTCTTCGTTTTCGCTGCGCCGGTCATGCAAACGCTGGAGCCATTCCTCTTTGGTGTTGGCGGTCAGGAAGATAAGGATCGCATCGGGGCAGAGCTTGCGAACGGTTTGAGCGCCCTGGAAATCCAGGCGCATGACAACATCTTCTCCGCTGTCGAGGGCTTCCCGAACCTGGAATTTGGGTACACCTTTATAAGCTGTGTAGACCCAGGCAGATTCCAGGAATTCACCATTTTCGATCATCTCTTCAAATTTATCCTGGGAATAGAAGAAATAGTCTTTGCCATCAACCTCATAATTACGGGGCTTGCGGCTGGTGGCGGTAATCACGAAATGGAAGGGGAGGTTACGGTCCTTCAATCCCTGGATCACAGTATCTTTGCCAATGCCAGAAGGCCCTGATATGACGATCAACAAGGGGACGCGTTCGGGTTTGATTAATTCGAAATCAATATTGGTCATAAGGTCATTTTTGTTATTGAATGATTAATAATTATTCCACAACAGGGGCGTTCAGGCAATCATTATAATGTATTTTAGGGTTGGCTTTTGCTGCCTTTTCATTCGTTAACCCGCTCTTGAAGTTCGGCGTAGGAATCAACCCAGGCAATTGCCCGGAGAAAATCCGCCAAATTGTCAAATTGTTCCCGGTAGGACTGCACGGCCGGGCCAACGGGATCTTCGCCCGCCGCGCCGCCTCCGGGTGTGTCGTTATAAGCACCGTAGAAGGCAAAATAGGCCTGGTTGAGTTTGCGGATCAGGTAGCCGTTATCCCAGAAGACCTGCCGCCGGGCTTCCATATAATTTTCCGCTTCAGCGATCTTGCTCTCTGTCAGGAGCCGGTCCACTTCCTGGCGAGTGATGCGCATTTCGACCCGGAAATCAAAGACTTGCGGCTCTTCCGATGCGTCGTTAGTCTCGACTGAAGTTGTGTCCTCGGCAGGTTCTTTGGCGACCACGGCTTCCGGATAGTATTTCGCGATGATCAGCTGGCTGAGTTCCTTGCCTGTCAGGGTTGCGGTGGTTTCATTAATTGTACGCAATTCAGGTGTGGTTTGATAATTCAGCCCCAGAGGGCGCAGGGTGAGGTAGTTATGGGTCCATTCGTGAGCGATTACCTCAGTCAGCCAGGGGATGTTCGTTGACTGCATCACCATGGTTGGATAGGTGCCAATCCCACCGATCGGGACGACCAGTGCAGATTGGTTATATTCGTCCAAGATCTGGTTTTCGAGGCTGTCCTGTTCGTCAGCGGATTGACCGGGCAGGATCGAGATATTGAGAATCTGCTCAATTGTATCTCTGGGGGAGACGATCAGTGCGTTGGGGACCTCGCTGGACTGGAACAGGGAAGGGGGGAAAGGTTCCCCCAGAGTTTCCAGCCCTGTCTCGCTGATCACGGTCATCAATTGGGTTTCAAGGATTGATTCAGCCAGGGACGCAAGCGTGTGCATCCTGTCTTTCGCTTTTGTAAGAGATGCTCGAAGGTCCTGGATGTTCGTGTCGGGGTCGGTGATTTTCGGGTCTGCATAAACCAGAAGGATTTGCGATTCCAGAGATTGCACCTGACCGACCTGCGCCAGATAATCTCTGACCAGATCGGATTGCTGTTCAGGCGTCAGAAATCGCTGAAAACTGAATCCCCAGTCGGCCAGCTTGTCGCCAATGGCTTCCAGTGTCCAGGTGCCGTAATCAAAAATGATTGGACGGATAATGGTCTCGATCTGGTTGGTAAGGCTTCCGGGCGGAAGGGCTGATCCTGTCAGTACAACCAGCAGGCTGCAGAAAAGCATTGCGACCCGCACCAATCGCCAAATGTGGCGAAACCAGTGGAGGACCTTTTGTTTAGCGGACATTTTCAGATTTTAGCACACTTAAATTTGGAATGTTAGTGAGTGAACATCGGGAGGTAGGTGTCAGCTTGTTGGGCGATGATCTGATTGGCTATTTCGGCTCGCAATGCGTCAAATTTTGTTGGCGCATGCTGGTAGAGCGTTCGGGAGCTGAGGATCTGGGCAGTTAGTAGATCGCTGGGATTGGTCTGGTCATTTTCGCCAGGTTTACCATTCAGCAGCCGCAAATAGGCATAATCTTCCAACCCTTCCCGCAGCAATTCCAGCCGGATGGATGGGATCAGGCGGTTGCTGTCTGGGTCACAGGGGTCAGGGACCACCGAATCGTCCTTGGGCGGGTAAAAGAGGAATCCATCCCCATTGGCAGGGGAATTGGGGGAAAGCTCTTCCCAGGGATTTATATCCCAATCAGTGAGCTGGTGGTAGTAAAGTCCATCCAACCGGTCCACCCAGGCCATCCAGGGGAGGATTCGGGCATCTTGGCCTGGACGGTCGATGACCGCCGGATTGGCGAAGGGCGGCCGGTCAAACTCGGTGAAAGTCCACCAAATGGTCTCACCAGATTGCGTCTGGGCTTCATGGGCTTCTTCCTGTGGGAAATTTGTCAGATTATAAATCAGCCCGGGAGAAGGTTCAGTGTCCGGCGGCAGGGGAGTGATGTAATAGGTGTTAAGAGTCTCATTGATGACGTTGACAAGATAATCGTAACAGGGCTGTATCTCACCCTGAAAGGTTCCCCCATAGGTCTCCAATACTGTTTCCAGATCCAGGCCGGCGTAGAATGGCAGGGTGAGGTGTTCAGTGAAGAGGTTGAAATCCCAAACGGTCAGAGTGAAGGGGATGGCTGCAGTATCAATGGAAATATGACCAGTATATTGTCCTGCAGGTGCATCCTCAGGAATTTTCACCCGGAACCAGAGCGGTTGGTTTTCACTGGCTGGAAAAGTCACCACCTGCCCTTTTGAAATTGGGTAAAGGGGATCGGGCCACTCTGTCAGGCGGCCATACTCGTCCGATAGGCGCGTTATTTGAACATAATCCACCCGAAAGATCTCTACAGCAGATGCAGGGAGGATGATTTCCCCCTGGGTGAGGTCACTGACACTCACCGGCAGCAGCTGTTCTGTGGGAGAATTTACGATCAATTGCAGCGCTTCATATTCCCCTTTAGCCGCTTTGATCTCAAGTGGGCCTTGATTCGCCGGAGCGGACTGCCCTTTGAGGATCTTCTCGGTGATCGGTCCAGTCCAGATGCTCAGACCAGCCGGAATTGCCCCGGCTATCTGGTGGAAATAACCTCCAGCTTCAACGGGTCCGCCAATTGTTGCTGTCTCAGTTTCAACACTGGGGATTTCTATTTGGGTAGGCCTGGCATGGCCGGTGTGATTGAGGGTGTCAAAGTAAATGTAATAGGTATCAATCCCCGGCTCCGCGTTCCACCGGATTTCCCCTTCGCCATCCTGATCCACCAGACGGAAATTGTCCAGCCAGAGCTTAACCTGATCCCCGATTTCGTAATTATTTAGTCCATCTTCAATCATGTCTAGCAGAAATAAAAAACGAAGCCCTGTCAGAGCGCTTGTGTCGGGGGTTGCACAATTTCCGAAGGGTACAAGTGAGACTGTGACGCTGTTCCATTGATCAAGCGCCAGCGCGGGACTGTTGATTTTGGTTAAACTGCAACCCATTAACCCCAATAACTCAAATTGAAACAGGTCCGGCGATTGATCCAGCGCGCTTTGGTTGACTTCCGGCCAAAGGTCATATGTGAAGGATTCGTATTGAGACCAGTTGGAAATTAGGCTGCCATTGAAATAATAAATGAAGTCAGAAAGGGAGTTATGTACAGATTGAACATCTATTGTAGTTTTTAGGGAATGCGAGCCCTCGGTGTATTTCAATTCATCCAGAGTCTGTTCAATCTGGTATTCTGCATGCCAGTAGGGTTCACCGGAAGATGGATCAGTATTAAAAACTTCCCCATCAAAGAACACTGTACTGTAAGTTTCCTGGAAGGGCACAGGTTCGCCAGGCGTGCCGGAAACTATCGGAACAACCCGAATGGATTGAAGGTCCAGAAGGGCATCTGCAAGACCGAGTTCTGAAAAAAGTTGAGTGAAGTTGAGATTGATGCCCGTGGGACCGGGTTCACTGATCTGCACGGCTACGCGATAGGGCCAGTCTTCATCCCACCAGACATCCAGCGATTGCGCCTGGACAGAGGTTAATCTGCCAGCGGGAAAAGCTAACAAAATGACGATGAAGAAAGTCAAGACTTTGAATAAATGGTTTTTCATTTCCCCGCATCCCTGTTGTGGACTGGTTGTTTTCGAAAATAATTATAAATTAAAATGATGGTTTTGGGGAGGATGGTTTGGAATGTCTCAGTCTTCCAGAACGATATCCAAGCCATGCAGCAGTGAAATGGCCTCGGGCAGCGAAAAACGGGTCTGATGAAGGGTGTTTTGAGAGGCATTGATCTGGTAATTGACTGCACCGGTGAAATCTGCTTTGGTCAGGTCACATTGGATGATGCGAGCGCCTTCAAGATCGGCGTTATGGAAGTTCGCACTGGTCAGATTGGCGCTTTCAAAATCCAGAGAGCGTGCCCGGCAGCCCGAGAAAGAGGTTGATTTGAGATCCAGTCCAATGAAGATGGAATGATCCAGCAGGCAATCCTTAAAATCAACCTGTTGGAATTCGAGTAGGCTTTTCTTTTCCCAGTTGGCTGCGGCCCAGTTGATTCCCATCAACCGGCAGGATGCGAAGGAAACCCGTTTGAATTGAGTCTGAGGCAGTTTGACCAGGTTCAGGTCACAATGGTCGAAGGTGCAATCCTCAAAACGAAGATTTTGGAAAGTGCCTTCATTGAATTTACAGTTCTGAAAACTGCACCCGGTGAATTTGAGTGCCTCAAGGGTTTGACCATTAAGGTCCAGGTCCTTGAATTTCTGGTCAGCTGCGCCGGTCTCCGGGAATGAGTCCATTCAGGTCCTTTCTGCTTGCGATAATCATATCTTAGAATACAAAACGGATTTGTGTGTTTTTGAATTATCTCTGAAATTCTAGTAAGTGAAAGGAAGCGTATGACAAGGGATGGATCCACCCCCTGGTTGGTAAAACTGCTGGCTGGTCTGTTGATTTTGCTGGGGGTGTTTGCAGGGGTAGGGAGCCTGCTGCTTTGGGGGCAGGGCTTCCTGTTTGCTTTTCCCGCGGATATTCCCCTGGCATCACCGATGGCGGATTTCTTCATCAATTTTCCGCTTTCCATCCTGGCTGGGGTCGGTCTTTGGCGTATGCGCCATTACGGTTATGCCGCTGCGCAGATAGTGGCGGGTTTTTATATTTACGCTTCCATCCTGATCTTCGTGGATATGTTTCAGGGGAGACTGCCCCTGAGACCTGAAATCTGGGGGCCGCAGGCTTTTACCGTTCTGATTGGGTTAGCCCTGGTCTTTTATCTCTGGTCACTAAGAGATAAATTTACTTAGTCTGTTTCAGGGCATTCACCGCCAGTAAACATTGGTCAGGTAGAAATAATCCATTTCCGAGAAGAGATCATTCTGGATCAATGTCAGTTTCTCGCCGGTTTCCAGATCGTTCTGATAGATATTGATCTGGTAAGTGCCGTCATCCAGTAAATTGGTCAGGAAGAGCAGGATCCGGTTTCCATCCGGTGACCAGGCAAAGCGGGGATTGAGTGAACCGCTGACCCCATCCAGTTTTCCAAAATCGTAGATGGCACCCGCCGCTGCATCCCACATATAGATTTGCAGGCGCAGGGAACGCTCATAATATTCGCTGTAGACATCATAAAGGATGAACAATCGACCCGAATCAGGGGAGAAGGCATATGATTCAACCTCGGGATAGACTTCAAAGCCGGGTTCCTCCTGGAAATAGAGTGAACGCCGACTGCTGATCCCGGTTTCAGCGTTTTCGACAAACATATAGGAGATATGGTAAAAGTTGACCGGTTTAGCCGCATCCGGGTTTACATAAGCTACCCATTTGCCATCTGACGAGAAGACGGGCTGGCTGTAACCGCTCAGAGGAGCGATGGCGCCATCGGAACCCATCACGAAAATGCCATCCGATTGGCAGTAATCCTTGGAAAGACAGGTGCCGCTTTCAAAATAGATGGAATCAGCGTGGTGTGACGGGATCAGATTGAAAGCTGTGCCACTCTCCGTCTCGATTGGGGATTGGGTATCCAGAGTGACGATGCCGTCTTCTGCATCATTCCAATAGGTTCCCAGCCGTCCCTGATCGTTGAAGGTTTCGCTGACAAGGGCAATTTCGTTGGTCTCAAGGTTGACTTCCATCAGAGTGCTGCCGGCATTGACCAGCAGGCGCACACTATCTTCGCTGACATCCTGCAGGTCATAGCCCTCGGGGAGGACCTGGGTCAGTGAAGCGTTACTGAGTTGATAGGCATAAACACCTTGGGCGGTCAGACTGCCGTCCAGAGATTGCATGGTTCCGAAGAAAACACAGCCTTCCGCGCAATCAGGGGAGGTGATTTCAGGGTTCAGTACGTTAGCGGCTTCCTCGATTATGGTTGCTGTGGGTTGGGTATCTGCCAGTACATCGGCGGCCTCATCACCCACCACTTTGGTCCAAACGGTATAGAGCGCACGCAGGGCAAGCACGTTTTTGAGTTTGTAGCCATCTGGGCTGAGATGGAAGCCTTCGCGGTCAGGGTCAATCCCGTGATTATCCAGATATTGGGCGGCTTGATAGAAATTAATCACCGGAACCTGATATTCGTAGGCCAGGTTGACGATCACCGGGTTGATGACGTGTCGCTCCCCCCGAAGTTCGGAGGAATCGGCCTTGGTCAGCAGGATCGGGACTGCACCTTTCTCGATCACGGTATCCAGAATCTGGCGCAGATAGACTTCATAGCGGTCCACAGTGTCCGGGTCCAGCCAGGTTTCCAGCGTGATAAAGACGAAGGCGGGATTGTTCAAGCGGAATTCACAGGTCAGCGGTGTTTCGCCGGGCTTGCATTCCTCAGAATCAGCCTGGAGAGCGTTCAGAATGGAGGCTGCCGTGAAACCACCCCGGGAAGTTACCGACCAGCGCCTGAAGGAGCTGCGAAAGTAAGTTAGCGCACTCCAGAGATAATTTTCACTGGCATCCGGCTCCAGTTCGCCCCGCCCAAAAGGCCCCAGGAAAACAAAGGGGATGGATTGGCAATCGCCGATCACAGAGAAGCTGGCCGGGTCACGCCCCTGACGCTGCCCTTCCTGATAAATTTCAACGATCCGGTCGCTGATCTCCGGTGTAATTGGGGCATCCCGCCAGTCTTCCAGGGTTGGGGCGGGGGTGGGTTGGACTGCAGTTGGGGCATCCTCAGGGAGCGCTGTTTCAACATTTTCCAGCGCCAATTCAGTGGGTTCCTCCGTAGCTGCGGGGTCACTGACCTCTGGCTGTGAAACGGCCTGGGTTGATTCGGCTGAAAGGGTTGCTGTCGGGCCGGGCCTTTGGCAGGCAGTTGTCAGGAGGATGAGGATCAGGGAGAACAGGGTGACTTTGCGTCCCCTGGCGTGGGCTTTGGATATCAATTTGACCTCCGGGTCAATGAATGAGTACAAATAAAATTAAGCAGTAGGGACATTTTACTAACCGCCAGAGATGATGTCAAACAGATAGCATGACTTGCCGGGAATAGGAATCGTGGCATAACCCAAAATGAGAGATTTGGTTAAGATGTGATTATATGGTTTAATTAACCAGCTTTTATGATGGTTATCTAATTTCAAAAGAATTGAAAAAAAATGAGCGAATCCGAATTACAGGCAAGCACAACATTTGATGCGACCAGCCTGGTCAAACAAGTTTTTGAGATCCAAAGCGTCACCGCAGGCGGCCAGCAGCAGCACTATCATTGGCGTTTTGTCGGCCACTTGAAATCTGCCGATAGTGAGGCGGCTTACGACACCCTTGCGGAAGCGCTAGAGCCTCTGGGCTGGGTCCCTTTGTTTCGAGAAGACGGCGCGGACCAGTTGATCCTGATTGTGGATCAACTCCCGGAACAGAAAATTGGCCCGGTCTGGGTGAATATCCTCCTGTTTGGGCTGACCCTGCTAAGTGTGATGTTCACCGGTGCGCAGTTTGCTGATACCAGCATGGTCGATCCCTTCAATCTGTCGCTGATGGGCTTCTTAACGTATCTCTGGCAAGGCTGGCCTTTCACGGTCGGGCTGCTGTCCATCCTGACGGCCCATGAATTTGGTCATTACCTGATAGGCCGGGCGCATGGTGAGAAAGTAACCCTGCCTTATTTCATCCCGTTTCCCTTTTCCGCTTTTGGGACGATGGGGGCTTTTATCAATATGAAAGCTGTACCCAAGAACCGCAAACACTTAATGGATATCGGCATGGCAGGTCCCCTGATTGGTTTTGTAGTGGCGGTTGTGGTCCTTTTGGTGGGGCTGTCCCTTTCAAGTCTGGGTCCCATTGAGCCGGAACTACCTGAAGGGTACGTCCATTTTATTGAAGGAAACTCCCTTTTATACCTGGGTGCGAAGTATCTGACGTTTGGCAAATTATTGCCCCAGCCGGTCAGTTATAATGGCGTAGAACCGATTCTCTATTGGGTGCGTTATTTCTTCACCGGGAGCCCGGTTCCCCTGGGCGGTCTGGATGTCCAAATCCACCCGGTTGCCTGGGCAGGATGGGCTGGCCTGTTTGTCACAGCTATGAATCTGATCCCTGCCGGGCAGTTGGATGGTGGCCATATTTTCTATGTGCTTTTTGGTAAGAAGGCCTCCCGATGGGTGTTTCCTTTCATCATCGGTGCCTTGATTACCCTCGGTTTCTTCTGGAATGGCTGGTGGCTCTGGGCCGGGTTGATCTTTATGTTCGGTAGACGACATGCAGAACCTCTGGACCAGATCACTAAAATTGACCGAAAACGAAAATGGCTGGGAATCCTGGCCTTAATTGTGTTCTTCCTGACCTTTATCCCTGTTCCATTGGTGATTATGTAATGAAAAATAAACGATTGACCAGAAATAAATTGATGCGATTCCTGAGCATCTTCGTCCTGATAGGAGTTTTACTGGCTGCCTGCACTCCCCAGACAACGCCGGTAACCAGCGGTGAATTGACCGCGGAGGCGACTGATGCGACCAGCGAACCAGCATCAACACCCAAACCCCAGGCGACGTCAACACCGTCCCGGCCCATTCAGCTTGAGGTGGACGGGGCCGACCTGGCTGGTATTGTCGTGCGCGTGGTCCATCCCTGGGTGGGAGAGATGGCGGATACCCTGGAATCTCTGGCCATGCAATTTTCTCTTTCCAATGAGTGGGACATCTGGGTGGAAATGGAGCCGATGGGCAGCGAACTTTCTGTTGTGGAAGGGCTGCAATCGGATATTACTAACAATAGCCTGCCCGGAATGGTGGTGGCGACGCCTTATATGCTGGACCCGCTAAATGGACAGTTTTTCTCGGTCAATTTGATGGATTATTTCACCGATAAGGATTGGGGATTGAGCGCAGAAGAGCAGGCTGACATCCCGAGTGCATTTTTAGCTCCCTATCGTTCGGATGGGCTGCTTTCAGCCCTGCCAATTGCCCCCCAGGCTACTTTGTTCTTCTTCAACCAGACCTGGGCGCAGGAATTGGGCTATACTGGTTTGCCCACAGACCCAACCGATCTGCAAAAAATGTTTTGCGACGCGGCCTACCAAAATAATATCGACGGTATCGACCGGACGGATGGCACCGGTGGGTGGGTGCTTAATCTGGACCCCAATGTGCTGCTGTCCTGGTACACTGCTTTCGGTGGGGAGTTGGACCCGAATTCGCTCGAATTCAATACCGAAACCGGGCAGGAAGCCTTTGGCTATCTGGAACAATTGAGGGCGGAAGGTTGCGCCTGGGAGTCGGTCAATCCGGACCCTTATGAGTATTTTGCGCAGCGATTAACGATCCTGTTCGCAGGTGAAACCAGCCAGATTCCTTATTTACACAACTGGATGGCATCTATCGGGAGCGAGGACCTTTGGACTGTGGCACCTTTTGTAGGCACAGATGACAGTCCGGTTGTCGTGGATGGCCCCGCCATGCTGATGCCCGCGAATTCAGCGGAGATCCAGATGGCAAGCTGGTTGTTTATGCGATATCTGCTCTCGCCGGAAGCTCAGGCGGAAATCGCGCAGGCTAGTTATTCCATCCCGGTGCGCCAATCGGCATTGGACCTGATGGGAGATTTTACCATGCAGAACCCGCAGTGGCTGCTGGCCTATCAATATTCGGCCAACTCCGTAGCTGCCCCGACTTCTGAATTGTGGGGTATGAAGAAGTGGATCTTGCAGGATGCGGTCTTCCGGTTGCTGCAGCTGGATATTAATGACACGGTTAAGGTCGAAGATGTGCTGCGCGACGCGGACGCTGCCCTGGACATCATTGAGGAGTCAGCGCCCTGATGGCCGATAAACTGAAAGTCACGATCTATACCGATGGCGCTTGCACAGGCAACCCTGGCCCGGGTGGGTGGGGGGCGATCCTGCGCTTTGGACAGCATGAAAAAGAGTTCTCCGGTGGTGAAGCTGACACGACCAATAATCGGATGGAACTGCAAGCCGCGCTTGAGGCCTTGCGCGCCCTGACGGAACCCTGCCAGGTGACACTATTTACCGATTCTGAATATTTAAAGAAGGGCATCACGGAATGGCTGCCAGGGTGGAAGCGGCGAAACTGGCGGCGGAAGGGCGGCAAGCTGGCCAATGTGGATCTATGGATGAAACTCGATGAGGAGATCGGCCGTCATGTGATCGAGTGGCGCTGGGTGCGCGGACATGCCGGCCACGCGATGAATGAACGGGTGGACAAGCTGGCTCGGAGAGCAATCAAAAATCTTTAATGGTCAATATGGGATGAGGGGAAATTAGTAATTTGGTGTTTTTACAGAGCCCATAATTGAGTAAGAGACTCCAGAGCAAATTTTCGCTATTGAGATGTTAAACTGATCCTAAACCCCTGATAGCTACAATTTAGACTAGTTACATTGGGTATTTTTGTATTTAAAAATATGCCTTACATAATTTAGTCTTGAGATTTAGGAGGCTTCGGTGAAAAGAAAAACTATTATTGTTATACTCAGCGTGGTTCTGTTAGCACTGTTCTGGGTTGGTGCAGTCTATGCCCAGGAAGACAGCGGTTATCCTGTGGATGATACACCCACGCCAACTGAGACGGAAACGCCCACAGAGAAACCACCCGAGACGGAAACTCCGACCGAAGAACCCACCGAAACCGAAACGCCAACAACGACACCCGATCCCACCGAAACAGAGACACCTGATCCCACCGAAACAGAGACACCCACCGTTGAACCAACTATTGAGCCAACAGACCTGCCAAATGAGGATAGCCCGGTCTGCACCGGTGAGCGGGAGCATCCCACTCTGGTTGCATTGGCTGAGCGTTTTGGCGTTCCCTATGAAGAGCTGGTAGGTTATTTCTGTGTGGATAACCTGGGGGTTGGGGAGATCGCTCTGGCACTATCCACCCTTCAGAATGGTGATGGCTCCATGGATTTACCCACCCTGCTGTCCATGCGTTTTGATGATGGCATGGGATGGGGTGAGATCTGGCAAGCCCTGGGGATGTCCGGTAAAGATCATGGTGGCGTTGGCCTGTTGAAAAAGGACCAGGATCGAAATAAACATCAGGAGCAAATTACTAATGAGGGTGAGGAAACTGATATCGAGAACCAGGCCAGTTTCAGGTCTCAAAAGGATAAGCAGCTCAATTCGCCCCCTGGACAGGAAAAAAAGGTGACTGAAGGCGCAACCGAGTTTGTGCCACCCGGGCAGGAAGGAAAGACGGACGATGATAAGCCCGGTAACGGTCCAAAGCACTAGATTGTAGATATAAATGAGCCCCCTTCTTAAACTTTCGGGAAGGGGGCTTTTTAATTATTTACACGATTAAGGTTCTACCGGATATCCTGCCTGATTCCAGGCTTCAAGGCCGCCCAGGATCGGGTTGGACCGTGCAAACCCTGACTGCAAAAGGAGGAATGCCACACGGGCACTCGTGTTTTCAGCCGGTCAGGTGCAGTAGGTAATGTACCAGGTGTCGGGATCAAGTTCGTTAATCCGGTTTTCGAGTTGGTCCAGGGGGATATTGATTGCACCGGCAATATGTCCCTGGGTGTATTGATCCTCGCTGCGAGTATCCACGATCACCGCAGCGCCCTCCAATTGAGCTTCATAGGCTTCCTTGGCAGTAACCCTCAGGACATCATCCTGATTGGTCACCTGGGTGGGATTCTCGATATTGGCCTGCCGAGTATTGTTGGCAATCATCAGTCCAACGATGCTTGTAGCAATCACCACCACCATTAAGATTATTGGTAAATATCTTCCTTTTTTATTTCTCTTCATTGCATTGCCTTTTCTTGTTTACGAATAATTAATTAAACCGGCGGAGCCGGAGGCTGTTGGTTACGACAAAAACACTGCTGAAGGACATTGCCCCAGCCGCCAGCATGGGGTTCAGGAATCCCATGGCGGCTAAAGGGATCAGGATTACGTTGTAGATAAAGGCCCAGAACAGGTTTTGTTTAATTGTTTTCAATGTCTTGCGGGAAAGAGCGATCGCTTTTGGCACACCCCGCAGGTCGCCGCTGAGGAGGACCACCGGAGCGGAGGCCATGGCCACGTCCGTGCCGGTGCCAATGGCAATCCCGATATCGGCTTGCGCCAAAGCGGGGGCATCATTGATCCCGTCGCCGACCATGGCGACGATCTCACCCTTTTCCTGCAGGGTTTTAATCTGCAATGCCTTGTCACCAGGAAGTACCTCGGCCAGGACCTGATCCACACCGACCTGCCCGCCAATGGCCTGGGCAGTTTTTTGATTGTCACCAGTGACCATCGTAACTTTCAGGCCCATCCGATGCAATTCTGCAATCGCTTCGAGAGAGCCTTCTTTGACCGTGTCTGCCACGCCGATGGCCGCCGCCAGTTTGCGGTCAACAGCGACCAGGATAACGGTATTGGCAGCCTCCTCGAGGGTATGAATGACCTGTTCGAGGGGTTTGGTATCAATCTCCTCAGATGACATCAGCCGCTGATTACCAACCAACACCTGGTGACCATCCACTTCAGCCCGCACACCCTGCCCGGCGATGGCTGAAAAACCCAATGGTTCGCCTAATGGGAGGGCACGGGAATTAGCTTCCGCTGTCAGAGCTTCACTTAATGGATGCTCGCTGCCGGTCTCCGTGGAGGCGGCCAGACGGATCAGCTCATTCTCACCAGCGGGAAAATCATTGAGATGGATGGCGGTGACGGCTGGCTGACCTTTGGTGATGGTGCCGGTTTTGTCCAGAACAACAGTGGTGATGTCGCCGGCTCGCTCCAGACTTTCGCTTCTCTTGAGCAGGATACCCAGTTGAGCGCCCTTGCCTGTCCCAACCATCACGGCCGTGGGGGTTGCCAACCCCATTGCGCAGGGGCAGGCGATGACCAGCACGGCGACCATATTGATCAGCGCGCGGGTGAACAAGCTGACGCTGGAATCCGCGAGCAGAGGGACCAGAAAATACCAGGCCAGGAAAGTGATGGCGGCAATGCCGATCACAACGGGGACGAAGATGGCTGAGATCTTATCAGCCAGATTTTGAATCGGTGCCTTGCTGGCTTGCGCTTCTTCAACCAGTTTGATGATCTGCGCCAGGGCGGTCTCTTTGCCAATGCGGGTGGCTTCGAATTTCAGCAGCCCCAATTTGTTGATCGTGCCGCCGATGACCTCATCGCCCGGGTTCTTACCCACAGGCAGGGATTCACCGGTCAGCATTGATTCGTCCACACTGGAACGACCATCCACCACAACGCCATCCACCGGGATTTTCTCGCCGGGGTGGACCAAAACCAGATCACCGACATCCACCTGGTCAATCGACACTTCGATTTCAACGCCGTCCCGGACGACATAGGCCTTGCGGGGGCGCAGGTTCATCAGTTTACGGATGGCATCGCTGGCGCCGCCTTTGGCTCGCGCTTCGAAAAACTTTCCAAGCCGCACCAGGGTGATGATCATCGCGGAGGTCTCAAAATAGGCATGGCCGGGGATCAACCCCAGGGTGATGGGGATGGAATAGAAATAGGCAGCGGAGGATCCGAGGGCGACCAGTACGTCCATATTGGCTGAACCGCTGAGGATTGATTTGAAGCCGTTCTGATAATATTGCCAGCCAACATAAAATTGAACGGGCGTGGCTAAGACCCACAGCACAGTGTTCAGCCAGGGCAGGTTTGCGATGGCTCCTGGGAGCAGCCCCATATCGCGGCCCATCGAAAGAATGAACAGCGGGATGGTGAAGATCAATCCGACAATCAGGAGCCGGCGCTGCTGCTGGATTTCCTTTTGCCGGGCAGCGGCTTCTGCGTCTTCCATGTTTGAACCATCTTCAACGACTTCAAAACCGGCAGAGCGGATCGCCCGGCGGATTTCATTCTGGCTGATGATGGTGGGGATATATTTGACGTTAGCTTTTTCCGTGGCAAGGTTGGCGGAGGCTTCGATCACGCCTTCCAAGGTATTAAGAACCTTTTCGATCCGCTTGACATCGGCAGCGTCTGAGAGATTGCGGATAGCCAGGGAGGCCTGCCCCATAGCAACTTCATAGCCAGCCCTCTGAACCCGAGTGATCATATCTGTCAGGTTCGCTTTGCTGGGGTCATAGGTCACAGCGGCGCGCTCTGATGAAAGGTTCACATTGACAGCATCAACGCCATCGACCTTCTTCAGGTTGCGTTCAACCGTTGCCACACAATTAGCACACGTCATTCCCAGGATGGGGAGCGTGGCATGTTTTTGATCAGTCATTTTTTCGTCAGTCTACTGCAGGGTAGTTTATCTCAGCCAGAGTATCACGTAATTTCTGTTCAGTGGCAGGTTCATCAAATTCAACGGTCACACCCTTGGTGTTCAGATCAGCTTCCACCTTGGAAACGCCTTCAAGATCTGAAAGTTCCATGGACACGGTATGGGTGCAGTGATTGCAGTGCATTGCGGGGACGTTAAACGTCATGGTTTTCATGCTAATTTCTCCTAACCAATAAGATATGGATGTGAAGGGTCAGCTCCGGTTGGCGGCATCAAACACTTCGGTGATCTCATTGAGCACTCGCTGCCGTTCCGCCGGATCGCTGTCCTGGATGGCACCAAGCACGCATGAATTCAGATGCCCATCGAGAATCTGGGCGCTGACCTTGTTGAGGGCACTCTGAACAGCCTGGATCTGGCGGATGATGTCAATGCAATATTTATCCTCTTCCAGCATCCTCTGAATGCCGCGAATGTGCCCCTCAACGGTCTTTAATCTCTGGATTTCGTTCTTATGGTCATGGGCCATCAGGTTTTCTCCTTGCATACCCCCCCCCGAGGGGGGTGGGTTATTAAGATAAATAATACTATATTTATCAACATAAGTCAAATCAGATATTAACAAGCCCTTATTGCTTGAAGTAGGGTTTTTGGGTTGGTAACCAGTATAATATACGCTGGTTTCTATTGGAGGACGATTTGAACAGGAAACAGTTGGGATTATTGCTGATGATCATCTCGGCAATTGGTTTGGCGGTTGCGACAATCATGATGAAGATATTGCCTGCTGAAACCGGGATGACGCCCGGGCAGATCGCAGTCTGGCGTTTCCTGATAGCTGCTCCTCTGATGTGGCTCATCATGTTGATCCGTAAAAAGGGGTCGAAGGCCATTCCAGGTCAATTCCCGCGGTTATTGTTGTTGGGTGGCGTATATTCGATGGCTAGTTTGTTGGCATTGCTATCTTTAGATCGGCTGCCTTCATCCATTTATGTGATCATCGTTTTCTTCTATCCCTCACTGATTGTGATCTACCATCTTATCAGACGGCAGCCCGTCCCCCGATTGTGGTGGCTGGGATTGCCATTGACGTTGATTGGCTTAACCCTGACAGTCTCCCAATTCGGCCAGGCTCTCGAATTGAATTCTCTTGGAATTATCCTCGCAATCCTCAACGGTATCGCCATGGCGGTCTATGTGCTTTGGAGCGAAAAGGTTTTTTCCGGGATCAGCAATCGGCAGATGGGATCCGCCTGGGTCATGACAGGTGCAATGGTGATTGGCCTGGTGTTGATTTTCTTATTTGGTTTTAAAACCCCTGACACAGGTAAAGGGTGGGTTTTACTGTTTACCCTGGGGATTGTTGGGACCCTCGTTCCCATATTCGCGATGAATGTCGGTATCCAGATGTTGGGGTCTGCCCGTAGTTCGGTGATTTCCACGTTGCAACCGCTTATAGCGGTTGTGATTTCTACGGTATTTCTGCATGATGTGCTTACTATTACTCAATGGATCGGCGGGATCATGGTGATTGTTGCCATTTTTATACTCCAACGCAGCCGGGATGAACAATCCCGTGGTGGAGGTCATTGATGGCCAAGGCAAACCAGATTCAAGAACGAAATATGACGGGCTGGATTTTCATGGCGATCCTTGTCCAAATCGTCATCGGCAGTACCATGGCGCCTTTACGCTACGTCCAGACCGTCGTCGGATTGCCTGCACTTGGAACCGTTGCGGTTGGTGACTTGATCGCTTTTGCCATCATGGCAGGATTCATGATTCCAAAGGTGAAGAAGGAATTCTGGCGTTCGAAAACACTTTGGCTGATGGTGGTGATTGTCGTAATCCGCACCATATTTTGGACCCTTTCCGGCAAGTATACTCAGATCTACCTGGCGCAGATGGTGAACCTCCTGGCGCCCTTTTTTGTGGTCTTGTTTGACCGGGTTGTCAACAAGACCCGGTTGCCAAAATTCACCATTCCAGCGATTACCCTTTCACTGATTGGGGGCATGCTGTTAATCTTCGGCAGACTGCAGGACGCATCTATGGTGGTGCTCACCGGAAGTGATTGGATCGGCCTCGGTATGGCATTGATCGCTACGTTTGGAATCGCGGCCTACATGGTCATCATTAAGTACGGCCAACGGATAGGGCTTCCATTTGAGGCGGTCTATATTTCCCAGGTTGGTGCAATCGGCATTGTAATGACGATACTGAGCCTTGTTTTCAGGGAAAATTGGTCGTTATTCCTGCAGATGGATTGGAAATCAATCCTGGTGATCGTCTTTTATGCGCTTGTCATGGAAATTGGTGTGAAAACAGGCCATATCACCGTGATCAGAAAACTGGGAGCTCCCTTGGTTAGCAGCATGCTGGCTGTTCGGCTGGTTGCCGCCATTTTTGCCGGGTGGCTGATTCTGGGAGAAAAACCCGAGTCACTTATGCAATGGATCGGTGCTGGCATCGTTGTCCTGACCATCACCTGGTACCTTTCTCAGCAAGACGGTCATCAGAATTGAGTTTGTGTCTTATACTTTTTTTAGTCATTATTTTCATTTACATTGGAGTCCACATTTATGCCCAACCCAGAACAACAAACCAGGGTTAACCCTGTCGGACGCATGGTGCTTTTATTAGGGGCAAACCTGACATTGATGGCGGGGTCGAGTCTGTCGCCGGGACTTCCCGCCATCCGGGAGACATTCCAGGGGGTGCCGGGAATATTCTTTTGGACATCCATGGTCCTAACGATGCCTGCCCTGTTTGTCGTCATTGGTGGTCCTTTGATGGGCTTCCTTGTAGACCGGTTTGGGCGAAAACCCGTTCTTATTGGATCGCTGATCCTGGGTGGGTTGGGCGGGAGCGCGGCTGTTTTTTTACATTCACTCGTCCCGATCCTGATGACCCGGGCACTGGTTGGTTTGGGAATCGCTGGGTCAATGACGGCGACCAATTCATTGGTAGCGGATTACTTCCAGGGCGATGAACGTGCGAAATACATGGGGCAGGTCTCGGCTTTCACTGGGTTCAGCGGGGTGATATTCATGACTCTTGGTGGGTTCCTGGCAAACATTAACTGGCATTATTCCTTTTTATCATATCTACCCGCTTTGTTGATTGTGCCATTGGCTGTATTTTTCATCCATGAACCTGAAGAGGTCGTTGCCCATGAGGCCGATGTGCTGGCTGCAAAGCTGAAATTTAAACCGGTAACCATCTATATTTTCTTCGCCATAATGTTCAACCAACTGGCTTTTATGGCAGTGCCGGTTTTCATTGCAACTTTCCTGCAGGATCTGGTTGGTGCAGGCAGCATTGAGGTGGGGTTGATTGGCGCATTTTCTGGTTTGTTTTCCTTTTTTGGTGGGTTGATCTATGGGCAAATTAATAAAAAGTTCAATTTCCTGGGAATTAACACCGTTTCATTTCTAATTTACAGCCTGGGCTTTCTCGCAATTGGATTAGCTCAGAATTGGACGCTGATCGTAATTGGCGAAGTGTTGGTCGGTTTTGGAATGGGCGTGATTCCGTCCAATTTATCTACTTGGCTGGCTCATGAGGCCCAATTTCTGGTGCGGGGGCGGGCTAATGGTGCGTACGTCATGATGATGTTCCTGGGCAACTTTTTGACATCGCTATTATTAACACCGATCGTTCAGGTGATTGGTCTGGAATATGCTTATTACTTCAGTGCGATCATTGTCGCATTGGTCAGCATAGCAGGCATATTCATGCATAAAACTTTGGCAAAGTCCGTCACCTAGATTGGCGCGATCGCAAAGCAAAGACGGATCCTGAGAAAGGTTAAGGAATAATGCGGAAAGTCATTATCAGTGGTGTGGTTGGGGGGATTGTTATTCTGCTGTTTGCTTTTTCAATTTATTTCCTGATTGGTGACATGTTCCCCGAACTTATTTCGGGGGGTACAACCAGCCTGTCTGGTTTAGTGCCGGCTTTGATCGCACCCATGGCAGGCGGCTTTCTCGCCGGTTTGCTGGCAAAGGAAAAGGCCACACAAGCTGGCTGGATTGCGGGTGGGCTGGCAGGCGTTTTGATCCTGACAGGATGGATCATGTTGATGGGTTTTTCCTTCCAGATGGTCCTGCGCGGGTTGGTGTTGGGAATAGTGATTGCTTTTGTGTCCCGAGTGTTTTCCGGTTTTGCCCAACCGCGGCGAGGTAAATGATCTTCAACTAAGTAGTTGAGATATTATTGACGTAATTCTGACAAATTTCCAACAATTGCGAAATAGAATTCTTTCCTAGGATGAGAAACAGAAACTCCTCTTTTTCTCCTTTTCTATTGAACAAACCCTCTCGGCAAAACCGGGAGGGTTTGTTTAATTTATTAATGGAAATTTATCAGCTCTACCCGCGATAGGCAGAGACCGGGATAATCAGAACCTGGCAAAGGCGGCTATCCTGCAGGCGGCTGTTCAATCGGGGGTCCAATTCCTCTGCCTTGCTGGACGTCGTAATCACGGTTGGCAGCTCCGCATTGTAGCGATAATTGAAGAGCTGGTAGAGTTTTTCACGTGCCCAGGGGGTGGCTGATTGGGTGCCAAGGTCATCCAGAATGAGCAGGCGGGAAGTGCGGACCTCCTCGAAACGCCGGTCAAGAGAGACCGAGCTGTTGGGGCTGAAAGTTGCCCGGAGATGATCCAGTAAATCCGGAACGCTGACCATCAGCGGGGGAAATCCCATCCCGGCTTGATAATTGCCAATGGCAGCGGCCAGGTGAGTCTTGCCGCAGCCATAAGGCCCGGTGAGCAAGAGCCAGCCGCTGGGATGTTCGGCAAAATCACGGGCGGCTTCAAAGGCATTCTTGAGGTCTTTGAGGTTCTCCGGCGGGATCTTCTCGTTCTGGCGCAGACTGAAATTGCCGAAGGTCTGGCGGCTGTGGAGAGCCAGAGAGGAGAGTTCCGGGTGGCCAGTGTCATCCATGGGGTTGCGGTAGTCCGGTGCAAGAATCTTCACGACCGTGACGAGGTTGGGGTCCTGAACCCGGGAGCGAATCCGTCCGTCAAAATCATCAATCAGCATGTTGCTGGTGATCACGGTCGGCAGTTGATTCACATAACGGTGGTTGATGATCTGGAAGATCTTTTCCTGCGCCCAGGCGGTGGCGTTTTGGGTACCAAAATCGTCCAGGATTAGCAGGGGGATCTCCCGGATCTCTTCAAAGCGGTCCTCGAAGCTCATCTCCGAGCCGCTATAGGCAAACCGCAGCCAATCCAGTAAATCCGGCACAGTGAGGAACAGGGTGGCGACTTTGGCTTCAATGGCCGCATTGGCAATGGCCGCAGCCAGGTGGGTTTTCCCACACCCATAGCGCCCCATGATTAACAGCCAACCTTCACAACTCGCGGCGAAGGTTTTGGCCTGATTATAGGCATTTTCAATCGACTCTGCCTGGAGCATCCCGAGGCCAACTCGCCCGCGTTTTTCAAAGTTCTCAAAACGCAGGTCCTTTAGGGCATCCAGGCTGCTCATCCGGTAGAGCCGGGACCGGGCCGATTGGGTGACTTCCTCCGCCCGGCAGCTGCAGGGGATGATCTTACCGAAATCAGGATGGTCAATGGGCAGGTCACGCCTGAGCCAGCCGATGCCGTGGCAAATGGGACAGTTGGGATCACCGGGCATCTGCACCTGGCGGATGGCCTCATCCTTATCGTGATCAGTCATGTCCGAGCCAGCTTTCCCGGTAGTCTTCCGGATCTTGTTTACGGTCTCGTCGATTTTGCTCATTGCCATGTCCTTCTTTTTGCCAGCTTGATAAGATTTTCTGGACATATTTCCAGTTGCGCACATTTCGAGTGACGGCCTCACGGACAGCATCCTCAATCCAATCGGGCGGATATTCAGCCTCATCTGCTTTAAGGATCTCCGCGACCATGGGGGTCAGTGGGCCGATGTTGCTTTCGTATAGCTTAAATATATTCGGTTTCTCCGGCGCCAGCTGAACAGCCTGGCGGGGTTGTCCGGTATCCTGCCAGGTACCGGATTGGATCGCCTGAACGGCAGCTCTGCCCTGAGGACCGTTGATGAAGTAGTAAGTCTCATCCAGCCAGGGGAGTTCGGCTTGCAGCACCGCACCAAGTTCCACTAAATTCGTTAAAGTGCTGCTGATTTCCGTTTCCGCCCCAATCATTTCTACCAGAGTGGGGTCTCCCGTAAGGTCCATCAGGCGGACGTAGTGCACCCGACCGATGTCCTGTTCCAGATGCCAGAACAGATACAGCATCAACTGGATTTGGGCGGCATTGGATAGCAATGGCAGCAGATCTGTGAAGAAAGCTTCCGCCAGCCGGATGGGGGAGGAGTCGTTTGCTTGAAAACCGGGAAATGGTCGGGCAGTTTCAGGGGACACGCAGCGCCTCTTTCCTACCCATCCATCTGGTTGCTTCTGGCTGCATTTTCAAACTTTGCCAGTTCGTTAATGAAGACCATGCCGATCCCGGGATGGGTGGGGCCGTTCCTGTGTTTGGCAACGACCATTTCAGCCTTGTTGCGTTCTTCCTGGTTCTCGCTGAGCGGGTCCCGGTGGATGAACATTACGATATCGGCGTCCTGTTCCAATGAACCAGATTCGCGCAGGTCAGAAAGCTGCGGGCGTTTGCCCTCGCGGTGTTCCACGGCGCGGGAAAGCTGCGCCGCCGCCAGGACGGGGACATTCAATTCGCGGGCGAGAACTTTCAGGTTGCGGGAAATGTTGGAGACTTCCTGCACCCGGTTATCGGTGCGGTTATCGCCCGTCATCAACTGGAGGTAGTCTACGATGACCAGATCGAGGCCGTATTCAAGGTGCAGCCGGCGGCACTTGGTCCGCAGAGCCAGCGGCGTGATGGCCGGGGTGTCATCCAGAAAGATCATCGCGTGGTCGTAGGATTCCAGCGATTGAAAGAATACATCCCATTCATTGGGGTTCAGACGGCCGGAACGCAGCCGCTGGGTGTCAATCTTGGTATCCATAGCGATCATACGTTGAAGGAGCTGCTCATTGGACATCTCCATCGAGAACATGGCGACATGCTTTTTGTGGATCAGCGCGGCGTTTCGCATGGTGCCCAACAGGAAGCCGGTCTTGCCCATGCCAGGGCGACCAGCGATGATCAGCAGGTCGGATTTCTGCAGCCCGCCCAATAAATTATCGAGATCTATCAGGCCGGTGGGGACGCCGTAAATATCATCGGGCCGTCTGGAGAGTTTGTCGATGCGTTCATAATATTCGCGGACGACTTCCTTGATCGGGACGAGGTCTCGTTTGATTCGTCTTTCGCTGACATTGAAAAGGGATTTCTCGGCTTCATCCACCACAGTGTCGATGGATTGGTCCTGGCGATAAGCCAGCTGCGCAATTTCATTGGCGGCTTCCAGCATTCGACGCCGGATTGCATTTTGTTCAATGATGCGCCCATAGGATTCGGCGTGAAAAGCGTTTGGCGCACGATTGATCAGAGAGATCAGATAGGCCGGACCGCCGATTTCGTCCAGTTGCCCCCGGTTGGAGAGAGTCTCCGTGAGGGTCACAAGGTCAATGGGTTGGCGGGTTTCGCTAAGGTGGTGAAAACAATCCCAGACCCATTGGTTGCGGACGAGGAAGAAATCATCCACGCTCAGGAATTGGGCAACATCCAGATAGACTTCCGGATTGATCAATACGGCGCCGATCAGAGCTTCTTCCGCTTCCCGGTTGCTGGGCAGGGTCAGGGCTTCTGATAGGGTTTCGTCATTAAGTTTGAAGTCATCACTCATGCTGAACTCGATATCTGGACATGGAAATCATTTTTGGGTTATCCCTATTGTATAAAAAACCGGGATTCAGTTTCAACTGAAACCTCCCGGTTTATTATAACGCAGTCATGCTCTGGAACGTCAGCTTTCATCCCCGGTTTGGGCTGAATCGTCTTCATCTGCTTCGCTATCATCGTTCAAATCTATGCCCTGCAGGAAGTCCTCGAATACATTCAGGTCTTCATCGGATGAGTAGAAGGGGAAGGGCTTTCCCTGCTCTTCACTATCCGATTCTGTGATGTCTTCTTCGGGGATGATCCCAGCCTGGTGCATCACACTCTCTGAAACATAGATCGGAACCTTGGTGCGGGCTGCGAGAGCGAGAGCGTCTGACGGTCTACAATCCACCTGGTTTTTGATCCCATCCGTTTCGAGGACCAGATTGCCATAGAATACATCATCGGCAAGAGAGGTGATTTCAACCTTGATTAGATGAACATTTAAGGATTGGATCAAGGTTTTAAGCAAATCATGAGTTTGGGGGCGGGCTACCTGAATTTTCTGTAAGGCAATAGTGATGGCTTCGGCCTCATATAATCCGATCCAAATTGGCAGATATCTCTCTTCGCCTTTTTCCTTAAGAATGACGATCCGCTGTTGATTGGTCAGGCTGACACGAACGCTGTCGATTTCGACCTCAATCATTCGGGGCATATGGTTCTCCTGAAATTGATGGGCTGGATTGATTCTAACACGCCGGGTAAGTTGGTGCAACTTGTTATGACAAAATCCTTATGAGTCTTTAAGGTTTTTCGTGTATAATCGAATACACTGAGATTGATGTTCTAGACAATAACCTGGTCTGTTGGTCAGAAATAGAATTGTCATTAGAGCCGCCTTCGATAAGGAAATGGGAGAAATCTACTTCTTTAGAAAGCCTTGCCCTTTTGTTCTGGTTTAGGTTATTTTTCTATGGTAGGGTATTGACCCAGGTCAGTAACTTATTTGCCCTTTTTATGTTAATCTCAATAATAAGCCAGCGTATAAGGAATATGTTTTGAAGCAATCAAAAACACTAAACGTTCTACTCATTGAAGGCACCAGAGGAGACCATTCCTGTTTTTCAAAGGATCTTGAAAACAAGGGGTATGATGTCAACTTTGCCCGCAGTGGTAGCGCTGGTTTGAAACTCCTTGAAAATCTAAACCCCCATGCAGTAGTCATTGATGCCGCTTCTCTCAGGACCAGCGGTGTCAGGATCTGCCAATCCTTCCGCAGGGCTGATAATGAATTGCCCATCGTTCTGATTGTGGATGAGGATGTTGATGTGCCGGAAGATGTCGACGCTAATCTGATATTGCGATTACCTTTTACCGTTCAGAAACTGATTAATAGGATCAAGGCCTACGAACCCACTGAGGATAAATATATCCTTCTTGCCGGCCCGATTGAACTCAATTTGCAGACCCAACTGGTGACCTGTAAAGGCCAGCTGACCAAGCTGACGCCCCGGATGGTGAAGATCCTGAAGATGCTGATGAAAAATGAGGGCAAGGTTGTGGAACGGGATCCATTGTTTAAATCTGTTTGGGAGACGAATTACACAGGCGATACGCGGACGCTGGATGTGCATATCAGCTGGCTTCGTCAAGCCATTGAAGATGACCCTCGCCACCCTGAATTGATCCGCACCGTACGGGGGGTTGGTTATATTTTAGACGTTTGATATCGTTTAGGTATATTCAACTAATCTACAAACCCCGTGAGGGGTTTTTCTTTTTCACTTTACAAATGAACCCCTCAGAGTAAAATGAAATGCAGTTTGTTATTAAGAAGGAAAATTAATGGAACCCAAGAAAAAGAAATATATCCTCCTGAGTTGCGGCGTGCTTCTGGTTGTTGTTTTTATCTGTCTGGCTTTGCTTGCCATCACTGGCATCGGCGTCTCCCTGCTTTGGCCCTTTAGCCAATCCAATTCGGTTGAGACCGAGGTAACCACAATTGAGGAGCCATTGGTTACAGAGGAAGTGCTGGAAAACACTGCTGTTGAAGATATGCTGGCCGGGGCAGCAGCGATTGAGGCTCAGGTACAGGAAATCAGGGGTTTGACCGCAACAGAGGAGTTTAATCGCGAATTGATCTCGGAAGCAGATCTGGAGGAGACGGTTAAAGAGGAATTCTTTGCGGATTATTCTGATGAGGAAGCGCAACAGGATGCGATTGTGCTCTCGGCCCTGGGCCTGTTGCCGCAGGACTTTGATTTGAAACAATTTTATACTGATCTATATAGTGAGCAGATCGCTGGGTATTATGACGATGAGATCAAGACGATGTTTGTTGTGGAGGGAATGGGATTTGGCGGCGCCGAAAAAACAACCTATGCCCATGAATATACCCATGTTCTGCAGGATCAGGTTTATGGCTTTGATGACACTCTGGATATGAGCGAAGAGGCCTGTCAGGTGGATTCAGAAAAATGTGCGGCTATCCAGGCGCTGGTGGAAGGTGATGCGGTCACCACAGAGCTGCTCTGGTTCCAAAATTACGCCAGCAAACAGGATTACAACGACCTGGTGGAAGTCTATGAAAACTATGAATCTCCGGTTATGGATTCCGCCCCGCCTTATATAGAAGCGGATCTTTATTTCCCTTATGAGGCCGGCCAGGTCTTTGTCGAATCATTCACGAACGAAGGCGGTTATGACCGGTTGGCAGAAGTTTATGCCAATTTACCGGTTTCAACCGAACAGATCCTGCATCCAGAACGTTATCCGGAAGATACGCCGATCCCTGTGGATTTGCCCGACATGAGCGATATTCTTGGAGATGACTGGTCACTCTATGACCAGAATGTGATGGGCGAATGGTATACCTATCTGATCCTAAATCAGGCTTATGAACCCAGCTGGCAGCTTTCCGACCCCCAGGCCAGCGCTGCTGCGGAGGGGTGGGGTGGTGACGCTTACGCTGTTTATCTGAACGAAGATAATGATCAAGTGGTGTTCATTCTGGACAACTTCTGGGATACTACAGCAGATGCGGATGAGTTCGCGGCGGCATTCAAAACCTATGCTGGCTATCGCTGGGATAACGCTGATCCGAACCTTTCGGGTCACACGACCTGGATTGGGGAGGATGGTGTGGTGGACTTTTTCCAGGCGGGTGACCGTACGATGTGGGTCATTGCACCCGATGTTCAAACGGCCATAGCTGTGATGACTGAACTGGAATGAAGGAGCGGATTGAAGTCTCCGGTGAATTGGACCTCTCGCGGGTGCGCGGGTTATTGTTTGATGTCGATGGCACCCTGAGCGATACCGATGATCACTGGGTGGCGCGGTTTACCCGTCTCCTGACACCATTTTCGTGGCTGTTTGCCGATCATGATCCGAAGCGGTTTGCCCGTTGGGTGGTGATGTCAATCGAAACGCCGGCCAACTTCTTTTACAGTCTGGCAGATCGATTAGGTATAGACAAACACCTTTTTAATTTCTTCAATTGGCTTTTCCAAAGCAGCCGGTCCGGGCAGGTAGCCCAGGATCGCTTCCTGATCATTCCCGGCGTGCGAGACATGTTGGCGGAATTACATGGTAAATTCCCAATGGCTGTGGTGAGTGCCAGAGATGAACTGACAACACTGGCTTTTTTGGATTTGTTTGGCCTGGCTCCCTTTTTTGATGTTGTGGTGACGGCGCACACTTGCGAACATACCAAACCTTTCCCAGAACCGGTGCAGTTTGCCGCAAAGGCGCTGGGGCTTGACCCCGCGGAATGCCTGATGGTAGGTGATACCATTGTGGATATTAAGGCGGGCAGGCTGGCTGGCGCACAGACGGTGGCTGTGCTCTGTGGCTTTGGACAGCAACAGGAACTGGCGCAGGCTGGTGCAGATCTACTCCTTTCCAGCACGGCAGACCTGGAAAACTTCCTGGAATCATAGGAAAACAATTAGACCTTGCAAATGGCTGATCTGGTATCGAAATACCCCTATCCCCGGAACCGCTTCTAGCGGAGCATATTAAAGACTGAAATAGGCATCCTCACACATCTGCTGTCGCGATTTACGATCCTGGGCAAAGAAAATATCCCGGACGATGGGCCCTTGATCGTGGTCACCAATCACTTTCATTTTATTGATGCCCCAATTCTGATCCTGGCTACGCCCTGGCCGATTGAATTCCGGGCTGATTTTGAAATGCCCAACGTCCCCTCGCTCTTGAAATTTTTCCCGGATTTTTATGGAACTTATGAAGTTGCTCAGGGCACGCCAAACTTGGGAGCAATGCGCGCTTCGGAGGCTGTCCTGGCGCAAAATGGCGTTTTGGGGATCTTCCCGGAGGGTCGTGTACACCAGCCGCCGTTAAAAGCTGCCTTACCGGAGCGGCCTATTTAGCGCTGCGGACCGGCGCGCCGATCCTGCCCGTGGGCATTTTCAGTGATAACCACTGGGATATCACTGGGACTTTCCGCCAAACCGGCAGAAGACTGCGCTCATTCTGCCAGTTCGGGCCGGTATTTGAACTTTTTACAACGGAAAATCCCCGACGTCCTTCCCGAGTAGAGATAGACGCGGCTGGGGTTAAGATCATGACTGCGATTGCCGCAGAACTTCCTGAAGAAATGCAGGGCGATTTTTCGCCGAATAATCTAACGTAACCTTTTGATAATATTTGGTTATAATAATTGGCAACGCCTTCGCAGTTTACTGTGGGTGGGGCAGGTGCCTTCTAATGATTTAATCCAACCGGAGAGCCTTGATGAAAGATGAAACCGCAATCCAACCCTTTATTCGAAAATACCCCTGGCCACGGCGCCGTTTAATTCGGGGTTTACTGGCAACCGGTATCGACGTTGCCGCAACCCTACTTACCAATTGGGAGATTTCCGGGAAAGAAAACCTGCCTGAAAAAGGGCCATTATTGATTGTGGGGAATCATTTTCATTTTTTAGACAGCGTTGCACCAATCTACAGCACCCGATGGCCCCTGGAGTTTATTGGCGATTTCCAAATGCCCAATGCCCCGTCTTTGATGAAGATGTTTCCAAGTGCCTGGCAAACCCTGAAGATTGAGCAGGGCACGCCGAACTTTGAAACCTTGAATGCTTCTGAGGCTGTATTAGCCCAAAATGGGATCCTGGTGATTTATCCGGAGGGCCATGTCCATTCCGGCCCATTGAGCCCTGCACTGCCCGGCGCTGCATTCCTGGCGCTCAGAACAGGCGCGCCGATCCTGCCGATGGGGACGATATCGGATAACAACTGGAAATTATTCAAGACCTTCAAAGAGAAAAAGCGCCCGTTGCGGATCCGGACCCGGATCGGCAAGGTCTTTGGCCCGCTGACGACCCAGAACCCCGGTCGTCCCAGCCGCGAAGAAATTCAGGAAGCGGGAAAACACATTATGCAGCGTATTGCGGAACTCCTTCCGCCAGCCTATCAGGGTGAATTCAGCCCGGATTCGGCCTAAGAGAAGTTTGGCAAAGTAAACAACCTTGGGAAGTAATAAATACTAATAAAAAAGGATCATGGTGTTATCATGGGGAAACAGGCGATCCTTTTTCATTTTATAATCTATATGGCCGTCTTCTAATACTATTTTGATACTTCCAGCTTAAAATAGATAAGATATTTAAAAGCAAGAGGATTTATATATGGAATATAAAGATTATTACAACACCCTGGGCGTGAAAAAAGGCGCTAATCAGGAGGACATTAAAAAAGCTTACCGAAAATTGGCCCGTAAATACCATCCGGATGTGAATCCCGATGATCCTAACGCAGAAGAAAAATTTAAAGAGATCAACGAGGCTTATCAGGTTCTTTCTGACCAGAAAAAGCGCCAGAAATATGATCAGTTCGGTTCGCAGTGGAAGCAATATCAGCAAACCGGTGGACGGCCAGAGGATTTTGACTGGTCCCGCTGGTCTACGCGCGGCCAGCCCGGAACGCAATATCGGACAGTCAGTCAGGAAGAGTTCGCACAGATGTTTGGCGGCGGTCTGGGCGGGTTTTCCGATTTCTTTGAGACCCTCTTTGGCGGGATGGGGGGCGCAAGGACTGCGCGCCGACCCGGTGCCCGCACGACTGGCCGGAATATGACAAAAGGACAGGACATCCAACATCCAGTGGAGGTCAGCCTCTCCGAGGCATTTCACGGCACGGCCCGTACACTGAGTTATGAGAACGGGCGGCGGATTGAAGCGAAGATCCCACCTGGCGTGAAGACGGGCTCCAAGGTTAGGTTGAGCGGTCAGGGGGGTGAAGGTGCCCGCGGAGCGGGTGACCTGTATTTGAAGGTGACTGTTCTGCCTGATCCCAAATTCAAACGGGATGGGGATAACCTTCGAATCGACCAGCCGGTGGATTTCTTCACGGCACTGATGGGCGGCGAGGTGGAAGTCTCGACGATTGACAAAACCGTCAAGCTGACCATTCCGGCTGGGACGGACTCCGGCAGGACCTTCCGCTTGAAAGGATTGGGCATGCCCCAACTTGGCAGCCCCAAGAAACGCGGTGACCTTTACGCTACAATTGAGATCACCGTGCCGAAAGACCTAACCGATGAGCAGATAAAAAAATTCAAAGCGGCTCAAGAGTCGTTGGATTAACAGTTGTGAATTTTAAGCGCCTCCTTTAGATCGTTGTCAGAGGGGGTGCTTTTTGATTGATGGAGCGGATCATGCGCCAATTGAAAATCGTCCCGACTAAGGAAAACCTAATTCATCAGGCTGTGGAGCTTTTTATCGAAGCCGCCAGCATACAGATTGAGAGAAAGGGTGTGTTCACCGTTGCCCTATCGGGAGGAAACACTCCCAAACCGGTCTATGCCGCACTGGCGGAGCCTGGAAATCGGGCAAGGGTGGACTGGGGCAAGGCGCATCTTTTCTGGGGGGATGAACGGCATGTACCACCTGAGGATCCGCAGTCAAATTTCCGGATGGCCCGCGAGGTCTTGCTGGATCAGGTTGATATCCCGGCAGAGAATGTCCACCGGGTGCCGGCTGAGATGGAAGTGCGCATGGCGGCGTTTCAATATGAAGAGGAATTGAGGCAATTCTTTGGCGGGGAATGGCCGGTGTTCGATTTCGTCTTCCTGGGTATGGGGCAGGATGGTCATACCGCCTCCTTATTTCCCCAGTCTGCAGGGCTGAATGAGGATTTTCGCTGGTTCATTGCCAACTATGCCCCCCGAATGGAGACCTGGCGGCTGACCCTCTCGGCTCCAGCGATCAACGCAGCCCGATTTATCCTGGTTTTGGTTGAAGGCGAGGGCAAAGCGGTCCGCCTGAAGACCGTTCTAAACGGCCCCAGTGACCCTTATGAAATGCCAATCCAGATGATTGACCCACCAGGAGGGGAAATGGTTTGGTTAGTGGATCAGACGGCGGGGAGTGAAATTAAAAAAGACCGGCCATAGAATGGCAGGTCTTAATGTTTGTGAGTGCTCAACAGAAATTTATTCTTCAGGCCAGATATAAAATTGAAAGTGACAGGCTTCGTCAAACAGATCGAGGGTGGTGATCAGGGTTGAGATGCTTTCTGTCTGGGTGCCCGATACCGGGACATAGGCCAGGACGGTGCCATTCCACAAAGTCTGGCTGACTGCGCCATCGGGCAGATAATCCGCTTCTTCCGTGCTCAGGTAGTTGCAAGGGATACCCGTCATAAAGTAGAAGTATTCACAATTATTGGTGATGAACTCTGCATCCGGCAGGGTTTGCAGGAAGGCGTCCACCTCTGAACCACAGTCGTTTTTCATATCGGTGTATTGATGAAAGAAATCGCTGGGACTTTCGACAAAATCGGTTGTATCCTGAAGGTAGAAATTGAAACCAAGTGCAAGGATGAAAAGCAGCATGATCCGGGCGATAAATGGCGAAACCTGCCAGTAATCATGCAAAACCTTTCCGAGGACGATGAAAAGGATAATCAACAGTGGAATCATGTATCTTGACAAGCCGGAAATAGTCTGGACGGGCGTGAGAAAAATGGTGTTCAGGATGATCAATGCCAGATAAGCCGGAATGGAAATTAGCAGCAGGAGGATGATGGAATCAATCTTCCCGGTTTTGGATAATTTCTTCCGGAAGATCAGCCAGAAAAGGATCAGGAGAAAGATGACGCCAAGGGTGATGAAGAGGGCGTTAAATCGCTGGTAAGGCAGATTGAAATATTTTTTCCATTTGAACCAAGAAACCAATTCATTACCAAGGATCTCCCAATATTCGCCGGCAAATTTGGCGATCGTGAATCCGCGGGATTCCGAAACCTGGGTGGCTACCAGATTGTTGCGGATGAAAAACGCCGCCACCGGTAATAAACCCGTTAATGTGAGCAGGAACGCATTTGATAGTCTTTTTTTGAAATCTGTTTTCTGGAAAAGCAGCACGCCCAGAGCGAAAACGGGTATAAAGGCGATCCCGGCCAGACGGGTCAGCGTGGCGACCCCTGCGAGTAAACCAATCAAAACCGCAAACCAGGTCTTTGGTCGAATAAATAACCTGGTCAGGAGTAGGAGTTCCAGCAGGAAGAGGGCGTTGAAAAGTGGTTCGCTCATGATCCAGGCATAAATGGAAAGGATAGGCGGCGCCAGGGCAATCATCGCTGTCACCCAGACGGCCGGCAGGACTTTTTCAGTTGACCTGTATACCAGCCACCCGCTGATGACCAGGGTCAGGAATAGCAGGATCGTGTTTTCGTAACGGGCAAAAGTTTCAATGCCGATTCCAGTCCAGACCCCAGGCAACAAAGAGACCGGGTAGACCGGTGGGAATCCGGTCATCACGACCGGGTCGCCTGCCGAGATCGTACGCACATAGCCGTTACCTTCAGCGAGGTTTTGGGCGGCGTTCATATAATGGATGGAGTCACCCGAAATACCCATCCCCACTTCAGTCAGAGTGAGCTGTCCAAAGACAGCCAAAGCGGCAATAAGCAGGATTATTACCCAAAAGAGCCATTTATTTTGATTAATCCTGGTCAATCCGGATTGGATCTTGGGAAGGGTTTCCTGAAGTTTCGTAAAAAAGCCAAAGGCTGGATCGAATTTAGCGAAGTATTCAACCTGCCGGTAGAGCAGGAAGGCCATGGCAGGCAGGAAGAGGACGAGGAACCACCAGGGCATAAAGTCATAATAATCAATCCTGATCAGGAGGGTGGCCAGACCAAAGCAGGCCATGGCCTGCACCCAGCTGAAAATCCAGCGCTGATCGGGTTTGACCTGGAGGGTCTTGTTGACCCAACCAATCAGTCCCCAGCCCACCAGAAGGATCAGGGAGGCCAGACAGGTGAAATCGGCAATGGGCAGCAGCCCGCCGAGGATCAGCCACATGCGGTCAGGCTTGCCCCAGGTGGTGCCCGGAACGGTGACAGCAATTCTTTGCGTTTTCGGGATAAATTCAACTTCCCAGCCCCGGATCTTTTGAGTATCTTCGGAGTATGACTGAGTTGGATCAATTGTTTGGCTTTCACCATCCCAATTGATCTGGACAGGGCCGGAATCCTGGGTGAAGATCAGGGTCAGGCCGCCCGTCAGGCTGCGCTGATAGGAAAGGGTGCCCCCGGAAAGGAGCCGGAAGCCGTTGACATCAAAAGCGACCACATCTCCACTGGAATTAAATTCGCTGCGATCAATGAGGTTGCCATCCGGTGAGAGTGTCTCCACCAGTTTGACTTCTGTGCCAGTGGGCGTGAGAGAGAGGGTGTGGGTTGTCCTGAACGGCACAGAATGATAGGGAGCCAGGACGAAAATGGAGGCGCTGAGCAGGACAGCCAGGGCGGCAAGGATAACTTTCACCCTTAGGCTGGCAGACCAATTGAGGAACCCCTTCAGTAAAAAGGCCGCCAGGAAGGTGAGATTGGTGCCCAGGCCCAACAAGATGACCGCTTTCAGCCATAAGGGCGAGACAAAGAGCAGACCAATTCGGGTTGAGAGGCCATAGGCCCACAGATAACCCAGGATAATTGCGCTGAGCCAGAAACCCCACCCCTTGACCTTAAATTTCATTAACGACGCTCCCATAATGTGATTACCAGGTTAAATTATATCTCACTGGCTGAAATTTCTCAGCTTCGCCTGATTAACGACTGACTTGACGACCGGTATTTGGCGGGTTATGATTCGGGCATGTATTTGAAGGGTAGTAAATGGTCTATGAACCGGCGCCGAAGGCGATCCAACCCCTGGTTGATCGCCTTTCTTGTGTTAGCAATCGGTTTCTTTTTCTATCTGAATATCTATGTCATCCCAACGGTACCTGCACCGTTTGTTCCTACCCCGACACCTACCCGCAACCCCGAATCCTATGTTCAGGAGGCGGAGGTCTACCTGGCGGAGGGGCGGATCAGTCTGGCTGTGGAATCCTATATCGCAGCCATCAAGGCGGACCCCCAAAAAATCTCGAACTATCTGAGCCTGGCAACGCTCCAGATCTACAATGGCGACTATGAGGCTGCCCGAGTCAACGCTGAAAACGCCATCCTGCTGGACAAAACCCTCCCGCGAGCCTTTGTCTTACTGGGCTGGGCGAAAGGCTTCCAGCAGAATTATCTGGACGCGGAAGCGGATCTCTCGACAGCGCTGGAGATGGATCCGAACAACGCTTTAGGGCATGCCGCCTTAGCTTATGTCCTGGCGCTGCGTGTGGCGGATGATGTGGCTGAGCTGGATACGCTGGATACGGCTATTGAGGAATCTAAACTTGCCCTGAGGCTTTCACCAAATCTGATGGAAGCCCATTGGGCCAGGGGATATGTGCTGGAGATCACGGCCAATTATGAGGAAGCGGTCGAAGAATTAACCGCTGCCATTGAAATTAATGACAATATTGCCGAATTGCATCTGGCATTGGGTCGGAATTATGTAGCGATCGAGGAGAATGACCAGGCAGTTTTTGAATTTACTAAAGCCTATTCACTGAATCCAACTGATCCTGCGCCGAACTGGTATATTTCCCGTGTTTACGGCCAGATTGGTGAATATGCCAAAGCGATTCAGTATGCAGAGCAGGCTGTGAAGGATGACCCGACCAACCCTTACATGTACGGCAATCTCGGCACGCTCTACTACCGCGATTTGCAATATAACGCGGCGATAACCGCTTTGGGATTCGCTGTGCGGGGTGGTGTGACGGATGAGGGTGATGTAGTCGAAGGGCTGCCGCTGGATTATTCCATGACAATCATGGAATATTATAGCCGCTACGGCCTGGCACTTGGCCGTGTGAACCGCTGTACTGAGGCTGTCCAGGTTGCCCAGGCGCTGCTCCAGACGGTTCCAGATGATGAGGATACGGTCTATAATGCCAATTACATCATCGGTATTTGCCAGGAGAATTTGGATAATCCACCAACGGCCACGCCCGGCGCTGAAGATGAGACCACAGAGATGGATATGATCCCCACGCCAACCGTGACTCCAGAAGGCTGAACAAATTTCACTTGGAAAACAGATAAATTATGTATATCCAGGGTAAAGATCCCACTTTTCGACGAAAGAATCCAAAATCCAATATTTATCGGGTTTTGGTTCTTGTTGTCTTGATCGTGTTCTTTGGCGCGGTTTTGGCTGGATTTGCTAAAGGCGATGTGGAACCACTTTTCATGCCCACGCCCACACCTACCCGGACGACCCACTCCTTCGTGGTGGAAGGTGAGACCCATTTTGCAGCGGGTAATCTGGACGCAGCCATAGAAGCCTATCAGAAGGCTGCGGATCTTGATCCAACGGATCCGGAAATCTTGACGGAACTGGCCCGGGTGCAAACTTATTCTTCCAGTCTGTTGTCCACCGATGCAGAACGCTCTCAACGATTGCAGGAAGCGCTCGCATCCATTGATCAGGCTAAGGAATTAGCACCGACTGACAGCCATGTGTTGGCTGTGCGGGCTTTTGTTTTGGACTGGAATTCCACTGATCCCCTGCTGGATGATGGAAAAGAGGCGGCGGAATTCCTGAACGAGGCTGAGTCGGAAGTTGTTTTGGCTCTTCAATTGGATAATACCAATACTTTGGCTTTGGCCTATTATGCGGAGATCCTGGTGGATCAGGCCAAGTGGACCCAGGCTCAGCAATACATTGAGCAGGCTGTGGAACGGGACCCCTCTCTGATGGATGTCCATAGGATTCAGGCCTACACCTGGGAAACTCTGGGTGAATATAACCTGGCGATTCAGGAATACAAAAAAGCGGTCAACATCATGCCGAACCTGACCTTCTTATATATCTCGATCGGCAAGATCTATCGCCATTTGGAACGCTATGACGAAGCGCTGGAATACTTTGTAACCGCTGTAAACCTGAACGAACAGCTTGGTATTCAGGACCCCATTCCTTATCTGGCGATTGCGAATACCTATGCCCAGGATGGTGAGTTCTTTATCGCAGCGCTCAATGTTCAGGTTGCCCTGGCCATGACGCCGGCCAACGCGGATGTTTATGGGCAGCTGGGTGTGGTTTATCATAAATCACGTAACTATGAGGGCGCAATCCCGGCTTTGCAATGTGCAATTGACGGCTGCGATGCGGAACTGAGCTGTGAAGTGCGGGAATGCGACCCGGATGTGGACCCCATGGTAGCGATCGAAGGACTGCCGCTATCGGATAACACATCGGTCTATTATTTCACTTATGGCTCCGTGCTTTCCGGCCTGCACCGAGAGGGGGCCGATGATTACTGCGATCGGGCGATGAGTGTTTTTGATGAGCTGCGGACGAAATATCCGGATGATGAAACGATTATGAGCATTGTCCGCGCTGGTGAAGAGATCTGCACTTATGTCGAGCCAACCGCCACAGAAGGTATGGATTTGACCGAGACTCCAAGTGAGGAACCAGCGCCTTAGGTGTGCGTATTCTAAGTGGGGAATAATATAAATCTTTTGTAAGAATTACCCCTTTTTCCCTTGACGTGAAATTTAAAGACAGGTAAGATAATTTTGTTAGCACTCTAATTAATAGAGTGCTAAAATGATGAATAATTGATCTAGAAAACTCTAATACAAATGGAGGAACGAATGGCAATCTCAATCAAACCTTTGGGCAACCGTCTGGTGGTTGAACCCATTGAGGAACAAGATGTCACAGCTGGAGGCATTGTGCTTCCGGAAACCGCTAAGGAAAAACCGCAGAAGGGCACCGTCCTGGCTGTCGGCCCCGGCGAGCGCAATGAAAAAGGTGATTTTATGCCCTTGGAAGTTGAAGCTGGCGACGTTGTTATGTTCGCCAAATATTCTGGCGTCGAATATAAATTGGACGGCAAGAAATTGTTGATCATGCGCGAAGCTGATATCCTCGCGAAACTGAACGATTAAGAAAGTCTGAAATCCAAGGAGTTATAAGACTATGGCTAAACAATTACTGTTTGCTGAAGAAGCACGACGTGCACTGAAGAACGGGATTGATATTGTTGTCAAATCCGTTGCGACCACCCTCGGCCCGAAAGGCCGTAATGTCGCTCTTGACCGCAAATTTGGCTCCCCCACCATCACTCATGATGGCGTGACCGTTGCCAAGGAAATTGAACTGGAAGATCCCTTTGAGAATATGGGCGCCCAGCTCCTCAAAGAAGCTGCTACCAAGACCAATGACATTGCCGGTGACGGCACCACCACCTCAACCGTTTTGGCGCATGCGATTGTGACCGAAGGCCTGAAGAACCTGGCCGCCGGCGCGAACCCCATGCTGCTCAAACGCGGCATCGAATCCGCTGCCAAAGCTGTCTCTGTTGAGATCATCAACCAGGCTATTGACATCACCACCAAGGAAGAAATTGCCAATGTGGCCACCATTTCCGCGCAGGATCGCGAAATTGGTGAGTTGATCGCTGAAGTGATGGATAAGGTCGGTAAAGACGGCGTTATCACCGTTGAAGAATCCCGCGGTCTCGAATTTGAAACCGAATACGTTGAAGGTATGCAGTTCGACCGTGGTTATATTTCCCCCTACTTCATCACCAATCCAGATCACATGCAGGCTGAGATTGAAGAACCCTACATCCTGGTCTATGACAAGAAGATCTCCGCTGCTTCTGACATCGTTCCCCTGCTGGAGAAACTGGTGCAGGTTGGCAAGCGCGAACTGCTGATCATGGCTGAGGATATTGATGGCGAAGCTCTGGCGACCCTCGTCCTCAACAAGCTGCGCGGTATGCTGAATGTCCTGGCCGTCAAGGCTCCGGGATTTGGTGACCGCCGCAAGGCTATGCTGCAGGATATTGCAGTTCTGACCGGCGCAACCGTGATCTCCGAAGAGACCGGTCGCAAACTCGAGACTGTCACGATTGAAGACCTTGGTAAAGCCGAGAAGGTCCAGAGTGACAAAGACGACACCACCATCATCGGCGGTGCGGGCGATTCCAGCGCCATCAAAGGCCGGATCGAGCAAATTCGGATTGAAATCGAGAATACCACCAGCGACTATGACCGTGAGAAACTCCAGGAACGTCTGGCGAAACTTTCCGGTGGTGTGGCTATCATTCGTGTTGGCGCTGCGACTGAAACCGAACTGAAAGAAAAGAAACATCGTGTGGAAGATGCCCTTTCTGCAACCCGTGCAGCGGTTGAAGAAGGTATCGTCCCCGGCGGTGGTGTGGCCCTGGTCAATGCCATGAAGGCCCTCGAAGGTCTGAAGATGGACTTTGCTGATGCCCAACTCGGTGTCAAGATCGTTCGCAACGCCCTTGAGGTTCCGATGCGCAAGATTGCTGAAAATGCCGGACAGGACGGCTCCGTGATCGTTTCGAATGTCCGCCAGCATCAGGCAGAAGCCAAGAGCAACCAGATTGGTTTCAACGTCCTGACCGAAGAATACATCAACATGGTCGAAGGCGGCGTGATTGATCCCGCCAAGGTGACCCGCGGCGCTTTGGACAATGCAGCTTCCATCGCTGCCATGATCCTGACCACCGAAGCTCTGATCACCGACATCCCCGAGAAAGAACCCCCAATGCCCGCCGGAGGCCCCGGTATGGGTGGTATGGGCGGCTTCTAGACCCTGTAACCTGAACAAAATAAAGGCTGTTCCTTTGGGAGCAGCCTTTTTGATTCATAGTCAATGCCCCTGAAACTGGAAGGTTTTTGGGGGTCGCTGGTATAATGGTTGGCATGTCATTGACCAATAGAAACTTACGAAGAATCATTATTGGGTTGGTCCTGCTGGCGATGTTGGTCTCTGCCTGCACTAATGACAACCCTACCGAAGAAATCACAGCCACCGCTGCCCCAACCTCGACGCCCTCCGGCCCCACGCCGACCAATGTGCCCGCCGCAGCCGTTGTCAATGGCGAGGTCGTCCCGCTGGCCTGGTATGAGAGTGAGCTGCAGCGTTATCTTGTGGCTCAGGAGGCGGCCGGGACCCCTGTGACCGATCAGGCAGCTGCTGGCGAGATCGTCCTGAATGAATTACTTGATCAGTTCCTGCTGGCGCAGGCTGCGCAGGAGGCCGGGCTTACGGTCAGCGATGAGGATGTCCAGACCAGGATTGCCGCACTGGCAGCTGAGGTGGACCTGGGAGCCTGGATCGCCCAATGGGGATATACGGATGGGGATTTGTTCAATATGCTCAAATTACAGATCCTGGCTGCATTACAGCGGGACCAGATAGCAGCTACTGTTCCCGAGTCGATGGAACAGGTTGAGCTCCGGCAAGTTTTTGCCTACACGGAGGCTGGCGCCCATACTGCTAAAGTCAGCCTGGATTCGGGCAGTGATTTTGAAGAAATGGCCTATACTTATGACCCTGCCACGGGTGGTTATCTGGGCTGGGTGCCGCGGGGCTATTTACTGATCCCCGCGGTTGAAGAAGCTGCCTTTTCCCTGCCGGTGGGAAGTTATTCAGATATTATTGTGTCGGAGGTCGGCTACCATATCGTGATGGTGCTGGATAGGGGAGAACACTCCCTGAGCAGCGATGCCCGCCTGACACTCCAGCGTAATGCGGTAGCGGCCTGGCTGGCGGATAGGCAGGCCAATAGTGCGATAGAGGTTTTGGTTAATAAATGAGTTCACGTCCCCCTACGAAACGCCGGAACAATCCCTATGATTCGGGAAAATCCATCCCGAGTATGGCAACGCCACGCCGGCCGCAGGAACCCCAGAAAATGGGTTTTGGTGGGTTGGTTTTCATCCTGCTGATTCTCGGCGGTGCAATCTGGCTGATGATGCTTGTTTTTGGCTGGGGACCCTATGAGGTGGACGCAACTGCAACACCTTCGCCGACAGCAACCCTGGCGACCTCTGCACTCGTTCAGGATGCGACCACCACCCTTCAACCCGAGGACACCTTAACCCCAACCACTGCCGCAACTCTGACGCAGACCCCGACTCCGGAGCCGATGCCCTTTATCCCCTTTGGCGATCCTGAGACCCTTTCCAGCGATCTGCTGCTGCCAAACCTCGGTTGTGACTGGCTGGTGATTGCCGGACAGGTCTGGGACCTCAGGGGCGAACCGGTGATTGGGTTGACGCTGCATCTCTTTGGTGAGTTGGGCGGCGTTGAAATTGACCAGCAGGTGGTCTCCGGCTCTGCAATCACCTATGGCGAATCCGGTTATGAATTCCGCCTGGAAGGGCTGGTCATTAATAGCTCGGATAAGTTGTTCCTGCAGTTGGTGGATACCAACGGTCTGCCCCTGTCGAATGCAGTCGGGTTACGGACCTATGAAGATTGTCAGAAGAACATGATCCTGGTGAATTTAAAACAGGTGCGCTGAAATTTATTCATTTGCAAAGGTGAGGGCTTCTCAAAGAAGCCCTTTTTTCGATTAAATTTCACCTTGATTTATTGTTATGATGGATGTATAAATAATTCGATATCTATCGAAATAAAAACATGGAGATCAAAATGGGTGAACAACTGGAAACCTTATTAGCCTTCTTCAAAGCGTTGGCGGATGCCACCCGTCTGAAACTGGTTGGGTTGCTGGCGCAGAAAGAATCGACCGTTGAAGAACTGGCTGCAATGCTGGCGGTCAGCCCTTCCACCGTTTCCCATCACCTCTCAAAACTGGGGGATATCGGGCTGGTTTCTGCCCGGGCGGATGGCTATTACAATGTCTATTCGCTGCAGACGGACGTTCTGGAGGGGATGGCGCAGCAGCTGCTTTCTGCCAAAACGCTGCCAGCCGTAGCCCAGGGCCTCGACCGCAAGGCCTATGACCGCCAGGTCCTCAAGACTTATCTGGCAGAGGATGGCACCCTGATCAAGGTCCCAAGCAACCGGCGGAAACTGGATGTTGTGCTGAACTTTATTGCTGAGAAATTTGCCTTTGACCGGCGGTATACCGAGAAGGAAGTCAACGAAGTGATTGGCGCATTGAATCCGGATATTTCCGGTTTGCGGCGCGATCTGATTTCCACAAAACTCCTGGCACGAGAAAAGGATGGTTCCGCTTATTGGCGGGTGGTGCAGGATTAATCAAGCCTTGATAATATGTAAGTTGACATATTAGGTCGGCCAAAGTGGGCCGACCTTAAGGTTAAATCAGATTGTATAGTTAGCGTTTTCTCGGTTTGATTTCAATACATTCGTCCCCATTGAGCAAGCCGCTGAGGGGTTGAGCCGGTATTTCCAGCACCTTGCTGTTGGCGAAGTATTCAAAATCGAACCCGGTCGGGTCGCCAGCCTTTTTGCCGGGGATAGGCATCAGCCGGGCGGTGAGCGGCTTATTGAGCCTGAGAGCCAGCGCGGCCAGGTCCAACAGGACTGCCTGGAGCTGTTCAACGCTGGTGTCGCCCGGCAGGGGGAGGGTATCGAGTCCCGTCCCGCAGACCGAAGAATAGAGCAGCAGATCGGTGAGGGTCAATACGCCCTCCGCACCTCTTTGCGCCAGCGTGGAATCCTCCAGCAGGGGCAGCATCAAGCCATTGAAGCCGGTGCGCTGGAAGGTCACCCGATCTATTGTGTCGGTCAGGAAGGTGGAAGCGGCCAGGCTGCCAGAAAGGCCGAAAGCCGGCAATCCCAGGTTTTCCAGCGCCGTACCGATTGAGGCGGCTTTCCCCGGGAAGGGCGCCAGGGTGAAATCCAGACCTTTGAACTCGAACTGGAACATGGAGGCTAAGGAATTGCTCTTCTCTTGCAGAATGGTAGCATGCTCCTGGATCGCATTGATCAGACTGGCACGGGCTTCCGCCAGGGAGGCGGCACTGCCGAACGCGTCCAGTGCCAGGTCAGCGGCTTCAAGCGCCAGGGCAAAAGCTGGCGCTTTCCCCTTATGAAAGGCGGCAGGAAAGAACGGCGCCCAGGGCGACACATTGGCCAAGGCGGCGAACCGCAGATTGGCAAAGCCATTTTTCTCCAGTGGTGTGGCCCGGTGGATCACTTCAGCGCAGGCCTTGACCGCGGGCAGGCTGATCTGCCCTTCGGGGGTGGTCAGATGTCCGCTGAAGAAAGCGTTGCTGGACTTGGGCAGTAACTCGGGGATGGCAGCGTAGGTGTCCAGCTTGTCTGGTACGGCCGGCCCGAGGGAAATATATTCAAAGCCTTCAGCGTGGGCCAGAAAACCCAGGGCGGCAACCATTTGGGCATAATCTTCAGGCACCAGAAAAGTGTGCCAGGGTGGGGTGGCCAGGCGAATGGTCTGGACCTCGTAGCCCGCATCCTGGAAGGTTTTCTGGGCATGTTGCGCGAAGATCCCGGCTTTTTGCAGGGCGAGTTCGGAGATCGGCCAGCGGGGATGAAGGAAAACGGTGATGGATCGGATGCGCATATCAGGCTGCTTTCTTTGAATAACGTTGACGGAGGACCTCAGCGATCAGGATGCCTCCGGCTATGGCTGCGTTGAGTGATTCGGCCCGGCCCGGCATGGGGATGGCCACCCGGTCGGTTGCCAGGCCTTCACCCATCGGTGTGGCGCCAAAGGCTTCGCCACCCAGGAGCAGGACGCAGGGCTGGGTGAAATCCGCTTCCCAAAGGGGGAGACTGGCCTCGGCTGTCGCCAAAAAGACCGGCAGGCCTTTGAGCAGGCGATTGATCTCCTGCCAGGGGAGGGCGTGGATGGGCAGGTGGAAATGGGCACCCATGCCCGCCCGCAGCACTTTCGGTGCAAAGGCGTTCACGGTGCCCGGTGTGAGGATCATGCCGTCTGCGCCCGCAGCTTCCGTTGTGCGGAGCAGCGTGCCCATGTTGCCGGGGTCACGGACCTGGTCGGCAAGGATCAGCAAGGTGGGCTTTTCGGGCAGGGGCAAGGTCTGGTTTTGCAGCACTGCCAGGATGCCCTGGGGCGTCTCAGTCCCGCTGATCTCGGCCATCAGTTTTGGGGGAATCTGGCAGACTTCCGTTTTTCCACGAGCAATGAATTCTCGGACCAACTCCTGGCCGCGTTCGGAGAGCGTCTCATCAAAAAGAACGAATACCGCGGGCCATCCGACAGTAGCAGCTTCTTCCACCAGGCGGACGCCTTCGGCAATGAAGGCATTGTCGCTTTGTTTCCCGCGGGGATGGGTCTGGAGGGCGCGGGCCAGTTTGATTTTTGCGTTGTTGGGCGACGAAATAAATTCAGCCACGGGTAAGCTCTCTCTTTTAGTGGGTTTGGTTTAGGTATATTGTAACAATAAATCTCCCACCTCATCAGCCTGCTGCGCAGCCAGCTTCCCCTCGAGGGCTGCGTCGCTTTGCTCCTTGAGGGGGAAGCTCCTGGCTATAACCGGCGGCACTCAGTTTGAACCGTGCCATCCGGCAGAATTGACAGGAGGCCAAATTCCGGCTTGAAATGGTTATGCGGGCAGGGATAGGCCGCACCGGGATTGAAGAACAGCCGGTTTTCCACCCAGAGCGAAGTCTGATGGTGAGTGTGGCCAAAGATGATCACATCTGAATCGGGAAAATCAACGGCCAGGTGATCGTAATAGCGTTTGAAGAGGTACCCCCGAGTGCAATAGGCCCATTTATCCACCAGATAGTGGAACATGGTCCGATGGCCATGCGCCAGAGTGATCCGGACGTCGTTGGCTTCAAGCGTGGCGGACATTGGCAGTTTCATGCCCAGGAACCAGTCCCGATTGCCCTGCACCACGGTGACAGGCGCAATATTCTCCAGCGTTTCAATCACCTGCCAGGATGAGACATCGCCGGCATGCAGAATCCCATCTAACCCGGCATTCCGGAAGGTCGTTAAAATCCCATCGGGGATGACTTTCACCCGGTCCGGGATGTGGGTGTCTGCGATGACACCAAAGCGGATTGTTTTGTCCTGGGTTGGTTCCATTAGCAGTTTCCTTTGCAGCGGGATTGATTTTACCATGCCCGGATGTGAAAAACCCCGATCATGAGCCGTATTGACTACGATATGATCGGGATTTGCTCGCGAAATGGGTGATTTCAGGCAGTGATCTCCTTGCGGAAGGTGATCATGGTGCGTTTCTTCTTATATCCCAGGCCTTCATAAAGCTGCAGCGCGCCGTTGGGATTTTCCGTATCCACACCCAGCGCAACCGAAGTCATCCCAAGCTCTTTATGCATTTTCATGCTACGAAGAATCAAAGCTTTGGCGATGCCGCGCCGGCGCCATTCCCTGCGAGTGGAGATTTCTTCCGTCCAGCCACATTTCTTGTTGAACTTTTTATTGTATTCTTCGTCAGTATAGTTCAGGACACTGGCAACCACCTCATTGCCGTCCCAGGCAACCTGCCAGAGATCGGGCTGGAAGTAGCGGGAAGTGCTGTAGGAGATATAATCCTCCTCTTCAGGCTCCGAGAAGCCCCAATGGTCCCGGAAAGCGTCAATTGAGGCATCCCAAATTTTGCGATAATCCTCTTTTTTGGCAGGGCGCACCTCAATACCTTTGGGCAGGGTCGCTTCAGCGATGGTGTCCAGAGGGCGATCCATCTCGAAGAAGTAACGGTTAGGACGATATCCCATTGCGTTCAGGATGGCATTAAACTTATCCTTGTTTTCCAGGCTATAGGATTGATAGAACCTTTTTCCATCCTTGGGGTGTTCCGCGGCAATCGCCATCAGGTGTTGCTCATTCCAGCCCATCATAGCTTGTTCAATACCCATATTACGCCATTTAGGGACGATCTTGATGAACTGGGAGTAAATCCGGTTCTTGGTTTTATCAATCTGGTGCCAGCTCACCCGTCCATAGGCTACTGTCTCACCATTGACCTCGGCAAGGATCATGTCCTTATAGGGGTCACTGTTGGTCAGGTGGCTGTAATCATGTTCCAGGTCCTCAAGAGTCGAAGCGAAGTCGTCATCGTCCGCGTCGGCATTCTTTTCAAGGATCTCGAGCATTTTAGGATAGTCCGGCTTCCCGGCGAAAGTCCGAAACCGAAGACCTTTAATAACCGGGGTGTTTTCAACGATGATTTCTTTTGTTTTCATTACATTACTCCAAATCGTTACTGCCGCAGGGTAGGGTGATGTCCACCCCCGCAAACCTTCATTTCAGTGGACTTGAGACCGGTGCAAACCTCACGTTGCTTTGTTTTTCGGGAACAAATCCGGTCTGCCGTCCGCCAAACTTCCAGTTGGCTTCACCCTTCCCCTGCAGGTGAATATTCTTAGCAATTGTTTAGTTTATCGACCATTTGGCGTCTCGCCATTGGCTTCTGCAGCCCTTTCCAGGTCGCGTTTATCCAGCTTGAATTTCAGGAATGCTGGAATCACGGTGACCAGGGCAATGACCGCAGTGATATAGAATGGGGCTTCCGGGGCGATTTCCTTCCAGAGGAGGGATCCAATTGCTGGGGCAGGCAGCGAGAAGATGCCTAGGCTGGCATGGATCAGACCGAAGCCAGTCCCCCGCAGCCTTTCCGGCAGAACCTTGCTCAGGAGGGATTGGTAGGCCGGAGACATCAGGCCAACCGCGACCCCAAAGACAGCCCAGACCGCGGCGTAACCCGCAAAGCCATCCACTTTGATCAGCAGCACCAGAGCGACGAATTCCAGAAAGAAACCCATCGCAATGGCGATTCGTTCACCAAACTTGTCGGAGAACCAACCAGCTGGTATCGTGGTCAGCATTGACGCGACGCCGAAGAAAGAAGCCAGCCAGCCAATCTCCTGCAGGTTCATCCCGCCGATCTCATCCAGATAGAGTGGCATCAGGTTGAAGGACATTGAAAAAGCAATGTCCCGTACACCATCAGTCAGCAGGATCCAGGTGAGCAGGCCGCCGGCAATAGCCAGGCCAAAGATGGTTTTGAAATTGACCTTCAAGGATTCGAAGGATAATTTCTCATTCGATTTGATCTTGCGGCGTTTCCCGGCGACTTTCGCCAGGATCAGCCGGATGGTGGTGGCGCAGACATAAATGCTGGCTGCCACGATGAGCATCAGCCGGAAGCCGTAAGTGTCGGCCAGCCAGCCCGCCAGGGGCGGCCCGATCACGGTGACGACGGTATAGATCGTATCCGTGATGCCATAGACCTTGCCGCGATTTTCTTCTTCGGTCTCTTCAGCGATGAATGCGCCGAAACTTGGGCCGATCAGCGACCGGGTGAGGGCGTTGAGTGTTTCCGACAGGTAGAGCCACTGCCAGGTGGGCACGAAAATGGGGCTGATGAAAGCGCCCAGGCCGATCACACTGCCGATGGCAACGCTGCGGAGCCTGCCGATGGTATCGGATACCCAACCACCCACAACCTGTAAGACTAAAGGGACGATCTGCGAAAGGGTGAAGAAGACCCCGATTTGCATGACATCCGCCCCAAGGTGTTTCAGGTAGAGGGGCAGCATGGTCGCATACATTTCTGAGGCGATATTGGCGAAGACCATGGCGACCATAAACACAATCAGCGTATTTGATAATATACGCGAGCGTTTTTTGCCCGCCTGCGGTATGATCTTTTCTTGTTCTGTGATTTCCATTTCTTTTTCTCTCATTTATTCTTTCAATCACTCGAATTCAACCCTCAGGAGGTCATTAAGTCCTTCCCGGGGCGTAATTCGAAGTAATAAGTATCATATTGGCGCTCAACATGCATGCCGGCTTTTTCATAGAGTCGGGTGGCATTAGTCAGGCTGGTGGCATCCACGCCGAGACCAACGCGCTGCTTGCCGCGACGATCAAATTCAACGAAAGCATGTTGCAACAGCGCCATGCCCAGCCCACGGCGGCGCCAGGGCCTGCGGACGCAAAGAATATTTACCCAGGCCATGTCCGGATCTTCGGTAATCTTGTTAGCGCACCGGCATACCCCAGCGATCTCATCACCATCCTTGGCCAGGAACCAGACAGAAGGATCGAAATCCTTGGATTCCTCGATATAGTGCTGCCAGCGCTCCATCTGTTCATCAATGCTGTGGGGTACGTGCCCCCAATGGTCGGAGAAGGCTTCTTCCGTGGCTTCCAGGGCCGGGCGAAGTTCTTTGTCCAGGTCAATCGGCACAATGGTCAGGCCATCCGGTATCTGCGGCTGGGGAGGGGTCTGGTCCAGGTCAATTACCATCCGGAAGAAATTCCGGACGTTCTCGTACCCATAGGCTTCCAGAGCTTTTTTCCTGGGTAGATCGTGGTTGGATAGCCCATGGCTCATCACTACCCGGGTCCCTTCCGGGGCCAGGGGGATCCGCTCACAGGCGCGTTTCTCGGCCCAGTTGAGCATGGCTCTGAAGACATCTTCATCCCAGGCATCGGGGTGCAGACAGCCCCAGGTATATTTGATCACGTGAGGTTTGGAGATATCCCAGACCTCAATGTAGCCAATGATCTCGCCTTTTTGGTTTTCAACAACCCGGGCTATTTCATCGAGCTTGACTCCAGGGGAGGTCCAATCGACGACCATATCATCGTAATCGGTGTCATTGACGCCGTAGAGTGATTGAGAATGGGCATTGAAGATATCCACAACTTCCTGGGCATCATCGAGGGTGAAGGGGCGAATTTTGGTTAAGGTCATATTCTCAAGCATTTTTCTTCTTCTCTCTTTTCTCTCTTCATCAAGCCTTGCAGATGATGGATCAAACAGGATTTGGTGTTTCCAAATCCCTTCAGGTATCTGTTTTTCCTTGTTTGTCGCGTTCATGTTCATACTCTCTGCTCATCCATCCCAGCCGGGCAGGGCCGGGTGTTTCTACAACTCGGTTGAGGCTGTTTCATCTCAACCGGTTTGCGACCAGCCACTTGTCATTGCTGAGCCGCACTCTTCCATCCATAATTTCTTTGTCTGTTCATCATCTCTTCTTCCTTCTGCAAATAAACCATAAAAAACAAAAACCACGGGCTTGTTCTGGTCCCGTGGTTTGTTTATTGGTTCGATACCGATTGACGGTTCTGGCGATAAACATAAAAAAGCCACGGGGTTTGGAGTTCGCCCGTGGTCAGTTTACCGAGTTTTAGGTAAGACTAAATATAAGCAGGCGCACTCCGCGTAAGGTCTGATCCACCGGAAACGGCGGCAGATTTGAGACGGGGCATCAAGATTGCATAGATAACCATGTTCATGCGGGTGCATCCTTTCTTGTAAGATTCTTATTTATCGGCCTGTTTTACAGCCGTTTTTCTCAACATAACGAGTTTATCATAATAATTTCGGATGTGTCAAGCAAATTTTCAACATTTTCAAGACTTTTTAAGAAAACCAAAATAAACCAGCAGACCCAAGCCAATTGCGCTGACCGCGATCAGCCCGATCCCAAGACCTTTGCCATTGCTCAGGGCCTGAGTGATGATGGAGGGCGCACGGGTTGGCGTTTGGGTTGGTGAGGGGGTTCGAGTGGGATGGGGGGTCATTGTGGCGCGCGGCTGGGTGGGGGTGGGTGTGCCAGGGTCCTCTGTGGGGGTTGGGGAGGATGTGGCCGTGGGGACGGTGGCTTTTTGAATGATCAGAGTCTGGCCTTCATAAATGGCCGTGGTCTCAAGGCTGAGTGAGCTGTTTGCCAGAATGGTCTGAGGAGGGACGCCGTAGGCTTCGGAAATCGCCCAGAGTGTCTCACCATATTTCACGGTGTGGATGATGATCCCATCCGCGTTCGGTGTGACAGTCGCAACAGGGTATATGGGGATCTCGGTTTCCTGGGCGAGGATATTGACACCCTCACCTGTGTCCGAGTCGCCTGCCAGGGGATCCGTATCAGCCCGGAGATCCGCCCATCTGATTAAATCCACGGATGAGTTCGGCTGGGCCTGGGCTGCCTCGCCAGGAACCGCGAGGAGCAGGATCAGCGCTAGCAGGGGAATGAGAATTTGATTTAGTACTTTTTGCATAATGGCATTATTATAGCGTGTAAATTTGATTTGAGGAAACCCCGGATGAGACGGTTTTGGGTTAAGTTGGCTGTATAGACAGGCATTGCTTCCGGGCAATTAAGGTAAAATCAATGGATGAACTTTACACGGAGGTATGTTGAAGATGCTTGATTTAAACCTGATCCGGGAAGAACCCGAACTCGTCCGAGAAGCCATGGTAAAACGCCAGATGGATCCAAGCGTTGTTGATCAAGTCCTGTCTTTGGACCTGAAACGCCGCGATCTGATTGTGCAGGTTGAAACCATGCGCTCTGAGCGAAATTCAGTCTCCAAAGAAATTGGCAGGATGAAAGATAAGGACGCACGCCAGGCCAAGATCCATGAAATGCGCCAATTGGGCGATAAAATTGACGGTCTGGACAATGAGCTGAGTCAGGTGGATTCCGAGTTATCTTCAATTATGGCCGTGTTGCCCAATATCCCCGATCCGGAAGTGCCGGTGGGAGTGGACGACAAGGATAATATCGTCCTGCGGACGGTTGGGGAGAAGTCCGAGTTTGATTTTGAACCCAAACCGCATTGGGATATAGGCACAGATTTGGGGATCATTGATTTTGACCGCGGCGTCCGGCTGGCCGGTTCACGGTTCTATGTCCTCAGCGGCCAAGGCGCACTGCTCCAGCGGGCTATTATCTATTGGATGGTTGGCCTGCATATCCAGCAGGGCTATCTGGAAAAATATCCGCCGTTTATGGTTCGGGAAGAGGTGCTCTACAGCGCTGGTCAGCTGCCAAAATTCAAGGACAATCTCTACCACGATGTCGAAGAAGACCTCTGGATGGTGCCCACGGCCGAAGTCCCGCTGACAGGGCTGCATATGGGCGAGATCCTTGATGAGGAACAGCTTCCACTGCATTACACGGCCTACACCGCCTGTTTCCGGCGAGAGAAGATGAGCGCCGGGCGTGATGTGCGCGGCATCAAGCGCGGTCACCAGTTTGATAAGGTGGAAATGTATACCTACTGCAAACCGGAAAATTCCGCGCTGGAGCATGAAAAAATGCTTAAGGATGCTGAGGAAACCCTTGAAGCGCTGGGGCTGACCTACCGAGTTTTGCTGCAATCCACGGGCGACCTGAGTTTTGGGTCGCACAAGACCTATGACCTTGAGGTCTGGGCGCCGGGCTGCCAGGAATGGCTTGAGGTCTCCTCAATTTCCAATATCGGTTCCTTCCAGGCTCGCAGAGCTGGGATTCGCTACCGACCGGCGGATAGTAAGGGCACAGAATTTGTGCACACGTTGAACGGCTCCGGTTTGGGTATGCCCCGTACGCTGATCGCCGTGCTGGAAAATTACCAACAGGCGGATGGCTCTGTTGCGGTGCCTGATGTGCTGCGGCCGTTGATGGGCGGGCTGAAGGTGATCCGGGCGGATTAATGTCCCTTTGGGCTGAAATACCTTTATTAACCGTTGTCATCCTGGGGATGCTGATCGGGTTCTTTGGCCTGATCCTGGTATTCTTCCCCGGTTTGACTGTCATCTGGGCGTCGATCCTCGTTTGGGGGATTGCGACCCTGTTTAATTACAGCGCGGGTCCTTGGACCTTCACGCTCACGATTGCCACATTTGTGGTCATCACGATGTTGATGGTGTTGGGAAATATCATCGATAATTTTTTCATGGCGGGCGGCGCCAGAAGCAAAGGGGCTTCCTGGTGGGCGATTGGGTTAAGCTGGGTGGCGATGATTTTGGGCGGCATTTGGCTGACACCGATTGGTGGATTGGCAGCGGCCCTGATTGTGCTCTTTGTGGTGGAATGGATCCGGATTAAGGATCATAAAAAGGCTTTTGATTCCACATCCCACATGGCGATGGGCTGCGGGTGGGCCGTGGTTTCCCGTTTGGCGATTGCATTTGTGATGATTGGTTTAACTGTAATGTGGTATTTTACCCTTTATCGCTAGCGAAACCGGGAATCAAAAAAGCGCTCCTCGGAGCGCTTTTTGCTGTTAATGGGGTAGTGCTCTGAGATTACTCTCGGGGCAGGAGGTTTTCCAGCATAAGCACGGATCGGTCGCCGAGGCCTTCGGCAAGGAGTACCAGATGACTCATGGTGGCTTCTTCCTCGACCTGTTCGGTGACGAACCAGCGCAGGAAGTCCTGAGAAGCGTAGTCTTTTTCCTGAATGGTGATACTCATCAGGTCATTAATGTTGCTGGTGACTTCTTTTTCCCAATTTAGCGCTAGTTCAAAGGCTTCTTTCACACTCTTAAATTCATTGTGTGCTTTGTCAATGGCGGGCACTTCAACGTCGCCTTCGACTTCCAGCAGATAGTGGATGAACTTTTCTGCGTGTTCACGTTCTTCACTCGATTGTTCAAAGAACATGCCGGAAAGCCGCAGGAGGCCGAGGCTGTTGAAATAGGCTGCCATGTTGATGTAGATATTTGAAGCCAGCAGTTCGTGACCAATTTGGGCATTGATTGCGTAATTTAGTTCTTTACTGATTTTCATAGTTTAAATCTCCATTTATCTAATTTATAATGATTATATTATAGCATATTAATTGTATGAATTATATATAAATAATCCAAATATACCTTAAAAAATTTAGCCGTTGGTCATTGTTTTTTGGAAAATTCCCCACGATGGGGCGTGCCGGAGACAAATTGGGCGGCCTTGCCGGTGAGATGATTGGTATTGGCCCAACTGACCAGGTGCCCGATAAGCTGTTCTCCCTGCAGTTCAAGATCAATCTCGGTGAGTGATGCGTTGTGATTCTCATGCTTAAACAGGTCCAGGATGTGAATTTCAGGGCAAAGGGTGGGGAGGGTTGCGGTGAAGATGCCGCCATGACCCACAATCAGGAGGGTCTGATCGGGGTAGGCCAGGATAGCCCTTCGCAGGCCAGCCTGATACCGGGTCCACAATTGGCGTTGATTTTCACCGTCCGGGAAGGAGACTTCCCGATGGCCTTGTACCCAGGCATGGATCACGCGCCGGTATTGGTCCCAGGTCTCATCGCTGGGTGGGACATCCTCAAGGGAACCCACGTTGAATTCACGAAAGGCTTCATCCACGATGGGTGTGAGGCTGAGGGTCTTTCCCACGATCGCCGCGGTCTGTTGGGCGCGGATGAGCGGGGAGGTGTAGATCGCCTGAATACTTCGTCCCTGGAGAGCTGCAGCGGTTTGCTGGGCCTGCAGAACGCCCTTTTTCGTCAGAGGATAATCAATTTTCTTGTAAGAGAATTCTTTGGTGAGGTTTGCCCGGTTTTCGCCATGACGCAGGAGGATGACCCGGTTCATAAGGCGGATTAACTCCTGGCTTGCCGCGCGAGGAACAAAGCAATCGAACCGGCAACAGCTGCGTTGAGGGAATCAATCTGTCCCTGCATGGGCAGACGCATCAGCAGGTCGCATTTATCACGCACCAGACGGCGCAGCCCCTGGCCTTCATTGCCGATCACCAGACCAATCCCGCCATTCAAGTTGATTTTGTTGGGGGGCTGGGCTTCAGGGCTGCCTTCCAGGCCGACCATCCACCCGTCGGCTTCCTTCAGGCGATCCATCGCCTGGGCAAGGTTGTGCTGGGCGATCAGCAGCATTTCCGTGGCACCTGAAGAGGCATTGACCACCGCGGGGGTCACAGAAGCGGCCCGGGCAGACGGGAGGATCACACCGTGCACCCCAAAAGCTTCTGCACTGCGCATCAGGGTCCCCAGGTTCTGGGGATCCTGGATCAGATCCAGAATCAGGACAAAAATGGGTTCGTTGAGAGAATTTGCGTGCTGGATGATCGCATCGAGATTGGAATAGGGATAGCCGCCTGTTTCCAGGGCCAGACCCTGATGATGCGGGTCAATCCCATCCAGATTGCTGCGTTTGACGACTTCGATGGGGATTTTGCGTTTACGGGCAAGGTTGACGATGTCTTCCAGATGTCCCTGGGGTTTGATGCCCTGGGCCAGCCAGAGACGGTTAACCTGCCGTCTTTTGGCACGCAGGACTTCATAGGCCGGGTTGCGGCCGGTGATCCAATCACTCATGGGATTAACTCACTCCCAATGCCAGGATGAACCCTGGGGGGTGTCTTCGATCACCACACCAAGTTCAGCCAGCTCCAGACGGACCTTATCGGCAAGATCGTAATTTTTATTCTTGCGCAGGTCCTGGCGCAGGGAAACCAGCAGGTCAATGAAGGAATCTGCATGAGTTTCAGCAGCTTCGGAGGTTTTCAATTCCAGCCCGAGGATGGCGGTTAGTTTCTTGAAGGCGTCTTGGGCGGGTGCGAGTTCTTCGTCGGTCGCATTTTCGGCCCGTGCCTGGTTGATGGCCCGGACAAGATCAAAGAGGTTGCCCAGTGCGCCGGCACTGTTGAAATCGTCATCCATCGACTCGATGAAGCCTTTATTCGTGACTTCAAGCTGTTCGGAAAGGTTTTCCAGAGCGTCCGCAGAGGCGCCGGAAACGTTAGGCAGGGCGGGTTTGAGCGCGGATAGCAGACGATCCAATGCTTTCTGGTTGGCTTCAACCACTTCGTCATTGAAAGTGAGCGGGCTGCGGTAGTTGGAACTCAGAACGATCAACCGCATGACATCCGCTGGATGTTCCTTCAAAAAATCGTTAATGGTGACCATATTGCCTAGTGATTTGGACATGGCCACACCTTTGAGTTGGAGCATGCCGTTGTGCATCCAATAGCGGGCAAAAGGTTTGCCCGTGAGCGCTTCGATCTGGGCGATCTCGTTCTCATGATGGGGGAAGATCAGGTCGTTGCCGCCGCCGTGGATGTCAATCTGCGGGCCGAGGTGATAAAAGTTCATGGCAGAGCATTCGATATGCCAACCAGGCCGTCCCTTGCCCCAGGGACTGTCCCAGGCAGGCTCACCGGGCTTGGCGGCCTTCCAGATGGCAAAGTCCATCGGGTTTTCCTTGCGGTCGTCCACCCGGATGCGAGCGCCGGCGTTCATCTCATCCAGCTTGCGGCCGGAGAGCTTGCCATAGTCCTTATCGCTTTCCACCCGGAAATAAACATCGCCATCGGCCACATAGGCTGAATCGTTTTCAAGCAGGCGGGCCACCATGTCAATAATCCGGTCAATCTCATTGGTCGCCCGGGGATTATCTGTCGCCGGGAGGATGTTCAGGTCGTCCAGATTCTTGCTGAACTCGCTGATGTATTTTTCGGCTAATTCATTGGGATCCACACCGAGTTGATTGGCGCGGTTGATGATCTTATCATCGACATCGGTAAAGTTCATCACATGATGGACGTCATAGCCTTTGAAGGCCAGATAGCGCCGGACGATATCGAAAACCAGGGCGGACATGGCGTGGCCAACATGAGCGCTGTCATAAACGGTGGGGCCGCAGACATACATCCGGACTTTCCCCGGCTCGATGGTTTCAAATTCGGATTTGTCCCGGGTGAGGGTGTTATACACTCTCAAAGACATGGGTCAATTCTCCCTGTGCGTGAGCAGATTTTTTATTCTTGTTTTGGTTTGGCAAAGATCATGCGGCCGGCAGCGGTCTGGAGGACTTTGGTCACGGTGATCGGGATAGTCTTGCCGATGAACTTGTGACCATTTTCCACCACCACCATGGTGCCATCTTCCATGTAGCCCACGCCCTGACCATATTCCTTGCCTTCCTGGATAATTTTCATTTCGATGGATTCTCCGGGCAGGAGGATAGCTTTTACAGCGTTAGCCAGCTCGTTGATATTGAGGATGGAAACACCCTGCAATTCAGCCACACGGTTGAGGTTGTAGTCATTGGTCAGGATCGGACAGCTCATCTGGCGGGCCAGGACGATCAGGCGTTCGTCCACTTCACGGACGCCTTCCACATCAATATCGGTAATGGTCACCGGGATGGCGGGATCTTTTTGTAGTTCGGAAAGCACTTCCATGCCGCGGCGCCCACGTTGTCGGCGTAGGTTATCCGCAGAATCACTCACGTATTGAAGTTCATTCAGCACGAAACGGGGGATCAACAGCCTGCCGGGGATAAACCCAGTGCGGGCGATGTCAGCGATCCGGCCGTCAATGATGGCGCTGGTATCCACCAGGATGCGCTGGCTGCCACTCAGAACGCCCTCTTCGGATTTTTCCGCTGCCCGACCAGATTTGGTCAGGGGTTTGAAGAGATTCTGCAGGTCCTTTTGACGGGCAACAAAAAGCACGATCCCCAGGTAGCCAAAGAGTAAAACCGCCACGAATGGCAGGATGCTGCCCAGTGGCGCTGGCAGGAGGGAGATGGGGTAGGCCAGCAGAGCAGCAGTGATCGCACCGACAATCAGCCCTGCAAAACCAAAAAGGAGCGTTTGAGCGGATACTTTGCTCAACCGCTTATGAAGTGCAGATATAGGCTTGATGGAGATCCAGGGTGCAAGTAGAAAACCGAGGAGACCAACAAGGATTGTTGTTATGACTTGATAGACGATAGTGGGAATCTGGCTTGAAGCCCAAATTTCATGAATGAGTGTTTCGAGGGGTTCCCCTAAAAAAACGCCAATAATACCGAAAACAACGAGTCCGATAAGCCGGACAATAAGTTCTAACGACATGAATAACTCCTTTTTAAGGTGCAAATAATTGAGATAATACCTATCAGAATCATAACATGCTGAATTTGTTTAGTCAATTTATTCTTGTAAGAAATTTATAAAATTTATTTAAGGTTCAAAAGTATTTAGGGTTTGCAAATGGCTTTTGCTCTCCTATATAATTGTATCCAGCACATATTAAGATTTGCTTCAGGCAGGATGTTTGGAATGGCAGGAACGCATGGAACTTCAATCTGAGACAATTTTGCACAATCGTTATCGTGTCATCGAAAAGCTGGGTCAGGGGGGGATGGGTGCGGTTTATCTCGCCTGGGACCAGACGCTGGATACAAAGGTGGCCATCAAAAGCAATTTCAATCCGGCATCTGAAAGCGTGGATCAGTTCCTCAAGGAGGCTCGGTTATTAGCCGCCCTGCGTCACCAAAACCTGCCGCGCGTGATCGATTATTTCGTGATTGATAAGGAACAGTTCCTGGTGATGGATTACATCCCCGGGGAGGATTTGGGCAAGCGGTTGAAGGTGGAAGGTGCCCAGAAATTGGCGGATGTCCTGCGCTGGTCTGCCCAGCTTTCCTCAGCTTTGACCTATCTTCACTCCCAAAACCCGCCGGTGATCCACCGGGATATCAAACCTGCCAATATCAAACTGACCCCGGATGGAGAGGCGATCCTGGTGGATTTTGGGATTGCGAAAGCCGATACTGCCCAGGCCCAGACGGCTACCGGAGCGGCTGGTTACACGCCGGGCTATGCACCGCCGGAACAATATGGACAGGGGCACACCGGTCCTTTTTCGGATCAATTCTCACTAGCTGCGACAATATACGCCCTGCTGACCCAGGCCAAGCCCGCCGACAGCATCCAGCGGGTGTTGGGCAAGGCGTCACTCGTCCCGGTGCGGCAGGTGGATTCCGATATTCCCCAGAATATCGCTGATGCCATTCTGAAAGCCCTGGCTTTGAAGCCGGAGGACCGCTTCGACTCAGTGGCAGCCTTCCAAAACGCCTTGGGAAATCCGGCTTTTCAACTAACAGAGGATCAACGAGAACAGCTTGGTTCCGTGATTGCCCCTGCATCAGCCTCAGAACCAACCCGAGTCGTCGGCCAGCCTGCTGACCCGACGGTGGTGAACGCGCCTGAGAAGGTTAAGGGCAAAAAAACGGGATTAATCCTGGGTGCGGCCGGCGGACTGGGTTTGATTTGCCTGGCTGCGGCTGCGTTGATGTTATTTGTGTTCCCCAAAAGCCCCGTCTACCTGTTGGGTGGAAAAGTCACGCCCACGGCGACCGAAACGGCTCTGGTTGCAGCCGCAACTGAGACGATTGAAGAGCAGCGTACGGATGCCCCCGTTGTTGTCCCAGAAAAGCCAACCGAACAGCCTGCCGCGACCGCGACGGTCACCGCCGCACCAACTGAAACCCTCGAAGCGATTGGCGGGAGCGGCCTGATCGCCTTTGCTTCTGACCGGGGGGAAGGCAACACCGTGCAAATCTGGACGATGGAGGTTTTAAGGGATGCGGAAGGGGATATCGTCCCCGGTTCGTTGACCCAGTTGACCTTTGACGAGGGCGACAAGGACCAGCCGGTCTGGTCACCAGACGGATCGAAGATCGCCTATGTTGCGCAGGGTGGTGAGAGCAATGGATTGGATATCTGGGTGATGGATGCGGACGGCAGCAACTCTGTCAATATTACCCAGCATGCCGGGGATGAATTTGATCCGGTCTGGATGCCGGATGGGTCGCTGATCGCCTTTACGCATCACCTGCGGGATGCCGGCAGCACGCCGATCTATGCCCTGACCTGGATCGCACCGAATGGCACCGGTCGGGAGCGGATCAGTACCGATTTTGTCGAATCGGACCCCACATTCACGCCCGATGGGAAATTCATGATCTATGTGATCTCAGCCTCATCGCATGATTATCTTTACTTCCGTTCAGCCGGGGATGCGTTCGAGTCTCCCAAGGGCTTGGACCTGCGGGCATTGTTTGGTGAGTTTGGGATGGTTTCCGACCCGGTTTGGGCACCACTGGGCAATCAGTTTGCTTATGTGCGTCATGACGGTCCCAATGAGGTGGTTGTGCTGGTGACCTATGACCAGATGGCGGTGAATGGCCTTCACCAGCCAAAGGAATATGCCCTGACCGACACTAATTTGGACACCGACCCAGCCTGGTCCGCTGATGCGAGGTGGCTGGTATTCACCTCCTTGCGGGATGGCAACGAGGAGATCTACCTGATGCCCACCACCGGGCGGCCACAGATTAATCTCTCTCAAAATCCCGGCGTGGACCGGTCACCCGATTGGCTGCCGCTTCCCTGAGCAAAAGCCCTGTCAGATTAAATAAAAAATCCCCAGCCGGGGATTTTTTGTCAAGAGGTTTCAGTAAGTTGGCCGTCAGGTGATCTGAACTGAATCGACAATGCCGATGATCACCGAAATGATGCAGGCATCCGGATTATTGAGTACCTGCCGAGCGCCGTTCCCTTCCCGGTTGATCAGGACAGTGTCGCCGATACCCGCGTGGGTGTTGTCCAAGGCGATAAAATCACCGTTGGCTTCCTGCTCTTCTGTCACCAGAGGCTGGACGACCAGAAGGCGTCTGTTTTTATAATGGGGGTGACTGATTGTTGTCACCACTGTTCCAACGACTTTAGCAATGATCATAATTTCGACAATCTGCTAGGTGAACTTTGATTCGCCGGAGGGGAGGTTGAAGATAAAATCCTCATCGGACCGGACTTCCAGTTCATCCACGATCCCAACCAGGGAAAGATCCACGGGGACGAATTTGACATCCCGCATGGAAAGGGCAGCCTCGCGTGAGCGCACCATGACACAAAGGTCGCCAATGCCCGCCTGAACGACATCGGCGGCGACAACCAGCCCACCCTGTGGTTCAAGATGCTTGTTCAGCGGCTGGACAACCAGCAATTTGACCCCTTCCGTGCCGGGGTATTTGATGGTGCAGACCGCTGTGCCGTGGACACGACCGAAGAGCATTATTCTTCGACTCCCACATTGTTGAGGACACGGGTGATGATCGTATCGAGCAGGGGATCATCGACTTTATCGCCCAATTTGGCTTTGACAGCATCGCGGATCCGCTGACGAAGTTCTGAGGTCTGGGTGACTGGGCTTGAATCACTGTAGGTCTTGCTTTCTGAGGCAGGTTTAACCGGCTCAGAAAGATAGGGCCGTACAGGTGAGACAGGGGGCAGGGCGTGCGGCTGGACCAGCTTGACGCCTAATCTCTCTGCTCTTTCAAAAGCCAGTTCTGTCAGAACCACATCATCACTCATTGTGAGTGAGAATTGGCCGCGGGCGGCCATATCTTCAATGTCGCGTTCTGTAAAGAATTGTTTGGCCATAGAAACTCCTGACAATAGCTGACGAACGATTAACCGGCAACGCCTTCCAGTGATTCGAGGGCGCTGGTTGCGGCATTTTTGGCGGTGAGAATTTCGGACTCACTGCCAGACAGCCACATCCGGCCGAAACGACCGACGGATGAAACGTGAATGATTTTAATGCTGGCTTTCTTCTCAGCTTCGTTGCATGCATAGTTGATATACGCAGCCGGGGCACATTCCAAAACCAGCAGTGTTTCACCGGGGACGAGGATGCCGCCGCGCCGGAAGCGGTTCAACAGCTGGGCCTGGTAGGAATCCACGCGGGTGATGACCTGGGTGGAAACAACCTTGGGTTTGATCCGGTCTTCTTTTTTGAGTCCCAGACGATCCAGAACGACCTGGCCAGCTTCTTTGACTGCGGCCTGGTTCAGGGAATGGACTTCAAACATCCCGAATTCGCGTTCAACGATCTGTGCGCCGGGTTTTGCTTCGGTTGCTTTGACGGCAATATCCACCACGCGGAAGACTTCATTTCCGGGGGCCATTTCAACATAGAGGGATGCCATCCCTTCAACCGGGAGGTCACCCTGGGTGACGGTGCCGATAAATGCGGAATATTGAGCCTGCATCCTGTCGATAAAACAATAACAACGTAAAGAGAAATCGCCTGCCATGTTGTCTCCTTCTAACTAATACTCCTGTAACCCTTGCTGGTCGTGCATTGCAATACCAACCGGGGTCACAAATAACGGACTGGGGGCAATCTGAGTGGGGAGGCCGGTTACTTCTTCGATAACCTGGGCTGTGCCCGGGAAGAGGGTCGTGCCGCCCACCAGTGTGATGGTTTTCGCATGGGTGCCGCTGATATGCCGGGCAACGATGGAACCCATCTTTTCCATGACCGGACGGACGATCGGGAAGAGCCTGCTTTGTTGGGCGGGGTCTTTTTTCAATTCTTCCGCCTCTTCAAAGCTGATATCCAACGATCCGGCGATCACCAATGATAGGTGAGTGCCGCCTGTGGGTTCGTCGGCCGTGAAAACCACTTTCCCATCTTCAATCAGCGCAACACCGGTGGTGCCGCCGCCGATATCAACGATCACGCCATCATGGATTCCGAGAACGTGGTTGGCAGCCGAAGGTTCATCAATCAGCTCCGGGCAGTCCATCCCGGCAGCCTGCACCACGTTGGCCGTGGCTCGGACTTCTGCGAGAGGAACGCCGGGTGGGTAGCCGCTGGCGGCATGGGTCAACTCAACGCCTAATCGCGCCTCCACCCTTCTTTTCATTGCTCGAAGGATATCGACAGCGCCAATGAAATCGACCACCAGCCCATCCCGAACCACCTGGGCGAATTGGTATTCCCCGGCAAGGGGAACGCCCTTTGCATCCAGAACGGCCAGGACGGTATAGGCTGTCCCGAGGTCCACACCTACTCGAAGCGGGCTTGCGACTGTGAGGGGTTCGCCAGGCGAATGCCCATTCGAACCTGCCCAGATCACCGCTTCTGCGCGTGAAAGAATGGCCTCCGGAGCCCAACCTGAGTCAATGAGGTTTGGTCCGGTCAACGATCAGGCCAGTCTTATTTCTTCTCAGAAGCAGCACGGCCGCCGAAACTACCCTTGGTGTTCTGGGGCAGGATCATTTCGACATCTTCATGCGGCCTTGGGATGACATGGACGGAAATCAGTTCACCAACACGCTTGGCAGCAGCGGCGCCGGAATCGGTGGCAGCTTTGACAGCGCCAACATCACCGCGCACCATGACGGTCACAAAACCGCCGCCAACGTATTCGGACCCGATCAGGACCACGTTCGCTGATTTAACCATGGCATCGGCGGCTTCAATAGCGCCAACCAGACCCTTGGTCTCAACCATACCTAGTGCAATTAATTTTGAATCTAAAGCCATTTTGTTCAATCCTTTCTAGAGATAAAGAATTTGATTTATCTGAGGTTTAGGATATCCTCGACCACACTCCGAACGGTCTGTTCAATTTCCTTGACGGATGGCCCGGGATCAGGTTGACCAGGAACCAGTACAGCAGCCGGAGGGGCTGATAATTCATAAGCAAGACGCTTGATATTGTAGAGGTGGTGGGTGGTGACATTGTCACCCGTGATGGATCCGCCAACCCCGCCTGCGCCAAGCGTGAGCGAAGGGATGACACCGGTGGTCAGGCCGATGGCCCCTAAGGTGCCCATAGCATTGACCACGATGCGGAATACGGGCTTTTCCAGTCCAAAGGCCATAATGACATCAGGGTCTGTCGCGTGGATGATCAGAGAATGTCCCCGACCGCCGAACTGTATCAATTGGATGCAACGTTCACATCCGGCTTCCCAGCCATCTTCCTCATACCAGGCCAGGGTGGTCGTGAGTTTCTCACGAGAGAGAGGTTCTTCCCGCCCGGTCTTTTTCAGCCGGGTGACCAGCACGCGAGTTCCTTGGGGGATATCGAATCCGGCCAGGGCAGCTACATAGGTCGCCGGCTTACCCACGACAGCAGTGTTCATGCTGCCATCGGGGTGGAAGAGCAGGTTTCGCAGGAGATGGGTCTCATGTTCTGAAGTGAAATAAGCCCCTGCCTGCTGCATCAACTGCGTCAGACGGCCGGCAATCGGTTTGTCGGCGACCACAGCCTGTTCAGAGGCGCAGATGGTGGAGTTATCGAATGCTTTGCTGGCGACAATATACTTTGCCGCTTTATCAATGTCCGCAGAGCGATCCACATAAGCGGGCACGTTGCCGGGTCCGACACCATAGGCCGGTTTGCCGGTGGAATGGGCGGCTTTGACCATCGGGGTGCCGCCGGTTGCCAGGATCAGGGCGACATATTTATGTCGCATCAGTTCCTGAGTGCCCTGCAGGCTGATATTTTGCATGCAGGCGATCAACCCGGGAGGGGCACCGTTGGCTTCGGCAGCCTGGCCCATGATTTTAGCCGCTTCATAGGAGCATTTGGCCGCAGAAGGGTGGGGAGCAATGACGATCGCATCCCGCGCCTTTACCGAGATCAGAATTTTGTAAATGACGGTGGAGGTTGGGTTGGTGCTGGGGGTCAGCCCGGCAATCACACCGACCGGCCAAGCGATATCATAGATTCGCTTGGCGGGGTCATAGTGGACCACGCCTACGGTTTTCTCATCCTTGATGCTTTCCCAGACGTTGCGGGCAGCGAATTCATTTTTTAGTTTCTTATGCTCTGAGAAGCCGTAACCGGTCTCTTCATGCGCCATAGTTCCCAACCGCTCGGAGGCGGCCAGGGCAGCAACGGACATAGCCGCGCAGACACGATCTACCTGTTCCTGAGAGGCGTGCGACCAGACCTTCCAGGCTGCAAAAGCTTTGGCAGCCAGATCACGCGCTTCCTGAATCGAACGTAAATCCTTGTCAAATTCCTGCATGGATTAACCCTTCTCGAAGGTTACTTTTCCATCAACTTCCAATGAATCGATCATAGCCATAATGACTGCATCAACCGGACGATCTTTGGTGATGGTGGTCTGACGGGCGCTGGAACCGGAGGCTGTCAGGACGAGGTCACCGACGCCGGCATTAACTGTATCGACGGCTACAAAAGGCTTCCCAAACGGTTCTCCTTTTTCATCGGTCTGACGGACGATCAGCAGTTTGCGCCCGATGATCTTCTCATCTTTAATTGTTGAGACGGTTGTCCCAATCACTTTGGCAATCAACATGGTTATTTCTCCATTAATAGGACTTGGCTGGGGCTGCGGATTTCTTTTCCGTTTTGGTATCGGAGCCATCCGCCTGGATGATCTTGATTCCAGCGCTGGCGCCAATCCGAGTTGCGCCGGCAGCGATCATCTGTTCGGCTTCTTCGTGGGTATGAATACCGCCGGCAGCTTTGACGCCGAGATCCGGGCCTACGGCTTCGCGCATCAGGGCGACATCATGAACGGTGGCCCCGCCGCTGGAGAAGCCGGTGGAGGTCTTGACGAAATCGGCGCTGGCTTCCTTGGCCAGGAGGCAGGCGATGACCTTTTCTTCATCAGTGAGCAGTGCCGCCTCAATAATTACCTTGAGGATCGCGCCGTTTTCGTGGCAGGTCTTGGCGATTTCATTGATATCCTTGGCAACCGTCTCGTTATCGTCGGCCTTCAACGCGCCGATATTGATCACCATATCAATTTCAGTAGCGCCATTTTGAATGGCGTTCTTGGTCTCGAAGACCTTGACTTCGGTGGAGGTTGCACCCAGGGGGAAGCCGATCACAGAGCAGACTTTGACATCGGTATTGTGCAGCAGTTCTGCGCAGAGTTTGACATTGGTTGGATTGACGCAGACTGAGGCGAAGTGATATTTCTTGGCTTCAAAGCACAGCTGGGCGACTTTGTCCGCAGTGGCATCCGGTTTGAGCAAGGTATGGTCGATCATCCCTGCGAGGGATTTATCCTCGGGGATCACACCCACGGTGGAGGTCAGGCGCTCAGCGCCTGCGCTGACCACACGACCTGCGCCATCAAAGCAGGTTTTGACGCGCACGCCATCCGCTTCTTCCATGACACAATTCGCGCCGGTATATTTCTTGTTTTCTTCTTGGTCAATCATCGCCAAAAGGACTTCTCTGGTGATGATCTCAACTAATTTTTCAACAGTTTCTTTTTCTGGGGTCATGATGCCTTTCCATCTTTTAAGAATTCTTCTCAATTGCCATAATTTTATCTACCCGGCGGGCATGTCGGCCGCCGCCGAATGCCGTGTTTAGCCAGGTATCGACAATTAATTTAGCTAGATTTGTGCCAATTAGACCCGCACCAAGCGTTAATACATTTGCATTGTTATGTTCTCGGCTATTTACTGCTGTCGCATAATCATAACAAAGGGCTGCACGAACCCCACGGACCTTGTTGGCTGCCATGCAGGAACCAATCCCAGCGCCATCAATGATGATGCCGCGTGAGGCTTTTCCGTTGGCAACAAGTTTTGCAACAGACAGAGCAATATCCGGATAATCCACAGAATCCTTGGTGTTCGTGCCGCAATCAATGACAGTGAAGCCTTTTTCTGTGAGATGCTTTTTGAGAATCTCTTTCAGGTCAACACCACCATGGTCAGTTCCCAGGGCAACGGTTTGTTGCAGGAGTGGATTGGGCTGTGATGATTGGGAAGGGGTTGAATATTCCATGGTTTTTTGGACGACGCGCTGGACGATTTCGTGAATTTCGGTATCTGAAACACTGTTTTTCATCCAATTTGCTCCATTTTTGTGATTGAGGGCTCCGAAAATAGGTTTTTACTCAACTAACTTATCCACATATTATTATAACATTAATTCTTTTAAAATGGGTATATTTTTTCCGGACACATTTTGATTATATCTTGAATACTCATGGACAAAAAGACAAACATCCGGTTGTTTTGAGATGTTTGTCATTGATGACCAGCCTTGTTCAAATAGGGCGATATTAAGGAGCTGCCTGTGTAATGAAAACGAGAAAATAATTAGGGATTAGTAAAAAAACCAGGTCAGGCCAGCGGGGGAGGGTTCACAGGTGGATTTTGTGAAGGGGGGACAATGGGTTGGATCGGCGTGCCTGCTTCGGGATTGAGCAGCAGGCTCAATTGGGCCAAAGCGTGATTATCAAAAGTGCGATGACCGCACATATCACAAACCCAGGCAGGAAAATTCGGTACGGTGATCAATTCATTGCCCAACCAGGTCATCAAGGTCGCCGTGCGCAAACTTTTGATTCCACCCTGGCAATTCATGCATGGTTTGGTATTGTGATTGGTCATAGTGATCTTTCTACTGGGCGGCCTGAACAGGGGTGGCACCAGTGAGCAGAGATACCTCATCAAGTGGCCAATAGATCAGCAGGGCTTTTCCAACGACGGCATCTTCGGAGATGAATCCCCAAAGGTGGGAATCGCTGGAGTTATTGCGATTATCACCGAGGACAAAGAGCTGGCTCTCCGGCACTTCCCAGGTGCCTGTGTAGTTGGGAGAGTCCGCAATATAGGTTTCATAAAGCGCCTGGCCATTGACATAGACGATACCGCCGTCAATATGGATGGTGTCGCCCGGGAGGCCGATCAGGCGTTTGATGTAATCCAGATCATCAGCACCCGGCGCATGGAAGACGATAACATCACCGATCTGGGGTGTGCCAATTTTATAGGCAACCCGGTTGACTAATAAAAATTCGCCAGGCAGCAGGGTGGGTTCCATACTGACATTTTCCACCCGAACCCTTGCTGAAACGGCGTTGATCCCCAAGAACAGGATCAATGCCAGGAGGATGGTTTCGATGGTATCGATAATGAATCCCATGCAGGAGGATTTTTTCGATCCTTTTTGGGATTCAATGTCGTTATTTTCGGGGAGTTGTTCTGAAGTGTTATTTTTCAACGTTAATCTCGTTATTTTTGTCTAACTCATTTGTTAGGATGAGCCTGATAGTTTGATTATATACTATCTTTTTGCCGGATTCGATTAATTTTTCCGGCGTTTGAAGACCAACCGGATGGGAGTCCCGATGAAAGGATATTCCTTCCGGATCTGGTTTTCGAGATAGCGGACGTAAGTGAAATGGGCCAGCTGGGGATCGTTCACATAGAGCAAGAAAGTTGGAGGATCGCTGCGCACCTGGGTGCCATAATAAATTCTCAACGAGCGGCCTGTCTTGGATGGTGCGGCATGCATATCCTGCGCTTTTTGGAGGATCTTGTTGAGCTGCGAGGTGGAAAGCCGGACCAGCCGTTCTTCCTGAACCTTAAGTGCCAGAGGAAGGACCTGATCCACCCGCTTGCCGGACAGGGCACTGATGAACACCAGGGGGACATAGTTCATGAAGTTTAATTCCTCGCGGATATGTGCTGTGTAGTAATTAATGGTGAAGGTGTCCTTTTCGATCATGTCCCATTTGTTGACGACCACAATAGCGCTTTTCCAGGCATCTTTGATATACCCGGCGATGTGTGTATCCTGAGCTGTAATGCTGGTCGAGGCGTCAATCACCAGAATGGCGACATCGGCCCGCTCAATGGCTTTCATGCTGCGCACGACGGAATATTTTTCTACCCCAGGGGAGACTTTTCCCCGTCTGCGGATTCCGGCTGTGTCAATCAATGTGATGGGCAGGTCTTGATAATCAATCTTTGTATCAACCGCATCGCGGGTTGTGCCAGGGATTTCACTGACAATCGCCCTTTCCTGGCCTACGATCTTATTCAATAGGCTGGATTTGCCTGCGTTGGGTTTACCTACGATAGCGATCTTGACAGAATTATCTTCGTCTTCGTCATCATCACTCTCGGGGAAATTCGCAATGACTGCGTCCAAAAGGTCACCAGAACCGGTTCCGTGAAGGGCGGAGATTGCGTAAGGATCACCCATGCCTAGTTCATAGAATTCAGCGACCACCTGGCGAATTTTGGCACTTTCGGCTTTGTTGACCACCAGCAGGATGGGGGGAAGAAGTTTGCCATCCACATTTTGCTGTTTGCGGCGCAGGATATTGGCAATTTCGTGATCTGCAGGGGTGACACCAACCTGACCATCAACGATAAACAGGATCAGGTCTGATTCCAGCATCGCCAGCTCAGCCTGGTCCCGGATCTGGTGGATGAAGTCCTTGGAGCCAATGGAGAGGGGAGCCTGGTTGCGGTTCCTGGACGGGTCGATCCCACCGGTGTCCATCACATAGAAGTAATGACCGCTCCAGTCAGCTTCCGAAAGGAGCCGGTCGCGAGTGGTGCCGGGCACATCATCCACAATCGCAAGCCGTTCGCCGGTCAGGCGGTTGAAGAGAGTGCTTTTTCCAACATTGGGACGGCCCACCAGGGCCACAACAGGTTTTGCCATAGTTTGTGATTATACCTTATATCAATATGCATAGTTGTAACGGTTTAATGCCAGAATAATGACCCACCCTGACCAATTCAGTCAGGGTGGGAGTAGTCATTTTTCGGTTTTTATGGTTAGCAGATGTCTACCGGGTTGGTTCGAAAAATGTGATTTCGCCATCTTCACTGCGGAAATACATCCGAACGCCTTCAGGCAAATTATTGGGGTCAAATGAGACTTCACTGTGGTTCAGTTTTGCTTCCAGAACGCGGAGGGGGATGGCTGTTTCGCTGTTGATCTGGATCGTCAGTAAAGCCAAGTGTGTCTGGCGATCACTGGAAGAAGTTGCTGTGGCGCTACTAGCGGTAAAAGTCCATTCAGATGAATAATTTCCCCAGGCTTCAGAATTTCTAGCTTTGACCCTCCAGAAGAATTCTGTTGAGAGATCTAGAAGGAAATTGGGTAGTATAAAATTAGTTCCTGAGGTACGTTCACTATAATAAGATGTATAAATTGAACCATTATATTCAATCGGGAAAAATATTCTAACCTCATATTCTTCTGCATCAGCCACCGGGTTCCAGCTTAATATAATAGGATCGGTTAAACCGGTGGCCTCATCAGTGGGGGAGGTTAAGACAGGTGTCCCAGGATAAGTTACTGATGAACCAGTGACAAAAGATACCTCAGGTGAGAATGGGCCCATCTCCCAATAGCCTTCTTCTGAATTATAGAAATCGTAGGCTGCGCGCCAGTAATATTGTGTGTCAGAATCCAGATTTTCATCTATTACAATGCTGCCACTATAAGGATCGGCTTGATATCCCCGAATAATCTCATGCCAGGGCGAAAATAGTGGATCTTCAGAGATCTGGTAATATACCCAGCTGTAGGGATCAGGGATATTATCCGTATTCCAGGACAATTCCGG
>Ga0209121_10000059_pt1 | contig 101895 bp, 100 predicted proteins | sample Cruoilmetagenom3_FD_187292 | JGI IMG/M metagenome (GOLD analysis project Ga0209121, IMG submission 187292) | Oil polluted marine microbial communities from Coal Oil Point, Santa Barbara, California, USA - Sample 3 (SPAdes) (version 2) | ecosystem: Environmental > Aquatic > Marine > Oil seeps ...
TTCTTTTATAAAGTTTAATATATCTTGTCCTTCAAAATGTTCCATAGTTCATGTTTTTCAAGCAATAAGATACGGAAACTAAATGACTAACTCAATAAATGTTATTATTATTATTTAGAATTTTTAATAATTAATCATTCAATAATTTGTTAACTATCGTGTAATTAATTGCATTAAACAGCATTTTATTTTAATGCTTTTAGTAATTTGCAAAACCTTCAAAAAAATTTCTAAAATGCAATTATATCCTATTAATGCAGGAAACTTTAAACTCGATGGTGGAGCCATGTTTGGGGTTGTTCCAAAATCCTTATGGACAAGAACAAATCCAGCAGATAACAACAATATGATAGATATTGCGGCACGCTGTTTGCTAATTGAAGATGGAAATCGTCTGATATTAATAGATACTGGTATGGGTAATAAACAAAGTGATAAGTTTTATGGCTACTATTTTCTTTGGGGCAATGATAGTATAGATAAATCACTTGCCTCTTATGGATTTCATAGAAATGATATTACAGACGTATTTATGACGCATCTTCATTTTGATCATTGTGGCGGAAGTGTACAGTGGAACAAAGACAGAACGGGCTACGAACCAGCATTTAAAAACGCAAATTTTTGGAGCAACCAAGATCATTGGAAATGGGCAACAGAACCAAACCGTAGAGAGGTAGCTTCGTTTTTAAAAGAGAATATTATGCCAATGGAGGCTAGTGGACAATTAAAATTTACATCTATTCCAGATAGTCATATTTTAAAGGATTCTGAATTAGGGTTTGATATTTTCTATGCTAATGGTCATACAGACAAACAAATGATTCCTATGATACAATACAAAGGAAAAACAATTTGTTTTATGGCAGATTTACTGCCAACAGCAGGACATTTACCATTGCCTTTTGTTATGGGTTATGATACAAGACCGCTTTTAACCTTAGACGAAAAAGAATTGTTTCTAAATTTAGCAGCGGATAATAATTTCTATCTGTTTTTAGAACATGATGCTCACAATGAAATTATTACCGTTAAACACACCGAAAAAGGTGTACGACTAAACGAAACGTATAATTGTAATACAATATTTAACTAAATAATAATAAAACATGAAATTTAATTACAAACCATTTGCATTATTAAGTTTAGCAGCAACTATACTTGTTGCTTGTGGCTCAACATCAGATATTCTTACTACACCAATAGAGAATATTGATACTTCACCTTTAAAAATTACTGATTTAACAGACGCTGAAAAGAATAATTGGGGACATTTAGATCTTGTAAAAGATACTATTCCAGGAATGGCAGTGGACAAGGCCTATGAAGAACTTATTAAAGGTAAAAAAGGTAAAACAGTAATTGTTGCCGTAATTGATTCTGGTATCGATATCGATCATGAAGATTTAGACGGAGTCATCTGGACTAACAAAAAGGAAGTTCCTAATAACGGAAAAGATGATGACAAAAATGGTTATATAGATGATATCCATGGATGGAATTTTTTAGGTGATGCTTACGATGAGCAATTAGAATATGTTCGTTTATTGGCTAGTGGAAACACTGCTGATCCGCGTTATGCTGAGGCTCAAGAATTACTTAACACTGAACACCAAACTTGGACTGGTCGTAAAACGCAATACGATCAAATAGCACAAGTTGTAAAAAATTCAGATGAAGTATTGGCAAAGCATTTAAACAAAAAAGATTACACTATAGAAGAAGTAAATGCTATTAAAACAGAAGACGAAGCTTTATCTCAAGCAATCCAAATGGCAAACAGAATGAATGCTAATGAATTAACATTATCTCAAGCAACAGTTGAAATAAATAGTGCTTTAGAGCAAATAAACGAGCGTTTAAACTTTCATTTTAATAAAAACTTTTCTGGTCGTAAAACAGGAGATGATATCAACAACCTTTCTGATACAGGTTATGGAAACGGCAACGTGAAACCTGTAAAAAAAGCTGAATCTCATGGAACTCATGTTGCTGGTATTATAGCTGCAGAACGTAACAATGGATTAGGCGCTAATGGTGTTGCTAATAATGTTGAGATAATGTCTATTAGAACTGTTCCTAACGGAGATGAGTACGACAAGGATGTTGCATTAGCAATTAGATATGCAGTAGACAATGGAGCACAAGTAATTAACGGAAGTTTTGGGAAATCATTTTCCCCTCATGCCGAATGGGTAAGAGATGCAATTAAATACGCATCGGATAATGATGTTGTTTTTGTACATGCAGCTGGTAACGACGGCAATAATATAGATGTAGAACGTAATTTTCCAGATGATAATGTCAACTTTGTGGAGGTTTCAAACACCTATATTAGAGTTGGTGCATTAACTTCTAAATATGGTTCAAAAATGGTATCTGGTTTTTCTAATTATGGAAATAAAAATGTTGATGTTTTTGCACCAGGATCTGCGATCTATTCTACTTTCCCAGAAAATGAATATAAAGCTATTAGCGGAACCTCAATGGCTGCACCTGCAGTTGCCGGATTAGCAGCATTAATACGCTCACAATACCCTAAATTATCAGCAGCACAAGTAAAACAAGTTATTTTAGATTCTGGTTTACATTTAACAACTAAAGTTGTTGTTGGAGGTGATGCTTCTAACGTTAAACCATTCACTGAATTATCAAAATCAGGGAAAATAGCCAATGCTTTTAATGCATTAATTATGGCATCTAAACTTTAATATTTATGAAGAAGTATTTAGTATGTCTATATGCCGTTTCTTTTATTTTTTCTTGTGGTGCAACAGAAAAAGCAATACAAGAAAATGTTGAGCCTATAAAAACACAAACTCGTAATTACTGGCAACAACATGTTGATTATTCCATGGAAATTGACATGGATGTTAAGAATTTTCAATATAATGGCCAACAGAAATTAGTCTATACTAATAATTCTCCAGACGTGTTAAATCGCGTGTATTACCATTTGTTTTTTAATGCATTTCAACCTGGAAGTGAAATGGATGTGCGTTCTCGTACAATCAAAGATCCAGATCCTAGAGTTGGAGATCGCATTAGTAAACTCTTACCTAATGAAATAGGATATATTAAGGTGAATTCGCTTAAGCAAAACGGAAAAACTATTTCTTATGAAACCGTTGGAACTGTTTTAGAGGTGAAATTAGCTCATCCTATTCAACCAGGTGAAAAAGTTACATTTGATATGGTTTTTAATGGCCAAGTACCAAAACAAATTCGTCGTTCTGGTAGAAACAATGCAGATGGAATTGCACTTTCTATGACACAATGGTATCCTAAATTGGCAGAATACGATTTTGAAGGCTGGCATGCTGATCCGTATATAGGTAGAGAGTTTCATGGTGTTTGGGGAGATTTTGATATAAAATTAACTCTAGACAAAACCTATGTTGTTGGTGGAACTGGCTATCTTCAAAATCCAAACGAAATAGGTTATGGTTATGAAACTGGAACCGTAAAACGTGCTAAAGGAGATAAATTAACATGGCACTTCAAAGCACCTAATGTACATGATTTTACTTGGACCGCAGATCCAGATTATATACATGATACAATGCTGGTGCCTAATGGACCAGTATTGCATTTTTTATATTCTGGTGATGAAAAAACCCAAGAAAATTGGAAAAAAATTCAACCTCAAGCTGTAAGGTTAATGCAGTTCTTTAGCGAAAATGTTGGGCAATATCCATATGATCAATACTCATTTATTCAAGGTGGTGATGGAGGTATGGAATATGCAATGTGTACATTAATAACTGGAGGTTCTAATTATGGTGGATTACTTGGTACGGCATCGCACGAATTGGCACATACATGGTTTCAATTTTTACTAGCGTCAAACGAGTCGAAACACGAGTGGATGGATGAGGGTTTTGCTAGTTACATATCTAACTTAGCCATGAATTCTTTGCGAGAAGAAAAAAGAGCTAATCCATTAGCGGGTTCATATAGAGGATATATTGGTCTTGCAAAATCTGGTATTGAGCAACCCTTAACAACGCATGCAGATCGTTATGCATATAATGGTGCGTATGGAGCCGCTGCTTATAGTAAAGGAGCCGTGTTTTTAGCACAACTAGGTTATATTATTGGCGAAGAGAATCTAAAAACTACCATTAAAAAATATTTTAATGACTTTTCTTTTAAACATCCTAAACCATTAGATATTGTGCGTACTGCAGAACGTGTTACAGATTTGGAATTAGACTGGTATTTAATGGATTTTGCACAAACTACAAATACAATTGATTATACTGTAAAAGCTGTTGAAGGAAAATCTATTTCATTAGAGCGCTTAGGATTAATGCCTATGCCTATAGATCTTTCTGTTACTTATACAGACGGTTCTAAAGAAGAGTTTTATATTCCATTACAAATGATGCGTGGCGAAAAACCAACTTCAGCAACAATTATTAATGATTGGGCTTGGGCTATGCCAACTTATACTTTTGAAGCTAATAAAATTGTAAAATCAGTTGAAATAGATGCATCTCAAATGATGGCAGATGTTAATAGGGAGAATAATAAATTTACTCTAGAGTAGATATTCTTATATAAAAGAATAAAACCGCATCAAATTGATGCGGTTTTTGTTTTAATACCATTGTTCACTCTTATACATTTCATTTTTAGAAACGCGTTCTCGATTGTATAAAAGTAAATGCGTTTCATCTGCTTGTTTGTTTCTATATCCAAACAAATGAAAAATAGATTTAACCATAAAACGCGTCACTTTTAGGTTGGCTTTTAAAACACCTAAACGTTTGTTGTGCCAAGAAATTCCGGGAAGTATGGTTAATAAATTGTCTGCATGAATTTTTCTAAGTGTCTCAGATAGTTTAAGGAAAAACCGTGGAATAGGTCTAATTATAAAGAATCCATCATTACCAGATTTTTGATACAAAGGCATAAACAAAGTTGCACTATAGTCTGAATAAATAGGCTTGCCGTTTGTTGTAGCCAATGATGTTCCTTTTTTAATATCTTGAAAACTTTTAAAACCATCTTGCATTGAAAACAGCTCTTTTGGCTGAATATGATATTTATAAATAACCTCAAAAATTGAAGCTAAATTTTTCGACGCTGATTTTAATATGTTTTCGTTTTTCTTAATTTTATCAGTTTCATAATTAATTAAAATTCCAGCATGTTTAAGCGCTAAGTATATAAATGCTTCACAATTTTTTATCGCTAATGGATCGGTGTGCTGTCCCGACTCAAAACCAAGAGATACATAGCCTAAGGTATTTAGATAGCTTAATAAAGGACCTTCTAGATATTCTTCAATTCCTAAAACAACAGGAACAGGGAAACAATTCGAAAATTTACGATTAATTAATGCATCATTTATAGTAACAAATGGAAGCGACTTACTCGATGTTGTGTGAAGGTCAATAAAATAAATTGGGTTTTTGGTGGTGGCAAAAAGCTTTTTTATAAATTGAAATATTTCGTTTTGCTCTTTCTCTTCATCATTAAGATTTTCTTTAAATTCAATAGTATTCAGTTGTTTGGTCGTCCACATCCTGTTTAAATCAGATACCAAAAAACGTTTGTTTTTTTCAAGTGCATTTATGTTTCCATAAACACCAAATATTTCACCTATTATATCGTTTTGGCTTATTGTTTTAAGAACATTATTTAAGGCACTAACACCAGCGTACTCATTTCCGTGAATACCCGCAAAAAAAACAACAGTTGAGCCATTGGTTTCGCTTTTAATATGATGAAATATCCGTTTTATAACTTTCTCTTTTTTTAAACTTATTTCAGGGCTAATCTGCATCTTTTTTATAAATCATTTGTAGTTAAAATACCTAATAACTCTTTATTTCTAACTACTGGTAAACAATTAATTTTGTTTGCTTCCATAAGTGCTATGGCTTCTTCCAAGGGCGCTTCTTGAGAAATAGTAATTAAGTCTTTAGTCATTACATCCTTAACTCGTAATTGTAAATTTTTATTACCTAGTTTTATTAAATCCGTCCAAGTCAATAGACCTGTTAATTCTTTTTTCTTGTTTATAATTGGTAAATGATGAATGTTTTTCCATTTCATAATATTACTAACTAATTCTAAGCTATCTTTTTGATCTACCAAAAGCATTTTTGAATTCATATTGTGTTTAACAATACGGCTAACATCTATTTTTAAATTCTCATCAGGATTAAACAATTTCCAACCATCAACTGTTGTATCTTCAAGTTGATGCTTATACATATAGGCGGAAATGTTTTGTAAGGCTTCAAAATTAGTTTTTGTTTTTTGAAGGTTTCTATAATTATCAATCATCCATTGAGATCCATTATTAGACAACGCGCGTCGTTCAATAATAGAAAGGTATTTTGTAATATCAGCCTCATCGATATTAACCTTTTCAAGTCCATTTTTTGCTATTGGAAGAAATTCATTAAGAATTAAATCTTTAGCCGTTATTAGTTCATTATTCCATTTAAATTGGGTTTCCATTCCATTTCTAGCCGCTTTAAAAAAGTTGTTTTTAGCATCTTTAAAGTCCATATTTTTATGAATGTCTTTATACTTATCGGGCTGACCATTCATTAATCCTACCCAAAATGCCATATTTGCAATTTCATCTGCTAAGGTTGGTCCAGAGGGAATGTATCTACACTCTATTCTAAGGTGCGGCTTCCCTCCACCTACTCCATAGCATACGCGATTCCACTTATAAACTGTACCATTATGCAATTGTAAGGCCTTAAGTTTTGGAATCTCACCCTTTTCTAATAATTCGATACTGTCATCGTGTTCATTAGATGTTAACAGGCTCCTAAATCTAGAAATATGATCTCTAAAAGTATCCGTTACGATACCTTTTTCCCAATCAGTGCCAAAACTTACTCGCGACTGTTTTTCATTGTGGATAAAAGAATTTCGTCGCGTATCAATACTTTGTGTAAATAATGCAATTCTCGTTTCAGCCCATAGTTCTCTACCAAATAAAATTGGAGAATTGGCACAACTGCTTAATAAGGGTCCAGAAATTGCCTGAGCCCAATTATATTTTTCTACAAACTCATCTGGATTAATCTGTAAGTGTGTTTGAAAACTTGTGTTACATGCTTCTAGCATTACACTATCGTGAATTAGGTTTAATTCATCGACTCCTTTAATATGAATATTAAAATGTTCTCTTCGCGAAGATTTTAAGGCTTCATTAAGAACATAATACCTTGGCATTTCTGTCATATAATTATCCTTAATATGCTTTAATCTCAAGGTGGGAAGTATACCTGTTAATACAATTTTTGAATCTTTAGTTTTTGCAGCTTTAACTGCTTTTTTTAAAAGTTCATTAAACTGATGGTGTAATTGCGAAAAACAATCGTTTTTTAATTCTAATGGATCTGAGTTAATTTCGAGATTGTATTTTCCTATTTCGGTAGTAAAATGATCATCATTAATAGCTTCTAATACTTCTACACTATTATTGTTTGGAAAGAAGTCTTTTTTTGTAACACAAAATTCTTGTTCTGCACCAATTCTAATAGGTTCTTTTTCAATTAATCCTCTTTTTAGCATTAAATCTAAAGCCTCAAGATCTTTTACAAGATGATGTATATATAATGCTTTATCTTTAGGGTTTTTAAGCCGTTTAACGTCTAAATGTCCCATAATTAATACAAAATAATGAATAATCTTTGCAAGATACTCTTTGTTAAAGATTTAAAGTATGACTTTTGTCATGGTGATTGCAAAGCGAAATTTTGTAAAAGCAAAATACTATTTTAAATTAACTTTAAGAATTAAAAATGTCCTTTAAATACGGCAAAAAAGACAAGCTAAAAAGCAAAAAACACATTGAACAATTGTTTAATGAAGGGAAAGCAATAACCGCATACCCATTACGACTTGTTTACTTAAAAACTGAGTTTGAAGATAACAGCATAATAAAAACAGGTGTTTCTGTAAGTAAACGACTCCATAAAACTGCAGTTGCTAGAAATAGTATAAAACGTCTACTTAGAGAGGCTTATAGACTTAATAAACCGTTATATTTTAACAATAGTTCGGCATCTTATTCGTTTATGATTTTATATCTTAGTAAAGATGGAACAACTTTTGATAAACTAAACAATAGTATGAAATTGTTGTTTAAAAAATTTATAGACAAAACTTCTAACTAACGAAATAGATACATGAAAAACCTGCTACATAAAAAAGTAATATTTCCTATTTTAGCTGTGCTTATTTTTTTCGGTACTACAGCATTTAAAAATGATTTTTTTGAAATAGCTAAACAGATAGAAATCTTTACAACATTATTTAAGGAAATCAACATGAATTATGTTGATGACACCAATCCTGGCGATTTAATGGACACAGCTATTAAAAGTATGCTAGAAGATTTAGATCCTTATACACAGTTTTATAATGAGCAAGATGTAGAAGCGGCTCGTATTAATAATGCTGGTGATTATACAGGTATTGGCGCTAAGGTGTTAACCTTAAAAGATAAATTAGTGATTGTAGAACCTTATAAAGATTATGCAGCAGATAAAGCGGGTTTAAAAGCAGGTGATGAGATTATTAAACTAGATAATATTAGCATTAAAGATTACGAAAATGATGCCGCTAATATATTGCGTGGAGCGGCTGGTTCAGAAGTTAATGTAACCTACAAAAGACAAGGTAAAACGAATACTGTAAAAATAATAAGAGAATCTTTAGAGATAAAAGCTGTGCCTCACTACTCTATGGTAGATGAAAAAATTGGTTATGTTGTACTAAGGAAATTTAATAACAAGGCTTCAGCAGAAACAATAAGTGCTATCAGAGCATTAAAAAATCAAGGTGCAACACAATTAATTTTAGATCTAAGAGGAAATCCTGGAGGATTATTAAACGAAGCCGTTAATGTCACTAATATTTTTGTACCTCAAAACCAATTAGTGGTAACCACTAAGTCTAAGGTTAAAAAATATAATAAGACTTATTATACCAAACGCGATCCTATCGATACAGAAATCCCTTTAGTGGTATTAGTTGATGGAAGTAGTGCTTCTGCAAGTGAAATTGTTTCTGGCGCATTACAAGATATGGATAGAGCTGTAGTGGTTGGTACACGTAGTTTCGGAAAAGGACTGGTACAAAGACCAAAACCTTTAACCTATGGAACACAAATGAAGATTACAATATCTAGATATTATACTCCTTCTGGTCGTTGTATCCAAGCATTAGATTATTGGAATAGAGATGAAAATGGTAAAGCAACTAGAACTAAAAAAGAAAACTATAATGCTTTTAAAACTAAAAATGGACGCGATGTGTTTGATGGTGGAGGTGTTCAACCAGATATTGAAGTTGAATTTTCTAAACAAACACCAATAACCAAAGCTATACTTAACGAGAATTTGGTTTTTAACTTTGCTACGGATTATTTTTACGATAATACAGTTGAAGATTTAAAAAGTTTTAAACTTTCAGATTCAGACTTTAAAAAGTTTAAAAACTATATAAAAACAAGTGGTTTTAATTTTGAAACAAAAACTGAAAAAGCTTTAAATGATGCTATTAAAGTAGCTAAAGATGAAGAATTAGATGATGTAATAAATTCAGAATTTAAAGATTTAACCGCTAGTTTACAAGCGTATAAGAATAGTGCGATTGATGGTAATAAAACACAATTAAAATCATTAATTACAGACGAAATAATAAAACGATATTTCTACAGTGAAGGCCTATATACCTACTACACTGTAAATAATTCGGAAATTAAAAAAGCCCTAAGTATACTTAATAACCCATCGCAATATGCCGGAATTTTGAGATAAATGTTAATTTTTTTTATATTTAACATTCAGAAATTTTCTGGTTATTGGAAAATTATAATAAAATGAAGTCCCTAATTGTTTTTTTTCTCCTTGCCTTTCAACTTGCTTTTTCTCAGCAAGAACTGAAGCACGAAGTTTATTTTGAAACAGATCAGTACGATATTCCTGAAACAGAACACAGCAGATTACTCCTCTTTTTATCGAAAATTGAAAATATGGATATCCAAAAGGTTTCTATATACGGTTTTTGTGATGATAGAGGTAGTGATACCTATAATTTAGTTCTTTCTCAACAACGTGCAGATGAAATTAAATCCGTGTTTTCTAATAATGAATTTGACGAATCTGTTATTACTAATGTTGATGGTAAAGGTGAAATTTTAGTAAACATTGTTCACGAAGAAAACCTTAGTAAAATACGTGGTCTAAATCGAAAAGTTGAGATTATTGTTACTCCTGTTTTTCCTCCAAAACCCAAGGAAGTAAAACCCGAAAAAGAAAATGCTGAAGATTTATTGAAAGGTGATTTAAAAGAAGGAGATAAAATTTTACTTGAAAATTTACTGTTTAGAACAGGGTATAGTTACTTAACTAAAGACTCTAAAAAAGTACTCGATAGAATTGCTAACATATTAGCTGAGCGAAAGGACATATATTTTACAATTGAAGGCCATGTGTGTTGTACGCAAGGTGAGAGAGATGCTGTGGATCGTAAAACGAAAAAACGGAATTTATCTGTAGCAAGAGCAAAATACATCTATGATTATCTAATTAAAAAAGGCGTTAGACATTACCGAATGAAATATGTTGGTCATAAACGTAAATTCTCATTAGGTGGAGCTCCTGAATTAGATAGACGTGTTGAAATTTTAGTGACTAAAATAGTTAAATAAAATAATTAAGATTTTAACATATTTATATGTGGAATACCATCTTCGAGGTACTCCTCTCCTACTTCAATAAAGTCTAAATTATTATAAAAGCGCTTTAAATACGTTTGTGCAGAAATTCTAATTAGGGTTTTGTTGTAGTGATTTTTTATTGCTTCAATAGAAGCTTTCATAATATCGTAACCGAATTTATACTGTCTTTCTTTTTCCTTAACCACTACTCTACCAATACTAGCTTCATTAAAATAATCGCCTGGTTTAAAAACGCGCGTATAAGCAACCAATTGGTCATTTTTATAACCTAAAATATGTAAGGCTTTTTGGTCTTTACCATCTACATCTTGATACACACAATTTTGCTCTACTACAAACACTTCAGAACGAAGTTGAAGCAAATCATACAACTCTTGAGTTGTTAACGCTTTAAAAAATTTAGTTTTAATATCTAGCATTAGTCTTGTACAATTACGTCTTTAGGATCTTCTTTATTATACTCTGGTTGAATCGTGACATGGTTAATATTAAACTCCTCATGCAGTACATTCTCAATATCTAAAAGTAACGTATTGAATTGAGTTGTAGAGATATCTTCAGTTAAATCTAAATGTGCTTCTAAATGCAATTCATCGTCACTTAAATTCCAGATATGTACATGATGTAACTTACTAACTTTTGGTAGTTTATTAATTGCGCGTACTACATCTTTAATATTAATATTATCTGGAGTAAAAAGCATTAACATTCCTGTAGATGTTTTTAATAAATCATAACCAACCCAAATTAAGTACAATGCAATTAATAAGGTTAATAAACTATCTACCCAAAACACTTGATAGTATTTCATTAATAAACCACCAATTAAAACCGCAATACTAGCTAACATATCAGTGAGTAAATGTAGATATGCAGAACGCATATTTAAATTGCTTTTAGAATCTTTTCTTAATAATAAAACACTTAAACCATTTCCTATAATTGCAATAAGTGACAACCAAATTACTAAACCCGACTCTACTTCTTGTGGATTTTTAAAACGTTTTATAGCTTCAATAATTAACAGTATTGCTACGATAACTAAAGTACTAGCATTAATAAAAGCAGCAAGAATTTCAGCTCGCTTATATCCAAAAGTTTTATTAATTGATGCTTTTCGTTTTGTTAATACAGTTGCTATATAACTTACAATTAAAGAAATAACATCACTAAAATTATGTAAAGCATCACTTAGTAATGATAAACTACCAGAAACAATTCCACCAATAACCTGAGCTACTGTAATTACTATATTTAATAGTATAGAAATTAAAAGTTTCTGACCTTTTAGATTATTGTGATTATGAGAATGTGAGTGACTCATCTACACTTAACATGATAATGGAATCTTATCTACTCTATTTTGATGACGACCACCTTCAAATTCCGTATTTAAAAATACGTCAACCATTTTTATAGCCTGAGGAATCGATGTAAAACGCGCGGGAATACAAATAATATTTGCATTGTTATGTAAACGTGTTAACTCAGTAATTTCGCTAGTCCAACATACTCCAGCTCTAACGTTTTGATATTTATTTGCTGTCATTGCAACACCGTTTGCACTACCACAAATTAAGATACCTAAATCTACTTTACCATCATTAATGTCTTTAGCAACTGGGTGCACAAAATCTGGATAATCCACACTATCTAAAGTATTAGTACCATAATTAGTAATAGTATGTCCTTTAGCTTCTAAGTGTTGTAAAATAGCAGCTTTATAATCTGGTCCTGCATGGTCGTTACCTATAGATATTTTCATTATTTTAATTTTAGTGTCATTGAGAGCGAAGCGCGGCAATCTGTTTAATTATTTAGTATAACACAAAGTTAATAATTGCTTATAAGTAAGCATAACTTATAACCGCTTACTTATTCATAAGTTTTAAGTTTGATAACTTGTTTTTTTATGAGCATTCATAATCACTGTTTATAAGTACAACTAAAAATGATGAGCACTTGTTAATAACTGTTTACAACTCTTAAAAACAAAAATTAGGTTTATCCATTTAATTTTCCAAACCAAAATAGGATTTTAAAAACCTAATTAGTTAACTGTTTTTTTCGAGGAAGTTATTAATAACAGGTATAGAGGAAATGAACAGTATTTTATAAAAAACATATCAGCTTTTTCTATTAACAACGGTTATTAACAACTGTGAATAGAATATTTGATATCCTTTAAAATGAGAGAGTTAAAATTATTACAACTGTTAACTACATATTAAGTAGTTCTGATAAGTCATTTCTCAAAACAAAACCCTAAAAAGTTATAGCAACTATTAACAGACTATAATAACCATCATTTTATTTTTTAAATTTTAAAAGAAAAATGATAATATGTATATATGTGTTGATAACATTAAATTTCTATTAATTTAACAATATAGAAACACTATTAAATTATAATAGTGTAGCTTTGCATTAACTTAATATCTTCACTTCCACTTATATTAAGTTTAAAATAAATAATTCCTAACACTTTTAGGAAATGAAAATGATTACAAATAATAATGACAAGAAAGAAACAAAGGAATTCTAAAAAAGGGATTTCCAACCTTACAAATACAATCTTAAGTATTTTAAAAAAAGAAAGAAACAAAACTTTTAACTATAAACAAATTGCTGCTATACTTGGTGTTAATGATGCTAGTAGTAGAAACCAAATCATAAAAAAGCTACATCAACTTAAAGCTAAACAAGAAATAGAAGAAGTTGATCGTGGTAAATTTAAAGCTATTGTAAATACAGAATATCATACAGGTATATTAGACTTATCTAGTAAAGGAAATGGCTATGTAATATGCGATGATTTTGCAGAAGATATATTCATTGCTTCAAATAATATTAATAAAGCTTTAAATGGTGACGAAGTAGAATTCTACGCGTACAAAAGACGCCATAAAGGAAAATTTGAAGGGGAAATTACCAATATTATAAAACGTGCAAAAACGGAATATGTTGGTACTATTCAAATACACGACAAAAAGAACTTTGCTTTTGTGGTAGTGGATAGTGTAAAAATGTATAAAGATATTTTTGTACCAATTAATAAAACTAATAAAGCAGAGGATGGTGATAAAGTTTTGGTATCACTCGAAGATTGGCCAGAAAAAGCGGATTCACCTTATGGTAAAGTTTTAAAAGTATTAGGAAAACCAGGTGAACATAGTACAGAAATTCATTCTATACTTGCTGAATACGGATTACCTGCAGAATTTCCTCCAGAAGTTGAAGCGTATGCTAATAATTTAGACATATCAATTAAACCAGAGGAAATCGCTAAACGACGTGATATGCGTAAGGATTTAACTTTTACGATAGATCCTAAAGATGCTAAAGACTTTGATGATGCACTATCATTTACGGTTTTAAATAATGGATTATACGAAATAGGAATCCATATTGCTGATGTTTCACATTACGTGCGTCCTGATACGGTTTTAGATAATGAAGCTTACGAGCGTGCAACTTCAATTTATTTAGTAGATCGCGTGGTACCAATGCTACCAGAACGTTTATCTAACGGAGCTTGTTCATTACGTCCATATGAGGAGAAATATACATTTTCTGCAGTATTTCAAATGAATGATAAATGTGAAATTAAAAAAGAATGGTTTGGTAGAACTGTAACTTATTCTGATGCGCGTTTTGCATATGAAGAAGCACAAGCAGTAATTGAATCAAAAACCAATACTATTCCACAAGAAGTTTCATTAACAGGTAAAGCATACAATACAGATCAAACGATAGCAGATGCTATTTTAAAAATGGATGAGTTAGCTAAGAAAATGCGATCGCAACGTATGCGAGAAGGAGCGATTTCGTTTGATAAAGTTGAAGTAAAATTCAATTTAGATGAAGACGCAAATCCGGTTGGAGTGTTTTTTAAAACCAGTAAAGATGCTAATAAATTGATTGAAGAATTTATGTTGTTAGCAAACAGAAAAGTGTCTGAGTTTGTTGGAAAAAAATCACCCAAAAAGACATTTGTGTATCGTGTACATGATGAACCAGACGAATCTAAACTGGCACAATTACAAACTGTAGTTGGTCGTTTTGGACATAAACTTAACTTTAGAGATAAAGGAAGTATTGCGTCGTCTTTAAATAATTTACTAAAAGATGTTGTTGGTAAAAAAGAACAGAATTTAGTAGATACGTTAACAATTAGAACAATGTCTAAAGCTGAGTATACAACGCATAATATTGGGCATTACGGATTAGCTTTCGATTATTACAGTCATTTTACATCACCAATTCGACGTTATCCAGATGTTATGGCGCATCGTTTATTGCAGCAATATTTAGATGGAGAAAAATCTGCTAATGAGGATATTTACGAAGAGAAATGTAACCATTCTAGTAACATGGAATATTTAGCCACTAAAGCAGAACGCGATTCTATAAAATATATGCAAATTCGTTTTATGCAAGACCATCAAGATGATGAGTTTTTAGGTGTTATTTCTGGTGTTACAGATTGGGGAATTTATGTAGAAATTATTTCTAATAAATGTGAAGGCATGGTGAGTGTTAGAGATATGAAGGATGATCATTATCAGTTCAACCAAGATCATTATGCTATGATTGGTAGAAAGACCCAAACCATGTATCAACTTGGAGACGAAGTAATTGTAAAAGTGAAGAATACAGATTTAATTAGGAAACATTTAGATTTCTATATGGTTGGTAAACCTGAAATAGAAGATTAAACAACGTTATTTTATTTCAGCATCTAATATTTGATTTTAAAACCTTATTTAAACAATAAAAAATGATATTAACCACAACAAATTCAATAGAAGGTCATAAAATTATAGATTATTTAGGTATTGTAACTGGAGTTGCAATGAATGAAGAAGCTATTTCTATGGGATTTAGCATGTCTAAGTATTATAAAAAAATCCAAGAAAGCGTAGATAAAGTAAAAGAAACAGCTTTTCAATGTTTACAAGACCATGCCACACAATTAAAGGCTAATGCAGTCGTTGGTATAAAAGTAGAGATTGAGTTAACAACTAGTAATTACCCTATGGTTTCAGTTACCGGAACAGCTGTAAAGGTAGCTGTATAAACTAAAAACAATAATTACATTTAATATATTTTTAAAATGAAAAACATCATTTTTATCCTTGCATTTACACTGAGTTTCGCTGGTAAAGCTCAAGAAGCCGTAGAAAAAACTATTGGCGAATTTACAACCGTTAAAGTCTATGATTTAATTCATTTAAAAATGATTAAATCAGACGAAAACAAAATTGTAGTCACTGGTAAAAACAGAGAGGATATTGAGGTTCTTAATAAAAATGGGAAACTAAAAATTAGAATGAATTTTAGCGAGAGCTTTAATGGTAATAGTACAGTAGTAGAATTATATTACACATCTGTAGATGTCATTGACGCTAATGAAGGATCTAAAGTAGTTGTGAGCAATCTAATTGAACAATACGAAATAGATTTAAAAACTCAAGAAGGTGCAGAAATCACAGCAGAATTAAAGACAACCTATGCCAATTTTAGAGCAGTTTCTGGTGGAATAATAAACGTAACCGGAAATTCTAAAAACCAGGATATTTCTATATATACAGGTGGTGTTTTTAATGGAGAAGAATTTATTACAGAACAAACCGAAGTTAGTATTAATGCAGCTGGAGAGGCTTATGTTAATGCTACAGAAAATGTTGAAGTTAGCATAAAGGCAGGAGGAGATGTATTTATTTATGGTAATCCAAAACATGTAGATGAAAGTCGTGTTCTAGGTGGTAGGATAAAACGTATGTAAATCTTTTTAGATTTATTACATTTGTGTAAACCTTAAGATTTACATGTTTGATGACATCTTAACAGCCATTCCTTTTGGTGTAATATTAGCCTTTACTATTGGTCCAGTGTTTTTTGTACTTCTCGAAACTAGTGCTACCAAGGGTTTTACTAGTGCTTTAATATTTGATTTAGGAGTCATATTTGCTGATATTGTATTTATTTTAGTGATTTTTAAAAGCACAGATACGCTTTTAGAAAAAATAAAGGATGACCCAAAACTATTGGTTTTTGGTGGTGTATTACTTGTTGTTTATGGATTTATTTCGTTTATAAAAACTTCAAAATCTTTTCGGTCTATAGTTAGAGAGCATCATAGAATTGAGCTTCCTAAAAAAGATTATGGAAAACTTTTTGTTAAAGGATTTTTACTTAATTTTATTAACATTGGAGTCCTCTTAGGTTGGTTTGGTTTTATAGTTATTGGCACCTCAATTACATCTTCTAAAAATGGTGTTACCGTTTTTATTGCTACAATGCTTATTTCTTACTTCTTAACAGATCTTATTAAGATTGCAGCGGCAAAACGTTTAAAAAACAAGCTAACACCCAGACTTATATTTAAAACAAAAAAAATAGTTGCTTTAGTGATTTTAGGCTTCGGTGTTCTGCTTTTATCTCAAGGTTTGTTTCCAGAATTATACGAAAAGAGTAAGGAACAAATAGAAAAGGTGAATCCTATTAATTAAAACTAAATGGACATAGTGTATGCTAGTTTACAAAGTAGAATAAAAGCTGTTGTCATTGATAGTGTTATATTAATGGTTTTAATGTATGGCACTACTGAGGTATTGGGATATTTTAACAATGTGCCTTCGTCTTTAAGAATGTGTTTATTTATACTTTTCTTTGTGTTGTACGAGCCAATATTAGTATCAGTTTTTGGTACCACTGCTGGCCATTACTATAGCGATATTAAAGTGAAAAGAGCGAACAATACAGGCAAAAACCTATTTTTCCCCTTAGCATTATTACGCTTCATTATTAAGTTTTTATTGGGTTGGGTGTCGTTATTAACAGTAACAGGAAGTGAAAAACGCCAAGCCATACACGATGGTGTTGTTAATTCAGTTGTAATTGAAGATAAATAAAGTAAACCCTTTGGATTAATTAGGATTTGAATAAAACGAGTAAGAAAATATTAACGCTTCCTTTAAGAATTGCGCTGATTACTTTAATTATTGGCGCATTGTTTAAAATAATGCATTGGCCTTATTCTAAAGAGTTAATGTTTATAGGAGGTATCTCTATAGGTGTTTTATATATTATTCGCTTTTTCTATACTAGGCCAAAAAGTAAAATAGATTTCGTGAAGTTGGCCATAGTATTATTATGGGTTTATAGTTATTTAATAAAAGTATTTCATCTTAATAACATGCCTTATGTTATAGAAATATGTCTTGTCGTTTTGCTTATTTGGTGGTTTGTAGAAGACGGCTTATTATATTTTAAAAGCAGAAAGTTTAAGAAAAAAGGTATGGTTAAAAAAGTATATTATGCTTTAGTTCTACTTACTATTTTTTTACTTTTATTTGGTATACTTTTTAAGTTGCAACACTGGCCTTTCGGTTCAGAATTATTTATTCTTGGCATTTTAATTCTTAGCTTGATTCTAATTTTAGATTATTATTTAATTGAAAAATCTTTATAGAAAGCCCTTAGTCTAAATTTGAAGTTAAAACTAGTGTACAGCGGATTCGAAATGGGTAAAACTTAACTGTAATATTCTTAAAATTAATAAACAAAAAAACCTTCAACATAGTTGAAGGCTTCTTGAGGTGTCGAGCGGATTCGAACCGCTGTAGATGGTGTTGCAGACCACTGCCTAGCCACTCGGCCACGACACCCTAAATTTCCTGCGAAAGCAGGAATCTCATTATAATTAACGAGAAAGCAAATATATAAATATTTAGCTTTTTACACTACTTACTTATCGTTTTTCGTTTTTGAGACATTTTTATGGTTACCATATTCACATCTCCACCAATTGGAGGATTAATTTTACTAACAGAAACAGTAGCTTTACTGATTAATTGGTCTTCATTAAAAAAGCGATTCAGAATACGTTTTGCTACAGTTTCTAATAATTTAGAGGGTTTTGCCATTTCCTCTCTGACTACAGAATTTAAAAACACATAGTCAACGGTGTCTTTAAGTTCATCAGACTTTGCTGACGTACTTAAATCTGCTTTAACAACAACATCAACCCTGTAATCACTCCCAATCGCTGTTTCCTCTTTTAAACAACCATGATGTGCAAAAACACGAATGTTTTCAACTTTTATTATTCCCATAAAGCAAAAATAACACTAGTTAGTAAACAAATCAAAAATATTACTTATCGCACTCGTTTTTGCCTTAAAGAATTCCGTATAAGAACACTTTTTACAGGTTACTGAGGTGAATTTTTTGTTTTGTACATCAAAGATTTTTGATAAAGTGCCACCAGTAGCTCTCATTTCTCCAATTTCGTATGTTGTGTTATTACACTTATGACATTCGTAGTTCATTGTTTTTATTTTTAAGATTCTTACTATATAAGTGTAAACTAGCGGATAGATGTTACAATTTATGTAAATTTACGCTTTATATTTTACCGATGTCAGAAGAAACAAAATCACTCAATTTTATTGAGCATATCATAGAAGAAGATTTAGTAAATGGTCTAACTAAAGATAAATTGCGTTTTCGTTTTCCACCAGAACCAAATGGTTATTTACATATTGGACATACCAAAGCAATCGGGATTAGTTTTGGGTTAGGTGAAAGGTATAACGCGCCAGTAAATTTACGTTTCGATGATACCAATCCAATAAAGGAAGAGCAAGAGTATGTGGATGCTATAAAGCGCGACATTGCCTGGTTAGGCTATCAATGGGAAAATGAATTGTATTCTTCAGATTATTTTCAAAAATTATACGATTGGGCTGTTCAGATGATAAAAGATAGTCTGGCTTATGTTGATAATCAGTCTTCTGAAACCATGGCAGAACAAAAGGGCACACCAACACAAGTTGGAACAAATAGCCCATTTAGAGATAGAAGTGTAGATGAGAATTTGGATTTATTCCAACGTATGAAGGTTGGTGAATTTGAAGCTGGTACGCATGTGCTTCGTGCTAAAATTGACATGGAAGACCCAAATATGTTAATGCGCGATCCGATTATGTATCGTATTATGTATGCACATCATCATAGAACAGGTGATGAATGGTGTATTTATCCAATGTACGATTGGACTCACGGAGAAAGTGATTACTTAGAGCAGATTTCACATTCATTATGTTCTTTAGAATTTAAACCGCATAGAAAGCTCTACGATTGGTTTAAAGAGCATGTTTACGAATACAGTAAGGAAGATTACCCTTTACCACCAAAACAGCGAGAATTTGCACGTTTAAACCTTAGTTATACCATTATGAGTAAGCGTAAGTTATTACGTTTAGTTGAAAATGGTGTTGTGTCGGGTTGGGATGATCCTCGCATGCCAACTATTTCTGGTTTAAGACGAAGAGGCTATACGCCAAACTCTATTAGACAATTTATAGAAAAAGTTGGTGTAGCTAAGCGCGAAAACATTATTGATGTTTCACTATTAGAGTTTTGTATAAGAGAAGATTTAAATAAAACAGCAAATAGAGTTATGGCTGTTTTAGATCCTGTAAAAGTGGTGATTACTAATTATCCCGAAGGAAAAGAGGAGTGGTTAGAAGCTGAAAACAATCAAGAAGATGAATCGGCTGGATTTAGAAAAGTACCATTTTCGAGGGAGATTTATATTGAAAAGGAAGACTTTAAAGAAGAAGCGGGTAATAAATTTTTTAGATTAAAACTTAGCGGTGAAGTACGATTAAAAAATGCCTATATAATAAAGGCTGAAAATGTCGTAAAAGAAGCTGATGGTACTATTAAAGAAATACATTGTACCTATTCTGAAGATACAAACAGAAGAGTAAAAGGTACGCTGCATTGGATTTCTATAAAGCATGCTATTTCTGCAGAAATTAGAGAATATGACAGACTGTTTAATGACGAAGCTCCAGATGGTCATGCAGATAAAGATTTTATGGAATTTATTAATCCGAATTCTTTAAAACTAAGAACAGGTTATTTAGAACTAAGTCTTGCAGATGCTAAGGTTGGTGAGCAATTTCAATTTCAGCGCTTAGGCTATTTTAATGTAGATGACGATTCTCAACCAGGTCAATTAGTGTTTAATAAAACGGTTGGGTTGCGAGATAGTTGGGCAAAACAAAAGCCTAAACTTCAAAACAATAATCAAAATCAACAAAAACCGCAACAGCAGAAAAGACCTGCAATTAGTGTTATACAGCAGTTAGGTAAAAAATACACCAATTTACCTGAGGAAAAACAAATTAAGGTTAAGGCAGAAATTCAGGATTTAGCTAAAGAAGTGTCTTATGACGATTTAGAGCCATTATTTGGTACAGCTGTTAAAAAAGCAGGCACTCGTATTGCTGTGATGATTGTGTTAAAAGTATTGCTTAATAATGGCTTAGAAAGCAATGAAGCAATTGTTGATTTTGTAGCAAAGGCTAAAGAGGATAAGAACGAAATTTTGGTAGCTGAAGCAAGTGAATTACAATAAATAAAATTAGATTGTTATACTACACATAGTAGTTCCGGCAGTTCTGCACTTAAAACCTCTAAGAAACCCACTTAGAGGTTTTTTGTACATTGTATCATACTAACTAACAAAATATATAAATATGGAATTTAATTATTTAGCAATATTAGTTGCTGCAGTTGTGCCTATGGTTTTGGGTTTTTTATGGTATAATCCAAAGCTTTTTGGTATTGCTTGGATGAGAGAATCTGGCATGACAGAAGAAAAAATGAAAAGCGGAAATATGGGAATTATTTTCGGAGTATCTTTTTTACTTTCAATCTTATTAGCTTTTTTCATGCAGTTTTTAACTATCCACCAGACAGGAGCATTAGGTATGATTGGAGGTGACCCTATGGTAGAAGGTATTTTACCATCGTATCAAGCCTTCATGGATGATTACGGAAGTGCTTTTAGAACCTATAAACATGGCGCCTTACATGGTTTGCTTGCTGGAATTTTCATTGTATTGCCTGTAATGGGAACTAATGGATTGTTTGAACGCAAATCCTGGAAGTATATTTTTATAAATGTTGGATATTGGACCGTCTGTTTAACTATTATGGGAGCAATAATTTGTGGCTGGGTTTAAACTTAAGCCAATGATAGAATAAAACAAAAAAACCTCGAAGAAACAATCTTCGAGGTTTTTTTATACCTTAAGAATAATTGATTACTCTTCTATATTCTTGGTGTTTTTTGCCGCTTTCATAGCCTCACCAATTTGGTTACTAGCAGTAAAACTTGCCACCATATCATTAAGCATTTGACTTCCTGCTTGTGGTGAATTTGGTAATAATATTAAATTACTATTAGTTTCTTGTCCAATGGACTGCAATGTATCATAATGTTGTGTAACTACAATTAGTGCAGAGGCTTCTTGAGAGTTAATACCAACTTTATTTAAGACCTCTACGGATTCTTCTAATCCACGTGCAATTTCACGTCTTTGATCTGCAATACCTTGCCCTTGTAAACGTTTACTTTCTGCTTCAGCTTTTGCTTTTTCAACAATAAGTATACGAGCTGCATCACCTTCAAATTGAGCTGCAGTTTTTTCTCTATCAGCAGCGTTAATTCGGTTCATTGCTTCTTTTACTTGCGCATCTGGATCTATATCAGTTACTAACGTTTTAATGATGTCATATCCATATTCTGCCATAGCATCATTAAGTTCTGTTTTAACAGCAATCGCAACGTCATCTTTTCTCACAAAAACATCATCTAATTTCATTTTTGGAACTTCTGCACGTACCACATCAAAGACATATGATGTAATTTGGTCATGTGGATAATCCAGTTTGTAAAAGGCTTCATATACTTTTTCACGAATAACCTTGTATTGTACAGATACTTTTAAACGTACAAAAACATCATCTAAAGTTTTGGTTTCTATGATTACATCTAGTTGTTGAATTTTTAAACTTAGCTTACCAGCAATACGATCTACAATAGGAATTTTAAGTTGTAATCCAGAGTGTCTAATACTCTGAAATTTACCAAAGCGCTCTATAACTGCCGCAGTTTGTTGTTTCACCACAAAGAATGATGATATTAAAATAATAAGTCCAAAAAAGATAATTGGAACTAAAATAAATTGACCCATAATACGTTTTTTAATAGTTAAAAATAATGGTATTAAAATTAAACTATATTTCCATTGCGCGCTACTATTTTTTCAATAATAGATAAAGAGAATATAATTTTTTTTAGTTAGGTTTGTTTCAATCCCAAACAAAGAAGACATGAAAAACAAACATCGTATTCTATTAGTAGTTATTTGTATAGCGTTTGTTACAATAACAAATGCACAACGTTATAAAATTCAAAACGGAATAGGACTTCAAGGTGGAATTACACAATTTGATATTCTTACAGATAATTTTGAAACGAAGGCAAACTCTGGCTTTATTGGTGGAATGGCAGCATCTGTTGATCTTCCACATAGATGGTATAATGTGAGCTATAATATTCAATTATCTCAAAACCATATCGATATTAATGCTTTAGAATCTGGAAGCATGATGGAAGAGTATGTTGAGTATAAAATGTTTACGGCTAATATTTCGTTTTTATTTCATATTAAATTAATTAGTAACAACCTCACCTTAGATGCGGGTCCAATGCTACAATATAATAGCGATTTAGAGCTTGCAGACGAATCTAAAGAAGGCTATTTCATTAAAGGCTATAACAACTTAATGACAGAGGATATTAAAGAAATTTCAAACTTTAATGCCAATGGTGCTATTGGTCTATCTTTAGGAGTGAGGAGATTATATCTTCGAGCGCAATATATTTATGGATTTACAAATATTTTGGGAGGCTTAAACGATCAAGATCTCGATATTGGAAATAATGACAAATTTAAAGGTAATCAGTCGCTAATGGCTTTCACTGCTATAATTACCTTTTAAATGAATATAATTACTAATTTTCTTTAAAATGAATTGATTGCAATTTCAATACGTTTGATAGCTTCGTCTTTACCAATCATAAACATTATATCAAAGACATCTGGCCCTTGTAATGCACCAACCAAAGCTAAGCGCAAGGGCATCATTACCTTACCAAAACCAATTTCCTTAAATGTAATCCATTCTTTAATGGAGGTTCTTAGGGTTTCTGCAGATTCTGCTTCAGTTTCTTGAATTACAGTAACCAACTCAGTCATTAAGGCGTCTGTATTTTCTTTCCAAGCTTTTTTAGCTGCTTTTTCATTGTATGATGTTGGAGCACTAAAAAAGAAATGACTTAAATCCCAAAAATCACTAACAAAAGTAGCGCGCTCTTTAATTAAACCAACAACTAAAGCAATGTAGTTAATGTCTATTACAGCAAGTTCGGGTCTAACCGCCTTAAACTGCTCAGCTAAATCTACATCTAACTGTTGTTGCATATAATGGTGATTAAACCATTTTGTTTTATCTGGATCAAAGCGCGCTCCTGCTTTATGTACTTTTTCTAAGTCAAAAGCATTTATTAATTCTTCTAAACTAAATATTTCTTGTTCTGTTCCAGGATTCCAACCTAAAAACGCCAAGAAGTTAACAACAGCTTCCGAGAAATAACCATCTTCTTTATAACCTCTTGAGGTTTCTTTAGTTTTTGGGTCAGTATAAGCTAATGGAAATACTGGAAAACCCATTTTATCACCATCACGCTTGCTTAATTTGCCCTTTCCTGTTGGTTTTAAGATTAAAGGCAAATGAGCAAATTCTGGAGCATTCCAACCAAAAGCATCGTATAACAATTGATGTAAAGCTAAAGATGGCAACCATTCTTCACCACGAATCACATGAGTGATTTGCATTAAATGGTCATCGACAATATTTGCTAGGTGGTAGGTTGGCATTCCGTCACTTTTAAATAAGATCTTGTCATCCAAAACATTGGTGTCAATTGAAATATCACCACGAATTATATCTTTTAAATGCAAGGTTTCATCTTGAGGAGACTTAAAACGAATTACATAATCGTTACCAGTTTCAATTTTTGCTTGTGTTTCAGCTTCAGTCAACACTAAAGAATTTATCAAACGTCCTTTTTCACGATTATGCCAGTTGTAGATAAATGTTTTACCTTCAGCTTCATGTCCTTTTCTGTGTACATCCAATTCTTTAGATGTATCAAAAGCGTAATACGCTTTCCCATCTGCAATTAATTTATCCGCATATTGTTTATATAAATGCTTGCGTTCGCTTTGTCTGTATGGACCAAATTTTTCGTTCTTTCCAGGACCTTCGTCGAAAGGCATTCCACACCAATTCAGAGCTTCTATAATATAGTCTTCAGCACCTTCAACATAACGGTTTTGATCCGTGTCTTCAATACGGAGAACAAAATCGCCACCATGTTTTTTAGCAAACAAATAGTTGAATAAAGCAGTTCTTACACCACCAATATGTAATGGTCCTGTTGGACTTGGTGCAAAGCGCACTCGTACGTTTTTAGACATAATTTTGAATTAATGGACAAAGATAGTTTGATATGGTTTTAGAACAAAGAAAATAAGAAATAGATGTAAATTGTATAGCCGAAAATGTTTGACACGAATTTCACTAATTTTCACTCATAAATTTCGGTACTATTTGTATTCGTGCTTATTCGTGAATTAGTGTCTAAAAATTTGTTTTCTTTTTTCCGAAGACTACGATAAAAAACTAATCCATAATCATATTTCTAGGCACACGCTTATTCATTATCCCAAACCATAAAGGAGGAACCATTGCTAAAACCATTGATGTTGGATAACCATATGGCATTTGAGGACTCTCATCATGGCAATCTAAAACCTGATATTTTTTAGAAGATTTATAATGATGATCACTATGACGAGTCAATTCATACAATACAATTCTACCAATTACATGGTTAGAATTCCAGGAATGTATTTCTTTAACACGTTCGTATCTACCAGAATTAGTTTTTAAGCGAATTAAGCCATAATGCTCAATGTAATTGACAGTTTCGAGCAATACAAAACCAACAATTCCCGCTAAAACCGCAAAAAGTAATACCGTTGAGCCAAAGAAAAGCAAAACAGTTACTAAATAACTAATTTGAAAAACAGAATACCAAAGCATATCGTTTTTAATAGAGAAAAAGGATTGTTGGTTATTCTTCAATAATTTACTCTGAATCTTCCACGCACTAAAATATTGCCTTATTGTTGAGGTAAACCAAAAAGAATATACGCTTTGATTGTATCTTGCCGTTGCTGGATCTTCTGGAGTTGCTGCGTTAAGGTGGTGTCCATGGTTGTGTTCAATATAAAAGTGCATGTAAAATGAAGGTAGAAGTAAAGCTTTACCTAAAAAACGTTCGTTTGTGGATTGTCTATGACCTAGTTCATGCGCTACATTAATGCCATTGACACCAAGCACGATACCAACAGAAAAAATTAAGCCAATAAATTCATAAGTTTCTAAAGTGGCGGTTGAAACCATGAACAATCCATAAATCAATAATCCATACACCACGGGAAGGTTTAGATATAATAACCAATCGAAAATATTTTGTTTCAGCCTGTTATCTACCTCATTTGGTTGTAAATTATCTGTATCAACTGGGAATATTAACTCTAAAACTGGAATACAAACAAAACTAAAAATAGGAGTAGCCCAAACCCAATACCCTTTTAAGAATAATCCTAAAAAAGCCATTATTGGAATTGAAAATGCGGCTAAATATTTAAAATCTTTCATCTTTAAGTTCGTAGCTTCTACCTTTCAATTATGTTCTAGATAAACCATACTAAAGGTCATTTGTTATTGTATTTACGCTTGATTCAACACATAAAACAACTAAATTAACAGAATCTTACCAATAAAGTATAAATCTCTATTAAAATAAAATTGTAGATTAGTCAGTTAGAATAGTATATGAGCAATTTTGAAAACATAAAGAATAAGCTAGAACACTTCATTAGAAGATATTACACTAATGAATTGTTAAAAGGCGCTATTTTGTTTTTTGCTATTGGTTTGTTGTACCTAATCATAACCTTATTTGTGGAATATGTGCTTTGGTTAAACCCAACCGCAAGAACAATTTTATTTTGGGTATTTATTGTGGTAGAACTTGGCCTATTCGTTAAGTTTATTGTAATTCCATTATCACATTTATTCAAACTACGACAAGGCATCAATTTTGAAACCGCTTCAAAGTTAATCGGAAATCACTTTCCAGAAGTGAACGATAAATTGCTTAATGTACTACAGTTGAATCAGAATCCAGTACAATCCGATTTATTAATTGCCAGCATTGAGCAAAAATCTCAAGAATTACAGCCAATTCCATTTAAAACGGCAATTAACTTTAGGTCAAATACTAAGTATTTAAAATATGCAGCAATTCCTATTGCAATTATTTTACTGTCATTTTTATCTGGAAAAATAAATTGGTTTAGTGACAGCTATGAGCGTGTGGTTAATTATCAAACTGCTTATGAACCACCTGCTCCTTTTCAGTTTTTTGTTATTAACGAATCGCTTCAGGCCATAGAAAATAAGGACTTTAAGCTAAGAGTTTCAGTGGTTGGTGATGTAACTCCTGAGAATGCTCAAATTAAATACAATGGACAGTCATACTTCATACAGCAGCTTGCTCCTGGTGAGTTTCAATATACATTTAGTCTTCCTAAGGAAGCTGTGGAGTTTAGTTTATATGCAAATGACGTTGTTTCAAAACCTTATATGTTAGAGGTGGTTAACACTCCTAATTTGGTGAATTTTGAAATGGTTTTAGATTATCCTTCGCACACCAAGAAACGAGATGAAGTTTTAAAAAGTACGGGCTCTGCTGTTATTCCAGAAGGTACAAAAGTCACATGGAAAGCAAAAACGAAATCAACAACAGGTGTTCATATATATGCAGAAGACACTTTGAGTTTCACGCTTAATGATACAGACAATTTTGAAGCATCAAAACGTTTATTTAAAAATTTTAATTACAACATTTCAACCAGTAACGAAAGTTTAAAAGATTACGAAAATCTAGCTTACAATATTAATGTGGTTAGAGATATTTACCCAGAGTTAAGTATTAAAGTTCAAAAAGACTCAATAGATCAACAAAGCTTGTATTTCTATGGACAAGCAAATGATGATTACGGCTTAAGTAAGTTACAGCTAGTGTATTATCCATCTGAAGATGAAACGAAAAAAGTTGTTGAACCAATCCGTATTTCAAAATCAAATTTTAGTGAATTTGTAAGTGCTTTTCCGAATCAATTGGATTTAAAGGAAGGAGTAAGCTATCAATTGTATTTCGAAGTTTTTGATAATGATGCTCTACATAGTTATAAACGCACAAAAAGCAGTGTGTTTCGTTATAGGAAATTGACAAAAGACGAAGAAGAACAGAAACAGCTCAATGAGCAAAATGAAACGATAAAGGATATTAGTAAAACGTTTGATAAGCTTCAAGAACAAGATAAAAAACTAGAAGAATTATCCAAAACCCAAAAGGAAAAGGAAAGCCTTAATTTTAATGATAAGAAGAAGTTTGAAGATTTTCTAAAGCGCCAAAAGAATCAGGAACAGTTGATGAAAAATTTCAACAAAAAACTTCAAGATAATTTGGAGAAGTTTCAGAATGAAAAGAAAGAAGAAGATCAATTCAAAGAAGATTTAAAAGAGCGTTTAAAAGAAAATGAAGAGCAACTTAAAAAAGATGAAAAGCTGCTTGAAGAACTAGAAAAATTAAAAGATAAAATCAATAAAGAAGAGTTCGCTCAAAAGCTTGAAGAATTAGCTAAGCAAAATAAAAACAAGAAACGAAGCATGAAACAGCTTTTGGAATTAACCAAACGTTTTTATGTTTTAAAGAAAGCAGAAAAGATTTCTAATCAATTAGACGAATTGTCTGAAGAACAAGAAAAATTATCAGAAAAGGATAAAGAAAACTCAAAAGAATCTCAGGAAATATTGAATTATGAATTTAATAAGCTTCAAAAAGATTTAGATGATTTAAAAGGAGAGGATAAATTACTTCAAAAACCGACAGGTATTCAAAGAGATAGATTTCTTGAGGACGAGATTAATTTCGACCAAAAAGAAGCAACAGAAGCCCTTGATAAAAAAGAACAAGAACAAGGAGAGGGTGATCAAAAACCACAAGAAGCTCAAGAACAGCAGCAAAAAGCCAAGAAAAACCAAAAAAAGGCTGCGAAGAAGATGAAACAAATGAGCGAGATGTTGAAGCAAATGATGTCTGGTGGAGGTGGAGGTGGCGACCAAGCAGCAGAAGATATCGATACACTTCGTCAAATATTAGAGAATCTTTTGCTCTATTCATTTGATCAAGAATCACTTATGGATGTATTTAATGATATTGATATTAACAACAATAAATACGGCAAATACATTATAGAACAAAGCAACTTAAGGGAACACTTTGAACATATAGATGATAGTTTATTTGCGTTGTCACTGAGACAACCAAAGCTATCGGAAAAGGTTAATTCACAAATAACGGATGTTTATTTTTATATTGATAAGGCGCTTGGACAATTAACCGAAAATAGATTGTATCAAGGTGTTTCTTCTCAACAATATGCCATTACAGCAAGTAATGAACTTGCAAGTTTTTTGAGTGATGTTTTAGATAATATGGAAATGGCCATGAATCCATCTCTAGGTTCTGGTGGTGGTGGTGGACAGCAATTACCGGATATAATTATGAGTCAAGAGGAGCTCAATAAAAAGATGGAGGAAGGTGTAAAGAAAAGTGAGCAAGGAAAAGAAAGTGAAAAGGGTAAGGAGGGTGAAGGAGAGAAAGCTGGTGATGAAGGTAAAGAGGGAAAAGAAGGTGAGGGAGAAAAGCCTGGGGAAAAAGGAAAATCTGGAAAAGAAGGAGAAAGTGGAGAAAGCGGTGAGAACGGTAAAAGTGGAAAACAACAGGGGAAAGGTGGTGAAGGAGGAAAGTCTGTTGAAAGCGGAAATCAGAAAGGTGAAGGCAGTCAAAATGGAAAAGAAGGTAATGGAGGAAAGGATGGTAAGAAAGGTGGTGACGGAACTGATGGAGAGGGAGAGAAGAATGATGGTTATGGTGAGGGCGGAAGTGAAGAACAGAATGGTGAATTGTTTAAAATATATCAACAGCAACAGCAATTAAGACAAGCTTTAGAGAATAGATTAGCTAAGGACGGAAAGATAGAATCTGCTGGTCAATTAATTAAACAAATGGAGGATATTGAACTAGACTTGTTGAATTCTGGTTTTACTAATCAAACGCTTCAAAAGATGATGGAGTTACAACATCAACTTTTAAAGTTAGAGAATGCAACGTTTATGCAAGGACAGGATTCTAAACGTAAGTCTGAAACGAATAAAGAAGAATTCATTCAAACAAATAAAAGTCAATTACCTACAGCGAAACAATATTTCAATACTAATGAAATTTTAAATCGCCAAGCATTACCTTTGCAAAATCATTTTAAGAAAAAGATTCAAGAGTATTTTAAAAGCATCAATGATTAGTTTTAACTACGAAACAAGTTTTGAATTAGAGAATTCAAGTTTTATATCTAATTGGATTTCTAACACTATAACAAAAGAAAATTGTGTAGAAGGTGAGATTAATTACATCTTTTGTACAGATGAATATTTGCATAAAATTAATTTGGATTTCCTTAATCATGATACGCTAACTGATATTATTAGTTTCGATTATTCGGTAGGAAAAGAACTACATGGCGATATTTACATTTCGATAGATCGAGTTAAAGAAAATGCCTCAGTGTTTAATGTTGACTTCAATAATGAATTATCTCGAGTAATGATTCATGGTATTCTTCATTATTGTGGTTATAAAGACAAGTCTAAAGAGGATAAAATAGTAATGCGATTAAAAGAGGATTTTTATCTCTCAAAGCAAAAATAGGTTTTATTAAATCGTTTTATATTTGCGCGCTTAGAATTTCTGCATTGCCAGGTGTTTTAGTATATAATTATTGTTGTTACCCATGTAGAAAAGTATTGTTCCACGTGGAACAAAAAGAAAGAAAAATATGTTTAACGATGTTTATGATGTTATAGTTGTTGGAGCTGGCCATGCTGGAAGCGAGGCTGCGGCTTCAGCTGCAAATATGGGAAGTAAGACATTGTTAATCACCATGAACCTTCAAAACATTGCACAGATGTCTTGTAATCCTGCAATGGGTGGAATCGCCAAAGGACAAATTGTTAGAGAGATTGATGCACTTGGTGGTTATAGTGGAATTGTTTCAGACACTTCAGCCATACAGTTTAAAATGCTTAATAAATCTAAGGGACCAGCAATGTGGAGTCCAAGGGTCCAATCTGATAGAATGCGCTTTGCTGAAGATTGGAGATTGCTTTTAGAAGGCACTCCAAATTTGGATTTCTATCAAGAAATGGTTTCTGGCTTACTTGTTAAAAACCATAAAGTGGTTGGAGTAAAAACATCGCTGGGAATTGAAATAAGAGCAAAATCAGTTGTTCTTACAAATGGGACTTTTTTAAATGGCTTAATTCATATTGGTGATAAAAACTTTGGTGGAGGAAGAGCAGGTGAAAGAGCCGCTACAGGAATAACAGAACAACTCATAGATCTCGGTTTTGAATCAGGGAGAATGAAAACAGGAACACCACCAAGGGTTGATGGAAGATCCTTAGATTATTCAAAAATGATTGAACAGCCAGGAGATGAAAACCCCGAAAAGTTCTCTTATTTAGATGTTACAAAAACTTTGGAAGAGCAACGCTCTTGCCATATGACATATACTAGTAATCAAGTTCACGATTTATTACGTGAAGGATTTGATCGTTCACCAATGTTTAATGGTAGGATCAAAAGTGTTGGTCCAAGATATTGTCCTTCTATTGAAGATAAAATAAACAGATTTGCGGATAAAGACAGACATCAACTGTTTGTAGAACCAGAAGGCTGGAACACTTGTGAAGTTTATGTAAATGGATTCTCGACATCTTTACCAGAAGATATTCAGTTTAAAGCATTACGTTCTGTTGTTGGTTTTGAAAATGTAAAATTCTTTAGACCTGGTTATGCTATAGAATACGATTACTTTCCTCCAACACAATTAAAACACACATTAGAAACTAAATTAGTAGAGGGTCTGTATTTTGCCGGTCAGATTAATGGAACTACTGGATATGAGGAAGCAGCTTCTCAAGGTTTAATGGCGGGAATAAACGCAAGTTTAAAAGTTAGCGAAAAAGAAGCATTTACTTTACGAAGGGATGAAGCATATATTGGTGTTCTAATTGATGATTTAATAACAAAAGGAACAGAAGAACCTTATAGAATGTTTACCTCTAGAGCAGAATATAGAACATTGCTTAGACAAGATAATGCTGATTTTAGATTAACGCCAAAAGGTTATAAAATTGGTTTAGCGTCTACGAAACGTCTTAAGCGAATGGAAGAAAAAGAAGTTAAATCACATGGGTTTGTTCAATTTTTCAGAGACACAAGTGTAAAGCCTGAAGAAGCAAATCCTGTTTTAGAATCTAAAAATTCATCACCTGTTAAGCAACAGGATAAAATGTTTAAGCTGTTTGCAAGGCCTAATATTACTATAGATGATGTAAGAAAATTTGAGGCTGTTGAAAGTTATATTCAAGAGCATGATTTAGATTCTGAAGTGATTGAGCAAGCAGAAATTCAGGTGAAGTATGCGGGTTATATTGAGAAGGAAAAGAATAATGCGGATAAACTAAATAGGTTAGAAAATTTAAAGATTCCAGCAGATTTTGATTATTCAATATTGAAATCTATGAGCATGGAGGCAAGGCAAAAATTGAATGAAATTAAACCAGTAACGATATCTCAAGCCTCAAGAATCAGTGGTGTTTCACCTAACGATATTTCTGTATTACTAGTTTATTTAGGAAGGTAAATTAAAATGTTCCACGTGAAACAATTCATTTTTATTGAAGTGGAAACCTCATGAATGAAAGATAATAATCCAACATACTTAACTCTAAAAGATCATTCGGTCTCAGGCGAAGAATTCCAATTAGTACACAATAAGGAATTAGACTTGTTGGAAACATTTCCACAGCCACAAGCGGAAAAATTATCTGACTATTATAAAAGTGAAAATTACATTTCGCATACAGATACTAAACGAAATCTTTTAGAAAAAGTGTACCATTTAGTGAGGAGTGTTTCTTTGAAGCGAAAATTAAAACTGATCAACTCGTTTAAATCAGAATCAAAAAATCTATTAGATATTGGATGTGGTACAGGTGATTTTTTAGAAACAGCCTTAAAAGCAAAATGGAACATCACAGGTATTGAGCCGAATGCACAAGCAAGACAAATTGCAAATTCTAAAACAAATAATGCGGTCTATGAAATAGAAGAATTAGCAAAATTAAAACCAAACAGTTTTGATGTAATTACACTTTGGCATGTGCTAGAACATTTACCAAATCTAGAAATGCATACTACATTATTTAAATCGCTCTTAAAGCCCAAAGGAACTTTGGTGATTGCAGTTCCAAATTTCAAAAGTTACGACGCAGAACATTATAAAAACTTTTGGGCAGCTTATGATGTGCCGAGACATCTTTGGCATTTTTCTAAAACTTCGATTTCTCAATTATTTAAAAAAGAAGATTTAAAATTGGTAAAAACCTTGCCAATGAGTTTTGATGCTTATTATGTGAGTTTACTTTCTGAAAAATATAAATCTGGTTTTATGAACCCACTAAAAGCTTTTTGGGTTGGATTTCGATCCAACATGAAAGCAAGAAGCTCAAAAGAATACTCATCGCATATTTACATTCTTAAAAGCGAGAATACTTAATATAAATAGCAGAGTATTGAGATAGGAACATTTCACATCCAAACACCTGTCGAAATTTAGAAGAGCTCTTAAAACGCATTATTCGAGTTTAATACTCATAGTTTTTTAAAATACAAAACAAGTAATTCGATAGATATTATCAATATTTAAAAAATTAAGTAAATCACAAGTTAACTTTTATACATTTGCAAAAATTTAATTTAGAATAAAACATGAAGAAAGTAATTTTAGGTTTAGTTGTTTTAGTAACATTAGCATCTTGCCAAGAACAACAGAAAATCGCATTTATAGATAATGGTAAAGTTATCGGTGACTATCAAATGAAAATTGATATAGAAGATAAATTTAAACTTAAAGATGAAGTTTTTAAAAAGCGAATGGATAGTATTGGTCAAGCTTTTCAAATAGAAGCACAGGCATTTCAATTAGCAGCAAGTAAATTATCTCAAAAAAAGCAACAAGAACAATACCAAGCTTTAGGTCAGAAACAACAAAATCTACAGCAACAGTTTCAATATGAGCAACAGCAAATGCAACAGTTGTTTAGTAAAGAAATGGATTCTGTAATTATTAAAGTGAATGAATTTGTTGGGGATTACGGAAAAAATAATGGCTATACTTATATTTTAGGTAAAAATGAAGCGGGAAGTGTAATGTTCGGTAAAGAAGCAAACGACATATCTGAAGTGGTAACAAAAGCGCTAAATGATGCTTACAACGGAAATGATTCTAAAAAAGAGACAGCAGAAATAACAGAAGATTCTACGGAAAAATAATTTTTGATAAATTATATAATAAATGAAGCCGAGCTTATGCTTGGCTTTTTTTATGCAATAAATGCGTGAGTTTAATCGATAAATCTGTTAGAATAATCTTAGAGTTGCCGTTGCGTTCAATATGGTAAATTGCATCTTCCAACTCATTGGAGATTTCTAAAATATTTGAATCATGTACAAAAGGAGCGAATTTTTCGAGTTTAAAACTTTCAGATTTTGGTTCTAAATAAACAAGTTCATCGGCTTTGTAATTCATAAGTAATGCTTGCCTAAAATAATTTAAACAAAACCGAAGAAATTTCTTTTGCGTTTCTCTTCCTGTTTTTGCTATTTCCTCAGACCAAGAGATTAAATCGTGTATTGCACTTTTATTTCCTTTTGCTTTAAAAGCAGAACGGATCCAAAGAATAAACCATTTTTCAAACTGTATGTCTTCGCTATCTTGGTAAATAAGATCGCATGCTTTATTATAATTACCGTTGGCCTGATGTGCAATTTTTGTGGCTACAGAAGTTTCAATATGGTAGTGCTTTACTAAGGCTTCAGTAATGGCGTCTTCTGCTAATGGTGGAAAATGGAGTAATTGACATCGCGACTTTATAGTATTTATAATTTGCTCTTCGTCTTCAGCAATAAGAATAAAAATAGTTTTATCTGGCGGCTCTTCAATTAGTTTTAAAAGCTTGTTTGCTGCTTGAGTATTCATTTTTTCAGCCATCCAAATTAGCATCACCTTATAACCTCCTTCATAAGATTTTAGAGATAATGATTTTACAATTTCTAAGGCTTCATCAACACCTATTTGACCTTGTTTATTGTCAACTCCAAGAAGTTTATACCAATCAAACAAATTCCCATAAGGTTGTTGGTCTATAAGTTGTCTCCATTCTTCGAGATAGAAATTAGAAACAGGCTTACTTTTTACCTTATCACTGGTTGTTACCGGAAAAGCAAAATGTAGATCTGGATGCGAAAAATTCTTAAATTTAAGATTGCAAGAATCATTTCCGCCTGTATTTTCGTTATCAGTATTACCACACAAAATATATTGAGCGTAAGCCAATGCCATTGGTAGCATGCCAGAACCTTCTGGGCCCACAAATAATTGCGCGTGTGCAATTCTACCTTTATCAACACTTGTTGTAAGATGATTTTTTATGTGTTTTTGGCCTAAAACTTCTGAAAATAACATTAAGCAAATCTATGCAATATTTTATCGATTTAAAATTTTACTAAAAGAGATTAAGGTTTTGTCTTTTATTTAATAACTGTAAACCGTTTCTTCTTGCCAAATGCCCAATATGGGCTTATATTTGTCTTCGCAAAATTTAAAAAATGAAGACCTTAAACGATTTCAACTTTCAGGATAAAAAAGCATTAATTCGTGTAGATTTTAATGTGCCATTAAATGATAATTTCGAGGTAACCGATGCTACAAGAATAGTATCTGCAAAACCTACTATTATTAAAATATTAGAAGATGGTGGGAGTTGTGTACTAATGTCTCATTTAGGTCGTCCAAAAGGTGTGCAAGAAGAGTTTTCTTTAAAACATATTATTAATAAAATTGAAGACGTCTTAGGTGTTGAGGTAAAGTTTGCAAGTAATTGTGTTGGAGCTGAAGCAGAAAAAATGGCAAATGCACTTCAACCAGGTGAAATATTATTATTAGAAAACCTACGTTTTCATGACGAAGAAAAACAAGGTGATATAGATTTTGCAAAGCAATTATCTAAATTAGGTGATATCTATGTAAATGACGCTTTTGGAACAGCACATAGAACGCATGCCTCTACAACAATTGTAGCTGAATTTTTCCCAAATGCTAAATGTTTTGGAAGTTTGTTGGCTAAAGAGATTGAGAGTATCAAAAAGGTATTAGAGGATGGTGAAAAACCAGTGTTAGCAATACTTGGTGGTGCAAAAGTATCTTCAAAAATTACAGTAATAGAAAACATTTTAGATAAAGTTGACCATTTAATTATTGGTGGCGGAATGACGTTTACCTTTGTGAAAGCACAAGGTGGAAGTATTGGTGATTCTATTTGTGAAGATGATAAAATGGAATTGGCTATAAATATTTTAAAACAAGCAGAAGCTAAAGGTGTGAAAATTCATTTGCCTGTAGATGTTAATGCTGCAGATGCTTTTAGTAATGATGCAAACACTCAGATTGTAGATGTAAGGCATATTCCTGATGGATGGCAAGGTTTAGATGCTGGTCCTAAATCTTTAGAAATTTTCGATAAGGTTGTTAACGAATGTAAAACCATACTTTGGAATGGCCCTTTAGGTGTTTTTGAAATGGAAAGCTTTGCTAAAGGCACTATTGCTTTGGGTAATTCAATAGCAAATTCTACAAAAAATGGAGCATTTTCATTAGTTGGTGGAGGTGATTCTGTTGCAGCAGTAAAGCAATTTGGTTTTGAAAACAAAGTAAGCTATGTTAGTACTGGTGGAGGCGCAATGCTAGAAAGTTTAGAGGGTAAGACTTTACCTGGAATTGCAGCTATTTTAAACTAAAACGCAAAAAAAACACTATTTTAGAGCCTCCAACGTTTAAAATAACGTTGAATTATTCAGACTAATTTTGTGAACTATGACATTAAAGACATTTTTATTGGCTTGCTTGTGCTTACATGTGTTTGGTGTATATTCTCAAACTAAAACAGATAGCATTACAACAAAAAAATCAGTAATTGTAATAACTAAAGATTCAGTTATTGATGGTAAGCTTATAACTCCACAAAAAACAATTCCTGCTGTTACTAGTACTTTAGAGATTAAAAATCTTGAGGATTTGCCAGAAGCTGCCGAACTAGACAAAAAGTGGTTAGAGGAACTATATAGCAATTCTCTTTTCGATACCATATATAAGTCGGTTACAGAGCTTAAGTATGATCCTGTTTATTATCCTGAGCTTCCAACAGATACTTTAAAAGCAAGGCTAAAACGACTTAATGCCAGGACTCCATTTAATGTAGAATATAATTCATCTTTAGAAAATGTAATAAAAGGATATCTTAAACATAGACGCACTTCAATAGAGCGCTTAATGGGTTTAAGTCACTTTTACTTTCCTATGTTTGAGCGGGAATTTGATAATTACAATATTCCATTAGAAATGAAATATCTTGCCATTGTAGAATCGGCTTTAAAACCAAGAGCGCGTTCTAGAGTCGGTGCAACTGGTTTATGGCAATTTATGTATGGCACTGGCAAAGAACACGATTTACAAGTAAGTAGTTATGTAGACGATCGAAGAGATCCGATAAAATCGACAACTGCAGCTGCACAATATTTAGGAAGGCTGTATCGTATTTTTGGTGATTGGGATTTAGCTTTAGCAGCTTACAATTCTGGACCAGGTAATGTTAATAAAGCGATTAGACGATCTGGTGGTTATAAGAATTATTGGAATATTCGTCAAAATTTACCACGAGAAACTGCAGGATATGTTCCAGCATTTTTAGCAACCATGTATATTTTTGAATTCGCGGAAGAACATGGTTTTAAACCAGAACGACCAGCATTTCAGCACATTGAAACAGATACAATTCATGTAAAACAAATGATTTCTTTAGATCATGTTTCTGAAACTACAGGAATCCATATTGAAGAATTACAGTTTTTAAACCCAGCATATAAATTAGATATTATTCCAAAAGTTGAAGGTAAAACCTATGTGTTAAGATTACCTAGACAAGCGGTTGGTGCTTTTGTTGCAAATGAAGATAAAATTTATGCATATGCAATGGCTGAATTTAATCAACGTGAAAAGCCATTACCACAACTTATTAAAAATGATTCTAAAATTAGATATCGTGTAAAAAATGGTGATTATCTTGGTAAAATTGCAAGGAAATATGGCGTAAGAGTAAGTCAGATAAAACAATGGAATGGACTAAGAAGTAATAATTTAAAAATAGGTCAACGTCTTTCTATTTTTCCAAGAAATCATAGAGTATCTACCAAGCAAAAAACCACTAAAAAAGTAGTGAACTCAGCAGGTAAACAAACCTATAAAGTAAAGTCTGGAGATTCCCTTTGGACTATTGCACAAAAATTTTCTGGAGTTTCTGTTCAAAATATTAGAGATTGGAACGATATTAGTGGTAACAAACTCAAAATAGGAATGACACTTATTGTTTCTAAATAGTAAACTAAAAAAATATCAAATTATGAGAGTTTTATATTCCATTTTATTCTGCGTATTCTTATTCTCCTGTGGAGATAAAAAAGAAGGTAACAATCAAATATACTTACCTGCATCTAACGGAAATTTAAATAATATTTCCGTTGTAGTTGATAACCAGTTATGGGAAGGTAGTATCGGTGAAAATATCCGAAACATTTTTGCCGCTCCATTAAATGGATTACCGACCGACGAACCGATGTTTAAAATCAGGCAAATACCTACTCAAGTATTTGACGGCTTTGCAACTCGAAGTAGAATTGTTTTAAAAATTGAAAAAGGAAATGTAGAGACGACAACAAAAATTGTAAACGAAGCATTTGCAAAACCGCAAACAGTTGCTGTTATTGGTGGCAAAACAGACGAAGACATAATTTCACAACTAAAGGAGAACAAAGAAAAGATTATAGACGCTTTTAATAAAGAAGAAGTTAAAGAGAAACAAAGACGAATTAACCTATCCCTATTGGAAGACGATGAAATGGAACAGAAACTAGGATTTACCGTTAATATGCCTTCAGCATATAGAATAAGTAAGTCTAGTGACGATTTTTTCTGGGTTAGAAAAAACCTTACTAATAACAAAACAATAGAGCTTATGTTTTATGAAGTGCCAATAGAAACCATATCTAGTGGAGATAGCACTATTGTAGATATTATTAAAATGCGAGATGAGGTAACAAAAACCAGAATACCTGGTGAAGATGGTATTTATATGGCTGTAGAAGATGCTTATGCACCATCTATGTTTAAAACCATAATTGACAATAAACCTGCATACGAAGTTAGAGGCTTATGGGAAATGAAAGGGTTTACTATGGCAGGACCATTTATTACTTATGCTATTGAAGATAAAATTAACAATCGCTATTTAGTTGCAGATGGTTATGTTTACGCACCATCTTTAGAAAAGCGAGAGTATATTTTTGAGTTAGAATCTATGATTAAATCAATAAAGATTAAATAATAAAAAAAGCCAACTATTAAAGTTGGCTTTTTTTATGTCTTTTAAAAGGTTTATTCTTTGTCTTTATTGTCGGCCGCATCTTCTTTACTAGCGTCTTTAAATTCTTTAATTCCACTACCCAAACCCTTCATTAATTCAGGGATTTTTTTGCCTCCAAACAATAAAAGAATTGCTAGACCAATGATAACCCATTGCCAAGGACCAATCATACCTAAATATATACTGCTAGAAATCATAATTATTAATTTAGATTGCAAAGTTAGTAATTTATAGTTTAATATTAGCGTTGTTATGTCAACTTTAAGACTTTATCGTGATGCTATTTCACTATTTTAACTAATTTTGTTTTGATGTCTAAAAAGAATAAAAAGGAAAAGAAATTTGCGAAAAAGCTACTTCATAAGTATCGTTTAGTAATACTAAATGAAGACACTTTTGAAGAGCGATTTGCAATTAAGTTGACACGTCTAAATGTTTTTATTTTAACATCACTTTCCGCGATATCACTTGTGTTTTTTACAATATTACTCATTGCTTTTACACCATTGAGAGAATATATACCGGGTTATTCCTCTGCAAAGCTAAAGAAACAAGCTACTATTTTAAATTATAAAACTGATTCTTTAGTCAATGAATTAGAACTGAATAAGCGCTATTATGCCTCTATTAGAAAGGTATTAACTGGAGATGTGGCCACATTAGATTTTAATAGAGACTCTATTTTAGCAGCAGCAAAAAAGGATATAGATTTTATAAGGGTTTCTACAAATAAAGAAGATTCGTTGCTTAGGGAAAAAGTAGATAAAGAAGACAAGTATAACTTGTTTGAATCTTCAGGAGATCAGTCTAATTTTGTTTTGTTTCCACCCGTTAATGGAACTATTTCAGAAGGTTATAATATTGAAGAAAAGCATTTTGCAGTAGATGTTGTTATTGCAGCAAACACACCAGTTAAAGCAACGGCAGATGGTACTGTTATTTTTGCAGAATGGACCGTAGAGACTGGCTATGTTATTATAATGGAACATAATCAAGAATTAATCTCTGTATACAAACACAATTCTGAGATTACTAAAACACAAGGAGATTTAGTAAAAGCAGGTGAGGTTATAGCGCTGTCTGGTAATACAGGTGAATTAAGCACAGGACCGCATTTACATTTCGAACTTTGGAGTAAAGGTTATCCGGTAAACCCAACTAATTTTATTGATTTTCAATAATGTCATCAGTTAAAGCAGCACTTTCTAAACCTTTTGCAAAATATATTGCTAAGCGTATTAATAAATGGTCGTCTAAACCAGTTGAAACACAGCAAAAAGTATTTAAAAATCTTATTTCTGAGGCTAAGCATACAGTATTTGGTATAGATCATGGATTTAATAACATAAAAACTTATGAAGATTTTATTACTAAAGTTCAGATTAGAGATTATGAACAACTAAAACCATATGTAGAGCGTGTTGTTGCAGGTGAAGAAGATATTCTTTGGAAAGGAAAGCCAATTTACTTTGCCAAAACCTCGGGAACAACTTCTGGTGCAAAATATATTCCTATTACCAAGGAAAGTATGCCAACACATATTGAAGCTGCTAGAAACGCCATACTGCTATATATTCATGAAACAGGAAATTCAAAATTTGTAGATGGTAAAATGATATTTCTTCAAGGAAGTCCAATTCTTGAAGAAAGTAATGGAATTAAACTAGGAAGACTTTCGGGAATTGTAGCACATTATGTCCCAAAATATCTTCAAAAAAACAGAATGCCTAGTCTTGAAACTAATTGTATTGAAGATTGGGAAACAAAAGTTGAGGCTATTGTGGAAGAAACTATTAATGAAGACATGAGTATCATTTCTGGGATTCCGTCTTGGGTGCAAATGTATTTTGAAAGGCTTATTCAAAAATCGGATAAAAAAGTAGGTGATATTTTTAAGAATTTTAACTTGTTCATTTTTGGCGGAGTTAATTACGAGCCTTACCGAGCAAAATTCGAAAATTTAATTGGAAGAAAAGTTGATAGTATAGAGCTGTATCCGGCAAGTGAAGGGTTTTTTGCATTTCAAGATAAACAGGATGAAAAAGGGATGCTACTTCAATTAAACTCAGGGATTTTTTATGAGTTTGTAGAAGCAGATCAGTTTTTTGAAGATAACCCTAAGCGAATTACTATAGCGGATGTGAAGTTGGGTGTCAATTACGTTATGATAATTTCTACAACTGCAGGTTTATGGGCTTATAACATTGGAGATACTGTAGAATTCACGTCATTAAAACCTTATCGCGTTATTGTAAGTGGCAGAATAAAACATTTTATATCTGCGTTTGGTGAACACGTTATTGGAAAGGAAGTAGAACAAGCGCTGAAAGAAGCTTCTGAGAATACTACAATTACAGTTAATGAGTTTACAGTCGCTCCTCAGATAAACCCAACTGAAGGGTTGCCATATCACGAGTGGTTTATTGAATTTGAAAATGAGCCTGAGAATGAGAAAGAATTTATAGAGGCATTAGAGCAGTCATTACAAGAGCAAAACAGCTATTATTTCGATCTTATTGAAGGCAAGGTTCTAAGACCTTTAAAAATAACTAAGATTAAAAAAGACGGATTTCAAGACTATATGAAGTCAATCGGAAAATTAGGTGGGCAAAATAAAATTCCAAGACTGTCTAATGACAGAAAAATTGCAGATATATTGTATCGACAAAATTTAACTAATTAACGCTATATTTACAGGTTAAAATAAAGTATGAGTACAACTAATAAAATTCATGAAAGAACAAGGGCTCAAGAGAGTTCGAGAGCAATTGAGCGCATGTATATTACAATGCGACACCTATTTAATCGCGGGTTTTATAAGCCCATGGGAGTTTCGGGAGAAACCTTAAGAGAAGCATTACTTTTACTTCGTCCAGAAATATATGGTTCGATTGGTGAAGAAAAAGCGGAATTAGAAGGTTTACTTTACGTCGTAGATCGTTTACCACAAGGTATTGAAGAATGTAGTTTTATTAACCTTACAAGTGATGAGGGTTATGGGAACTCGCATTTTAAGCCGATAATCCCACCAAAAAGAAGACGTAATTGCTATCGTATTGACGAAGAGCAGATGAATATTGAAATCACTAGAGGTCGCTCAGAGATATATGATATACTTACACACTTAACGTTTCTATTTGTAGAATCTCATAAAATAAGTAAGCGTGTTATTATAAATGAAGAAGGAGAAACTGTAAGAGATTGGCAGAAGCTAGAGAAAGCAGTTAAATCTACTAAAAAACTCTCTCAGAAAGAACGCGAAATAGCCATAACACATACAGCAAATATATTGGGAAGAACATTTAATGAGCTAACAGAAGCTTACCCAAAATTTGCTTCCGAAAGTCAACCAGAGCGTTTATTACATATTGTGTATTGGTTGGGTAAACTTGCCATTGAAGAAACTATAAATAACAATAAACGTACTATAACTTTTAGTCCAGTATTAAGAGAACGACTGGGACATCATTTACATGGTGAAATATGGGCTGACACTATAAAGGCTACACTGCATAAAAACGGATTGCTTGAGCGACCTATACACATTATTAGTGCAAATATGCATAGCGTTATGAATTCTCTTTTTGCAAAAGGAACACTTAAAGCAGCAGATTCTAAAAAAGATATTTTTGAAACTTATGAAGCCTTAAGTAATTCAAAAAATTCAGCTTTACGCAATAAGGTAGAAAAATCAGCGTTGCAAAACGGAATGATCTATATTAAAGACACATCTGGAACCAATATCGATGTTCAAATTTTCGATTCGGATAAGATCGATTTTTCTAAATCAGAATTTAAGTATATTGAAGAAGATATGGCAAATAAAGCCGTTATCTTTGTTATGGATTACGCATTTGGCGAACAAGCTTATGAAACATTAGATGAGTTTTTAAAGCCAATAAATGTTAACGGTAAAAAGGTACATTTAGATGTAAAGTCCATTTCGTTAATGGGGAAAGCAGGTATCTTAGAAGGTGGTAAAGGAGATGTAATGATACCAACAGCTCATATTTTTGAAGGTACAGCTGATAATTATCCATTTAATAATGAGCTGAGTAAAAATGATTTGGTGGACTGCGGAGTTGATGTTTTTGAAGGTACAATGGTAACTGTGTTAGGCACATCGTTACAAAATAAAGAGATTTTGAAATTCTTTAAGAATTCAACTTGGAATGTTATCGGATTAGAGATGGAGGGTGCACATTACCAAAAAGCGATACAAGCCGCTTCTAAAGTAAGAGGCAGTATCAATAAAGATGTAAAGGTTAGGTATGCCTACTATGCAAGTGATAATCCACTAGAAACAGGAAGTACTTTAGCATCAGGTGGCTTAGGCACATCAGGTGTTAAACCCACATACGTTATCACAAAAAAAATACTAGAACAAATATTTAATTCTTAAAATATGAGTGAGAAATTACCACAACAACCTCAAAATGAAGAAGTTGATTTAGGTCAATTATTTAATGCAATAGGTAAACTTTTCGAAAAGCTATTTAATTTTATAGGTAGTATTTTTAAGGGTATTTTTTCAGCGATTATCTACACTATTAAACCGTTAGTTGATAATTTTAAGCTTGTTACGACTGTTCTATTAATAAGTGCAATAGCTGGTTATATATATGAAAAGGCTAAAAAGCCAGTTTATTATTCAGATATGGTCGTTAAACCCTATTTTGATTCAAAATATCAATTAGCTAACAATATTGATTATTTTAATTCATTAATTGGGTCACAAAACTTGCAAGAATTATCAAATGTATTTGAAATTGACACCATAAAAGCGAAGGAATTAGTGAGTTTTGAAATGGAGGCTGGTCCAGAAACACAAAATGATTTATTTATAGAATATGATGAATATGTAATGTCAGTTGATACGTCTTTAGTTGACGAATTAAGTTACAAAGAGTTTATAAATAATAGGGATTTATTATCTGGTAGATTATTTGCTATTACCGTAAAATCAAACAAAAATGATATATTCTCTAATCTTGAAAAGGGGTTTAAAAAAACATTTGAGAATGATTTTTCTAAGCACAAAAAGAAAGTGAGAGACACAATGGCTTTTATTGAGAGAGAAACTTTATTGAGGCAATTGGCTAGTTTAGAGGATATACAAAAAACATATTTAGAAGTAATAAAAAACGAATCTGAAAAAAGTGAAGTATCTATAGGAATTAGTGGTGTTTTACCTCTTCAAGAAGAAAAAACAGCAACTAAAGAGTATGAGTTGTTTTTAAAGGAACAGGAAATTAGAAGATCCTTAAATTTTTTGAATAAAACTATAGCAGAGGAAAACACCTATTTTGATGTGCTATCTGGTTTTGATAGTGTAGGTATTCAAGATAATAGTCTTAAAAGGCGTTATTCAGTTTTATTTCCAATTTTAATTTTAATTCTTTTCATTTTAGGGTTTTTAGCCTTGAAAGCATTCAAGTTCATCAAAACATATGAAAAATAAAATCTTAATATCAGGTGGCGCCGGTTTTATAGGTTCAAATTTTATAGTCTATTTTTTAGAAAATTATAAAAACATTAAGATTGTTAATTTAGATAAGCTCACGTATGCAGGTGAGCTTTCTAATTTAAAAGGATTAGAGGGAAACAAAAACTACACCTTCGTTAAAGGTGACATTTGCGATGTAGAGCTGGTTAATGGTCTTTTTAAAACCTACGATTTTTCTAGCGTTATTCATTTTGCAGCAGAATCTCATGTAGATAATTCAATAAAAAATCCAGATACTTTTATCAACACTAATATTTACGGTACGTTTAATCTATTAAATGTAGCTAAAAACCACTGGATGAATGCGCCGTTTTCTTTTAAAGAGAATTGTGAGGGAAATAGGTTCCACCATATTTCAACAGATGAGGTTTATGGCACATTGGGTAAAACAGGCTTGTTTACAGAAGACACTCCGTATGCTCCAAATAGTCCTTATAGCGCATCGAAGGCTTCCTCTGATTTTATTGTTCGAAGTTATTTTCATACCTATGGAATGAATGTAGTTACCACTAATTGTAGTAACAACTATGGGCCAAAGCAACATGACGAAAAGCTTATACCAACAATTATTAGAAAGGCCATCAATAATGAACAGATTCCTATTTATGGCGATGGGAAAAATATAAGAGATTGGCTATTTGTTAGGGACCATTGCATAGGAATTGATTTGGCATTTCATAAAGGAAAACCTGGAGAAACTTACAATATCGGCGGAAAAAATGAAAGAGACAATTTATATATAGCTCATAAAATTTGTGATATATTAGATGAATTAAGACCCAAAAGCATATCTTACTCAAAACAAATCACCTTTGTTAAAGACAGACCTGGTCATGATTTTAGATATGCGATTGATGCCTCAAAAATAGAAAATGATTTAGGTTGGAAAGCTATTGAAAACTTTGAAACAGGTATCGTAAAAACTATTGAGTGGTATTTAAAAAAGTATAAGAAATAATGAAAGGAATAGTATTAGCAGGAGGGTCTGGATCGAGATTACATCCATTAACACTAGCCGTAAGCAAGCAGCTAATGCCAATTTACGACAAACCAATGATTTATTATCCTATTTCTACTTTAATATGGTCTGGAATTAAAGAGATATTAATTATATCAACACCACAAGATCTGCCACTATTTAAAAGATTATTAGGTGATGGTAAACAATATGGTTGTAGTTTTGAGTATGCTGTTCAAGAAATGCCAAATGGACTTGCTGAAGCTTTTATAATAGGAGAGGATTTTATTGGAGATGATAAGGTGGCCTTAATCCTTGGTGATAATGTTTTTTATGGTACAGGGTTAGCGGAATTACTACAACAAAACAATAATCCAGACGGAGGTATTATTTATGCGTATCATGTACATGATCCAGAACGTTATGGTGTGGTAGAATTTGATGAGCATGGCTTAGTTGTTTCGATTGAGGAAAAACCTGAAAAGCCAAAATCTAATTTCGCGGTTCCAGGAATATATTTTTATGATAATTCTGTGGTTGAAATAGCAAAAAATATAAAACCTAGTAAAAGAGGAGAGTTAGAAATTACAGATGTAAATAAAGCGTATTTAACACAAAAGAATCTAAAGGTTAGTGTATTAGACAAAGGCACGGCCTGGTTAGATACAGGCACCTTTAAATCATTAATGCAAGCTTCACAATTTGTTCAAGTTATTGAAGAACGACAAGGATTAAAAATAGGAGCCATAGAAGAAGCCGCCTATAGAATGGGGTATATTGATAAAAAACAGTTTAAAAAGGTGGTTAAGCCTTTAACTAAAAGTGGTTACGGGAAACATTTAATGAGTCTATTATCTGAATGATATGATGATAAAGGAAACAAAACTAAAAGGCTGTTTTATAATTCAACCGCAAGTTTTTAATGATAAACGAGGCTACTTTATAGAAAGCTATAATCAAAAATCATTTAATCGGGCATTAGGTTTAGACATAAATTTTGTTCAAGATAACGAATCTCAATCCTCAAAAGGAGTCCTTAGAGGGTTGCATTATCAACTTGGAGAATCAGCTCAAGCAAAGTTGGTTAGGGTTATTAAAGGTAAGGTATTAGATGTTGTTGTGGATTTAAGAGAAAATTCCACATCTTTTGGCGAGCACTTATCTGTAGAACTTTCAGAAGAAAATAAAACTCAATTCTTTGTGCCAAGAGGTTTTGCACATGGTTTTCTGGTCCTTGAAGATGATACAATATTTAGCTACAAGTGCGATAACTTTTATGATAAACAAGCGGAAGCAGGTATTATATATAGTGATGAAGATTTGGGTATAGATTGGAAATTCCCAAAGGTTAAACTAATTATTTCGGATAAAGATTTAGTATTGCCCACATTAAAGAATGCCAGGCTATGAAAAAAGTCATTGTACTTGGATCTAATGGTCAGTTGGGTAGAACATTGCAGGACTTTACCGATAGTGAAACCATAAAATTTAGTTTTTTATCAAAAATTGAGCTAGATATTACCGACAAAACACGTTTAAAAGCAGTCTTTAAACATATAAATTACGATTACTGCATAAATTGTGCAGCCTATACGAACGTAGAAAGCGCAGAGAATAATATTAAAGACGCGTTTGCCATAAATGCAGATGGAGCAAAAAATATTGCTGAAGTATGTGATTCTCATCATGTTAAATTAATTCATATATCAACGGACTATGTGTTCGATGGAAATAAAGGAAAGCCATATACGACAACTGACAAAACTAATCCAATAAACCAATATGGTAAATCCAAGTTAAAGGGGGAATTATATATTCAAGAGCAATTAAATGAATATTATATTATTAGAACCTCATGGTTATATTCACTTTATGGTAAAAATTTCTTAAAAACAATTATTTCAAAAATTGAAAATGATGAGGTTTTAAGGATTACAACAGATGAAGAAGGTACACCAACAAGTTGTACAGATTTAGCAGAATTTATTTTACACATCATAGAAACAGAATCAATACCACCAGGTATATATAATTTTTCAGCAAATGGTAGTACTACTTGGTTTGGATTTGCTAAAGAAATAGTTGAAAAATTAAACCCAGGAAGGAAAGACAATATTCTGCCAACAGAAAAGTATAAGACACTTGCTCAGCGACCAAAATATAGTGTTCTAAACTTAAAGAAAACAGAGAAATATTATAGAGTTCTCAATAGTTGGAAAAAAAGTGTTAGAACATTAGTTGAAGGTTATAAAAACCAGAGAGGTTAAGTTTTCAATATTAGAAAATAGGCGATAAAAGAATTACCTTTGCTATCTAACAGAAATTCAATAAATAAAACCATTTATAGTATTAGATAATGAAAAAAACAGCCTTAATAACAGGAGTTACAGGACAAGATGGAGCATATTTAAGTGAGTTTCTCCTTAAAAAAGGATACATAGTACATGGCGTTAAACGAAGATCTTCACTTTTTAATACCGATAGAATAGATCATTTATATCAAGATCCACATGAGGAGGATCAAAACTTTTTTTTGCATTACGGTGACTTAACCGATAGCACTAATCTTATTCGAATTATTCAAGATGTAAGACCAGATGAAATTTATAATTTGGCAGCTATGAGTCACGTACATGTGTCTTTTGAAACACCAGAATATACGGCAAATGCAGACGGAATAGGAACTTTGAGAATACTTGAGGCGATTAGAATTTTAAGCCTTGAAAAGAAAACACGAATATATCAAGCTTCTACTTCAGAATTATATGGAAAAGTACAAGAAGTTCCACAGACAGAAACAACACCATTCTATCCTAGAAGTCCCTATGCAGTCGCTAAAATGTATGCATATTGGATTACTGTAAATTATAGAGAAGCTTACGGAATGTACGCCTGTAACGGTATTTTGTTTAACCATGAGTCTCCAATAAGAGGCGAAACTTTTGTGACTCGAAAAATAACAAGAGCAACCTCTAAAATCGCACTAGGACTTCAAGATAAAATATTCTTAGGAAATTTAGATGCTCAAAGAGATTGGGGACACGCAAAGGATTATATTAGAATGATGTGGATGATTCTTCAGGCAGATGAACCAGAGGATTGGGTAATTGCAACTGGAAAAACCACAACGGTTCGAGATTTTGTAAAGATGTGCTTTACTCATATTGGTGTTGAATTAGAATTTAAAGGAGAAGGCTCTAGTGAAAAAGGCTATGTAAAAGCATGTAATAATCCTGATTTTCAAATTAAAATTGGAAAAGAAGTTATAGCTGTAGATGAAAAATATTTTAGACCAACGGAAGTAGAGCTTTTAATAGGTGATGCAACTAAAGCTAGAGAAAAGCTAGGATGGATTCCAGAGTACGATTTACCAGCTTTAGTAGAAGATATGATGTCTAGTGATATTAAACTCATGCAGAAAAAGCAATACCTTAAGGATGGTGGCTATAGAATTAAAAATTATTTTGAATAAGAAATGAATAAAAATTCTAAAATTTATATTGCTGGAGCAAACGGAATGGTGGGTTCAGCCATTGTAAGGAAATTAAAATCCAAAGGCTATTCTAACATTATAAAACCAAATTCTAAGGAGTTGGATTTACGAAATCAGGCTGCTGTCAATCAATTTTTTGAAAGCGAAAAACCAGAGTATGTATTTTTAGCAGCAGCAAAAGTTGGTGGAATTTATGCAAACGACACTTATCCAGCAGACTTTTTGTACGATAATTTAATGATTGCTACCAATGTAATTCATGCTGCACATGTTCACAAAACAACCAAGTTATTGTTTTTAGGAAGCTCTTGTATTTATCCAAAATTGGCAGAACAACCTTTAAAAGAAGAAAGTTTACTAACGGGTAGTTTAGAACCTACTAATGAGGCTTATGCGATTGCTAAAATTACAGGCATAGAATTATGTAAATTTTATAGAAAACAATATGGTAGTGATTTTATTTCGGCTATGCCTACGAATCTTTATGGTCCAAATGATAATTACGATTTAAAAAATTCGCATGTTTTACCCGCATTATTACGAAAATTCAAAGAAGCTAAAGAAAATGACGACCCTAGCGTAACCATTTGGGGCACCGGAACACCAAAAAGAGAATTTTTACATGTTGATGATTTGGCAGAAGCCTGTTTTTTCTTGATGTTGAATTATTCAGGACCAGAACATATTAATGTAGGCACAGGTAAGGATGTTACAATTTTAGAATTAGCCCAAATAATTAAAAAAATTATTGGTTTTGAAGGAAATATAGGGCACGACTTATCTAAGCCTGATGGTACGCCTAGAAAATTGATGGATGTTTCTAAATTAACAAATCTTGGTTGGAAATATAGTATTGAATTAAAAGAAGGTATTAATTCACTGATTAGAAATAAAATAAAACGATAATTCTATTTGTTTTTCTTTTAGATATTTAAATTCCATTAAATCAGGTACTTTTAAAGATCTAGAGAATTTCTTATAGAATTGTATACAAAGAGTGGTAAAAAACTAAAAAGCATTAATTAACTATTTTATAAAATAAATTATAGTTGGCACAATTTTCTCTAATTTTTTTATAATTATTAAAATGTCAAAATACAACAAACAGATTGGTGTAAACTCAATGTTTTCAATTGTTAAAATTGTTGTAACAATGGCTGCCTTTTTTCTATATTACAGATATTTAATAAAAGAATACGGCACAGAATTTTTAGGGCTTTGGTCTGTAACTTTAGCAATTGCATCTTTAATAAATATTGGAGGAAGCGGTGTGGGAAGTGGGCTCTTAAAATTTGGAGCAGAACTAGATAAGCAAAAAGATTATAAAAACTTATCCTCAATCACTAATTATTCTTTATTGATTTTTATCACTTTATCTGCAATTTTTGGGTTTTTCTTATTTCTTTTTAATAGACAGATATTAAACCTCACAATAGACTTAAATAAAGAATGGTTAGAAAAGGGAATAACAATTTTCCCATATTTAATTGTCTCAATGATTGTTAGCATGGTTGGCAGAACTTTATTTTCTTTAATTGATAGCATTAATAAATCTTATATACACACTATTATACAAACAATAGGAATATTTGTTTTTGTGTTTTTTGGGCTATATTTTATAAATGATTATGGAATTTTAGGAATGGCTTATGCGCACTTAATACAATCAATAACCTACTTGTTGTTAGGTATTATTTTTCTAAAAATTAAAATTCCAAACTACAGTTTTAAAAATTATAGTTGGAATAAAGAAATTATGAGAAAATTAATTATTTATAATTTTAATTTTCAAGTATCTAGTGTTTTTCAACTACTTTTCGACCCTTTAAATAAATTCTTATTCACTAAATTTGGTGGTCTAGAGTTAACAGCTTACTACGAAATTGCCAATAAAATAATAAGTACTATTAGAGGCTTAATTACTAGCGTTTTAAATAATTTTATACCAAAAATTGCAATACTAGGTCTAGACCAAAACAGAGCTTCGTTAATAAAACAATTTAAGTTAATTAAGAGCCTAAACATAATATTCTCTACTGCATGTATTTTTAGTATTGTATTTTTAAGCACCATTTTTTCATCTATTTTTTTTAATGAATTAAATTTTGAATTTATTCGTATATTTCAGATACTAAGTATTGCATGGTTTATAAACACCCTTTCAGTACCAGAATATTATATGAATATGGGTTCGGGTAAACTAAAACCCAATACATTTTCAGTAATTATTCAATCCTTTTTAAATTTAATATTTGGATTAACAATAGGTGTATTTTTTGGAAATGAGTATATAAGTATTTCAGTTTTATTAGCATTTAGTGTCGGTGCTTTTTATTTAATAAAAGAATATCACTCAAGGTATAAAATTGCAATACAGGTTTCAAAAAAGGATAAACTCCTTTTTTTTATAGGTTTTGTTTTACTAATAATAAATGTGTTTTTTTATTATCAATCACCTTATCTTTTACCAATTGTTTTATTGGTTGTTTTTTTGGTTGTTTTTTTCTGCCAAAAAAAGGAATTATTCAAAATATTTTTAAAAACTATCGTAATATAATTGAAAGTAAACAATGATAAAAAGTATAAATAAACTATTAAATAAATTTGGAGCTGATCTTGTCAGGTTTCCAAATAACGATTTAAAACGGAGGCTCTTTTTAATAAATAATAACAAAATAGATTTAGTTATAGATGTTGGAGCTAATAAAGGGCAATATGGATTACAATTGCGTAAAATAGGTTATTCCGGGAAAATAGTTTCTTTTGAGCCTATATTAGAGCCTTATAGCAAGTTAAGTAACTTAGCAACAAAAGGCAATAATTGGGAGGCTTTTAATTTTGGATTCGGTGACCAAAACGGGAGTTTTACAATTAATAAATCTGAAAACATTGTTAGTAGTTCTATTCTTGAAATCACCTCGAACTCTACCAAAGTTGAGCCAAAAACCAAATATATTTCTACTGAACAAATTGAGATTAAAAGATTAGATTCTTATTATGAATCTATTAAAAGTAAAGGAAAAAACATTTATTTAAAATTAGACGTTCAAGGCTTTGAAATGAATGTATTAAAAGGAGCTGGTTCTATTTTAAAAGAGTTTAAAATTATACAATTAGAAATGTCTTTGGTTGAACTATATAAAGGTGAAACATTGTTTATAGAAATGATTAAATTTTTAGAGGATAATGATTTTATTCTTCATTCATTAGAACCTGGATTTTGGGATAAGAAGACCGGTAAACTCCTTCAAATAGATGGACTTTTCTTAAAAAAAGCGATATAGTATTTAAAAGAAAATGCGTTTCTTGTGAAGAAAATTGATTTAATTACTACTGAAATAATTTTATTTGTTGGTTTATCCTTCTTGGTCAACCCTTTTCTGAGCCTTGTCTTTTTTTTTCATCTATTATGTTATAAAGAAAAATTTCAAAATAAAATACTCATCAACTGTTTTATTATTCTTTTAGCTGTTTTTATGGCGTTTATAAACTCTACAAAAGTCCCTGATAATGATTTATACTTTCATGGAATGGATTATTTAAATGCTAAAAACTTAAACTTATATGACTACTTAAGTCTTAAAAATAAAGAACCATTTTTTTATATTTTTAATTATTATTTTTATAATTTAACTACTGGCAGTTTTAAATTATGGGTAATAACAATAACGTTTGTGCCTTATTATTTATTTTTTACGGCTATAAAACTATTTTTTTACAAGATAAAAGCTCCAAAAAACCAATTATTACTTGGCATAATATTAGCTGCGTTTTTCCCTCAATTATTTAGTCTATCTGCACATTTAATTAGGCAATTTATTGCAGCCGCTATTTTTATTTATTTCGCTGTTAATCTAATAATGTACAATAAAAATAAGTGGTGGCTTGTACTAGCAGCGGTAATGATTCATTACTCTAGTCTAATTTTATTTTGCTTAATGATTTATAGGAGTGTTATTAAGAAAATTAAACAAAAGAAAACTCTTAATGTGTTAATAATTTTTGTCTTATTATTTTATCAAGAGATATCAAAATTTCTTTTATCTATATTCGGCAATCTAAATGAGCCAATAACAAGGATATTAACTAGAGCAAGTCAAGACACATCTTTTGAGTTAGGAAACTTCCCGTGGTTTAATTTTGTTATGATGTCATTAATGATAATTATCGCTTTAACAGACAAAAAAACACTTTCAAAGCAATATTATTCTAAATTACTGGATAAAGAAAATATAAATAGTGAGTATTCCTCATTCTTCTTTACAATGATCTTATTGTCTCTTTTTATATTATTTAATTTACAACAATCAGAATTGAGTATACGACTATTCTTTTACCTGTTTTTTTATTTCCCTTTTATTGCACCCTTATTTGTAGGTAGATTTAAAAACCAATCGTTATTGTGTTATATTACATCAATATTTTTTATAATATTTTTTATTTTTAGATTAAATAATGGAATATGGGAGTATGCACCCCTTTTAGAATTAGCAACAAATTCAACTTTTTCATTTCTTTTTGAGCCTGAACTTTTAACAAATTAAAATGGGAAATACTTTAGCTGTTTTAATGACATGCCATAACCGAAAAGAAAAAACGTTAGCTTGTCTAAAAAGCTTATATGCAAACACACAATGTCATTTTGATGTTTTTTTAGTAGATGATGGTTCAACAGACCAAACCTCAATAGCTGTAAAAGACAAATTTCCTGAAGTTAATATAATATTAGGGAATGGCCATTTATATTGGAATGGGGGTATGCGATTGGCATGGCTTAAAGCAAGCGAATATAAAAATTATGATTTTTATTTATGGTTAAATGATGATGTTGTATTATATACTGATGCTATATCTCATATGTTTAAATGCTATTTAGAAACAAAAGAACATTATAATAAAGCAAGTATAATTGTTGGCACATTTAGTAGCTCAAATACAAATAAAGAATTTTCATATGGCGGAAGAAATGAAAATACAGAACTAGTACCAAATGGAAAAGTTCAAAAATGCAAATATATTAATGGAAACGCAGTTTTAGTTTCAAAAAAAATTTTTAATGAATTAGGCTTTCTCTCTGAAGAATACACGCATTCAATCGGTGATTTTGATTATGGATTAAGAGCTAGTTTAATAGGGATTGAAAATTACACTACAAAAAAATATATTGGTGTGTGTGAGCCAAATGGTATTGCAGATTGGCAGAATTACAAAGTAAAATTTAAAAATAGAATTAAAAATTTTCATTCACCAAACGGCCTTAATTACAAAGAATACATATTTTTTAGAAAAAAATTTTGGGGTTATCAGTGGGTCTTTTTCGGAATTAAAGCCTATTTAAGGATGCTATCACCAAAACTTTATAGTTTAATAAAAGATAAATAAAATTATTTATGCAAAATTTATCACCGATTTGCTTATTTGTTTATAAACGATTGGAAGAAACAAAACAGACAATAAATGCTCTAAATAAAAATTACTTAGCAGAAGAAAGTGATTTAATTATTTTTTCTGATGGAGCAAAAACAATTGATGAAGAAATTAAAGTAAAATCATTAAGAAAATATCTTAAAACAATTAAAGGTTTTAAATCTATTGAAATACATGAATCTAAAATCAACAAAGGGCTGGCGGAATCTATTATTGATGGTGTTTCTAAAGTAATTAAGCTACGCGGTAAAGTAATAGTATTAGAAGATGATTTAGTTTCTACAGAAAACTTTTTAGTTTTCATGAATGAAGCTTTAAATTTTTATCAATTTGAAAACAAAATTCAATCAATTAATGGATTTTCTCTAAAAACAGAAACATTGAAAGATGATATATATTTTCATAGTAGAACTTTTTCTTGGGGCTGGGCTACCTGGTCAAATAGATGGCATAAAGAAATTTTTGATAAGAAATTAATAAACGAAAAAATCAATTCTAATAAAAACGTGTTAAATGATTTTAAGGAAGCATGTGGTCACGACATGGAAAAAATGTTATTAGATTCTTTGTCAAATTCAAACGACTCTTGGTATGTAAGATGGGCTTTTAATCATTTTTTAAATAATAACTATGCAGTTTTTCCTAAATTATCTAAAATTAATAATATAGGCTTTACTGAGAATGCAACACATTGTACAGGTATTAATACCTATATAACAGAAATAGATTATGAGTTCAATAGAAGTTTTTATTTCATTAATTTTGTTAAAATTAAATCAGACGTAAACAAACAAATTTCGCGAAACTTTAAAAAAAGTCATAAACTTTTATTTAGACTAAAACTCATAAAAACTAATACTGGGCGCATGCAATTATATAGAGAAATAAAATCAAGACTAAGAAAAAACCACTAGATGCAGAGTAATTTTTTTGAATATAATATCTCTTCAATATTACCTAGTTATCCAATTGATAATAAAACTATTATTAATACTATTAATCCACATTCTTTCTGTGTAGCTAAAAAAGATGCTGAGTTTAAAAAAGCACTTCAACAGTCAGATGTATTATTACCTGATGGCATAGGTATTGTATTGGCAATTAAATTATTTAACAATAAAAAAATTAGTCGTATAACAGGTAGCGATATACACAAACATTTGCTCATAATAGCCGAAAAGCATAAGCTAAAAGTTTTTTATCTTGGGTCTAGCGATGAAGTATTAAATGATATCAAAAATAAAATTAAGAAGATCTATCCTTCAATTAATGTCTCGGTTTATAGTCCTCCATATAAAGCAGTATTTAACAAAGAGGATAATCAGCTAATGAAAGATGCTGTAAATAATTTTAAACCAGATATATTATTTATAGGAATGACCGCACCCAAACAAGAAAAATGGGTTTTTGAATTTAAAACAGAACTCTCAGCAAATGTTATCGTTTCTATAGGAGCAGTTTTTGATTTTTTTACTGAGAATGTAAAAAGAGCTCCAAAACTAATGAGAATACTAGGTCTAGAGTGGTTATATAGACTTATAAGGGAGCCAAAGCGGATGTGGAGGCGTTATATAGTAAACAATTTTATATTTATATATTATGTTTTACAAGAAAAGTGGTTTAAAACATAGTTTTAGAAAGATTTTAAAAGCACTGCAAAATCAATTATTTTTATCTTTTGCATTTTTAATGCCTATAAGTCAATATTTATCTACAATAAATATTGTGCTTCTATTATTGGTTTCGTTAATTAATATCAAGAGAGGGTGTCTTTATTTTAACATTAAATACCTCCCCTTAATTGTACTTTATATATTATACGGGTTGTCTCTTTTTTATTCAGAAGAATTACAATTAAATATTTTTGAGTTTAAAGCTTCTCTTTTTATATTTCCAATACTATTCTATATAAATAAAGACATATATAAACATATAAATTCTATATTAAAGTATTTTGTTTTTGGTTGTATTATAGCCTTAATTATATGTGAATTTGAAGCAGTATACAACGCAATAGATTTTAAAAATTTAATTTTTGATAGTAGAATAGATAAGGGGTTCAGCTTTTATGATTCTGTTTTAAAAGAGAAAAACTTTTTTTTTAGTTTTAATTTTTCTTCTGAGCACCAAGTCGTTTATTTTTCAATGTACCTTTTATTTGCTATCACAGCAATTCTTAATGGTCAAATTTTTAAAAACAGGTATTTAAAATATGGAATAATATTTTTCTTAGCTTTAGGGGTGTTACAATTACTTAATAAAGCATCTTATTTTATTTTATTTTTATTAGTTGCAATAAAGGTTTTAAACAATGTTAAGAATAAAAAAACAATAATTATAAGAACTATAGGCTTGTTAGCTTTTTTCCCCGTTTTATTGATTATAAACCCACGCTTTAAGTCATTTTATGCAAAAAAACTTAAAATCGACGAAACCCAAATTATTGAAAAAGATTTTAAAAAGATTAAAAATTTAAAAGCCAATGACACGAGCTTCAGAATTATGTTATGGGCATCTGCTATAGAGTTAATTAAGGAGAATCCAATTATTGGCATTGGAGCTGGCAATTCAGATAAAAGATTATATGAGGTTTTTGCTGTAAAGCGGCAATGGTTTGATAAATTCGAGAAATACCATGCCCATAATCAATACTTACAAGTATTATTAGATATCGGTATTCTAGGTTTCATTATATTTTTGGCATTATTTTATTTTTTAATTTCTGAATTAAATAGATTAAAAACAAAAGCAGATATTGCTATAATTACAAGCTTTGTTATACTAATAAGCATTAACTTTTTGTTTGAGTCTATGTTAGAAAGATATTCTGGCATTTCCTTTTTTTGTTTTTTTTACTGCCTTATTTTATCTAATAAAGTAAATATTATTAATAGCAAAAGAGTTATTGGTATGGATAACTTTATAAAGGGATACAAAAAACATAGCTCACTTAACAGTTAACCCTAGTTTTTCTTTTATTAGCAAGATATCACAGAGTATATAAAAATTGAAGTAGAACTACTTTAGATACTTTATTTTGAATAACCAATCAGTCATCAGTTATTTAAAAACCGCCATTCAAACCCTTAAAGTAGAATTTTTATTGCATCTATTTGAGAAGTTTATGGAGATTTTCTGGTATATCTACAATCAGAAGAGTACTATGGCAATGTTAATACTATAGGCCCAAGATGGTTGTACTATGAATCTAAGTTTTATTCATCTAATAAATTTCACAATAAGGAATTTACGGAATATTTTTAGATTAAAATACAAGCCAGATACAGTTATAGCAGTCGCACCATTTACAAGCTGTATTTTTTATGACTGATTTGTAAAACTATTATCTACCATTTCCTTTTAAAGAGTTATCAGACTTATTATGCAGTGCAGATGTACATATCCTGTTTCAAAAACCAGAAGTCATTGATACAGTTATGCCTTCTAAAGTTTTAGGGATGATGGCAAGTGCAAAACCACCTATAATAATTGGTAATGAAAAATCTGAGGTTAAATCTATTTTTGAAGCTTCTGGTGCTGGTCTATTCTACTCAGAATATTCCAAGGCTATCGTGAATAGTTTAGGGGGTTTAACAATAGACAAAGAAAAATTACAAAAACAGGGAGATAAAGCAAGACGCTATGCCATAGAAAACTCTTCTAAAGAAAAATTTTTATCAAATATGTTAAAAAAATTAGAAGAACTATAGTATGAATTATTAAAAACAGGTTTTTCAATTCTTCATTAGCTTTGCGTAAAATTTTAAATAATATTGTATATATTAGGTTTTTATTCTAACTTTAGAATAGTAAAAAAACCATTAACTAACTAAACCATAAACTCAGGAAAAGAACTACTTTTGTTAATCACTTATACGAAAATTGAGTTTATTTAAGCACGGAAGATATTCAGGATATTTAAGGCCTATTTCATATATAATTGATTTAACAATTATTAATGGAATAGCAGTGTTTTTTTTGCTTAACGGAAAAGACCCCTTCATTTTTTCATTTTTCATGTCTATAGGCTGGGTTTTACTTTCCGTTTATTCACATTTTTATGAGGTCTATAGATTTACACGACCAATAAATATTCTTGCACTAATAGTAAAACAATCTATTTTGTTTTTATTGCTCGTCTTTGCTTTTTCTGGCCTATATCATGAACTTGATATATATCCTAGACCAATTGTAAAATATGCACTATTGTGTTTTTTGCTTATTACAATTTTTAAGTTTGCTATATACTATTTATTGCAGAAGTATAGAACCTCATTTGGTGGTAACTATAGAACCACGGTTATTTTAGGCTTAAATAAAAAAACGATAGCTTTAGATAACTTCTTCAATAAAAATCCAGAATATGGTTACTCACATAAAAAGACCTTCAACTTCAAAAACAGAGAACATTCGTTAGAAGACTGTTTTCAATATATACTCAACGAAGGTATAGATGAAATTTATTGTTCCATTTCCGAATTAAGTAACTCACAAATCGCAGACATAGTAGATTTTGCTGATAATAATCTTAAAATCTTAAAGTTTATTCCAGATAGTAAGGAGATTTACTCTAAAAAACTCCGTTACGAGTATTACGACTATATTCCTATACTTACCTTAAGGAATATTCCTTTAGAAGATTCTGTAAATACCTTCATAAAACGTGGTTTTGATATTTTGTTTTCTAGTATTGTGATTGTCTTTGTTTTATCTTGGTTAACACCGATAATTGCAATTTTAATAAAGTTAGAATCTAAAGGTACAGTGTTTTTTAAACAATCGCGAAATGGATTTAATTATAAAGAATTTGATTGTTATAAATTTAGGTCCATGATGCCAAATAAAGACGCACATTTATATCAAGCGACAAGAGGTGACGAACGTGTAACTAAAGTGGGTAAATTTATTAGAAAAACGAGCATAGATGAACTCCCTCAATTTTTTAATGTGCTTTTTGGAGATATGTCTGTGGTTGGGCCTAGACCACACATGGTAAGTCACACCAACATGTATGCTAAAAATATTGATAAATTTATGGTAAGACACTTCGTAAAACCAGGCATTACAGGTTTGGCACAGACTAGTGGTTTTAGAGGAGAGGTAGAAACTGATAAAGATATTATTGGAAGAGTGAAATTTGATATCTTTTACATCGAAAATTGGTCAATCCTACTAGATATTAAAATAATATTTCAAACATTTTTAAATGCTATAAAAGGTGATGATAAAGCCTATTAATTTTTTATAATGCAAACTCTCGTTTCTATAATAACGCCAATGTTTAATAATGAGACTGTTATTAAAGAAACAATAAACAGTGTAATTAATCAAACCTATCCGTATTGGGAATTATTAATAATCGACGACTATTCTTCAGATAAATCAGTTGAGATTGTTAAAGAATATTCAAAAGCAGATTCTAGAATTAAACTTTTTCAACACTCTACAAATAAAGGTGCTGCAGAAGCCAGAAATCTAGGAACAAAAATGGCTGAAGGCAAGTACATTGCTTTTTTAGATGCAGATGATTTATGGAAAGAAAATAAACTAAAGCTGCAGATCGATGCATTAAATAATGACACATGCGATATCTGTTTTGGAAGTTATGAATGGATTAATTCTAAAGGTGAATCACTAAACAAAAAAGTACATGCCCTAAAGTCTCTTAATTACGACAAACTACTTAAGGCAAATTATATAGGTAACTTAACCGGAATTTATAATTGTGAAAAATTAGGTAAAATTTATACTAAAGATTTAAAAAAGAGACAAGACTGGTTATTGTGGCTAGAGGCTCTAAAAAGAAGTGAAAATCCTGCAATTGGGATTTCTGAAACTATAGCGTATTACAGAATTACAGAAGGGTCATTATCTTCTAATAAAACGAACCTAGTAAAACATAATTTTAATGTGTATAGAAAAGGTTTGGGTTTTTCTTATATAAAGTCTTCATTCTACCTACTAAAGTTCTTCTACGAGCATTTATTTGTGAAAAAACGCTTAATTAAAACTACAAATTAGAAACGAATTGTTTTAGTTTTCCGGCTTTTGTTCTTTTCAGTTTATCTACTCGCTCAAAGCTAACTTTTATTCCAGGTTCTAAATAGCGTTCCATTTCTGAAGTAATGAACTCCTTCTTACTATTTGAAAGCGCTTCTCTACTAACAAAATGTATTTTAAAATGATCTAATGCGACTTGTTCAATAATAAATTCCGAAACATTACCATCGTTTTCAATTACACTTTTGGTAATATAGTAAAACGTAAGGCCAGCTGCTCTTTTACCACTTGGAAGCACAGCAATATCATTTGTTCTACCAGTTAAATGTTTTAGAATTGGTTTTCTAATTGTGCTGTCTTTAGAAAGGCATCCAATATCTCCAATATCGTATCTAATTAATGGATGAGCTTTATTATAGAAAGATGTAATTACAATTCTACCTTCTTCTCCAAATGGTAAGATATTATTATCTGCATCTAATACTTCAACATATAGTGTTTCGCTGTTTACTTGCCATTCATCATTAGTATTTTGAAATGCAATTAGATCTAATTCTGAAGCTCCGTATTCATTTACTATTGGAACTCCAAAGTGCATTTCCATCAATGCTTTGTCATCATCAAAAAGCATTTCAGAAGTAACGATACAGACTTTAAGGCTAGGACAAATAGTGGTTAGAACAATATTTTTCTGTTTTAAGAACTTTGCAAATTGAACAATAGGACTTGTGTAGCCATTAATAAATTCAAATTTCGAAATTTTAAATTTTACTAATGCATCTTCAAACGCCTTCTCGCTTAAATCAAATACTGAAAACCGAAACCTGTTACTAAACCAATCTTTTAGTCGTTCTTTGTAGTATCCTTTTTTATCAAGTGGGATGCCATAAAATCGAGCTTGTTTAGACGAATTGAAGTCAATTCCATACCACGAGAAACGATCCATTATTTCTGCCCAAGTCATGGCATGGCACCATTTGTCCTTAGCAAATATAAATGGATCTCCAGAACTACCAGAAGTTTTATTTAAGTAAACATTTTTAGTATTAAATCCATTAGAAAGGCGCTGTTCTATGGGTTGTTGAAGATGTCGTTTGGTAATAATAGGCACAGAATCCCAATCGTCTATATTAATAGTTTTTCCAAAAGTTCTATAAAATGAATTATGCTCTAAATGGTAAGCAATAAGATTTCTTTTTTGTTGCTCTATGTAGTCATTAAAATCTTCATCAGATTTATTTTGGATTTTAGACAAAGCTTGTTTAGCCTTGTTTATATCAAAGCCATTTACTTTTAAAGAAAAATCAAATAATCTCAAAGTGTTTTTTGCCATTAAGGTTTCTGTAAATTAATTGTTTTTTCAACTGAAAACCAATTATTTTTGCCCAAACAAATTATAAACATGAATATTTTAGTCCTTGGCTCTGGTGGTAGAGAACATACATTTGCATGGAAATTGGCAAAAAGTGATCGTTGTAAAAACCTATTTGTTGCTCCGGGTAACTCTGGTACATCAGCTATAGCAACGAACTTGTCGATTGGTGTAACTGATTTTGAGGCTATAAAAAATGCCGTAATTCAAAATAAAATTGATTTAGTGGTGGTTGGACCAGAAGATCCATTAGTACAAGGAATTCACGATTTCTTCTTGCAAGACGAAGCTTTAAAAAATGTTGCTGTTATTGGTCCGCAAAAAGCTGCTGCAGAATTAGAGGGTAGTAAAGAGTTTGCTAAAGAATTTATGATGCGTCATAATATTCCGACCGCAGCATATGAAAGTTTCACTAAAGACAATGTTGAAGATGGTTACAAATTTTTAGAAACACTAAATGCTCCTTATGTACTAAAAGCCGACGGTCTTGCTGCAGGAAAAGGTGTTTTAATTCTTAATGATTTAGACGAAGCAAAAGCTGAATTAAAAAGCATGCTTGTAGATGCCAAATTTGGTGATGCAAGTACTAAAGTGGTTATAGAAGAGTTTTTGGATGGAATTGAACTGAGTTGTTTTGTATTATCAGATGGTAAAGATTATAAAATATTGCCAACAGCAAAAGATTACAAGCGCATTGGAGAAGGAGATACAGGATTAAATACAGGAGGAATGGGAGCTGTTTCACCAGTACCTTTTGCTACACAAGAATTTTTAGATAAAATTGAAAACCAAGTTGTAAGACCTACGGTTGAAGGTTTAAAAAAAGATAATTTACCATATGTTGGTTTTATTTTTATTGGCTTAATTAAAGTTGGAGACGATCCAAAAGTGATTGAGTACAATGTTAGAATGGGAGATCCTGAAACTGAAGTAGTGCTACCAAGACTAAAAACAGATTTAGTTGAAGTTTTTGAAGCCATGGCAAATCAAACATTATCAGAAGTTAGAATCGATATTGATGAACGTGCCGCAACAACAGTGATGTTGGTTTCTGGTGGTTATCCTGAAGCTTACGAAAAAGGTAAAGAAATTTCTGGAGTAGATAAAATCACAGATTCAATAGCTTTTCATGCAGGAGCAATAGAAAAAGGAGGTGAAATTGTAACTTCTGGAGGACGAGTTATGGCAATTACATCTTATGGGAATACTTACCAAGAAGCCATAAAAAAATCTTATCAAAGCATAGAAAAACTACATTTTGATAAGATGAATTATCGTAAAGATATTGGTTTTGATTTATAAATAAGAGTGTGATGTCACACTCTTATCTTCTTCATTATTAGCATTATATTTAGCTAATTGCATCATCCAGTATACAAATGCAACCATACCAATTGCCATAAAAATCCAAGACATAATGTTGGCGCCAAACCAACTTTCTGGCTCTAATGCTCTTAGCGCATCAAATGGTGCAAATAAGACTTCAACAAATAAATCTTGTATTCCGTAAAAGAAATCCTTCATAACTTTATAAATTTACACCAGTTCAAATTTTTTGTTCGAAATGGTATCGAGCGGCAAAAATACAAAAAGAGTTAATGATTACAAGCATTTTTAGTAAATCTAAGCCTATAAACTTCATAATAGTTGCAGTTTTTGTCATTTTGCTTTTTGTAATTACAAATTACAAACCACTTTTTAATGATTTCAATAGTGCTTTAACAACCGCGATTAATTTAGCGATTACACTATTTTTAATTTTTCTAATAGACTTTATTGTTACAAAAAACAACCTATCTCAAAATAATAGTTATGCTATAATGACTTTTGGGCTGCTTTTCGGAATGTTCCCTCAAGCAATGCAATATTCAGAATTATTATTGTCAAATCTGTTTGTATTGTTAGCTTTTAGACGTTTAGTAAGTCTACACTCTAAATTAAGTGTTAAGAAGAAACTATTTGATGCAGCTTTTTGGATAGCATTAGCAACACTGTTTTACTTCTGGTCCATCCTATTTTTTGCATTAATAATTGTGGCATTAATTTATTATTCTCAAAATGAGGTAAAAAACACTATTGTGCCATTGATTGGAGTTGCAACGGTTATAGTGTTACTGATGACATATAATATTTTCTTTTATAATGAATATATAAGACCATCTAATTTTGTTAGATACGCTAGTTTAGATTATACATCGTACAATAGTTTAGCTAGTATAATAAAACTAACGGTATTGTTTACCTCTTTTATATGGATACTTGTTTATTTCTTTAAATCATTACAAGATAAAAACAAGAAATTAAGACCATCTTTTTTTCTCATAGCGTGGACTTCTATAATAGCAATATTGGTTGCTATAATTGCTCCAGTAAAGAACGGAAGTGAGTTTTTATTTTTATTTGCCCCTTTTTCTATAATAATGGCAAGTTATATCGAAGTTGTTTCAGAGCGCTGGTTTAAAGAAGTATTTATTGCGTTGTTAATTGTAACGCCAATAATTTCACTATTGCTGTAATTTGTTTCCAAATGCTAAATCACCAGCATCACCGAGTCCAGGTATTATATACCCTTTTTCATTAAGAATATCATCAACTGTTGCAATCCAAAGATGCGTATCTGAGTCAAAGGCATTAGACACAAAATCTACGCCTGTTTGTGCACCAATAACACTAACTAAATGAACCTCTTTTGGAGTGCCAAAAGGTTTTAAAGCCTCAAATGTAGCGACCATAGATTGTCCTGTTGCCAGCATAGGATCTGCTAAAATCAATGTTTTACCCTCTAGACTTGGACATGCTAAATACTCAACTACAATTTCAAAACTTTCAGGATCGTGTTTGTGCTGTCTATAGGCAGAAATGAATGCATTTTCAGCTGCATCAAAATAATTTAATAAACCATTATGAAGTGGAACACCTGCCCTAAGGATTGAACATAATACAATATCATTTTTATGTAATACTGTTTTAGATACGCCTAGTGGAGTAGTAATATTATGGGTTTCATAATGAAGTGATTTACTCAACTCATATCCCAAAACTTCACCAATACGTTCAATATTTCGGCGAAAACGCATGCTATCGTTTTGTATGTTTATATCTCTTAATTCAGATATAAAAGTGTTTAATATCGAAGGTGTTTTAGATAGGTTGTGAATTTGCATATAGTGGTGTTTAGTTCAGTCGTTAAAGTTAATAATTCAAACTATATTTGCATATTATAAATCGATTTCATTATGTTTTCACAAAAAGCAAACGCAATATTTCAGGAAGTTATTAAGACTTATAAAGTTTTAAATACTGTAGATCAACCTTTCTCTAATAAGTATGATAAAAATGAAGATTTAATCGCTCATTTATTATATAGAAAATCGTGGATTGATACGGTTCAGTGGGCTTATGAAGATATTATTAGAGACCCTAATATAGATCCTGTTGCGGCTTTAAAACTAAAGCGAATGATTGATGCGTCTAACCAAGACAGAACAGATACTGTTGAGTTTATTGATAGTTATTTCTTAGATAAATACAAAAATGTTGTCGTTAAAGCAGGTGCGAAAATAAATTCTGAAAGTCCGGCTTGGGCAATAGATAGACTTTCAATTTTAGCATTGAAAATTTACCATATGCATATTGAAACTGTAAGGGAAAATGCCAGTGATGCACACAAAGCCTCATGCCAGAAAAAATTAGATGTATTACTAGAGCAACGTGTAGATTTAAGCACTGCAATTGACGATTTATTAGAAGATGTTTCAAAAGGTGATAAGTACATGAAAGTTTATAAACAAATGAAAATGTACAATGACGATGAGCTTAATCCTGTTTTAAGAGGTCAGAAATAAAATTCCTGTGAAAACAGGAATCTCATCTAAATAGTTGAGGTGCCAAAACCAAAACACATACTAGTCATAAGGTTTTCTGCAATGGGAGACGTAGCTATGACAGTTCCTGTTTTGAAAGCTTTAACGGAACAATATCACAATTTAAAAATAACAGTACTTACAAGAGCTTTTTTTGAACCCTTCTATAAAGATTTAAAAAATGTTGAAGTGTATGCAGCAGACTTAAAAGGGAAACACAAAGGAGTGTCTGGACTTTACAAACTCTCTAAAGAATTAAAGGCATTACAATTTGATGCTGTTGCGGATTTACACAATGTATTGCGAAGTAAAATTCTAAAACTGTTTTTCATTGGGAAACGTGTTGTTCAACTTGATAAAGGTAGAGCTGAAAAAAAGGCACTGATTTCAGGAAAATTATTTCAGCAATTAAAAAGTACACACCAACGTTATGCAGAAGTTTTTGAAGCATTAGGATATACTCTGGATTTAACACAATCTAAGTTTGAGTCGCCAGCGCCATTAAACGAAAAACTACAATCTTTTATATCAAACAAAGAATTCAAAACGATTGGTATTGCACCTTTTGCAGCACATCAAAGTAAAATGTATCCTTTAGAAAAAATGGAAGAGGTGATTGTTAAATTGTCTAAAGATTACAATGTTATTTTATTTGGAGGAGGCATAAAAGAAATGAAGGTTTTAAACGGTTTCGAAACTAAGTTTAGCAATGTGTATTCAGTAGCAGGAAAACTTACTTTAGAAGAGGAATTAGAGCTGATTTCTAATTTAGACATTATGTTATCAATGGATTCTGGCAATGGGCATTTAGCCGCTATGTTAGGTAAAAAAGTGATAACAATTTGGGGTGTAACGCATCCTTTTGCTGGTTTTGCACCATTTAACCAACCAGAAGATTACACGATTGTTGCAAATAGAGAGCAATTTCCACTAATACCAACATCGGTTTATGGGAATAAATTTCCTGAAGGATATGAAAATGCAGCAGGTAGTATTTCAGTTGAAGAAATAATATCAAAAATTAAGTCTGTCATTCCTGCGTAGGCAGAAATCTATTACACATCATCATAATCCACAACCAAAGTGTCAGAAGTAGGATGCGCTTGACAAGTAAGAATCAAACCTTCAGCTACTTCGCTATCAGTTAAAATGTTATTCTGTCGCATTTTAGCTTCACCTTCTGTTAATTTTCCGATACAACTACTACAAATACCACCTTGGCAAGAGTATGGAGCATCGATATTTTGTTTTAATGCTGCTTCAAGAATAGTTTGTTCTTTAGACATTTCAAATTCAAATTCTTCATCATCAACTACAACTTTAATTTTTGAAATTCCGGATAAAGTTTCTGTATTAGATTCAGATTTATTTTCAACAGGAGCTGTAAACAATTCAAATAGAATGGCATCTTTTTTTATGCCATTTTCTAGTAGTACATTTTTAACGGTTTCAATCATTTGTTCAGGTCCACAGAGATAAAAAGCTTCAATAGTTACATCTTTGTATTTATTTTTTACAATGAGATTAACTGTGCTTTTTTCAATTCGACCAAATAGAGCGTCTTCTTCTTTGGTTTGACTGAAAATGAAATGGGTATGTATTCGGTTTCCATAGAGAGCTTTTAATTCCACAAACTCTTTAAAAAACATGGTATCTTCCAAAGATTTATTTCCAAATACCAATATGAAATTACTATGTGGTTCTTCTTCCAAAAGGGTTTTTGCGATACTAATAATAGGTGTAATACCACTTCCCGCAGCAAATGCAGCAACAGTTCTGGTCCTAGCCTCATTAGCTTCAAAAACAAAACGACCATTTGGTACAGAAACATCTATTGCATCGCCTGCTTTAAGTTGCGTGTTTGCATAAATAGAGAAAGTTCCTCCCTCTACTGCCTTTACTGCAACGGTAAGTTCTCCACTGTTTTTTGAAGAACAAATAGAATAGTCTCTTCTAATCTCTTCACCGTTAAGGGTAGTTTTTAGTGTTATGTATTGTCCGGCATTAAATTGAAATGCAGACTTTAAGCTTTCAGGAATATCAAATGAAATAGCAACAGATTGAGCTGTAACTTTTTCAACGGACTTTATAATTAGTGTATGGAATTGTGACATTAAAAATGTTTTTTACAAAAATACGGAAGCCGTCTTTTTAGAACTAGAATTTAAGATTAAAATAATACCTAAGAATCTTATACATAAGAAAATTATGTATATTTGTAGTGTTATGAGTAATTCAAAATTATATAAAGGCAGTTTAAACACTATTATTTTAAAGTTGTTAAATGAGCACGATAAAATGTATGGCTACGAGATTACCCAAAAGGTTAAGGCATTAACCAAGGGAGAGCTTAATATTACAGAGGGAGCATTATATCCAGCACTACATAAATTAGAAGCAGAAGGCTTGTTAGACGTTGAGGTTGCTAAAGTTGATAACCGTTTACGTAAGTATTATAAACTCACAGAAACTGGAACAAAAGAAACGGTAAACAAACTTGAAGAACTAGCAGATTATATTAAAACAATGCAAGTATTGGTGAATCTTAAACTGGCTTAATTTATGGCGAAGTTAGATAAAGAACAGATTCAATTTATAGATAACTATCTCGATAATTCTGATGTGATTTATGCAGATATTAGAATGGAAATAGTTGATCATGTTGCAACTGATATTGAATCGAAAATTGAAGCAGGAGATACGCGTGATTTTTACTATATCTTTAAGGATTACATGGTGGAAAACAAAAGAAAACTGATAAATGATAATAAGCAGTTTTTGAAATCTGCTGACAAAAAAATAGTGAAAGCTATTTTAAAAGAGTTGCCCAAACCACTTACCATATTGGTTTTTGTTTTATCGTTTTTTGCTTTTGTTATGGCTTTTAACCATCTAGATTTTAAATCATTTAGATCCTTAATTTTCTTGATTCCATTTGGGACTTTTCTTGGTTGCGGTTTACTTTATCTGGTTCATTCAAAGTATTATGGGCTAGAAAGGTTTTCAGTTATTGAGCGTTTGTCGTTTCCGATGCTATTATTTTATCAATTGTCGTCATTAATATTTAACATTTCTCACAGAACCACTGAAACAAGCAAAGCATTATGGGTCATCGGAATAGTGAGTTTTTCATTAACTTTTTTATTCATTTTAATTAAAATCAGCCTAGATTTTGCCAAAATTTATCAAGAGCGTTTTAAAAATGTAGCTCAATTATGAAGTTAACAAAAGAAGAAATAAAATTCATTGACAATTACCTCATTAAAAATGAAGTGAAATATTGGGATGTGCGTTTAGAACTTTTAGACCATATAGTTTCTGCTGTTGAAGATAAAATAACTATTGATGGGATTTCTTTTAATGAAGCTTTATTAGAAGTACATAGAGGTTTTGGGAACCAATTGATAAAAGGTAGTATTCCTAAAGATAAAGTTTGGACTAAAGGACTTTACCAAAGTAATATTGGCTTTAAGAAGTTTATTCGCCAAAAGCAAAAAGAGATTGGAAGAAAACATAGAATCTTTTATCGTAAAACATTCTTCTCTTTTTTAAGTTCAAAACAATTTATTTTTGAGTTTTTAGCACTTATAATTGTGGTTTATAGTATCTATCAATATAATCCTAAAACTGCTTTTATTGTTTCAATGGTAGCTTGTGTAACTCCAGAGTTAATAAAGTTAGGAATCGGTTCTTTTGAAAAGGCAAATAGAAAATCATTGAACATGCAAATGGCAATGGCAACAGGTTCTTTATTTATGTCTATTAATTATTTTTTTATTGGCGGCTTTAATAGTTATTTCGAAGAAGTAATACCCAAACCATATTATATAATTACCATTTTTTATTTGATTTTGTTTCCTCTTTTGCGGCACAGTTTAAACTGTTATAGAAAATCTCTAATTGAAAACAGAAAAGATTACAAACTAATGGTTTTATGAAACTAACCGAACTCCATATACAAAAACTCTACACATTTACACAAAAGCATTATGTAGATTGGTACGATGTACAAACAGAACTTGTAGATCATTTAGCTAACGGAATAGAAGACCATTTAGAACAGAATCCTAATGCGACTTTTGAATCTGCTTTAAATATGGAATTCAAGAAATTCGGAATCATGGGTTTTAATGATGTCATTGAAGAAAAAACAAAAGCTTTAAATACACATTACAGAAAATTGGTATGGAAGTATTTCATTGGGTTTTTTAAGCTACCTAAAATTATATTGACTTTATTTTTAGTTTGGGTTTATTTTGAATTATTTCAATTCATACCTAATAAAAACTGGATAGTAATCCCAACATTTGCGATATTATTCATTGTACCAACTATTTTCTTTATAAATGTGACTAAACAGATTCGAAAAACCGAATATCTTACCAATAAAAAATGGCTTTTTGATTCCATTAGTCTTCAATTAGGAGGTTTGGTTCATATCCTAAATATTGGAATTTATAGTGGTTATTTTTTTGAGTCTATAAGTAATTGGTCAACCTTACTTCAAGCAGTGTTATCTGTAGCTATTGTATTGCTAGCAATGATAATATACATATCTATATTTATCGTATCGCCAAAACTTAGAAAAGATATGGCGAAACTGCATCCAGAGTATATATATGTATAACATGTGTAACAAAAAAGCACAATAGACTACTAACTCAACACACCAACTAACCAAAACACCATGATAAAGCATTTTTTAAATTTAGAATGGAAACAATATTTTCGTTCGTCCTATTGGCAAAAAAATATGGCAATGAATATCTTATTGGTATTCTTCGCTTTATATTTCGTTGTTATTTTTTTAGCATTAGGATTTGGACTCTTACCAATTCTAAAAAAAGTATATCCAGAGCAAGATCCTTTTGTTGTTGCTAATGGATTTATATTCTTTTGGATTATTGGCGATTTAATGATGCGCTTCTTTTTGCAAAAACTGCCAGTAATGAGTGTAAAACCATTACTTACATTGCCTATAAAACGCTCTACTGTAGTCAATTTTGTTTTAGGTAAATCAGCGTTATCTTTTTTTAATTTTTTACCGCTGTTTGCCATTATACCATTTAGCATAATGCTTATTAGAGATGGCTATGCAACGTCAATGGTATTAACGTGGATGTTAACAATGATAATTGTTGTGCTAATAATAAATTTCCTAAACTTTATTATTGAAGCCTTTTCAGCAGAAAAGGAATTGTCTTTTCTCCCAATTATAATAGTAGTAAGTGTATTATTTGGGTTAGACTATTTTGGTGTTTTACCAATGAGATCACTTGTTGGTGATAGTTTAATAAGTATAGCCAACAATCCTATTTTAATATTAATACCTATGGCTGTTTTATTACTTTGTTATAGCTATAATTACAAAATATTAAAAGGTAAATTATTTTTAGATAGTTCTTTAAAATCTAAAGTAACAGAAGTAAAAGCAGCAGATTTATCTTGGACCAAGCGTTTTGGAGATATAGCGCCTTTTATGCAGTTAGACTTAAAATTGATATGGAGAAACAAACGGACAAAATCTATGGCAATGCTCTTAGTTATAGGGTTGCTTTATGGTTTATTTTTCTATCCTCAGCCTATGTATAGAGACATGGAGTTTATGTTTGCATTTATTGGTGTGTTTTCAACAGGTTTTTTTCTAATCAATTTCGGACAATTTATTCCGGCTTGGGATAGTGGTTATTATAAAATGCTAATGAGCCAAAACATTAAATATGAGCAATATTTACGATCTAAATTTATACTAATGATTATGAGTGTAGCTATATTGTTCATATTAGGAATTCCATATGTATATTTCGGTTGGAAGATCTTAATCGCTCATTTTGCAGCAGCTATTTACAATATAGGCGTTAACTCTCACGTCATTTTATATGGTGGTTCATTTAATAGAAAGAAAATAGATTTAGATAAAAAAGCAGCTTTTAATTATCAAGGCACCGGAGCAGTACAATGGTTAATTGGTATTCCGTTGATGGTTTTACCCATGGGATTATTTGGTCTTACAAATTGGCTTGTAGGTTTTGAAGCCGCAATAGCCTTACTAATTATTCTTGGTGTTGTTGGGATTGTGCTTCATAAAAAGTTAATGATGTTAATCACCAAAAAATACCTTGATTCAAAATATAAAATGATTGACGCCTTTAGTCAAGACAATTAATAATACCTCTTATTATGATATATACAAAAGATCTTTCAAAAGCATATAACGGAACAACAGTTCTTAATATTGAAGAATTAAACATTCCAAAAGGCCAAAGTTTTGGTCTTGTGGGTAATAATGGAGCTGGAAAAACCACTTATTTTAGTTTACTGTTAGATTTAATAAAACCTACCACAGGAAACATAACAAACAATAGTGTTGTAGTTGATCAAAGTGAAGATTGGAAACCGTTTACATCTTCATTTATAGATGAGAGTTTCCTAATTGGTTATTTAACACCCGAAGAGTATTTTTATTTTATTGGTGAACTTCGAGGAGAAAACAAGGCAGATGTAGATGCGTTAACCTCTAAATTTGAAGATTTCTTTAATGGTGAAATTATTGGTAAGAAAAAATATTTACGAGATTTAAGTAAAGGTAACCAAAAGAAAGCAGGTATTGTAGCTGCACTAATCGGTAATCCTGAAGTAATTATTTTAGACGAGCCTTTTGCAAATTTAGATCCAACAACTCAAATTCGTCTCAAACAAGTTCTAAAAGACTTAGCCGAAAAACAAGGAGTTACGGTCTTAGTTTCTAGTCACGATTTAATGCACGTTACCGATGTTTGTGAACGAATTGTTGTTTTAGAAAAAGGAGATGTAATAAAAGATTTAGAAACCAATCCTACAACTTTAAAAGAACTCGAAGCTCATTTTGCTGGTAGTGTGTCTGCTTCTCAGGAAGAAGAATAACAACCAATCGAATATAATTTTAAGCTCGTAATTATTTTTAGTTACGAGCTTTTCTATGCATTAATATATTGATACACCTCGAAAAACCCTGAAATAACATCAAAAATTCAAAAAGATGCTTATTTTTACCAATTAACACACTAAATACCTAACATATTAGTTATCTGTTATACCAATTTAATTTTGAAATGTGATATTTCCAATTTGAATTATTTTTTGTTCAAATGAAATAGAAAATCAAAGCATAGCCTTAATTACGGTTTTATTTTTTACTGAAATTTGGGCGAAAAAGAAACAAATTGAATGTTGCATTTTAATGTTTAATTGGTATTAAACCAAATAGAACCAACGTTGAAGACCTATTCTAAAATCATATTATCTCTTTTCTGTGTAGCATTTGTGATGCAAAGTTGCTCGCGTAAAAAAGATAAGTTTATCAACAGAAATTTTCATGCCTTAGGGACTAAATACAATGTTCTATATAATGGCAATTTAGCTTTAGAACGAGGAAAAGAGAGTGTTAATGATGAGTTCACTGAGAATTTCTGGGAACTTTTACCTGTTGAACGCATGAAAGTGCAAGACAATATTTTTCTTCCAGGTCAATCTAAAAATGCTGATTTTGAAAAGGCTGAAGAAAAGGCAATAAAGGCAGTTCAGGTGCACGGCATGAACATCGACGGCAAGGAAAAAAATCCTCAGATTGATGAAGCGTATTTATTGTTAGGGAAAGCACGATATTTCGATCAGCGTTTTGTACCAGCTTTGGCAGCATTCAATAATATTTTAAATAAGTATCCTACAAGCGATAAAATTAATCAGGTTAAAATTTGGCGTGAAAAAGCGAGTATTCGTCTAGATAATAACGAAGGAGCAGTAAGTAAATTAAAACGTCTCCTAGATGAAGAAGCGTTAGAAGACCAAGACTTAGCCGATGCAAAAGCTGCGCTAGCTCAAGCTTATCTTAACTTAAAAAGTAAAGATAGTGCGTTAGTAGAATTAGGAATCGCTGCAGAGTTCACTAAGAATAAAAACGAAAAAGCCCGTTATCATTTTATTAGAGGTCAACTCTATAATGAGTTTGGAATTAAAGACAGTGCAAACATGGAGTTTGATGCCATAATAGATATGCATCGTCAAATTCCAAGATCATTTTACATCAATGCACATATAGAAAAATCTAATAATTTCGATTCTACAGAAGGTGACTTAATTGAGTTCCAAGAGTATCTCACTGATTTAGAAGAAAACAGAGAAAACAGACCGTTTTTAGATAAAATCTATTATCGTATTGCAGAATTTCATCGTAATAATACTTCGGACAGTCTATCGGAAGTATATTATAATAAATCGTTGCGAAAAACTACTAAAGACAAACATTTAAGAGCTCTAAATTATGAAACTTTAGGTAACATGTATTTCGATAGAAATGTATATAAAACCGCGGGAGCTTATTACGATAGTACATTAACTGCAATGGTTCAAAATTCTAAACCATTCAGAATCATTAAAAAGAAACGAGAAAATCTTGATGATGTTATTTATTACGAAGGCATCGCTCAAAATAACGATAGTATATTGCATGTAATTAGTCTTCCAAAAGAAGAACAATTAGCAATTTATACCAAACACGCTGAAAATTTAAGGTTAAAAGCTTTAGAAGCGGAGAAACAAAAAGACGAAGCGTTAGAGAAACAAAACAACCAATCAGCACCAACAAATAAATTTGACCTGAGAAGTTCTGGAGATTTAAAAGATCCATTTGATAAGTCTAGAGAGGTTAAAGCAAGAGGAAACAGTAGAAGCAACAGCAGAAGCAACAGTAGTTTTTATTTTTATAATCCAACAACTGTAGCCTATGGTAAAAGTGAATTTCTAAAGCTATGGGGAGATCGCAAACTTCAAGATAATTGGAGGCTTTCAGATCAACGCGCTAGTTTAAAAGGTGTAACCAAAACTGAGGGTGATACAGTTTCTACAAAAGATACGCATTTTAATCCTGAAACTTATTTGGCATCACTTCCTACAAAAAAAAGTGATATTGACAGTATTATAAAAGAAAGGAACTTTGCATATTATCAATTAGGAATTATCTACAAAGAGAAATTTAAAGAATTTGAATTAGCAAAGACTAAACTAGAAAAGCTATTAGATAATAATCCAGAGGAACGATTGATTTTACCTTCAAAATATAATCTATATCGTATCTATATAGAACTGGGATTAAACAGAAAAGCTGAATCAGTTAAAAAAGACATTGTTAAAAATTACCCAGAGTCTCGTTATGCAGAAATTCTATTAAATCCACAATCCGAATTGTCTAAGGACGAAAACAGTCCTGAAGCAATTTATACGAGGTTATACGAGCAATTTAATAACGAAGAATACGCTACAGTAATTGCAGAGGCAGAAGCACAAATTAAACGATTAGAAGGCGATGATTTTGTACCTAAATTTGAAATATTAAAGGCATCAGCAAAAGGCCGACTTTTTGGTTTTGAAGTCTATAAGGAAAGCATCAATTATATTGCACTAACCTATGCCAATACTGAAGAAGGGAAGAAAGCACAGGATTTATTGGAAAATGCAATTCCGGTATTAGCTAGAAAGGAATTTGTAGCAGATGATAAAGCACAAAATTTTAATGTAATTTATAAGTTTGATAATAACGCAGGTGAAGATGTCGATGCTTTTTTAAAGACACTAGATGAAGAAGTTGCTAAAATCAAATATTTTGACCTTACAACATCAAAGGATCTTTATGATGAAAACACTACTTTTGTGGTTGTACATGGATTAAAGAGTATTGGAGGAGCTAACGGTTTTGCAGAACTACTTCAAACTGATGAAAGAGATAAAAGAGGAAGGCTAATAAAGCCGAAAATTACAAAGACTTATTTTGCAATTTCCTCACCAAACTATGCTATTATTCAACGACATAAAAACTTAAACGCGTATTTAAAATTACAGTAAATCAAATCTAACATATCATGTTTTCTTCAGACAACAAAAAACCAAAACAACAATCAACTATGGAAACAAGTACACAACAAAATATAATAGCACAAGGCACTAAAATAGTAGGTGATATAGCAAGCCAAGGCCCTTTTAGAATTGACGGAACCGTAGAGGGTAACGTAAAAACTTCTGGCAAAGTGGTGGTTGGTAAATCTGGCTTTATTAAAGGCACACTTCAAGGTGAAAATGCTGATTTTGAAGGAAAATTTTCTGGCAAACTTATTCTTTCCGGAACACTTTCGCTTAAATCTACTGCACACATAGAAGGAGAAGTGCATATAACCAAATTGGCTGTAGATCCAGGTGCAACATTTAATGCAACTTGTAGTATGAAAGGAACCGTTAAATCACTAAGTAATGGACCAGCCAAGCCACAAGCACAAGCCACCTCAAGACCAGAAAGACAAGCTTAATTCTTATGCACGTTTTTCGGGTATAGCAATTCAAATGTTTGTGATTATTGCTGTTGGTACTTTTATCGGAGTAAAACTCGATGAAAACTATCCCAATGAATACAATTTATATTCATTAATATTCTCTTTAGTATCCGTAATATTGTCTATAGTTTATGTTATTAGACGTATTATTGCAAGCTCAAAAGACAATTAATAGATTATAATGGAACATTTTAAAAAGAGACAGATAACCTTTCTTTTGCAGTTAATTGGTGTAAGCGTACTTTTATTTGCTATTCATAGTTACATATTATATAATTTTGCAAAAGAGATATTCTTCTTTTTTCCAATTTGGCAGATTTACACCTTTCATTTTATTATAACCTTAGTTTTATATACTATAATTAATTATAGATATTCTTCTGGGAAGAAGGAAATATTTAATTTATTTATGGTAATGACTTTTTTAAAAATGCTATTGGCTATTTTGTTTTTGTTACCATTATTACTTTCAGATGTTGAAAACAAACAACCCGATGTTTTCAATTTTTTCATCCCTTATTTTTTATTTTTATTCTTTGAAGTTTTCGCTTTAACACGATTTCTTCAAAAACAATAAAATAGTTTTCAAAACACCTATTAATCAATAGTTTTATTCGATAAAAGGACAATGTGAATTATAGCAAAATTATTGTTTGTCATTTCATTTAATGTACGTACATTTGCACGGAATTTAAAGCAAGGTATTTTAAAGCCGCAAATAATGACATTAAACACCATTAAACGTACCGTATTTACCGTTCTGTTTTTATCAGTATTTAGTCTTGGTTTTGCCAAGGACGCTAAAGAAGGCGGAGATGATAAAGAATTCGATGCAAATGAAATGATTATGCATCACGTAAAAGATGCTTATGGTATGCATATCATTACGCTTAACGAGGGCAAAGAAAATGAGCACCACATAAGTATTCCTCTTCCAGTTATTTTATGGACAGATAATGGATTAACAACATTTATGTCTTCTGAATTTCATCATGATTATAATGGTAAAATTATTGTTGAGAAAAACGGTGGGCGTTTTGTAAATGTTCATGAAAAAATTTATCAATTAAATGATGGTGAAACTACCGTTTCATATGATGCGGAACATCACCCAACAAATGCAAAAATGCCGTTAGACTTTTCTATCACTAGAAATGTATTCATGATGTGGGTTTCTGTTGCGTTATTGCTATTTATATTCTTTTCTGCTGCACGCAGTTACAAGAAAAGTGAAAATAATGTGCCGTCAGGTATAGGAAGCTTTGTTGAACCTTTAGTGGTATTTGTACGTGATGAAATCGGTAAACCTATGATTGGTGAACACAAGTACAAAAAATATATGCCATATCTGTTAACAGTATTTTTCTTTATATGGATTAACAATATTTTTGGTTTGATTCCAATTTTTAATGGAGCTAACTTAAGTGGAAATATTGCGTTTACTTTAACTCTAGCGTTTATAACTTTTGTAATTACAACTTTTAGTGGAAATAAAAACTACTGGAAACACATCTTTTGGATGCCAGGAGTACCTGTTCCGATGAAAATATTTTTAATGCCAATTGAGATTATTGGAATGTTTACAAAGCCAATTTCTCTTATGATTCGTTTGTTTGCTAATATTACAGCAGGTCATATCATTATTTTGGCATTGTACTCATTAATATTCATCTTTAAGACTGAATTTATGGGATTAGTATCTGTTCCTTTCGCATTATTTATTGGAATAATAGAAATTATTGTAACAGCAATACAAGCATATATATTTACAGTGTTGTCAGCCCTTTATTTTGGGATGGCCACTGAAGAAGCACATCATTAATTAATTTAAATTTTATATTATGACTATTACAGGAATCGCGGCTTTAGGAGCTGGTTTAGCAGCCATTGGAGCTGGTATTGGTATTGGTAAAATCGGTGGATCTGCTATGGAAGCTATGGCACGTCAACCAGAGATGCACGGAAAGATTCAATCTTCTGCATTGATTTTAGCGGCATTCGTTGAGGCGGTAGCTTTATTCGGTGTGGTTGCAGCCATTATCTTAAAGTAATTAAATTAAACACAGAAGTAACGGTTGGTTGCTTCTGTGTTAATTAATTTAAATAGTTATTAGAACTAAAATTTATATTTAAATAATATATACAATGGAATTAATTAAACCAGGTTTTGGATTAGTCATTTGGACTTTAATTACATTTTTAATTTTACTTTTTATCTTAAAAAAATTCGCTTGGAAGCCAATTTTAGGAGCTGTTAGCGATAGAGAAGAAGGTATTAAAGACGCTTTAGCATCTGCAGAAAAGGCTCGTAAAGAGATGGAAAATCTTCATGCAGATAACGAACGTATTTTACAAGAAGCACGTGCTGAGCGTGAGACTATGTTAAAGGATGCTCGTGATATGAAAAACAAGATTGTTTCAGAAGCTAAAGAAGAAGCGCAAGCACAAGCAGGTAAAATGATTGAGCAAGCGCAAGCAGCAATAGAGAGTGAAAAGAAAGCAGCTATGGCAGAATTAAAAAGCCATGTTGCAGGATTATCTCTAGATATCGCTGAAAAAGTAGTACGTGAAGAATTATCTAACAAAGACAAGCAAATGAAGCTAGTTGAAGATATGTTGGGTGAAGCAACTTTAAACTAAGATAAATGTCAGGATCAAGAGCAGCAATACGATATGCAAAAGCAGTTTTAAGCTTAGCGACAGATCAAAAATCTGCTGAAGCGGTAAATAGTGATATGAAATCTATTACTAGTGCTATCGCTCAGAGTGAAGATTTAAATCAGATGCTTCAAAGTCCTGTGGTAAGATCTTCAGATAAAAAAGCTGTATTAACATCGGTATTCAAAAACGCTAATGTTACTACTGTTAATTTAATAGATACTTTAATATCTAATAAGAGGCTAGCGCTTTTAAATGATGTAGCTGCTAGTTATACTCAGTTATACGATCAGATGAGAGAGTCTCAAGTAGCTACAGTTACTACCGCAGTACCTCTAACAGCTGATTTAAAAACTAAAGTGATAGCTAAAGTAAAAGAACTTACTGGTAAGGAAGCAGAAGTTGAAAATATAATAGATGAAAGCATTTTAGGTGGTTTCATATTACGAGTTGGTGATATTCAGTATAATGCTAGTATTGCAAACAAACTCGATAAATTAAAAAGAGAATTTACATTAAATTAAGATAATATCTATCTAATATAAATAAAGATGGCAGAAGTAAAACCAGCTGAAATATCAGCAATCTTAAAACAACAACTTTCAGGTTTTGAAGCAGGCGCTTCATTAGACGAAGTAGGGACAGTATTAACTGTAGGTGATGGTATTGTACGTGCTTACGGATTAGCTAATGTGCAATATGGCGAATTAGTAGAATTCGATGGTGGTGCAGAAGGAATTGTACTTAACCTTGAAGAAGATAACGTAGGTATTGTACTTTTAGGTACTTCAATAGGAGTTAAAGAAGGTTCTACAGTAAAACGTACTGAGCGTATTGCCTCTACAAAAGTAGGTGAAGGTATTGTAGGACGTGTTGTAGATACTTTAGGTAATCCAATTGATGGTAAAGGACCAATTGCTGGTGAAACTTACGAAATGCCATTGGAGCGTAAAGCACCAGGTGTTATCTACCGTGAGCCAGTTACAGAACCATTACAAACAGGTATTAAAGCTATTGATGCAATGATCCCAGTTGGTAGAGGACAACGTGAGTTGGTAATTGGTGATCGTCAAACTGGTAAAACAGCAGTTTGTATTGATACCATTATAAATCAAAAAGAATTTTACGATGCAGGTGAGCCTGTATATTGTATATATGTTGCTGTAGGTCAGAAGGCTTCAACAGTAGCTTTAATTGCTAAAAATTTAGAGGAAAAAGGTGCTTTAGCTTACACTACTATAGTAGCGGCAAACGCATCAGATCCTGCTGCAATGCAAGTATATGCGCCTTTTACAGGAGCTTCTATTGGTGAGTATTTTAGAGATACTGGTAGACCAGCATTAATTGTATTTGATGATTTATCAAAACAAGCCGTTGCTTACCGTGAGGTATCTTTATTATTACGTCGTCCTCCAGGACGTGAAGCATATCCTGGTGATGTATTTTATTTACACTCAAGATTATTAGAGCGTTCTGCGAAAGTGATTAACGATGATTCTATCGCTAAAGAAATGAATGATTTACCAGACGCTTTAAGGCCAATGGTTAAAGGTGGTGGTTCATTAACGGCATTACCAATTATCGAAACTCAAGCAGGTGACGTATCAGCATATATTCCAACAAATGTAATTTCTATTACAGATGGTCAGATTTTCTTAGATGGTGATTTATTTAACTCTGGTGTTCGTCCAGCAATTAACGTAGGTATTTCTGTATCTCGTGTTGGTGGTAATGCTCAGATTAAATCTATGAAAAAAGTAGCTGGTACATTAAAGTTAGATCAAGCTCAGTTCCGTGAATTAGAAGCTTTTGCTAAGTTTGGTTCGGATTTAGATGCAGTGACTTTAAACGTTATAAACAAAGGAAAGCGTAATGTTGAAATTTTAAAGCAAGCGCAAAACGATCCTTTTAGAGTAGAAGATCAAGTTGCAATTATTTATGCAGGTTCTAAGAACTTATTAAGAGATGTTCCTGTAGATAAAGTAAAAGAATTCGAACGTGATTATTTAGAATTCCTTCAAGCAAAGCATAGTGATGTGCTTAGTACTTTGAAAGCAGGTAAATTAACTGATGAGGTTATCGATACACTAACAAGTGTAGCTAAAGACCTAACAGGAAAATATAGAGGATAGAAAAGTTCAGAGTTTAGAGTTATGAGTTCAGAGTTTTCTAACTCACAGCTTTAAATTTATAAAAGATGGGTTTAAACGAAAGTCCTATAAGAATTAAGAGTTTCGAATTTGCCTGTAAAATAGTTAAATATTGTGATAAGTTAAAATCACAAAAAGATTTTGAGTTAGCTTCTCAATTATTAAAAAGTGGAACTAGTATTGGAGCAAATACTCGTGAAGCACAAAGAGGAGTTAGTACAAAGGATTTTAGAAATAAGTTTGGTATTGCACTAAAAGAAGCGGATGAAACCATTTATTGGTTAGAAATTCTTGAAGCGACTGTTAGAGAGATACCGACAGGAATGAAGAATAAGTGTGAGGAGTTAATAAGAATCTTGGTAGCAATTATCAAAAACTCATAACTCAGCACTCATAACTCATAACTTAATAAAATGGCAAACTTAAAAGAAATACGTAACAGAATATCATCAGTATCTTCAACGATGCAGATTACCAGTGCCATGAAAATGGTATCTGCTGCTAAATTAAAGAAAGCTCAAGATGCTATTACTGCTATGCGTCCTTACGCTAATAAGTTAACAGAATTACTGCAGAGTTTAAGTGCAACATTAGATGCAGATTCTGGTAGTAAATATGCTGAACAGCGAGAGGTAAATAATGTCTTGGTTGTTGCTATTACCTCTAACAGAGGATTATGTGGTGCATTTAACTCTAACATCATTAAGCAAACTAATGCGTTAATTGGTGATGTATATGCAGACAAAAAAGTATCTGTCTTAGCGATTGGTAAAAAAGCTAACGATGCATTTGGAAAACAAGATCGAGTTATTGCTAATAAAAGTGAGGTTTTCGATGATTTAACTTTCGATAATGTTGCTGAAATTGCAGAGATGCTGATGGAGCAATTTGTTAGTGGAGATTTTGATAAGATTGAACTTGTATATAATAGCTTCAAGAATGCAGCAACTCAAATAGTTATGACAGAGCAATTTTTACCAATTGTTCCTGTTGAAGGAGAAGCTAATGTAAATTTAGATTACCTTTTTGAACCATCAAAACAAGAGATCGTTGAAACGTTAATTCCTAAGTCATTAAAAACACAATTGTTTAAAGGCGTTAGAGATTCTTTTGCTTCAGAGCATGGAGCACGTATGACGGCAATGCACAAAGCAACAGATAATGCAACAGATTTAAGAGATCAATTAAAATTAACTTACAACAAAGCGAGACAAGCAGCTATTACAAACGAAATCTTAGAGATTGTTGGTGGTGCTGAGGCCTTGAATAACTAATAAATTTCAGCGAAGGCAGGAATATTATTCTAATTAATTTAAAACCTAACTTTTACGAGTTAGGTTTTTTTTGCGTTAATTTTGAAATGATATATTTATATCATGAAATTATTCAAAAACATTTCAATATTAGTTTTTTCAACTATACTGATGTTCTTTTCCTATCAATGTGCAAGTACAATACAATTCGAAAAAGAAGCACCAACAGAAATTGAAGATGTTTATTTTCAGAAGTGGAATTCTGGTATTAAAGAAGGGAGCTCTGGTATTAATTTACTTATTAAGACAAATGGAAATTCAATAGAGTTAGATAGTGTTTACTTTAGATATAAAGCAACTAAACTTAATGTAGATTCACGAAATGAAAACACCTATATAGGAAGGTTTACTTATAGCGATGAAAGAACAAATATGTTCCCAAAGTTAAGTGATAATGAATGTGTATTAAGCTATAAATCTGGTGATGGAATCTTATATTTAAAATCTTGAGTCTAAGAGAAAAAGAGCTCTTAAACTATCCAAGTTTACCTTCAAGCCAGGAGAAGATTTAATCAATATATAATATTTTTACCTGTATTTTGTCGATAAAAATATACTTTTTAACGATGAATTAGATTTTTTTTATATATTGCACGTCCTAAACTTAACCTATTTTACTATGAAACTACTTAAAAAGGCATGCTTTGCCATAGTTTTTACAGGCGTTATGGCTACTACATTACAGTGTGCTAGTTCAAAAGAAGTAGCCGCTAATTTTGAAGACCCAACATCATTTAAAGTAAATCCTGTTTATTTTCAAGAATGGTATGCTGGCATCAAAGTAGGCGGAACAGGTATTAATCTTTTTATACCTATAGCTAAAGAAAGCCAAGATATTACAATCGATAGTGTCTACTTTAGAAACCTTAAGGGTAAACTTGTAAAAAAAGAAGGAAAGTATATAGCAATACTTAAGAATAAATCATTACTCTATACCTTTACTAAGGCAGATAAACCTGCTGATTATCCATTTACATTAGGTGATAATGAATGTGCGATTAGTTATATAGAGAATGGTCAAACAAAGTATATGAAAATTTCAAATATTAATGAACTTGCAGGTACCTATTATGAAAAAGGACCTCCTTCAATATATACCAACAGCTCCACAACAATATTAGCTGCATCTGATGAGGATGAGGATGGAAAATAGAATTTATCAAAAATAAAAATATTCAAAAGTCTCACTATTTAGTGGGACTTATTTATTTGACATATTGTTATATTAATTTTAATAGGTATAGAGCATTAAATTTTTTGAATAAGCTTCCATTAATCTGCAGTTGAAATAAGCAACCTTATTAAGATTATTTCAATACTTTTGAGCAAATCAATAATTTTAGATTGAGCGGATTCAAATCACTTTTTAAACAAACATTCATTTATGGTTTAGCTACTGTGTTGCCAAGAATGTTGAGTTTTTTATTAGTTCCGCTTTATACAAGTGAAGCTGTCTTAGCTAATCCAGCAGAATATGGTAAAGTATCAGTTATCTTTTCATATTTCGTGCTATTCAACGTGATTTTAGCTTATGGGATGGAAACGGCTTTTTTTAGATTTTTCAATAAGGAAGAGGACAAGGATACAGTTGTAAGCACATCTACCATTTCATTGTTAGTATCATCACTTGGATTCTTCGTTATAGCTTTAATATTCCAAAGCGAAATAGCAGCATTCATAAATATTGATGTAAAGTATATCAATTTGGTCATTTGGATTCTACTTCTAGATGCCTTAATTATTATTCCTTTTGCATGGTTAAGAGCAAATGAAAAACCAATGCGTTATGCAATTATTAAGATTTGCAATGTCATTATTAATATTGGTTTAAACCTATTTTTCCTTTTAGCTTTAAAAGACTTAGCACAAAATGGCGGATTATTTGAAAGCATATATAAACCTAACTTCGAAATCAGCTATATATTCATAGCTAATTTGGTAGCCAGTGCATTCACTTTAATGTTAATGGTATCCTTTTATGCAAAACTTAGATTTAAATTTGATAAGGTTCTTTGGAAACAAATGATGCGATACGCTATTCCGGTATTAATCGCAGGAATTGCTTTTTCAATTAACGAAACTTTTGATCGCATATTACTTAAAGAATTATTACCAGCGGACATTGCTGAAAATGAGATTGGTATGTACTCTGCCTGTTATAAACTAGCATTATTCATGACGCTTTTTGCTACAGCGTATCGCTTAGGTATTGAACCTTATTTTTTTAGTCATGCGAAGACAAAGAACCCACAAAAGAACTATGCGAATATCTTAGAATTCTTTGTTGCTATTGGATCGATAATTCTGTTGGCTGTGGTAGTATTTGCAGATGTATTAAAACCTTTTATAATTAGAAGTGAAGCCTATTGGGAAGCCATGTGGATTGTGCCTATTATACTTTTGGCTAATTTCTGTTTAGGAATTTATCACAACCTATCTGTTTGGTATAAAATTACGGATAGAACGAAGTTTGGTGCCTATATTTCAGTCGTTGGCGCTATAGTGACATTGGTTATTAATTTTATATTTATTGAAGCCTACAGCTATAAAGCGTCAGCTATTGCAACGTTGGTGGCTTATGCTACAATGATGTTATTGTCGTATTATTTCGGCAGAAAATATTATCCCATTCCATATAATCTTAAGAAAATTGGACTGTATTTAACTATTTCAATAGGCTTATCAGCATTGTCCTTTTATAGATATCGCGGAGAATATCTTATAGGAATTGTAATGTTAATTGTATTTTTGGGATTAGTTATTATGTTGGAAAAGAACCAATTAAAACAAGTTTTAAAACGATAAAACATGAAAATTAAAATCATAAATAAATCAAGACATGATTTACCGCATTACGAAACCATAGCATCAGCTGGTATGGATTTACGAGCAAGCTTATCAGAAGCTAGAATTCTAAAACCGTTACAACGTACCATTGTTGGTACAGGCTTATTTATAGAATTGCCAATTGGTTATGAGGCTCAAGTAAGACCAAGAAGCGGTTTAGCAGCTAAAAAAGGAATCACAGTATTAAACGCACCAGGAACAGTTGATGCAGATTACAGAGGTGAAATAGGTGTGATTTTAGTAAATCTTTCAAGTGAAGATTTTACGATTAATAATGGTGAGCGTATTGCCCAATTAGTTATCGCTAAACACGAACGTGCAGAGTGGGATCAGGTTGAAATACTATCAGATACTGACCGAGGTGAAGGTGGTTTTGGAAGCACAGGAACCAAATAAACAATTAAACAAATCAACGAATAAACTTATAAAATGAAAATAATAGTACCAATGGCAGGCAGAGGATCTCGCCTAAGACCACATAGTTTAACAGTACCTAAACCTTTAATTCCGGTTGCAGGACAACCTATAGTGCATCGCTTAGTTAAGGACATTGCAAAGGTTTTAAAGCAACCCATAGAAGAAATTGCCTTTGTATTAGGTGATCCTGCATTTTTTGGTGATGATGTTGTAGAAAGTTTAACTGAATTAGCACAAGATTTAGGGGCTAAAGCTTCAATTTACAGACAAGATCAACCTTTGGGAACTGGTCATGCTATTATGAGTGCTAAACCATCTCTTTCTGGTCCTGCTGTAATTGCATATGCAGATACACTAATTAGAGCTGAGTTTGATTTAGACCCAACAGCAGATAGTGTTATTTGGACAAAATGTGTCGCAAACCCGGAAGCTTATGGAGTAGTTAAATTAGATGCAAATGAAAGTATCGTTGAACTTGTTGAAAAACCAGAATCGTTTGTAAGTGATCAAGCTGTAATAGGGATTTACTATTTCAAAGATGTTGCAGTTTTAAAAGAGAAGCTTCAAGAAGTATTGGATGAAAACGTTATGAATGGAGGAGAATACCAAATTAATGACGGTATTAAACGTATGATGGCTGATGGTAGAATTTTTAAAACAGGAACAGTTGATGAGTGGATGGACTGTGGAAATAAAGCTGTAACACTAGAAACTAACGCTAAGATGTTAGGTTTTTTAGCAGCTGATAATGAAGAACAATTAATTGATGCTTCGGTCGTTTTGGATAATTCTACAGTTATAGAACCTTGTTGTATCGGAAAAGGAACTGTGTTGAGAAATACAACAATTGGGCCTCATGTTTCAATTGGTAAAGATTGTGTAATTGAAAATTCAACCGTTAAAAATAGCTTAATTCAGAATCAGACGACTATTAAAAACGCTAATTTAGACGAAGCAATGATTGGTAACCACGTGAAGTATAATGGTGCGTTTACCAAAATCAGTATTGGTGATTATACAGTAATAGAATAATAGTCCTGCGTAGGTAGGAATCTCTTAGTTTCCAGTTTGGAACAACTTTTGAAACTATAATGTCATTCAGAACAAGCGAAGCGAAGTGAAGAATCTCAAATGAAATTAAACAAGAAAATAGCAAGAATCTGTATGGTACTTTTTATAGTACCAATGCTCGCTATTACCCAAGAAGGTTTAAACAAACAGCCAAACGATGATTTAGGAAATGTAGAAGACAAATTTCAAGAATACTTTTTCGAAGCTTTAAAACAAAAAGGAATAGAAAACTATGATAGGGCAGTTGATGCACTTCATAGGTGTTTAAACCTTAACAATAAACTTCCTGTTATTTATTTTGAGCTTGGTAAAAACTATAGTAAGCTAAAAAACTTTGGTGCAGCAGAAGAACATCTAAAAAAGGCTATTAGTATGCAACCTGATAATGTCTGGTTTTTAGATGAACTTTACGATGTTTATTTTCAGCAAGAAGATATCAATAATGCTATAAAAACTATAAAGCAATTGGTGAAGTATCATCCAGATTACAAGGAAGATTTAGCTGCATTGTATGTACGAGAGGAAAAATACAGACAAGCTTTAGAGTTGTTAGATGAATTAGATGCTGATTTAGGTATTAACGAATCTAGGGATGCTATGCGAAACGATATTTATAGTATTACTGGCAATGCAGATGATAGAATAGATAATTTAGAGCAACGTGTTGCTAACAATCCTAATAATGAGGATAACCATTTAAAACTTATTTACAGATATAGCCAAATAGGAGATCGAAAAAAAGCATATAAGGCTGCTAAAAACTTATTAAAAGTGAAGCCAAATTCAAAGTTTGTGCATTTAGCGTTGTATAAATTTTATACTCAAGATGGAAAAATAAAAGAAGCAATTAACTCTGTAAAAATTGCTTTATCGAGCCCTGAAATTAATGCAGATGCTAAAGCAAAAGTTCTTAAGGATTTTGTAATTTTTGTAGCAAGAAACCCAGAGTACGAATCGGACTTAATTGATATTACTGCTCTAGTAGATGAAAATAAAGACGCACGAACACATAGCGATTTGGGTCATTATTATTTAAAAGCAGGTGATAAGGTAAAAGCACTTTCAAATTATAAAGAAGCTTTAAAACAAGATCCTAACGACTTTAAATTAATAAAAGACGTATTGTTATTACAATTAGACATAAAGGATTATAAAGCAGTTGTAAAAGATGCTGAACGCGCATTAGAATTGTATCCTGCGCAGCCAATTTTGTATTTAGTGAATGGTGTTGCAAACAATAATTTAAATAAGCATAAAAAAGCAATAGACCATTTAGAAATGGGATTGGAATTTTTAATAGATAATCCTAAAATGGAATCCGATTTTTATTCACAATTAAGTATTGCCTACAAAGCATTAAATAATATTAGTAAATCTGAAACGTTTGCTAAAAAGGCAGAAGCCCTAAAAGCCCAACAATGATGAAATTATCTCAAATAATTTATAGCTTAAAAACTTACATTAGTATTTTACTTGTGGTTTTTACATTTGGTTGTAAGTCGGCAAAAAGTGTTATAGCTTCTGGTGAAGCTAGTAACCAACTCTCCGCTAAGCAGGTCATTAAGCAGCACCAAAAGAATGATGCTGATTTTAAAACCATGCAGGCCAAAGTAAGGATTGACATGATTCAAGGATCTAAAGAGCAAGGATTAACTTTTAATTTCCGAATGGAAAAGGACAAGGTGATTTGGTTAAGTGCACCATTTGGTATGGCTCGAATGATGGTAACTCCAGAAAAAGTACGTTTTTACAATAAACAAGATAACGAGTATTTTGATGGAAATTACGAGCTTTTGAGTAATTTTGTTGGTGTAGATTTAGACTTTATGAAAGTTCAGAATATTCTCTTAGGTCAAGCCATTTATAGTCTAAAAGACGAACCTCACAAAGTAGCAGTTAATGAAAATTCTTATGCGCTTAATCCAAAGGATCAAAATGCGTTGATGGAATTGTTTTACTTAATCAATCCATCACATTTTAAGATGGATAGTTTACAATTACAACAACTTTTAAAGAAAAGAATGCTTCAAGTAGATTACTCAACTTATCAAGAAGTGAAGCAGCAAATATTGCCTCAAAATATAAGAATAATTGCTGTTGATGATTCTGACCAAGTTGCCATTTCTATGGAGTTTAAATCAGTATCTTTAAATGAAGAAGTTCGTTTTCCATTTAAAATTCCTTCAGGATATAAAGAAATAGTTATAAAATAATGAACACTAAACGTTTCTATTTTTCACTTGTTTTTACAGTATTAATTGCTTGCTTTACTGTTTCTGCGCAAAGCGCAAAGCAAAAGAAGCTAGAAATTGAGCTTCAACAACTCAAAAAGGAAATGAAGCAAATAAACGCGCTGTTATTTTCTAAAAAGAAGGAAGAAAAATCTGCAATTACATTAATAGAAGACCTTAGCTATAAAGTCAGTGTTAGAAAAAACCTAATTAGAATTACTAACGAACAAGCCAATCTACTCACAAGAGAAATAAATACCAATCAAAAAGAAATTACAAGTCTTAGAACACAATTACAAGAGTTAAAAGACGATTATGCTGCGATGTTGGTGAAGTCATACAAAAGCAAGTCAGAACAAAGTAAAGTGATGTTTTTATTGTCTTCAGAAAACTTTAAACAAGCGTATAAAAGGCTTCAATATATTAAGCAATATAGAAACTATCAGAAAGAACAAGGAGAGGCTATTAAAACGAAGACAAAAGAACTTCAAGATTTAAATATTCAATTATCTAAGCAAAAGGAAAATAAGAAAAAGCTAATTGAAGAAAATAGAATTGCCAAGCGAAAGCTGGATAGAGAGCTAAAAGATCGTGAAGTCCTAATGGCTTCAATTAAGTCCGACATGAGCAAGTTTGCTTCTCAAATTAAAAAGAAGAAACAAGAAGCCGACCGTTTAGATAAAGAAATTAATCGTTTAATTAGAGAGACTATTGCTGCATCTAATAAAAAGGCAGGAAAAAAATCATCAACAGGTAAGTTTGTATTAACGCCTGAAGCTAAAAAACTTGCTTCTAGTTTTAGGTCTAATAAAGGAAAATTAGGTTGGCCAGTGTCTAGAGGAGTTATTAAAGGAAAGTTTGGTAAGCGACGTTCTTTAACGGACAAATCAGTTACGCAAAATTATAAGAGTATATATATAGCCACAGAAAAAAACTCTGATGTTAAAGCTGTATTCAATGGTGTTGTTTCAGAAATTCATGTTATGAAACGTGGTAACCCAACCATATTAGTTAGACATGGAAATTATTTTAGTGTTTACATGAACCTTTCAGAAGTTAAAGTAAAGAAAGGCGACAAAATCTCTACTGGACAGGTAATAGGAAAAGTATTTACCAACAAAATTAAAGGTGAAACGTTACTTGGCTTTAGAATCTATAAAAATGATCAAGTTCAGAATCCTGAATATTGGCTAGCAAAGTTTTAGGTATTAACAGTTTTATAATCAACTACCTTAATTTAATCTTTTTGAACAAACGAGATTCTGAAATAAATTCAGGATAACAAAGAAATTACTCAAAAAGCGCTTTCAGCTCAGTTGCCTCATTTGGTTTTATTTTTCCAGCCAATAATAAACTCAATTGTTTACGTCTCAATGCAGCATCAAAACGTTGTTTTTCTAATTCAGTTTCTGGTACAAGCTCAGGGATTTTTGTAGGTCGCCCTGTTTCATCTACAGCTACAAATGTATAAATAGCTTCATTTGCTTTAATACACTCACCAGACTCTCTATCTTCAATCCAAACATCCATATATATTTCCATAGAAGAGGTAAATGCTCTTGATACTTTAGCTTCGATCATAACGACACTTCCTAAAGGTATAGCTCTGTTAAATGCGACATGATTTACTGAAGCCGTAACGACAATGCGTCTAGAGTGCCGTCTGGCAGCAATACTTGCAGCTCTGTCCATACGAGCCAGTAATTCTCCACCAAATAAATTATTTATAGGATTAGTTTCACTTGGTAAAACGATATCGGTAACGATTGTTTTAGATTGAGAAGCGGTTTTTGATTGCATAAATATTTAAAATTTTTGCGAAGATAAGATGCTTTAAGTAAATAAAAGGAAAGGGAGAGAAAGAATTAATCTAACTTCTTAATCAATAACCAAGCATCACGATTATGCTCACGACGTATTTTGTAAAGTTCGTTTTGTGCTTCTTCTCTGGTTTCAAAACTTGCATAAACAACTTCATGTAGACCATAACGGTTAGCACCAATTTTTCTTGCTTTATAACCTTTATCTCTAAGTTGATTTACTTTTTTAATAGAGTTCGCTTCAACTCTAAAAGCACCTGCAACTATATGGTAATTACCACTTTGTTTTTCTAGTGAAAGTGTTGCAGCAGGTAATGGATTACTAATAATAAACGTAGCTTCTTGCACCTTAACATCAAGTTGCTCATTCGCCTGTTCTTGCGCTAATTGATTATGGTTTTCAATACTGTTATTATAGAGAAATGCGCCACTAAAACCACCTAGTCCTAATAAGATAATAGCAGTAGCTGCATATTTTAACCAATTATTATTAGAGCGTTTTTCTGGTGTGAATGCAATAGGAGCTTTTTCTTCAATAGCTTCTACAGTTTCTTTGTAAACTTTTCTAGTAATATTGGAAGATGCAAAGTGCGATAAACCAAAAGATTCTGTTAGATAATTGATATGGCTAGAAGGATCAAATACAATATTGCTGTCAGCGTTTAAAATGAGCTTACCAATATTTTCAAACTGAATAGTTTCTCCTTCAGTTAAATACGATTTTAAAGATTTAACTTCTTTCGCAATCTTGTCTGTAGCAGTAACGTATGGTATTTTTTCAATTTCAGCAATATAATTAGCTAATAAGCCATCATTATTTTGCAATTGCTCGTTAAAAGACAACACCTTTTTAGGCGGATAAAATGTATGAGTTGTTTCATGCACTTTAGCCGAAACACGATTAGTTAAAAAGGCTCCAAATCCAGGAACGGTAACACAATCGTAACGGTATAAAAGATCGCTAATGTAAGTCTCTAATTGCATAGTTGAGCAAAGTTAAAAATTTTTGATTCTGAAAGAAGTTTAGTGCGATTTAGTTATTAACATCAGAAAAATTTAGTTACTTGTAAGTTTAAAATCAATAGTTTATAATGACAGATCAACAATTAATTTATGCTTTAGCCTTACAACATGTACCAAAAATAGGAGCTACAACGGCTAAAAAGTTAATAAATCATTGTGGTTCTGCTGAAGGTGTTTTAAAAGAGAAGAGATCTAATCTTTTAAAAATTGATGGCATTGGTACCATTACTATTCAAGGGCTTTTTGATAATATTCATTTTGAAGAAGCAGAGAATGAATTAAAGTTTATTAAGGATAATAGTATTATAGCGCATTATTTTACGGAAGACACTTATCCAGAACGTTTAAAACATTGCATTGATGGACCGATTGTTTTATTCCAATCTGGAAACATTAATATAAAACAACAACGAATTATAAGTATTGTTGGAGCTCGGAAAATTACCACAAGTGGTATAGCATTTTGTGAAAAATTAGTTGAAAGTTTATCTCAGTTTAATCCTATTATAGTTTCTGGCTTTGCCTATGGTACTGATATTACAGCTCAAAAAGCCGCAGTAAAACATAATCTACAGACCATTGGTTGTTTAGCACATGGACTAAATCAAATATATCCTAAAGTGCACAAAAAGTATGTTGCTGATATTGAAAACCATGGTGGATTCTACACCGATTTTTGGAGTACAGATACTTTTGACAGAAACAACTTCTTAAAGCGAAACAGAATTATTGCAGGTCTCAGTGAAGCAACCATTGTTATTGAGTCTGCTGAAAAAGGAGGTAGTTTAGTAACAGCAGATATTGCGAATTCGTATAATAGAGAAGTATTTGCTGTACCTGGCAGAACGACAGATACTCAAAGTGTTGGCTGTAATAATCTTATAAAATTTCAGAAAGCACATTTATTGTCTAATCCACTAGATGTTCCTTATATGTTGAATTGGGAATTAGAATCAGATGCTTCGACAGGCTCAGCAACCAAACCAGTAGTACAAAAACAGTTATTTGTTGAGTTAGAACCAGATGAAAAAATCATCTATAATTTCTTAAAGGATAATGATAAAGAATTATTAGATGTTATCGCTTTACGTTGCGAAATGCCAACATACAAAATAGCTGGTATTTTATTGAATATGGAGTTAAAAGGTGTTGTTAGACCTTTGCCAGGTAAGTTGTTTGAGGTTATTTAATACCCAACCTTCTCTCTAACACGTTTCAACACAACATCAGCTACAACCTTAGCCTTTGCAGCACCTTTTGCCAATGCAGAATCAATTTCTTCAAGATTATCCATATAATAATTATAACGTTCTCTAGGAGTAGCAAAACGCTCTAAAATTAATTCATACAAAGCTTGTTTCGCATGTCCATAACCATAATTGCCACCTTCGTAATTAGCTTTCATTTCAGAAACTTGTTCAGCTGAAGCCAATAGACTATATAAAGCAAAACAGTTACAGGTTTTCCAATCTTTAGGATCCTCAAGAGGAGTGCTATCTGTTGCAATAGACATTATTTGCTTACGTAATTTCTTTTCTGGTAAAAAGATATTGATAATATTGCCTTTACTCTTACTCATTTTTGCTCCATCAGTACCAGGAATTAGCATGGTCTCTTTTTGTATGTCAGCTTTTGGTAAAACAAACGTTTCTCCCATTTTAGCATGAAAACGAAATGCCACATCGCGTGTCATTTCTATATGTTGTTCTTGGTCTTTACCAACAGGTATTATTTCTGCATCATATAATAAAATATCTGCAGCCATAAGCATTGGATAGGTAAACAGTCCACCATTAACATCGTCTAAGCGATCTGCTTTATCTTTAAAACTATGTGCTAATTCTAATCGCTTAAACGGAAAGAAACAATTGAGATACCAAGTCAATTCAGTGACTTGTGGCACATCGCTTTGTCTATAGAATACAGTTTTGTCTATATCTAAACCAAACGCTAACCAAGTTGCTGCAGTTGAGTACGTATTACTTCGTAAAACCTCAGCGTCTTTTATTTGTGTAAGCGAATGTAAATCTGCAATAAACAAATAAGAATCATTTGCGTCATCTTTTGCTTGTTCAATTGCTGGTATTAGCGCACCTAAAATATTGCCTAAATGAGGTGTTCCTGTACTTTGTATTCCTGTTAATATTCTTGCCATGTGCACTTCCTGCAAAAGCAGGAATTTCTTTAAATGTTAAACGATGCGCAAAGATAATTTTTTTAGTAGAACTATTTACTTAGTTTTGGAGCTATGGCAATTTTTAAATATCCTTTTTGGGTTTTATATCGTATTTGGTTCTATATTCTTGTAGCTATTCCAATAATAGTGCTATTTCCTTTGCTCATTATTTCAATTTCTAGAGAACAATGGTATCCTTACTTTTTTAGGTTAGCACGGATTTGGTCCAAATTTATTTTAATAGGAATGGGTTTTGGGTATAAAATCATAAAAGAAGAAATATCAGATCCAAAAAAGAGTTACATGTTTGTGGCTAACCATACATCTATGGCAGACATAATGCTAATGTTAGTGGCTTCTAAAAATCCATTTGTATTTGTTGGTAAAAAGGAATTGGCTAAGATTCCATTATTTGGGTTTTTCTATAAACGAACTTGTATTTTAGTCGATAGAACAAGTGCCAAAAGTAGACAAGCTGTATTTTTAAGAGCACAAAGACGATTAAAACAAGGGTTGAGTATTTGTATTTTTCCAGAAGGAGGAGTACCAGAAGAGGATATACTTTTAGATACTTTTAAAGATGGTGCATTTCGTTTGGCAATAAATCATCAAATACCTATTGTGCCAATTACTTTTTACGATAACAAAAAGCGATTTTCTTATACGTTTTTTAGTGGAGGACCGGGTAAAATGCGTGCTAAGATTCATAAGTTTTTAGTAACGGAAGGATTAAAAACGGAAGACACCAAGCCATTAAATGAAAAAGCAAGAACAATAATTTTTGAGGCACTTAGTAAACCTGTAAAAACAGAAAAGCCACTCTAACCACGAGTAGCTTTTGTCATCATTGCATTCATCATTGCTTAATTGTTGTTGCAACAACCCAACCTAAAGTTTACCTAAAACTTATAACTTAATCCTGTATATACACCAACAAAGAATGGTTTAAAATCACCAGACGTATTATTGAATGTATTTATTTGGTACTTGAACGTAGGCTCAAGATTGATATTCCATTGTTTTGATAGTTTGTAATCCATACCCAAACCAAGGTTGGCACTAAAACTTGTATCATTAATATTATTTGCTTCACCAATTAAAGTTGAAACCCCTTCTATATCTGCATAGATTTCATTGTTACTTAAAAAGAAAGTACTGAATCCACCAATAACATTAATTCCGAATTTTTTATCTACTAACCTATATTCTAACTCTAAAGGCACTTCAATAAAACCAAACTTCTGATCAATATCACCAGCAATTTTTGTATTAAAAACTTCGGGAGCTGAAGTCATGTCTAACATTTTAGAACTCATAAGAGAAATAGTAGGTATATCTTCCTTAAACTTAATGTTCCCAAATTGAGCATCAATACCTCTTGCTGCGGTTTCCGCACCTGTAAAAGCATACACATCTGAAGTTGTCTGGCTTAGATTAACACGATTAACACCTCCACGCAATTTTAATTTTTTGGAAATAGCATAAGACCCAACAATACCATAACTCATATTAATATTACCATTTTTTGAGTTTTCGTTAAATTGTTTATCTAAAGCAGAACCTTGACCTAAAGAACTGTAATAAACAGGCGCAACATTTGGAGCAATGCTCCACCTGTTTTGTTTATCTTCTTCTTTTTCATCTATTGTCTTAGTATTCTCTACAATTGCATTTGTTATAGATTGCTTTTTTGGGTCCTCAATTATTGAGTTTTCGGTCTTAGAATCATCTCTGTTTTTTATTTCTGAATCTGTAGTATTAGATTCAGAATTGTTAGATGATGAATTTTCCGTTATAGCAGTTTTATTTTCTTCAATAGTTTTTTTAATGAGAGACTTTATTTCAGTTTCAGTCTCTAGTTGAGAATCATCAGAATTCTTTGAGTTTGTAAGTGTTGTTTTAGTATTAGTAGCAATTTTAGTAATGTTATCTTCGTTAGAAACACTTGTTATTGAATTTCGTTTTTGAGAAGATGATGTTTTTTCCTTCTCATTAGACTTGTTAGCAACAACAGTATTTAACTTAGTTGTATTAGAAGAAGTTAATTGACTAGAAGTATTTCCTCTTTTAGGTGCAATGTTTTCCTGTTCTTCAATTGTATTTTCATTGTTTGTATCTGAGTCAACAAACTTAATTCTATCAGCTTCATTGCTTAGCTTATCTTGAGCAGAATTATTTATTTTTTCTTCACCCTGAATGTTTTCAGTATCAGTTTTATCTGTACTTACAATAGGGAATTCTTGATTATTATCATCGTTAGAATTAAATATAGAAACACCTATGGTTAGCAGTATGGCAATTACTGCAGCTACACCACCTATTTGCCACCAAAGCGCAATAACCCTACGTTTTTTCTTTTTCTTTGGAAGACTTTCATTTATACGATTCCAAACGGCATCATTTGGCGCTATTTCAAAATCCTTGAACTTTTCTTGAAAAAGTCTGTCTATGTTTTTCTTGTCACTCATTATTATAAACTCTGCGAACTTAAATTCGCTCTGTAATCTTCTATTTTATCTTTCAAAATCAATCGCGCTCTTGCTAAATTAGATTTTGAGGTTCCTGTTGATATATTAATTAATTCGCTAATCTCTACATGAGAGTATCCATCTAATACATACAAATTGAATACCAATCTGTAACGGTCTGGTAATTCTTGAATGATTTTTAATAAAAAATCAATATTCAAACTTTCATCATTAATATCTATAGAGACATCCTCTATATTACCTTCGTTTATTATATCATAGACTCCGACATTTTCTCTGTAGCGTTGCAATGATGTATTAATTGCAATACGTTTTAACCAACCTTCAAAAGAACCTTTATTATTATACTGATCTATTTTACCAAATACAGTTATAAATGCATCGTGCAGATTATCCTCTGCTTCTGCATAGTTTTTAGAATACTTAAGACAAAGCGAAAATAATTTACTTGCAAACTGCTTGTATAATTGGCTTTGAGCTTGAGCATCTTGTTTTTTACATTTATTAATGAGTTGTTCTAAACTCACATTCGTTTTGGAATTAATTAATAATTAGTTTCTCTCTTCTCCATCTGTGTTCATTCTACCATCAACCACAGGTATTTCTACTAAATAATACTGATCTACACCATCTTCATCTTCTCCTTGATAGAATTTAAAGACATAAGTTTCAGTACCAGACACCATAAAGTCAAAACTTACAGTAACGCTTTCTGGTATTTCATCACATTCTACATTTGAGTAAACCGTATTGACTATTGCCACTGTTCTTTCGTGTCCATCGATTTCATATATAAAATCATTAAAATGATAACAAGAATTGGGCTTAGTGTAAGTAATAGAGATGTCGTAATGCTCACCATGTACAAAATGCTCTGGTACTACCACACTATCAATAGGTAAAACTTCTAGGTAAAAATTGTTACTAGGATCATCATCAATACTACAAGAAGTTAATAACGCAATACATACAAAGACTAATAGGGCAAATCTTTTCATAATAATTATAATCAATTTCTATTTATAGATGCAAAAAGTGCAAAAAGGTTGCGTCAATAAATAAAAAAATCCTGATTATTTTCAGGATTTTTTATTTTTTCTATTTCGAATCGTTAATTAAGGCTCTTACTTTTTCCTCCAATTCATCCATTAAATCAGGATTATCTTTAATGAGGGATTTTACAGCATCTCGTCCTTGTCCAAGCTTAGTATCTTGATAACTAAACCAAGAACCACTCTTTTTAACAATTTCGTGTTCTACTGCTAAGTCTAGAATTTCACCTACCTTAGAAATACCTTCGCCATACATAATATCAAATTCGGCTAGTCTAAATGGCGGAGCTACTTTGTTTTTAACCACTTTAACTCTGGTTTTATTACCCATTACATTACTGTTACTGTCTTTAATCTGTGTAGATCTTCTAATATCTAATCGCACAGAAGCATAAAACTTAAGTGCATTACCACCAGTAGTTGTTTCTGGGTTACCAAACATTACTCCAATTTTTTCACGTAATTGGTTAATGAAAATTACAGTACAATTTGTTTTACTAATTGATGCAGTTAATTTTCTAAGTGCTTGAGACATTAAACGCGCATGTAAACCCATTTTAGAATCTCCCATTTCACCTTCAATTTCACTTTTAGGTGTTAAAGCTGCTACAGAATCAATAACCACAATATCAATTGCACCAGATCTAATTAAATTATCTGCAATTTCTAGTGCTTGCTCTCCATTGTCTGGTTGAGAAATTATTAAGTTATCAATATCTACTCCTAAGTTTTCAGCATAAAATCTATCAAAAGCATGTTCAGCATCAATAAATGCAGCAATACCTCCAGCTTTTTGAGCTTCTGCTATGGCGTGTAGTGTTAATGTTGTTTTACCTGAAGATTCTGGTCCATATATTTCAATAACTCGTCCTCTTGGGTAACCGCCAACTCCTAAAGCAATATCTAAGCCCAATGAACCCGATGAAATAGCATCTACATCTACAATTGCCTGATCACTCATTTTCATCACAGTACCTTTACCGTATGCTTTATCTAATTTATCTAAAGTTAATTTTAATGCTTTTAATTTTGCGTCTTTTTCACTACTCATTTCTTCTATATGTCTTAATTAATGTATCTCCAAAAATACCACTAATTTTAATTATACCATTTCTCATTTTGAAATTACTGTAAAAGAATATAATGATTTTTCCATTTTATGACGCAACCCTTTTACACATTCTACATCTACTTAATGAAAAAGGAAAAAATTGCTATGCAAAAAATTAAAAAGTTGTGAATTTTATTCTACTTTTTAATCAGAAATTTGTAAACATTAAGTGTTTCAGCTGTTGTTAAATTATCAGCAGCTGTTAGACTGATGTAGATTAACCTTTTATTAAGTTTTATGTTAGTAGTTATACTAAGAAGCACTTTGAAACCTCAAAGTGCTTTTTTTATGCTTAACTCTTTATTATTTAAGTACAAACAATACCTTTGCGCAAAATTTATTCTTTAACCTTAAAATTAGTATAGCATGCAACTGTACAATAACTTAAGTGCTAAGGAAAGAGCAGAACTTATCGAAAAAGCGGGAAAAGAACGCTTAACAATCTCTTTCTACAAGTACGCCAAAATTGGCAACACAGAAATTTTTAGAAACCATATGTTTTTAGCTTGGGACCAGCAAGAGGTCTTAGGAAGAATATATGTCGCTACAGAAGGCATTAATGCTCAACTTTCTGTGCCTGCTGAAAATTTTGAAGACTTCAAAAATCATATAGACACTATCACTTTTTTAGAAAACGTAAGATTAAATATTGCTGTTGAGCACGATAATTTTGCTTTTCTAAAACTGAAAGTTAAAGTGAGAAATAAAATCGTTGCAGATGGTTTAAATGATGCTTCCTTTGATGTTAGAAATAAAGGTGTACATGTTAATGCAGAGAAATTTAATGAGCTTATTGAAGATCCAGACACTGTTTTGGTAGATATGCGTAACCATTACGAAAGTGAAATAGGTCATTTTAAAAATGCTGTAACTCTAGATGTAGATACATTTAGAGAATCTTTAGATTTAATCGAAGAAGATCTACGAGAGCATAAAGAAGATAAAAAACTGGTAATGTATTGTACTGGTGGAATTAGATGTGAAAAAGCCAGTGCATATTATAAACACAAAGGCTTTAAAAATGTGTTTCAACTTGAAGGAGGAATTATTAATTACGTAAGACAAATTGAAGCAGAAGGCTTAGAAAATAAATTTTTGGGTAAAAACTTTGTGTTCGATCAGCGTCGATCTGAACGTATTAGTGACGATGTTATCGCTAACTGCCACCAATGTGGAGAGCCAGCAGATATGCATACCAACTGCGCAAATGAAGCGTGCCATTTATTGTTTATACAATGCGATGATTGTAAAGAAAAAATGGAAAACTGTTGTTCATCAAACTGTATGGAAATAAATAGATTGCCGTACAACGAACAAAAAGCTCTAAGAAAAGGCCAAGGCAACAGTAATGATATCTTCAAAAAAGGTAGAGCAGATCATTTGCCTTATAAAAAAGATTTGAGGAATATATTTGAAATCTTAAAAACCGATAAAATCTAAGGAAGTGATGCAAAAAATAGAACTAATGGCACCTGCAGGAAATTTTGAATCGCTTCAGGCTGCTTTAGATAATGGTGCAGATTCAATCTATTTTGGTGTTGAACAACTCAACATGCGAGCTAGAGCTTCGATTAATTTCACTTTAGATGATTTACCCGAAATTGTAAAACGTTGTGAAGCTAAAAAGGTGAGAAGCTATCTTACATTAAACACAATTATTTACGATCATGATTTATCAATCGTAAAAACACTAATTAAAAATGCTAAAGAAGCTAATGTAACAGCTGTTATTGCAATGGATCAAGCTGTTATTGCTGTCGCGAGAGAACATGGCATGGAAGTACACATCTCTACACAAATAAATATTACCAATGTTGAAACTGTAAAGTTTTATGCGCTCTTTGCAGATACCATAGTGTTGAGTAGAGAACTAAGTTTAAGGCAAGTAAGACACATTACAGAACAGATTGAAAAGGAGCAAATAAAAGGACCTTCAGGAAGGTTAATTGAAATAGAAATTTTCGGTCATGGCGCACTTTGTATGGCTGTATCTGGAAAGTGTTATATGAGTCTCCATTCGCATAATTCATCAGCAAATAGAGGTGCTTGCAAGCAAAATTGCAGAAAGAAGTATACGGTTATTGATCAAGAAACAGGTGTTGAAATGGAATTAGATAACGAATACATTATGTCTCCAAAAGACTTGTGTACTATCGATTTCCTGGATCAAGTCGCTGATGCTGGGATAAAAGTATTAAAAATTGAAGGTCGTGGTCGTGCTCCAGAATATGTTGCTAAAGTAATTAAGTGTTATAGAGAAGCAATAGACAGTTTAGCAAATAACAAATACTCTAAAGATCAAGTAATTTCTTGGATGCAAGAACTAGAGAAAGTATATAATCGTGGATTTTGGAGTGGTTATTATTTAGGTCAAAAATTAGGAGAGTGGAGTAAAGGTTCGGGCAGTCATGCAACTCAGAAGAAAGTCTATGTTGGAAAAGGAGTTCACTTTTATCCTAAAGCGAAGGTAGGTGAGTTTAAAATCGAGGCTTACGATTTGTCTTTAGGTGATACAATATTAATCACAGGCCCAACAACAGGTGCTCAAGAATTTCAATTAAAAGAAATGTTGGTTAATGACGAAACATTAGAAAAAGGAACTAAAGGAGATTCCATCACCATTCCATTAGATTTTAGAGTAAGACCTTCTGATAAATTGTATAAAATAGTAGAAAATAAAGTTGAAGCTTAATGGTTGTTATAACCTTACAACGTCACAAATGTATTGGCTGTAATTACTGCGTAGAACTTGCGCCAAATCAGTTTCAAATGTCCAAAAAGGACGGTAAATCTGTTTTGCTTCATACTGAAGAAAAAAAAGGGTTTTATACGTTAAAATCTCAAGACTATGAGATTTTAGAACCCTGTTTAAATGCTTCTAAAGCTTGTCCTGTTAAAATAATTTCTGTTAAAAATATTTAAGCAATAAAAAAGCCTCTTAATTATTAGGAGGCTTTTTAAAATAATTACTTTTTTATTAGTTTGATTGTTTTCCTCTGTTTTCGTCAGGGCAAACGCATCATAAATTGAGTATTTTCAATAGATAATCATTGCTTATTGCCGCTTTGAGTCTTCTACTTTTGACACCAACCTTTGCTTTAGT